>Ga0209037_1000010_pt1 | contig 78753 bp, 121 predicted proteins | sample SaaInl25SG_5_DNA_FD_188225 | JGI IMG/M metagenome (GOLD analysis project Ga0209037, IMG submission 188225) | Marine microbial communities from expanding oxygen minimum zones in the Saanich Inlet - ESP_125SG_5_DNA (SPAdes) (version 2) | ecosystem: Environmental > Aquatic > Marine > Intertidal...
CCATATGGTACAAAAGAAGAGGCACTAGTATCTAAAAATAAGATGTATGGATTGCTACGGGAATATATGAATAGGCAACCTATAGATATAAACTCTATTGATTGGTCAGAACTTAATACCTGGGTGGATAACGGACCATATGAATTGCCTGATGTATATGGAGTTTCGGGTGAAACAGAAGAAAAAAAAGATGCCGCGAACTTTAGTAATAAGTGGTCACCTATAGTGGAAAATAATATTAGGGACAGTTACTTCAATGTAGTAGTTGAATCCCATTACGAACACACTAATCCTGGATTTAGATATGACTCCAAATATTCGTACTTAGAGTTTTCACCAACCTTTATAACTGAAAAAACATATAAAGCAATCATGTGTCAAAGGCCTTTCATATTGTACGCAGGTGCGTATGGGTTGAGACAATTAAGAAAGATGGGATTTAAAACATTTGCACCGTATATCAATGAGGAATATGATGAATGTCGAGATGACATTGAAAGGATGCGTATGGTAGCAGATGAAATTGAAAGGTTATGCAATCTACCTGATGATGAGCTCAAAGATCTTTTTTATAACCATCTATTCCCCGTGGCAATATACAATCAAACAGTATTAAAAAAATATCAAAATCAGTTTACAGCAAAAAAATGGTTCCCAGAAATAGATTCATATTTCAGATACACTGCTAATCTGGATGATATCATACAAAAAGAACTTTATAAATAGTCGTATAGGAGATAATATATGGCTTATAATCCAATAACAAATGTAGCAGAGGCAGGTTCATCAGGTGCAAACAACCCATCTGAACTTGATTATCTTCGCCCTAATGGATTTAAATTCCAAATCCATAATATCCCCAATGTGTCGTTTTTTTGCCAAGCGGCAAACATTCCTCAAATGTCACTTGGTCAACAAGAAGCACAGACACCTCTATCTAACCTATACTTCCCAGGTGAGAAGTTAGCTTTCGGTGAATTGGTTATCCGATTCTTAGTACAAGAAGATATGGCTAATTACAAAGAGTTATATGATTGGATGGTTGGTTTAGGTTCGCCTGAAAACCATAAACAGTTTTCTGATTATGTTGACGGACAAAGATTTAGGTTTCCCAACCAAAATTCTAAAACTAAAGACTTAGGTCAATTTAGTGATGCTACACTATTTGTGTTGGACTCAAACAATAATCCAAATGTAAAGTTTACATTTAAAGATGTGTTTCCCATCAGCCTGGAAGGATTAGATTTTGATATTAGTAGCGGTGACCAAAACTACTTTGTGGGTGTAGCGGCATTTAGGTACCGGTTATTTAATATCGAAACGGTAACCTAATGAAACCAAATTTATTATGTGTAGGTAATGTGAAAGCTGGCTCAACATCACTTAATGAGACCTTAAATCAACACTCTCAAATTTTTATGGCTAAAGAAAAAGAGATACACTTCTTTGACTTCAATTATGATAAGGGATTTGATTGGTATGAAAGTCACTTTAAACAGCATACCAATGAATTGATTGTAGGTGAAACCACTCCAAACTATATGTATCGAGATATATTTTTAGATCGTATCTATAATTATGCAGACGACTTAAAAATTATAGTCCTTATAAGGAACCCAATAGAAAGAGCGTTATCACATCACAATATGTTTTATCTAGGAGGAGTGGATAAATATACAACTATTACAGAATCTAATATGTTTAATTGGTATATGGAAAAATCACTATGTTATGATAGGATTAAACAACTAGAGGACCGGTATGATGTACTATGTGTTCAGACAGAGAAATTAGATCAAAGCTATAATATGATACAAAAATGGTTAGGGGTGGATAATGAGAATTTAATACCGGTTCGTGCTATGGTGGCACCATCTAAATTGGACATAGATATAGAGACAAAGAAAACATTATTACCTTTCTTTAAAGATGAAATAGAAAACCTAGAAGAACATTTGGGATGGGATTTAAAAAATTACAAAACGGTCACATAGTTCTTGACTTTTGTACCGTTTGTTGCTATAGTATGTATAAATAAACACCTTGATATGAGTATAGTATGATTACATTGAAAGAATTACAGGACATGTGGGCAGTCGATTGCAAGATTGACGAGCTTAATCTGGGTAGTGAGAGTACTAAGATACCCGAACTACATTCCAAATATCTTACGCACATGAGTAATGTGCGATTGCAACTTCGCAAGTCAGAAGCATCCCTACTAAAATTACGGCGCATCAAGGTTCAATATTTCCGCGGAGAACTCTCTAAGCAAGAGTTAGATGCTTTAGGCTGGGAGCAATGGTTAGGTCCTAAAATGTTAAAGCAGGATATGAATGATACATTAGATTCAGACGATGACATCATTGAGCAAACAAACAAAGTAGAATACATTCGCACTATTGCAGATTTCTTAGAGCGGGTTATGCGATACTTAAACAGCCGTACATGGGATATTAAAAACTCCATCGAATGGACAAAGTTTACTAACGGGCTAATGTAATGATAACGGTTACTAAAAAAGATGAAGTAAATTTAATTGTTGATTGTGAGATTAGTATCGCACAAGAGATCAATGACTTCTTCACCTTTGAAGTACCCGGTGCAAAATTTATGCCTGCCTATAAGTCTCGCATGTGGGATGGTAAAGCTAGGCTATTTAATATTTACGCAAAGGAATTGCCTGTAGGACTTTTGTCGTATTTAAAAGAGTTTGCTGAACAGTTAGAGTATAAAATTGTTATAAATATCTCGGACATAGGACACCCTGTGTCTATCCCATACATAACAAACTTTACGCAGGAGTTAAAACTAACCTCTAATGAAAAACCTATTGACGCCAGAGAGTATCAAATTGAAGCAATCACACAAGGAATTAATAATGGCAGGAGTCTACTTCTTAGTCCCACTGCTTCAGGCAAGTCTCTCATTATTTATTCCCTGGTTCGTTATTATCAACACTTAGGAAAAAAACAGCTACTTATAGTACCAACCACATCATTGGTTGAACAGATGTATGGTGATTTTGCCGACTATGCATCTAGAGATTCTTGGAAAGCATCAGAAAATTGTCATCGCATTTATGGTGGTAAGGAAAAGTCAAACGATTTCCCTATCACTATATCGACATGGCAATCAATTTACAAGTTTCCTAAAAAATGGTTTGACAAGTTTGATGTGGTGTATGGAGATGAGGCGCATTTATTTAAGGCAAAGTCACTTACTTCAATTCTAAATAAGTGTGTTAATGCGCCTTATCGTTTTGGTACTACAGGTACCTTGGATGGAACAAAGACTCACAAACTTGTTTTGGAGGGGTGCTTTGGACCTGTATATAAAGTAACCACAACAAAGAAACTTATGGATGACGGGGCACTTGCTGACCTTAAGGTAACCTGTCTACTTCTTGATTATTCAGATGAAGATAAAAAGTCCGTAAAAGATATGAACTATCAAGAGGAGATGGACTTTCTTGTCTCCCATCCTAAGCGCAATTCAATCCTCCGCAATCTTTCAGTAACACAAAAGGGTAACACATTAGTACTTTTCCAGTATGTTGAAAAACATGGTGAAGTATTGTTTGATATGATTAAACGAAAAGTAGATGATGGGCGTCCAGTATATTTTGTATACGGCGGTACTGAAACTGACCAGCGAGAACAGATTCGTGCATTGACTGAAAAGGCAGACAACGCTATCATTGTCGCCTCATATGGAACATTCTCAACAGGCATAAATATAAGGAACTTACATAATGTTGTGTTTGCTTCACCATCAAAAAGCAGAATACGAAACCTGCAAAGTATAGGTAGGGGCTTGCGTAAGGGTGACAGTAAAACAGCTTGTAATTTATTTGATGTTGGTGATGACTTAACTTGGAAGTCTAAGAAAAATTATACTTTGAATCATATGGTTGAAAGAATTAAATTATATAATGAAGAAGGGTTTAAATATAAACTCGTAAGGTTGTCTACATATGAAAATTGAAATACCAACTGTTATTAAATTTGATAATGGTGATATAGTCATTGCATTGCTTGATGAAGAAACTGATATTGAGTCTCAAGGTTTTATTGATTTGTTATTCCCTATTAAGGTTGTGAGTGACCTGGTACCTCAAGGTCAACAAATAGTAGAAAAGTTTTCACTTCAACCTTGGATTGCCTTGTCAGATGAAATTGCTTTTCGTATCAGTACCAAAAGTATTACAATGATAACTCCTCTAAGAGAAGATTATGAGGCAGGGTATAAAAGAATGGTAGAAAACTTCTTTACAGAATTAAATGAAGATGATACTATAAAGGATAATGAGGAAACAATGTTTGAATATATGGAAGCATTAAAACATAATAAGATTAATTAAGTTATTATTCCTTCAAACGCTACAGAGCGAGTATAACGAATTAATTGGACATTGTCAAGAACTATTTTAATATGGAGTACCAAAAAGTGAAACAAGTAAAGAAAAATGCACATTACATTGATAACAAGGAATTTCTCAAAGCCATTTCAGAATACCGAGAGAAGCGGCTTGAAGCCGAAGCGGCGGGTGAACCTAAACCGAGAGTAACAAATTACTTAGGTGAGTGTATGGTTAAGATTGCCAATCACTTAGCATACAAAGCAAACTTTGTGAATTACACTTTCCGCGATGAAATGATTTTAGATGGGATTGAAAATTGTATTACATACATTGACAATTTCGATCCAGAGAAATCTAAAAATCCTTTTGCATATTTTACTCAGATTACATACTATGCTTTCCTGCGTAGAATCCAAAAAGAAAAGAAACAACTAGATACCAAATATAAGTACATCCAGAGTTTGGACATGCAAACATTAATGATGTCGGAAGAAGGCAATGAAGGTTCAGGTGAATTTCTTGAATATATGCGTAAACAGATTGACGAAGCCGCAACATTGGATAGAGACCATTCTGAACAAAAAGCAAATGTAATTAAACGCCGTCCGAAATATCTTGATGATAAGGCTGCTTTAGAACTTGCTAAAGAAAAGGTAGACGGCATGAAAGAGTTGGATGATTGATATGCATGAGTACAGATGTAAAATTTTGAGAGTAGTTGATGGCGACACTGTAGATGTGGATATTGATTTAGGTTTTGGTGTATGGCTAAAAAAACAGCGTATCAGATTATATGGTATTGACACACCTGAAAGCCGTACTCGTGATAAAGAAGAAAAGGTATATGGTCTTAAAGCCAAAGCCTTCCTTAAGGACCAACTTAAAAATGGTGCAACTCTTAAAACATATAAGGATGGTAAGGGTAAGTTTGGTCGTATTCTAGGTGAGTTTATTGTGGAATCAGAAGGGTATGATGGTACAATGACGGTAGTCCATAATGTTAACAAACGCATGATTGAAAAACACCATGCCGTAGCTTACTTTGGTCAGTCTAAAGAAGCCATTGCCGAGGAGCATATTAAAAATCGCCTTTTGGTAGAATAGTACTTGACATCTCTTTAACTTTTGTGTATAGTTTACATTATGAATATTAAATACTCTGAAATTTTTTATAGCTTCCAAGGTGAAGCTGAACTTGCCGGCAAGCCATCTGTGTGGTTACGCTTCTTTGGTTGTAACCTTGAATGTAATGGCTTTGGTCAAGATAACCCTGCCGATGAATCCTCATGGGAACTTCCCTTTAAGGATGCAGACTTGTCACTCATTAAAACAGTAGAAGAACTTCCTGTTTTTAGTAAGGGGTGTGATTCATCTTACTCCTGGTCAAATCGCTACAAACACTTATGTCCTTCCGAATCTGTAGAGGAAGTATGTGATAAGATTGAAGCACAACTACCCAATGGTAGATTTGTACAGGATGAACATTCTCCTGGTGCAACTGATACAATGCTTTGTTTTACAGGTGGTGAACCTATGCTACGGCAAAAACATATGCAAGCAATTGTTGAGGAGTTTATTAAACGGGGTAACTGTCCTAAAACTGTAACTGTAGAAACAAATGGCACTAAGCCCATAACTGGTGCATTTAAGGATTGGTTATCGCTTATCACTTATGAGTTGGACATGAGATGGCATTGGGCAATCAGTCCTAAACTTCTTCATACAGCAGGGGAAAAAGATGCAGTTATTCCCGATGTTATTGTAGGTTATGCAGATGCTTGTTCTAGAGTTACAACTATTCTAAAGTTTGTTTGTAACGGATCAGATGCATCTTGGAATGAAATTGATGAGGCATTAAAAAATACTAGTTTAGAGTTTGCAGATATTTCTGATGTAGTATCTTTTCCCGATGTTTGGATTATGCCTGTAGGCGCTACTAAAGAACAACAAGAAAGTGTTGTTGATATTGTAATGGAAACAATGCGGCGAGGGTACAAGGTAGCAACTCGTAATCACGCATATGTATTTGGAAATCAGATAGGAACTTAATTATGAAATATTCTATGGAATACCCCCATCTTCCTCAACCGCAATATGAATATGATATTACATACAATTTAGGTAATCCGCAAATTGAATTATCTTGGAAGAATATTAATCGTATTGTAGATAAAATTGAAGCTCAAGTACGAGACAAAGGTTATACCGCTGTAGTAGGGCTTGCTCGAGGGGGTGTTGTACCTGCTATTATGTTGAGTCACCGATTAGGAATAAAGTTTGAATCGGTCACATGGCAAACACGGGATGGCGGGTTTCAGGAGATAGGTCGTCTAAATAATATCGTTAACCGAGAAAAGGTTTTAATTGTAGATGATATTTGTGACTCTGGGTTAACACTAACACAAGTAAAAGCAAATCATCCAGATGCAGATGTTGCTGTGTTAGTGACCAAAGTGGACACAAAACTAGTTGACTTTGTAGGTGAGACATATTATAATGATAATCGTTGGGTAGTATTTCCTTGGGAGTAGATATGAAAATAAGTGACAAAATTAAACAGCGTCTTGAATTGGACGCATATCGGTATCATGCCGCGGATAATATTAGTCAGTATATACATGAGGGAGAACATACTCTTTTAATTGATGAAGTATCTGAAAAATTTGAGGCTGTATTACAGAGTCTTGTAATTGATACTGAGGATGATCCTAATAGTAATGGAACTGCTCGTCGTCTTGCTAAGATGTATATTAATGAAATTATGGGTGGTCGTTATTATCCTAGTCCTAAAGTAACATCATTTCCTAATGATGGGCAGTATGACCAACTAATAGTCGTTCGTTCTGATATTAAGTCGATGTGTTCTCATCATCACCAACCCGTAACAGGTATTTGTTATATCGCCTGTATGCCGGGTGAGAATCTTATTGGGCTGTCTAAGTACACCCGAATCGCACAACACCTTGCATCTCGTGGACACTTACAAGAAGAACTAACAGAAATGATTGCTAGTGAGATTGAGCGTCTTACACATTCACCTGCTGTTGGTGTTTACATTAGAGCAAGACACGGGTGTTGTGAAAACCGTGGCATTCGTTCATCTAACAGTGCCACACAAACTACTGTTCTTAAGGGTGCATTAAAAAATGACCCTGCTCTAAAGAACGAGTTCATGCACAATATTCAAATACAGGAGAATTTGTGTAATGGATAATCAGAAGCAGGTAATGGTTGACATTGAAACTCTTAGTGTTCGTCCATATGCCTCTATCCTCTCAATTGGTGCCGTATCTTTTAATGTAGAACAAGGCGTGCTTGACACATTCTATGTAAATGTAGATGCCAATTCTTGCAAGGACGCAGGACTTCATATCTCCAAGGATACTGTGGAGTGGTGGAGTAAACAAAGCAAGGAGGCTAGACAGGCTTTAACAGTCAATCCGTTACCTGTTACTGATGCACTACAGAAATTTGCCGATTGGTTTGGCAATGATAAGAAAACTGTAATCTGGGGTAATGGTTCTGCTTTTGACATTTCTATTCTGGAGTCTGCATATTGGAACACGGGGCTTACTATTCCCTGGTCGCCTTGGAAAGTACAGTGTTATAGAACGGTTCTAAATCTTGTAGGTGTAAACAATAGTGCCATCCGTAAAGCCGAGAACGATACACATCACAATGCACTAGATGATGCTATGAGCCAAACTGGAACTCTATTAAAGATCTTGAGGAATTAAATGTCATATCCATATACTAAAAATCTAAGACATTTCACTGATTTGAGACCTGTGCCGGCAATGAACAAGTTACACATTGAAGGGCAGGACCATCATGGTAAAAAAACGGTCACAAATGTTCTTGACTTTGATGCCGCAAATCTATATAATTTACTTAATGAGGTTTACAATTTAGGTAAATCAGATAAAGCAAATGAAATTAGAAAGGCATTAGAACTATGAACATTTTTTACTTGCATGAGAAGCCCGAAACTTGCGCTCAACTACATTGTGACAAGCATGTGGTTAAGATGATTATTGAGTATGCACAGTTGATGTCTACGGCACATCGTGTACTAGACGGTGACCTTTACAATGACAAGACTAAAAATGGTCGCAATATTAAACGGTGGCGCCTTAGTAGTGACAATGCCGAGTCTGTAATTTACAAAGCATCCCACATTAATCATCCTTCAGGTATTTGGACTCGTGCAACGGATGAAAATTACAAATGGCTTTATGCGCTGTGGCTAGAATTGTGTAAAGAATACACACACCGTTATGGTAAGAAACATCTTACACAGGAAAAACTAGAGCATATACTATGTAACACTCCTACTAACATTCCCTCTGGTCCTCTTACGGAAGTCCCACAGGCGATGCCCGATGATGTTAAGACAACAGATCCTATTAAGGCATATAAATCTTATTATCGTCAATACAAACAGGCGTTTGCTAAATGGACAAACCGCCAGACACCAGAGTTTATGTTATGTCCCACACACTAGAATATGTAGTATCAGGCACAAGTTATATGCGTCTTAGCAATCCTCAGGTATCCAAGTCACCTGAGAATGTTGCTATGATTAATGACTTGTTCACAAAATTTGTACACAACCAGAAGGGACATACTTTTTCTGCTCTATACAATGCATATCAAGAGTCCAGTTTCGGTGAGAGATTTCAGCCGTATAAAAGTGCAATTAAAAATATACATGCAGACTCAGGTGGTTTGCAGATTGTTACTCTAGGCAAAACTATCACTGAGGAACTTAAAGATAAAATCTATGAAAATCAGGCTAAGTGGTCTGATGTAGGTATGTGCTTTGATGAGATTCCGGTTGTGTTGACTGATGGTAAGTCCGACAGAAATGATGTTAATGCAAGGTATTTTGACTTTGATAATTATGAGGAAATGGCTCGTAAGACAGGTCGAAATATTAAACGACAATTAGAAATTTTTGAGAAAAACAATAGCACTTGTAAACCCTTTGCAATTTTACAAGGAAATTGTTATGACACTTATATGACCTGGTCAGAGCAATTGTTATCTGAGGTGCCTCAGGGCTGGCACGAGCGCATTGGTGGCATAGCAATGGGTGCGGCCGCACTAGGTACAGGTCCGCTAGAGGATGTTAAACGAGCATTTATTGCTAGTCAGATTCCTTTGCGTAACAAACAAGGTAAACTACACTTACACATTCTAGGGGTAGGTTCTATTCGTAGACTTATTCCTTATCTTATCTTTTGTCAGAATGGATTGTACGACCACATCGAAATCTCATATGATAGTACAACACATAGTCGAGCGGCAGAGACAGGGCTATACTTTATGGGCGATAAAACTATTAAGTATGGCAGAGAGTGGTCAGACTTGTATCAGACTTTTTATGATGACATCGAAAAGACTGAGCCAGTAGGGTGTAGCATAAAGGACTTTTATGCTATTCTAAACTCAGGTTCAGAAAAATGGAAAGAGTCTGGTGGGGATTTTCACATGTGGCTTAGAGTAAGATACTTGTTTGTGTTGTCTAGTATTCGTAATTTTATGCATCGGGTTGACCAATTGATGAATGACCCAGAAGAAATTTTACGCTTTACGGGCAAACTGAAACTTGAACATCAATTTAGAAACCTGTATAATGTAAAGACAGTCGAGGATTTTAAGCGATGGGAAAGCGACCAATACTTAGGGGGTAGCATGAAGTCGATGGCTGTTAAGAGTCAGGCACCTGCAACATTGGAAGGATTATTTGGATGAGAAAAAACTTAATTAAAGTTAGCTTTCAAAAAGAGGGTATACATCAGTATCCCGCGGCTAAAGATTTAAAGGGTGTAGAGTTTTTACAATACCCACATCGACACATGTTTCATTTTTATGTTACACTAGAAGTATTCCATGATGATAGGGATGTAGAGTTTATTCTGTTTAAGCGTGAACTTGAAAATTTATTTGAGGATGGTACAATGCAAGCAAACCATAAATCATGTGAGATGCTTGCAAACGATTTGTTAGATTATGTAGAAGTAAACTATCCTAATCGTGGGTGTAAAGTTGAGGTATATGAGGATGATGAGAATGGTGGAATTGTTTACAACGAGCTTTATTAAATTCTTTAAAACCGAGGATAAGGTTGAAGTTCGTTGTATTTGGGACTTGGAGAATGAAGGATGATTTACTTAGTTGATCTTGAGTATGTAGAGTCTCGTTACACATCACAATGGAAAACAGAATTTCCTGCGCTTTTTAAGTGGCATGGTCTTGATGTGAAAGTCATTGAAGGTCCTGCTGATATTGCCGCATGTACTACACCAGGTGCGTTTCTTAACTTCTCAGGTACAAATGTATATAAAGCAGAGCAAGTAAAAAGAATTGCCAACCTCTTTACATCTAATGATATTAAAGATGGTGACCAGTTTGTATTTGCGGATGCATGGCACCCTGGTGTAATTAATCTTAAATATATGGCAGAACTATTAGGCATTAAGATTAAAATTCATGGTCTTTGGCATGCAGGTAGTTATGACTCTCAAGATTTTCTTGGTCGATTGATAGGCAATGCTGGATGGGTAAGACATGCTGAAAAAAGTATGTTTGAATGTTATGATTATAATTGGTTTGCTTCTGACTTTCACATTGATTTGTTTATAGAGGAAATGCTTGATACAGATAAAAGAACTGGGCGTATTCGTTATATGGATACTGCAAAAGGTAAAATCTCAAAAACTGGTTGGCCTATGGATTATCTGCACAATGAGATCTCTTGCGATAAAGTAGGAACAAATAAAGATGATATAATTTTGTTCCCACATCGTATTGCACCTGAAAAACAACCAGAGATTTTTGAGGACTTAGCAAACGAACTACCTGAATATCAATTTATCTTTTGTCAAAAAATGAATCTGTCTAAGAAAGAATATCATGCATTACTTGGTAAGGCAAAAATGGTATTCTCTGCTAACACGCAGGAAACATTGGGCATTGGTTGTTTCGAGGCTTTATGTGCAAATGCAATTCCATTAGTCCCAGATAGATTATCATATACTGAGATGTACTATTCAGAGTTTAAGTATGACAGTGAATGGACTGAGAGTATGGATAGTTACATGAAACACAAGGAAAAACTTATTAGCCGTATTCGTAATTTAATGAGTAATTATAGTACAGATGCTGTACAAAGTGTAATAAATACAAATAGAGAATTTTTAGAATGTGATTATTTTTCTGCTGAAAGTCTAGTAGAAAAAATTAAAGAGGTGATGTAATGTATTATTCAACAAAGACTTATGGACACGAACGCGGCTTATCTTGTGCGTTTAGACAACCCCTAGCTAGTCATTCACACTGTAGTCTTATTCATGGTTACAGTCTCGCTTTCAGTTTTAAATTTGCCGCTAGAAACCTAGATGATAAAAACTGGGTAGTAGACTTTGGCGGTCTTAAGGATCTCAAAAATTGGCTAGAGAAAATGTTTGACCACACATTGGCTGTGGATAAAGATGATGTTAATCTCAAAGATTTTCTAGAGTTAGAAGAAAAGGGCTTGGCTGTTGTTCGTGTTATGAATGGTGTCGGGTGTGAGAAATTTGCCGAACATGCTTTCTGGTTTGCTGATGAGTTAGTCAAGACAATGACTGATGGTAGATGTCGTTGTGTTTATGCTGAGTGTAGGGAACATGGCGCAAACTCAGGCATTTATGAACCAGAGGTAATTGAAATTTGAAAATCGCTTTAATTACTGATACACACTACGGGGCTCGGTCGGATTCAATTCCTTTCGATAACTTCTTTGAGAAGTTCTATTCGCAATGTTTTTTTCCTGAGTTGGAAAAACGACAGATTAAAACTGTAATGCATCTCGGTGATATTTTTGACCGCAGAAAGTATATTAACTTTAACACTTTAAAAAAATGTAAAGAGTATTTCTTTGACAAGGCGCAGGCTCTAGATATTGAAATGCATATGATTACAGGTAATCACGATACATACTTTAAAAACACAAATGATGTAAATGCACCAGAACTACTCTTGCAAGATTATGATAATGTGACTGTTTATTCGGAGGTTACAGAACTGACCTTTGAGGGTAGGAGCATATTATTTACTCCTTGGATTTGTTCAGATAATTATAAAACAACAATGGAGGCAATTGATGCAACAGACGCTAAGGTATGTTTTGGACACTATGAATTGGCTGGTTTCCAAATGTACAAAGGTCATGCGAACGACCACGGAATGGACGCTAATATCTTTAACAAGTTTGATTTGGTATGTAGCGGTCACTTTCATCATAGGAGTTCCCGTGGTAATATTACTTACCTTGGTAATCCTTATGAGATTACTTGGAGCGATTATGATGACCCTAGAGGATTTCACATCTATGATACAGAAACAAACGAACTTGAGTTTATTCAAAACCCATTTAGCATCTTTCACAAATTTTATTATGACGACACAAACGATTCTTTTAGAACAAGTCTTTCTTCTTTTGACTTTACTAGTATTGCGGCTGGTTGCGTAAAGGTTGTTGTTGTTAAGAAAACGGACTTCTCGATGTTTGACAAGTTCATTGATAACTTGTATAATTGCAACTTAGTCGAACTAAAAATCATCGAGGATTTCTCAGAGTTTGAAGATGAGGCAATCGGCGAAGAAAACATAAACCTTGAGGATACAATTACATTGCTTAATGAGTATGTTGACAACATCGAAACAGAGTTAGATAAGAATACTTTGAAAAGCACATTGCAATCTCTCTATGTAGAAGCGCAGAACGCATAATGATTAATTTTCAAAAACTACGCTGGAAGAACTTTCTTTCTACGGGCAATGCATTTTCGGAAATAGACTTTACTCGCAGTCCTAGCACACTTGTTGTGGGTGACAATGGCGCAGGTAAGTCTACATTCCTAGATGCACTATGTTATGGATTGTTTAACAAACCCTTTCGCAATATTACAAAGCCTCAACTTATTAATTCTATCAACGGTAAAGATTTGGTTGTAGAGGTAGAGTTTAGTATTGGTAAAAAGAATTATATGGTTCGCCGAGGTAGCAAGCCTAGTATTTTTGAAATTTATTGTGATGATGTTAAACTTGACCAGGACGCGGCTGTCAGAGATACGCAGAAGTATTTAGAGGAAGCAATTCTTAAATTAAACTATAAGTCTTTCACACAAATTGTTATTCTCGGCAGTGCATCTTTTACCCCCTTTATGCAACTTCCTTTAGGTCAGCGTAGAGAAATTATTGAGGACATTCTAGACATTCAAATCTTTACTGTTATGAATACAGTATTGAAAGATAAACAAAATGTATTGAAGGAAACAATTCGTGATATTGAAACTGAGGTTGAGGTAGCTAAACAAAAAGCAACCTTGCAGAAACAATATATAGATACACTAGAAGAAAATAAAGCAAACAAAATTTCTGAAATCGAAGGAGAGATTAATGTCCTACAGTCAACGATTGAGACAGATGAAAAGAACACAAATGAGCTCGCAAAACAGAAGGAGGGTCTTGGCTCTCCAGAAACTAGAAGAAGAAAACTTGAAGGATACCGAGACAAATTTACCTCTCAAGTCTCAAAAATTAGAAAAGAGTTAGACTTTTATGCGGACCACGATGATTGTCCAACCTGTAAGCAGGATATACCCCATGACTTTAAGGAAGAGATACAACAGGAAAAGTTGGATAAAATCTCAGAAATCGAAAAAGCATCCTCACAAATGGATGCCGAGTTCTCGGAGTTGGATCGCTTAATCGAGGAATACACTAAATTAGATACTGAAATAATGAGTATTAATAATGACATTATTTCTAATCAAAGGTTTTTGCAACGCCTATACGCGGAGTTGGGTGAAGCAAAAAACAATGTTGCTAACATTGACGATGAAAAAAGTAAACTGAAAGAGCTGGCTAAAATAGTAACAGCAAAAAATACAGTAAAGTCGGAAAAGAATGAAGAGCAACATTATCTTACTGCATGTGCGGCACTGCTCAAGGATACCGGTATTAAAACTCGTATCATTAAACAGTACCTACCTGCTATAAATAAGTTAGTAAACAAATACCTTGCGGCAATGGATTTCTTTGTTCAGTTTAATTTGGATGAGAAGTTTAATGAAACAATTAAGTCTAGGCATAGAGACAACTTCTCATATGCTAGTTTCAGTGAAGGTGAAAAACAGCGTATTGATTTAGCACTGTTATTTACCTGGCGTACAATTGCTAAGATGAAGAATAGCGCGGCTACAAACTTGCTTATTCTTGATGAGGTATTTGATAGTAGTTTAGATAACAATGGCACAGACTATGTTATGACACTACTAAATACTATTGGTGATGATGCAAATGTATTTGTAATATCCCATAAGGGTGACCAACTTTTTGACAAGTTTAGAAGTGTTATTAAGTTTGAAAAGAAACAAAATTATTCAGTGATGAGATAAAATGGATTTAGATAATTTAGAACTACTTGACTTTGGTAATGAAGCGCTCAAAACTCCTCCTAAGTTTTTCAACTTTGAGGAACATGATGCTAAAGAAGTGTGTGAAGCACTATTTAAAAAGCAACATGAATTGAAGGGTATCGGATTATCTGCAAACCAAGTTGGTTTGGATATGCGAGTGTTTGTGTTTGGTGATGGTACACCAGAAGGATTGACTCGTTATATTATTAATCCAGAAGTTATTGATGTGGGTCAAGAAACTGATGTTATGAAAGAGGGCTGTCTAAGTATACCGGGAGTATATTTAATGGTAAGACGGCCTACAAGTGTAACTGCATCTTATCAGGATATTACAGGTAATAATGTAACTGAAACTTTTACTAACCTGGCTGCAAGAGTATTCCTACATGAATACGACCATATGCTAGGACAAAACTTTACACAACGAGTGTCCAAATTGAAATTAGATAGAGCTATTAAAGCGGTGAGAAAAAAGGTTGAAAAAAACACTCGCAAACAAGGAGTATTTAATGGCTGACGATTTCGATTTTGGATTTACTATTGTTGATAGTGATGACTTAGAAACACAACCTCAACAACCTATCCAAGCAACTGTACCAGACGATTTCAAAGATGAGATCCTGGCTAAACTGTACGACATAGAAAATAGAATTTTGTCCTCGGACAATTCAGGTATGATTAATGAACATCGTTCTCTTGTGGAACAAGATGTCGCACAGAAATTGCGTGATGTTGAAGATTTAATCCTACCGCTTTTGCTAAACCTTAAGAAAAATCCTGAAAAGGATATGATTCATTGGCCTAATCGAACGGCTATCATTGACAAACAAATTGAAAAAATAAAGGCGGTAACAAGATATTATGAGCGAATCCAATAATACAACAGCAACAAAGGGATATGTTAACCAGCCTTTAGGGCAAGTACATCATTTCTATATCTCAGGTGAAATTACTGAGGCAGAAAATTATACCGAATGGTTTAGTATTATGCGAGCCGCCGGTCCAATGGATATTATATACATTCATTTAAATTCTGAAGGTGGTGATGCATTTACTACAATTCAGATGATGAGAGCTCTCAATGAATCTGAGGCTAAGGTCATTACTTCTGCTGAGGGTATGGTTGCATCGGCAGCCACAATGATTTTCCTCTGTGGAGACCAGTGTGAGATCTCGGACCATTCGGTATTCATGTTTCATACCTTCTCCTCATTCTCATATGGTAAGAGCAGTGAGATGCAAGCGCAGGTCAAACTTGAGGCTTCATGGGGTGAGAAACTAGTCAAATCTGTGTATGGAGGATTCCTTACAGATGCTGAAATGGCGTCACTTTTGGACGGAAAAGACTACTGGATGGAAGCCGAAGATGTGCTGGAACGGCTAAAAAATAAAAAACTTGTTGAAGAACAAGGACCTACAGCACCTAAAAAAGGTACAAGAAAACGAAAATAGTGCTTGACTTCCGTGTGAAAAGAGTCCATAATATGGGTATAGTGAGGAGTAAGTATTATGGAAATTGCACAGAAGAGCACATTAGCAAAGTTACTAGCCGCAGAAAATATATCGGTTGAGCACCGTAAGGTCTCAACCGCGGCTTTTGACCTCAAATCTCGCAAGATCATCCTACCCATTTGGAAGACAATGGACAATGACCTTTACGATATGCTTATCGGTCACGAGGTAGGTCATGCATTGTACACCCCCCTAGAAGGTTGGCACGATGAGGTATCCGAAAAGGGTCAAGGCTTCAAGTCGTTTCTCAATGTCATTGAGGACGCTCGTATTGAGCGTAAGATTAAGGACAAGTTCCCAGGCCTAGTTCGTAACTTTTACAAAGGTTATCAGAACTTATACGCCAATGACTTCTTCGGCATTAAAGGTCGAGATATTGATGCCCTCCCTCTAATTGACCGCATTAACCTACATTATAAGATAGGTAGTATGGCGGGTATTAATTTCACTGCCGAGGAACAGTCCTATATTAATCGTATTGACCTTGCCGAAACATGGGAAGATGTTATGGCGATTGCCAACGATCTGTTTGAATACTCGAAAGAAGAACCTGAGATGCAGGACATGTTAGATGACCTTCAATACTCAGATGAGTATGACGATGAGGACGAGGAAGATAATGATATGTCCTCTGGTGCAGGTGATGACGATGAGGACGAGGATGAAGAAGAACAGGAAGAAGCTAATGATTCCTCAGGCACTGCTCCTCGGTCAAACACAGATGAGAAAGAAGAAGTGGAAGACGAGTCTGCTCCCCAAGAACAAGGTGAGAGCAAAACACCCCAGTCATTTACAGATCAAAATTTCCGTGAAAGCGAGGACCGCCTTTTAGATAAGGGCGCCGACGATATCCTGTATGCAAAGTTTCCTAAAATGAATATCAAGCGGTGCGTGATGCCCATTAAAGATGTATGGGACACAGAGTTTGAGGGGGTGTTTAAGCCTACATACCACTCAGAAGAAGATATTCCTTGGACTGAAATTGCAGATGAAGCGTGGAGCGAGTTTAATCTCAAGAATGCTTCTTACATTAATACACTTGTCCAGCAGTTTGAGATGAAGCGTAAGGCTAGTGAGTTTGCCAAGGCTCGTCAAAACAAGACAGGTAAGCTAAATGTAGATAAGCTCTGGGCGACACGGTTGACCGAGGATGTGTTCTTGTCAAACACTGTAGTTCCTAAAGGCAAAAACCACGGTATGATGATGTTCATTGATTTTTCAGGTTCAATGAACCAGGACTTAGAATCTACTATTGAGCAGACATTGATTCAGATTAGTTTTTGTAAAAAAGTGAATATTCCTTTTGATGTTTATTCATTCACCACTAGCTCTAAAGGTATATGCAAACCTGGCGAGTCATATCGCGAGTCTCTTGCCATTGCAAATAATGGATTTGAGCCAGGTAAACTTGCAATGGTAAAAGAGGATCTTCAGATTAATCACTTGATGTCTTCCTCATTGGACGCCGCAACATATAAAAAAGTATTCCGCAAAATGCTAACATTGGCGAAGGCTATGGCTCCTAGAAGTTGGCACCGCGGACCAGAAAGTATAAATGAACGATATATTGGGCGTTACCATTTGCCTGACCAACTAGGATTGGGAGGCACACCGCTTGCCGAGACTACTCTTGTAGCCCGTGACCTTATTAAGGAGTTCCGCAATAAACACAATGTTGAGGTGATGAATGTAATTTTCCTCACAGATGGTGATGCAACAGGTGAACTAGAAGTCCCTGATGGACAATCCTTACGCAAGGTTGGCTCTATTGCAATTACTGAAGGTGCAGTTACAACGGAATACAAATTCCGAGACTTGTTTTGGGCGCGGTATGGGGGTGATGTGTGGTATCGTGCGGTACTGAAACACCTTAAAAATACAGTAGATTGTAATTTGATTAACCTGCACATTGGTAGTTTCAAACGCCGTGACCTAATGGACATGTTCATTACAGCACCGGACTATGAATACTCCAAGTTTGAGGAGAAGTACAAAAAAGAATGGACTGCCAATAAATTCTTTGAGCTTGAGAACTTCAAAGAGTTTGATGTGATGTATGCCATTAAGAATGGTAACAACCTCAAGGTTGACGATGAGGGCTTGACCGTTAAGTCAGATTCCAAGAGTGATGTACTTCGAGGATTCAAGAAGTTTCAGAAAAATAAGACTACCAGCCGAGTATTCCTGAATAGGTTTATTGATAAGGTAGCCTAAGTCCTTGATTCATTTGAGGAAAAGAGTTTGTATTTTGGTCATAAAGTGCTTGACTTCCGAGTAAAAAGAGTCCATAATACATGTATAGTTAGAAAGTTAGACATTTACTTGTGAGGAGTTATATTATGTCAGATCGTCAAACACTTTTAAATACACTGGGTAACATTGACAACGGTACGGGTGTCTTCACTCGCATTGAGGTTATTGAAGCGGCTAAGAACGCAGGGCTTAAATTCCCTCACTGGTTCTTCCGTGAGAACAAGGTTGCCCGTAACCAATATGCATTGAACATGCAGGGTGTGGTGGTTCCTATGCAGGCTAAACCCCAGACTCCTGTTATGACAATTGAACCTCAGGAGGCTAAGGTAGTGACACAGGCTAAACTAGCGGTCGAGGTGGACAACCTTGTCCCCGTGGCTGATGCTACTTATGTGCCGTTTGGTTTCAGTAAGGACTTGACCCAGATTCTCAAGTCCCGAATGTTTTATCCTACTTTCATCTCAGGCTTGTCAGGTAACGGCAAGACTACGATGGTAGAACAGACTTGCGCTAAGTTGAAGCGTGAGGCTATCCGAGTAAACATCTCAATTGAGACGGACGAGGATGACCTCATTGGTGGTAATACACTGGTCGATGGTAATGTTGTTTACCGTGAGGGTCCAGTACTTACCGCAATGAAGCGAGGCGCAGTTCTTATCCTTGATGAGTTGGACCGCGGTTCAAACAAGTTGATGTGCCTACAAGCCATCCTCGAGGGTAAGGCTTACTTTAATAAAAAGACAGGCGAGATGGTTACTCCTGCTCCTGGATTCAATGTCATTGCAACGGCTAATACAAAAGGCCGCGGTTCAGATGATGGCAAGTTCATGAGTGCTCAAATTCTAGATGAGGCATTCCTAGAACGGTTTGCAATCACAGTTGAGCAGGAGTACCCATCTCAGGCGCAGGAGAAAAAGATTATTCTCGGCAAGATGCAGAAGGCAGGCAAGCTGGATGAGGACTTTGCGGAGAAGCTAGTCACCTGGGCTGATATTATCCGTAAGACATTCTATGAGGGTGCTATTGAAGAGCTCATCAGTACCCGTCGATTAGAACACATTGTCAATGCATATGCAATGTTCAATGACCGCATGAAAGCTATTGAGCTTTGTGTTAACCGCTTTGATGCAGATACTAAGTCTGCGTTTACAGAGCTATACACTAAGGTTGATTCAGGTGTACTAGGCACTGAGGATGAAGTGGCTGATGTTGAGAGCCCAGAAGAAGTAGAAGGAGTATCATTCTAATGAGTAAAAAAGTTTACAAGTTCCGTGAAGATGAGTTGATTGAGGAATTTAAAAAGTATATTGATTCTACTTACAAAGGTCACTATGGTCAAGGCGGACTTCAGTCCGCTGAGATCATTATAGATAGGGGTCATGGTCAAGGATTCTTTCATGGCAATATCGACAAGTATAATGACCGCTACGGCAAAAAGGGTGATACCCCAGATGAATGGCGTAAGGATATTGTGAAGACTATTCACTATGGATTTCTTGCTTTGTATGAACACGATAGAGTTCACGGCAAGTAAACGGTTTGGGGCGGCGGTGTGACTCTAACTCTCTCTCCTCACTATGACACCGCCGTCCCATCTTTTATAAATAATTAACTATTTAAATGTTGTAAGGAATAAAATAATGCCAGATATAAAAATTGTTGTTACCCGAGAGAGTATTAGTGACCAATGGCCTGCTGAACAATCTTCGGATACGGAAGCCTACGCATTAGCGACAGTACAGGCGGCACAAAATGGTGATCACAATTGCGAGATGTCTTTTATTATAAGTGAGGACGGACTAAGCAAAGAACTTACTCTTGAATTTCCTACAACCGCAGATAGAGATGCATGGTGGGCGGATACACTAGACACCGAACTGGACGCAAAACTAAACGCCCGAAACGATGATTCAGATAACCCTGTAACCTATTGGGCAGGTAATGCGGAAGATTATCCTAGCTAGTTTGGTCACCTCGTAGGTTGACTTTCCTAGTCTTTTATATTATATTATGATTATTAACTAATGAAACTGTGGAGTTTATATGATGAAAATCTCAAAAGATACGCTGGATGTACTTAAAAATTATGCCAGCATTAATACAAATATTCTTGTCCGAGAAGGTAGCACACTAGCAACTATTTCTACGGGCAAGAATATTTTTTCTCGAACTACTGTTAAAGAAACCTTTGATAAAGAGTTTGCAATTTACGATCTAAATAGTTTGCTTGCCCTACTCACTCTGATGGAAGATACAGATGTAGAGTTTGGTGATGAGAGCATTACTATTAGTAAAGACCGTAGTAAGTTTGAATATTACTATGCAGATCCTAGCATTATTGTCGCCGCGCCCGATAAGACAATTGAAGTAGACAATCATTTTACTTTCAATCTTTCATCTTCAGAGGTTGCAATGATTATGAAGGCGGCGGCTATCACGGCGGCGCCTATGCTTAGTGTTGTTGCTAAAGACGGTACAGTGACACTATCAGTTGGTGACCCTGCAACTCCCCGTAGCAATAGTTTCCGACATGTTATCGGTGAAACAGATGCTACAGACTTTGACTGCCGCTTGGCAATTGAAAACTTTAAAGTCATTCCAGGCGAGTATGAAATTACTTTGAGCCAGAAGAAGTTTATGCATCTTAAAAACAAAGCCACTGACCTTCAGTATTGGCTTGCACTAGAACCTAGCTCTGTAATTTAAGGAGTATGCGATGCCAGGATTCCCTTTTAAAATTCCCAATGTAATTTTCAAAACCCGTGTTCGTGATGAGAGCATCGGCGGCGACAATCCTTATCGTTGGGATGATGTGACTACACAAGATTTGTTCGGCGGTAAACGGTGCATTCTGTTTTCACTGCCGGGCGCATTTACACCAACCTGTTCTACTTTTCAACTACCTGACTTTGAAAAACTTTTTACAGAGTTTCAGGCAGAGGGCATTGATGAAATTTATTGTATGTCAGTAAATGATTCTTTTGTTATGAATAAGTGGGCACAAGATCAAGGACTACAAAATGTAAAGGTTATCCCAGATGGGTCTGCAATCTTTACTACCTATATGGGTATGGATGTTCTTAAAGACAACTTGGGGTTTGGTGTTAGGTCTTGGCGTTATGCTTTGGTTGTAAACAATATGGAGATTGAGAAATCTTTTATTGAACCTGGTATGATGGCTAATGCCGATGATGATCCTTATGGTATTTCCTCACCGCAAAACATCCTTGCATACCTACAGGGCAAACTGTTTGATGAAAGTGGGCAACCTCGAGGCAGACAACTTACCCTAAACTTGCAAGATGGGGTTGACTCTAAAGCAAAAATGAGTTAAACTCTCACTATTAAATATATTATGATTGAGGTGAATTATGGAAAACAAAGAGTTCTTGTGGGTAGAAAAGTATCGCCCTAAAACTCTTAATGAATGTATCCTACCTGATGAGACACTTACGGTTTTCCGTCAGTTTGTTGAAGCAGGTGAAATTCCTAACATGCTGTTATGCGGCACTGCTGGCACGGGTAAGACTACGGTCGCCCGTGCCTTATGCAATGAGTTAGAATGTGATTACATTGTCATTAACGGATCTGAGGAGTCAGGCATTGATGTGTTGCGAACAAAGATTAAGAGCTTTGCAAGCACTGTCAGTTTTGAAGGTAAGCCTAAGGTGGTTATACTTGATGAGGCAGACTATCTAAACCCTAACTCTACGCAACCTGCATTGAGAGCTTTTATTGAGGAGTTCTCAAAAAACTGTAGGTTCATTTTTACATGTAACTTTAAGAATCGTATCATTGCTCCTCTGCATAGTCGAACTACAGTCATTGAGTTTAAACTAGAGAATGGTCAGAAGCAAAGGATGGCTGGTAAATTTCATAAACGCATGATTGAGATTTTACAAGCTGAGAATGTACAATACAATGATAAAGTCCTTGCTGAATTGTTGATGAAGCACTTTCCTGATTATCGCCGTGTGCTTAACGAGTTACAGCGATACAGTGTAGGGGGTGTAATTGATGAGGGTATACTTAGTAACTTAGCTGAGATTAACACTAAGGCTCTTGTAGACGCTCTTAGAGACAAGGACTGGAAGAAGATGCGTCAGTGGGTCGCTAATAATGTAGACAGTGACCCTCAGGCGGTGTATCGTAAAGTGTATGACACAATGCTGGATAAGGTGAAGCAGGTGCCGCAGTTGGTATTGTTAATTGCGGATTATCAGTATAAGGCAGCCTTTGTCGCTGACCAAGAAATTAATTTGACTGCATGCCTCACTGAGATCATGGCTAATGTGGAGTTTAAATAGTGTGGTCATACGAAAAGTTAAATGCCGTACATTTAGAACTTAGCAGTCGGTGCAATGCCGCCTGTCCAGGATGTCCTCGACATCTTAGAAACTCTCCTAATGTGGATCCTAATTTACAACAACGGGATATTAGCATTGGTGAGTTTAAGTCTTGGTTCAGTCCTGATGCATTAGCCAAGATTGAAAACTGGATTATATGTGGCACCCACGGGGATCCTATCACCTGCAAAGACTTAGTAGAGATAGTAGAATATATCTGCCAACATAGCCCGGGCTCTATACAGATTAATACTAATGGTGGGTTGCGAGGTACTCAATTTTTTTCGGACTTGGGTAGGGTACTTGCAGAAAATAAATTGCCTGATGTAAACAGAGCAGTTATTTTTTCCATAGATGGGTTAGAGGATACAAACCATTTATATCGAAGGCAGGTAAAGTGGGATAAAGTTATTAGCAACATTAAGGCATATGTTGCGGCAGGTGGTCTTGCGGCATGGGACTTTCTAAGATTCTCATACAATAGCCATCAAGTAGAGGAAGCTGAAAAGTTAGCAAAAAGTCTAGGAGTACATTTTAGACTTAAAAATCCTTTCGGTGTTGATGGTACAGGAATGCCTGTATATGACAAGGACTATAATCTAGAATATGTTATCAACCACTGGTCAGAAGGTGATAAGGAACCCTATGTGCCTCCTCACTTGGGGTATGTTGCCCCAAGACCTAGATTGAAAACACGCCAAGGGTGTATAGAGTGTAATGCGTTTAGGAATCATCATCCCCCCAACCACGAGAAACCTATGTGTGAAATTTATATTGACCACTTAGGTAATGTACAGCCTTGTTGTTTTGTAGGGAACAAGATGTATGGACCTGCATATATGGAAGAAGCCACAGAAGTTAGAGGTGTACAAAAGGCTATCGGAAATCGTAACAATTTGTATACTTATAGCCTGCAGGAAGTGCTTGACAATGGTGCTCTAAACATGTATAGTGATAGTTGGAAGTATAAAACAATTAATCAATGTTGGGTGCAATGTGGTAAGCAAGAAGGCGGCGATAGATTAATTGATAGTTTATTTGTTAAATAGTTAGGATATAATATGATTAATAAAGACCCAGGTAAAAGACATTTTTATATTAGCATTGTCAAAAGTGTATTGCGGTTCGCCGCATGTGGCTACTTGTATGTAGGTAATTATGAGGGAGCCGCTCTCTTTTTGTTCTCGGCAGAAGTATTAGGAATTGCTGAGGAGATTTAATGGACATTGTTCTTGTATCAGGTGGGTTTGATCCTTTACACTCTGGACATATAGATTATTTCCGAGAAGCTAAAAAACTTGGAGATAGGTTGGCAGTAGGTATTAACTCTGATGCCTGGCTTATTAGGAAAAAAGGTAAGGCCTTTATGTCAGAGCAGGAACGAACTAGCATCATATCTTCCTTAGAGATGGTAGATGCAGTGTATACTATGAATGACAGTGATGATACTGCCACAAACTTCATAGCCTCTATGATGAATGATTACCCAAATGATAACCTCATCTTTGCTAATGGAGGTGACCGCACACAAAAGACCGTACCTGAGTTTCATCGGTTTGATTATCCTAAGTTGAAATTTGTCTTTGGTGTAGGGGGTGACAAGACACAAAGTAGCAGTGAATTACTGAAACAGTATCAGACTACCGAAAGAGTTTGGGGACACTTTACAGAACTATTTAAAGATAGTAGAGTAAAGGTTAAGGAACTTGTTATTGAACCTGGTAAAGGTATTAGCTATCAGAAACATTTTCTAAGAAGTGAAGTGTGGTTTATCAGTCAGGGTAAATGCACACTAAAGACTAGCATGGGTGAAAGAACAAATTTTACCATGCATAATTTAAGAGAGGATGATGTACATGTTGTCAGAGCAAATGAGTGGCATCAATTATACAATCCTTACAGTAAACCTTGTCATGTGATTGAGATACAATATGGTGAAGAAACAAGTGAAGAAGACATCCTCCGAGATGAAACCTAGTTTCCTCGAAGATTTAGGTCCGCCCGTAGAACAGTTTAATGCTGAAAGTTATGTGGAGAAGAAAAAGGCTATAAGTCCCTTTGACTTTGCTAACAGTATTAATCATTCTAAGGATAATCTAATTATAGATGACTGGAGTGAGAAGCAATATAATCCCTTTATTGTCAATAAGGCTATGAGCTATGGACCTGATACTGTTATTGCCGCGAACGAGATGAACTCTCGCCCACACCTTGCACACAAGATGCAATATGACTTTTTACTCAATGTTGTCCGCAGTAAGAAGCGTTACAACAAATGGTTAAAACCTGAGAAGGAAGAGAATATTGAAATTGTAAAGGAGTACTTTGGATATGGTAATACAAAGGCACAGGAGGCACTAAGACTTCTGTCAGATAAAGATCTAGGGGAAATACGAGCTCGCTTGAATAAGGGAGGTAAAAATTAAGTAAAGTATAAATAACCAGCGGAAACATATTTTAACTTCTCACTATAATAATAGGTATTAATAATGAGTGAAGATTTCTTTGATATTGATTACCCTGGTTATGCGCCTCTGGAAATCAAACTAAAAAATGCAGATGACTTTTTAAAGATTAGAGAGACTCTATCTAGAATAGGTATTGCTTCTCGAAAAGAAAAAATCCTATATCAGTCCTGCCACATTTTACATAAACAAGGTCGATACTTTATCACACACTTTAAAGAGCTTTTTGCTCTGGATGGTAAAGCGGCTGACTTTGATGAAAACGATCTGCAACGCAGAAACACAATTGCCAAACTGTTATCTGACTGGGGTTTATTGGATGTAATGCATCCTGAAATCCATGAAGAACTCGCGCCGCTAAGCCATATTAAGATTATTGCTTTCAAGGAAAAGGGCGAGTGGGAACTGATAACAAAATACAATATTGGTAAAAAGAATTAAGTATTGCTCTTGTAATTTTAGAGATAATACTTATATATAGTAGGTGACGCCGTAAGGGTCACTTAAAATTTAACTCGCTTAATTAAGGAGAACACAATGGTAGTTCGTAAATTTAATGCCTCTAATTTAGAGGATATCAAGGATCAAATCTCGCCTTTCACAATTGGCTTTGACCGCATCTTCAGTAATCTACATACGGTTGCTGACCTGTCAAACAATTATCCGCCTTACAATATTATTAAAGACAACGATCTTTATGTTATTGAATTTGCCGCCGCTGGCTTTGACGAAGAAGAATTAACTATTCATCAAATCCCAGAAGGCAACAAATTGGTAATCCAAGGCGTACAGCAAAAAGAAGATAAACGAGATTATATCCATCATGGAATTGGTGCTCGTAACTTTACAAAAACATTTGCATTGAACGATGACATCGAAGTCGTAGGTGCAGAGTTTACACACGGTATGTTGCGTATCACATTAGAGCATATTGTCCCTGAGGCGAAAAAACCAAAAGAGATAAAAATCTCTACAAAAACTTTCCTACAGGACTAAATAGTATGTAGTGTACACTACGGGGGAGCCGCGTTTCCTTTCCGCGCTCCCCCAAACTCTTAAATTATTATAGGATATTATTATGACCACACATGAACAGATTATTGCCGCTTATGAGGAATACCTAGTACAACACGAAGCATTTGAGGTTGGTGGTAAAAAGGTTGCCGCAACTCGTGCCCGCAAGGCACTCGGTGATTTAGGTAAACTTACAAAAGAACGCCGTAAAGAAATTCAAGAAAAGAAGAATTCACTATGAGCGATGTCCAAATTGTAAAGCTCACTTCAGGTGAGGAACTTATTGGTAAGGTAACTGAGACAGACCTCGAAGGTCGCCAGCTTGTACAAATTGAAAAGCCGGCAGTAGTTATGCTTATCCCTGACCAAAAAGAAGAAGGTAAGTTTGGTATTGGGCTGGCACCATATGCTCCTTATGCTGAAGGCAATCTTATCCCAATTTTTCCTAATCACATTATTTCAATTTTCTCTCCGGCTAAGACCTTGTTGAATGAATACAATCAGCATTATGGTTCTAAGGTCATTGTTCCTGAGTCCAAAATTCAAATTTAATTGCTATATTGGTAAACTTCCGCTTGACATCGGCGGAAGTTTACTGTATAGTGTACAGTATGAATAGAAACTTTTATAGCTATGCCTGGCAATATGGCAACAAGGTGTTGTTACGCGGAGTGCGTGACGGCAAAAGATTTAACGAGCGACATGAGTTTAAGCCTACTCTTTATGTAAGAGCAGAGGGCTCCTCGCAGTACAAAGGTTTATATGGTGAAAACCTAAAACCTATTGAGTTTGGCAACAATGCCGACTGTAAAGAATTCCAGGACAAGTATAGTGACATTGAGAACTATCCTATCTATGGACAAACTGACCTAACTTATCAATTCCTTTCTACGCAATATCCCAATGACATTGACTTTGATTTGTCACAACTTTCAATCTGGTCAATAGATATTGAGACTACTGCTGAACAAGGGTTTCCTAATGTAGATAACCCGCTCGAAAAAGTACTTCTTATTACTGTTATGAATAATAACACAAAAGAAATATTTACATGGGGCGAGGGTGAATGGACACCCGGTGATGCTACAAAACATCTCAATGTAACATACGAGCCCTGTGTAGATGAACACGAACTTCTAACAAAATTTGGTACATGGTGGTGCAATGAATATCCAGATGTTATTACTGGTTGGAACAGTAGTCTTTTTGACATTCCTTATATCGTTGCCCGTATGGATAAACTGTTTGGTAACGATGCAAAGAATTCTCTTAGCCCTTTTAACATGACCCGCCGTCGTGGTATTAAAATGCATAACAAGGAAATTACTGCATATGATATTAAAGGTGTTGCACAATTAGACTATCTAGACTTATACAAGAAGTTTACTTACACTGCACAGGAATCCTACAAACTAGATTACATTGCTGAGGTAGAGCTAGGTAAGAACAAGTTGGAAAGTGGCTATGATACTTTCCGAGAGTTTTATGAGAATGATTGGAATCGCTTTATTGATTACAACATCATTGATACTAAACTTGTTGATGAGCTCGAGGATAAGATGAAACTTATCGAGCTGATTGCTACAATGGCATATGATGCTAAGTGTAATTTCAATGACATTTATTCTTCGGTGCGTACTTGGGACTGCCTACTGTACAATCACCTGCTGAATAAAAACATTATGATTCCTGCTCGTAAAAACTCTGAGGGTCGCCGCATTGAAGGTGCGTATGTACAGGAACCTAAGCCAGGTAAGTATGACTGGGTTATGTCCTTTGATGCAACTTCCCTGTATCCCTCTATTATTATGCAATACAACATGAGTCCTGAAACACTAGTACCTGGTATGGTGGACTGCACTGTAGACTCTCTACTGGAGCGTAAGGCAGAGATAAACACTGAATATGCTGTAGCGTCTAATGGACAAACATTCCGTAGAGACAAGCAAGGATTGTTTCCTGAGATCGTATCTAAGTTTTTTGATGACCGTCAAAAGTACAAGAAGCTGATGATTGCCACACAGAACGAATACGAAAAAACAAAAAACAAAGACTTGTTGAATGATATTGCAAAATACAATAACTTTCAGATGGCAAGAAAGATTCAGTTGAACTCTTTGTTCGGTGCTATGGGTAACGAGTACTTTAGATATTATGATACCCGTATTGCTGAAGGCATTACAATGACAGGGCAGTTTCTAATTAGGCAAACTGCAAAGGCTCTTGATGATTATTTGAATAAGGTATGTGGTACTGAGGGTGAGATGTATTCATTTTATTCAGACACAGACTCTTGTTACATTACTATGGATGCACTTGTACAAAAGTTCTTTAAGGGTATGTCTAAAGATAAAATCGTTGACAACTTGGATAAGATTGGTAATGATAAGATAGAGCCTGCAATTAACAAAGCAATGGTAGACATTGCTAACTACACAAATGCCTTTGAACAAAAGATATTCTTTAAGCGAGAAGCAATTGCTGAACGAGGTATCTGGGTTGCTAAGAAGCGGTATGCACTTAATGTTTCCGACAATGAAGGAGTGCGGTACGCAGAGCCTAAACTTAAAGTTATGGGACTTGAGATTGTAAGGTCATCTACTCCTGCTCCTGTTAGGGAGAGCTTGCGGCAAGCGGTCAAACTTTGCCTTGAAACAGATGAACAAACATTGCAAGGTTTTGTTGCTGAGAACTGGGAAGCATTTAGGAAACTTACTCCTGAGGCAATTGCATTTCCTCGAGGATGTAATAACTTAGGTAAGTACACATCTTCTTCTCACATTTATGAGAAGGGTACACCTATGCATGTCCGAGGCGCCCTAATGTATAATCATTTATTGAAAAAGCATAAGGCAGGCAATAAATACGAGGTCATCAATGATGGTGATAAAATTAAGTTTCTTTATCTCAAAGAACCTAATCACATTGGCGAGAACTGTGTAGGGTTTATTAGCAAACTTCCTACTGAATTTGATGTTCATCGTTATGTAGACTACGAAACTATATTTGAGAAATCATTTGTAGACCCATTAAAAACAATTGCAGAAGGCTTAGGTTGGAATACTAGACCCGTTGCAACACTAGAGGATTTATTTTCATGAGCGACTATCAATACGATGTAGACCAATTTATGCTGGCGGCAGGACAAATGCCTCTATATGGCACAATGCCGCAAGACATTGAGGCACAAGCCAAACTTTATATGGATCTAATTACCGAGGAGTATAATGAAACTCTCGAAGCCTACAAGGCAGGTGATAAGGTTGAAATTGCCGATGGTCTTGCCGATATGGTATGGGTTATTATGGGAATGGCTACCACTTTAGATATTCCTTTTGATAGAGTTTGGAATGAGGTTCGTGCGTCTAACATGAGCAAATGTATTGAGGGTAAAGTCATTAAAGATCCTGATACAGGTAAGGTACTGAAACCCGACGGTTACTTCCGTCCTGACATTGCTAAGGTACTTAGTTCATAATGGAACCTATTACTCATCTTAACTATCCTCTTAATAAGGATTTACTTCTTGTCATTGCAGAAATGGTTAAGCAGGATGCAAAGCCTTATACGGATCCTAGGTATGAGAAATCATTAGATACTTGGTTAATACTGAAACACACTGCACCTTATATTGAAAAGATTATGGAAGACTTTGGTGTTAATGGTAGTCCTAGGTTTTACTGGCAGGAAGCCAATTCAGTGTTGCCGATGCATGTGGATAACAATACGACCTGTTCGCTAAATTTTATCTTGACAGAGAACCCTGCACCTGTTACTATAGGCGATGTAGATTACACATATGAACAAGCACTACTAAATACAACAGTACTACATGGTGTTAAAACAAATGATGAGGACAGAATACTATTGAAAATTAGTATTTTTGATGAATCATATGAGGATCTTTTAAAAAGAATACCTTATGTGAAAGAGGTTGTTAATGGATAAAGTATTTAAGCCAATCGACGGGTATGATGTATCCAAGTTAAATGATAACATCGAAGAAATTACAAAGGAATATACGGAAAACATAGTAGCATTCCGTGAATATATGGATAACCATCCAGAACATCTTAGTGCCGCTGAGGCGTCCCGTAGCAACATGGGTGATATATTTCCAAATGTTCCTGTTAAAACACAAAGAGCCTCTCAACCATATGCAGATGGTTGGACTTCTAATTGGCTTGGATATAATACAAAACTTTATGAACCTGTAGAAAAGTATTTCCCTAAAACATATGAAATTTTAAACGGTTTTGGAAATGTATTCTATGCACAGTTTGGTTCTCTTAAACCTCACGGCCGCATTAATGGACATTGGGGTGAAAAAAAGGATTTTATTCAAAGGTCACAATGGTGTTTTATTGCCCCCTCAGATTCAAAGAACTGTTATATCGCAGGAACGGACAGTTTGGATGATAACTGTGAAGTAGAGCTTTTTCATTATGAAAAGAAATCCTCTTTTATATTTGATGATGCTAAATATTATCATTGGATAGAAAATAACACCGACGAGGAAAGAGTTGTTCTACTTATAGACTATTGGACTGATATGTCCAAAAAGAAAGATTACGATTACTATTTGTATTATGGGCAAAGTGTTGTAAACGCATTTGGCCTTAACAATTGATATTAGCAAACTACGGAGAATATAATGAGCTTACTTGATAAACTTAGAAAGAACTCGACTATTAAAGAGTCGTCTGTTCTTACAACATCTAAATTCTTTGGAACAAAGGATTTGATTCAGACTTCGGTGCCTGCATTGAATGTAGCACTTAGCGGTAGATTAGATGGGGGACTTACTCCGGGACTAACGGTATTTGCAGGACCTAGTAAACACTTTAAGACTGCATTTGCTATGTTACTTGCTAAATCTTATTTGGACAAGTATGATGATGCAGTTATTCTATTTTACGATTCAGAGTTTGGTGCACCTCAAGGTTACTTTACTAGTTTCGGCATTGATACAGATAGGGTTGTCCATACTCCTATTACTGATATTGAACAATTGAAACATGATGTGATGTCTCAACTTAACGGCATTGAAAGAGGCGACCATGTTATGGTCATTGTCGATTCAGTGGGCAACTTAGCAAGTAAGAAAGAAGTAGATGATGCACTTGAAGGTAAGTCTGTTGCTGATATGACTCGTGCAAAACAAATGAAATCCCTGTTCCGTATGATTACACCTCACCTTACAATTAAGGATATTCCTGCTGTAGTGGTTAACCATACCTACAAGGAAATTGGATTGTTTCCGAAAGATGTTGTTTCAGGCGGTACAGGCATTTACTACTCCGCAGATAACATTTTCATTATCGGACGCCAACAAGAAAAAACAGGCACAGACATTACAGGATACAACTTTATTATTAATGTTGAGAAGTCCCGATATGTTCGTGAGAAGTCTAAAATTCCTGTTGAAGTATCCTTTGAAGGTGGTATTAGTAAATGGTCAGGCTTGTTGGCTATGGCACTTGAGTCTGGGCATGTAACTAAGCCATCCAATGGTTGGTATCAACTCGCTAAAGATGGTGAGGACAGCAAAAAGTACCGCACAAAGGAAACATACACTAAGGACTTCTGGTTGCCTATCTTAGCAGATGAAACATTTTCATCTTGGATTCAGAAACGATATCTAATTGCTAGTGGTGATATTATTCAGGAAGAAGTTTCCGCCGAAGATATCGCAGAGGCTTATGGCGATGTTGACTGAGATTGCAAATCTCTTCAATAATCTCGATGACCTAAATGTTACACATTATTCTGAACCGTGTAGTGTTTGGGTTGTTGATGACTTTCTACCAACTAATATTTTCGAGACATGTTTACAAGAAATTAATACTCGTACTATATGGGAGGATGTAGATGTTAAGACACCTTTACCTTATGTTACTCGATATGAATATAGGAAGTTGGACAAAACTCCTTACACCGAAAGCATAATTAATTATTTAAATGCCGGCAAGTTTCTTACCTGGATTGAAAGTAAATCTAAATACAGTGGATTATTACCAGACCCATACTTGCATGGTGGAGGTGTTTGTAGAATCCCCGCCGGGAAAACACTTACTGTCCACAAGGATTTTAATTGGAACGATAAAATAAAATGTAGCCATGTAATAAATGCATGTCTTTATATGGACACTGGCGGCGACTTGCAATTTTGGGACGGAGATGAATGTATATTTACTGTAGATGTTAAACCAAATCGGTTAATATTTTGGGAAGACCCTCATCTATACAAACATGGGTTCAGTGAAATGTTAGAAACAGATAGGACAAATTTGGTGCTGTTTTATTATGAAAGTGATTGTACCCCACCTGAAAATGTCAATAAATCTTATGAGGCTTAATTATGAATAAATGTGACCGTTGCGATGTAGAAATACTTGACGATGATGCCGCAATATGTTTTAATAGCGGTGATGAAGAGGTTTACCTATGTGAGCCTTGTATTGAGGATGTGAAGCGGGAGTGGATGAGTGAGAATCGAGACACAAATATTATCGAATCTAATTAATGATGAGGAATATGTTCGCAAGACTATTCCATTTATAAAAGACGAGTATTTTTCCGACCTTGAGGATAGAAAGGTATTCGGTGTTATTAAACAGTTCGTAGACAAATACAATAGTCCTCCTACAAAAAGTGCCTTGCTGATTAGCTTACAAGAAGACCGCAGTATCTCTGAGGACATGTATGTTAAGTGTGAGACAATTATTAATGCACTTAATGCAGATGATAAAACAGACTCCTCCTGGCTTATTGATGAGACTGAAAAGTTCTGTAAGGATAGAGCATTAGTTAATGCTATTATGGATTCTATTCAGATTATTGAAGGTCAAGGTGGGGATTACAGTAAAGATTCACTGCCTAGCCTGCTCTCACAAGCTCTTAGCGTGGGGTTCGATAATAATGTTGGACACGACTACATTGAGAACGCAGATGAACGGTATGAGTTTTATCATCGCTTGGAAGAAAAAATTCCTTTTGACCTTGAATACTTTAATCTTATCACTGAGGGTGGGTTAGCAAACAAGACTCTCAATGTTGCACTTGCAGGTACAGGTGTGGGTAAGTCCTTGTTCATGTGTCACATGGCAGCCGGTGCTATTTCACAGGCTAAAAATGTGTTGTACATTACACTTGAAATGGCAGAGGAACGCATTGCTGAAAGAATAGATGCTAACATGATGAATGTTGCTATTCAGGAACTGGGCGACCTATCTAAGAAAATGTTTAGTGAACGAATTGATAAGATTCGTAACAAGATTCAAGGTAGGTTGGTTATTAAAGAATACCCTACTGCATCTGCACATTCAGGACACTTTAAGTCTTTGCTAGGTGAATTAAAAATTAAAAGAAACTTTGTTCCTGATATTATCTTTATTGACTATCTGAATATTTGTGCTAGTTCTAGATTTAAACCTAGTGCCAATGCAAATTCGTATACTATTATTAAAAGTATTGCTGAGGAATTGCGGGGCCTGGCTGTAGAGTTTGACTTGCCTATTGTTACTGCAACACAAACAACAAGAAGCGGCTACTCTAATAGTGATGTAGAACTTACAGATACATCTGAATCGTTTGGTTTGCCTGCGACTGCTGACTTGATGTTTGCTCTTATCTCTACTGAAGAACTTGAGCAACAGGGTCAATTGATGGTGAAGCAATTGAAGAACAGGTATTCAGATCCTACTAGAAACAAACGATTTATGGTGGGTGTCGATAGAAGTAAGATGCGCCTGTATGATTTGGATAGTGAGGCACAAAAGAACATTACAGACTCTGGGCAGGATGACAATGTGCCTGTATTTGATAGGGGACAGATGAGTACTCGTATTTCAAATGATTATGGAAGCATTAAGTTCTAGTGTATGATGTCGTCTTTATTAACAGCGGTCCAATGCCCAACCACAAAATCCGTGGATTGGGTCCACACCTTCTTGCGGAGGAATTAAGACGACACGGCTACAGTGCGATTGTTTTAGACTTCATTGAGTACTGGAACATTTATGAATTCGGGAAGGCAATTGATAAGGTGGTGACACAAAACACCAAAGCAATTGCCTTTTCCATGACCTGGACATCTTCGGGTACGGGCACCGAACAAATAATTGAGAAAACTTGGAACACAGAAACAAGTAATGATGTTTATATTGGTGATTACCTTGTAAATGGTAAATTCACTTGGATGTTGGAAAGAATAAAACAGAATAACAATCAAGTAAAAATTATTGCAGGTGGTAGTAAAGCTCCCTCATTAGATACACTATTGGGTTCCCATGTTGACCATATTATATGTGGCTATGGTGAAACCCAATTCATAGATTTAATAAAAAGCCCACTAGACTATTCTAGAATAATTAGTCACGATACTAAGGCACATGCAGAACATACCTGTTTCGATTTTGCAAAAAGCAGAGCTAGTTTTACACCTAATACATTTTTAACTCCACATGAAGTCGTACCTATGGAGTGTTCTAGAGGGTGTAGATTTAAATGTAAGTTTTGTTCTTTTCCTTTAATTGGGATGAAAAATATTGCAGGATATATTAAAACAAAGGAAGCCTTTAGAGACGAACTGATTTATAATTACGAACACTTTGGCATAACAAAATATTCAATACAGGATGATACCTTCAATGATACAATCGAAAAGGTTAGGTTTTTTGCAGATGTAGTTGATTCGCTGCCTTTTAAAATTTATTTTTGGTGTTACTTGCGAGCGGACTTACTTGTCACACAACCTGAGCAGATAGAATTATTACATCAAATGGGCTTAGTGCATACTTGGTTTGGTATTGAGACTTACAACCAGAGAGCAGGGAAAGTAGTAGGTAAAGGACTAGACCCAGAGCGAATTAAGGATATGCTGTACCAGGCAAAAAGTGTATGGAAGGGTGATGTGTTTGTACAACAAGGTTACATTGTAGGATTGCCCCATGAGAATATTGAATCAGTAGTACATCATGCCGAATGGTTAGCAAGTGAGGAATGTCCGGTAGATAACACATTGTTTATACCGTTGTATATCCTACCTAAAGAACTACAGAATAAGTATGTACTCAATTATACTTCTGAGTTTGATAGAACATATCAGCAATATGGATACTCCTTTCCTGATGCAAACAACCCGGATGGTCTGAAGGCAGTGAGATGGGAAAAAATTGATGGCTCCGATATTACATCCTTTGAAATTGCACAGGGCATATGTAATAGATTAAATCCTTGGGTCGAACAAAAGAAACCATTATATCCTTTGAAACCTGGTATATTTGATACAGCCAGACCTTTTAAGGAACTAGAGGACTTTGAGAAGATTCGTAATTTGCCTACAGAGGAATATGATAATCTTATGGCAAGCCTGCCAACCCTGGGCGACACGGAAGCATATATAGAAAAGTTAAGAGAAACATATATCGAACCGCTTTTGGAATCTTTATAAATACTTGTATGACTAAAATATATTCACTACTAATTATTTTCGGTGTTGTAGGTGCAGTCCTATTTGGTGCTTGGTATGAGTATAAGGATATGCAGACACGCATGGAAACTCTCCGTGAGAACAATGCAAAACTAGCCGAGTCTGCCAAAGCAAATGCCGATGCTCTTACTGAGGTACAGCAATTTGCCGAACAGATGGCAGAGCAAAATGCTACCCTGCAACAGGACTTGCAGAAAGCGGAATCATATAAGGATGATTTACTGGGAAAATTGCAGAAGCATGACCTTGCTTTACTGAGTCTGAAAAAACCTGGTTTAATCGAAAAGAGAATTAATAATGCTACAGCTAAAGTATTTGACGAAATTGAGTCTATTACTAAGCTCAGCCCTGCTAATTAGCGGCTGTTCTTTATTACGAACTCCTGAAAAGGAGATAGTGATTCAAAATCAAATCGTCGATAAAAAAATCCCACTACAGACCGCACCTAAGCCTGTCACTTTAGGACAGACTAAATTCTATGTTGTAACTACTGAAAATTTTGACGAGTTTATAGAAACATTTAAAAAAGAGAACGGCGACCCGTGGGTGTTTTATGCAATGAGTGTTCGCTCGTATGAAACTATGTCTGTGAATGTAGCAGAGATTAGAAGATATTTGGAACAGCAAAAGGCTATCATAGTGTACTATGAGAATGCCATCACCAGTAAACCTAAAGAAGAGGTAGTAGAGTAATGCGTATGCTTGCGGTGTTAGCAGTATGTTCTATGTTTGTAGCGGGGTGCAGTGGAGTCCCCTCAATTAGTTTTCAAGATTCAAACGAATCAATCCTGGCAGTTGAAGTTCGTCTGGAAGTATCCAGATTAGATTGTAAAAATCCAGGAACACAGTTAAGCACAATTAAACGAAGCGTAGACTTTCTGCAATTGTATTCTGAATCCAAAGGGTCTAAGGACTTACAGGCTATGGTGTTAGAAATGCAGGATACTACTAACGGGCTATATGCTAAGGGGAACAACTTGTCTCCAGTATTTTGTGACTTGAAAAAGAAAGTTCTTACCACACAGAGCAAAGACATAGCTGATGCAGTTATGAGGAGATTCTAATGTTAGATGATATTAAGGCACTACTCAATTGCGGCGATGAAGAAGTAGAAAAACAAGCCCAAATCATTATTGATGTTACTGAACATCGAGAAGCAGGACATATTACAGAAAGTGAATACAAAGAAATTCTAGAGGATTGTGTTCGTATGAATAACATTTCTGAAATGTCTGATGATATGGTTTTAAAGGCAAATTTAGCAAAAGCCGCTAGTTTAATTCTCAAATTATTATAAATACATTTAATGAGTATCCATTAATGGAGAGATAGATGTCTAAAACACTTGAAGAAGGCAGCACATATGCAAGTGCTGATTTGGATGGTGATGGTGTCGTAACAGACGAAGAGCTCGCTAAACACGAGCGAATGATTATGATAGAGAATGAAGATAAGAAACAGGATGCACAACGAAATATGGCATGGTTTGCTCTTGCCGGCATGTTGTTGTATCCTTTCGCAGTAGTTATTGCATATGGTTCCGGTTTCGATGGAGCGGCTACAATCCTAGGTGACATGGCAGCCACTTATTTTGTTTCGGTCGCCGCAATTGTCGCCGCATTTTACGGCTCACAAGCCTTAGGTAAAAAATAATGTCCACATTTTTATTCGGCGATGATTGGAAACTAAATGCGGCGAGAGGTAAACTCCGCAATGCTTTCCATGTACACAAGTTTGGACGAAACACAGCACCGGCAAATGGTGTTGAAGAAACTGTCTGGGACGGATCTAATCTATATCCATGGTCAACATGGGATGTAGGAGGTGCTGACAATGTGTTTCTTAAATCAGATGCAGAGACTGGAGACGAATCCAAAACAATCTTCATCCAAGGACTTGATGCTGACTTTAATGTGCAAAGCGAGACTGTAACATTAGATCCTACTGATGCCACTACCGCAGTATCATCTGCAAATACATATGTTCGTTTGTTTAGAATGTATAACAATGGCAGTACACCTTTTACTGGTGACATAACAGCCCACTATGGTTCCGGTTCGGGCACAGTAGTCGCTAAAGTGTTAGAGGATCAAGAGCAAACACTCATGGCAGTGTACACTGTTCCTGCAGGGTATACAGCATATCTTATGAAGTATGACTTCTCAGGTAGTGCCAACGCCGCAATCGCAAGCAGACTTTTATTCCGTGAGCCAAATGGTGTTTTCCGTATTCAGCACTCTGGTGCAGTATATGGCGGTCAATACGATTATGAATTTCAAATACCGTTGACTATCCCAGAAAAGACTGACATTGATTTGAGACTTACAGCAAGCACGGGTTCCGCAACATTGGGCGCAAACTTCAACTTGCTTGTAGTCAAAGAGAACGCTTTCAATGAGTGGTCTGAGGGCTACTAAACCCCTCAAATTACCCTAAATTACCCCTATATTTACCCTATACAGCACCCTACATACACTAAGTGTGTCCTAACATACACCTTATATACCCTCCCTTACAGGGCAATCTAGGGCTTTCCTAACCTATTGATTTTGTTAGGAAAAAGATTTCAAAAAGATTGCAAAAAAAGGTTGACATTGGACCCAAAAGAGTCCATAATAAGTATATAAAGTGAAGAGTTAGGAGAAAAATTATGAATCTAGAAGCATTAGTAGAAACAATCGTTAAAGACTACCAGTTTTGGAATGCCCGTTCACCCTATGGTGATGACGACCGTAAGGCAGAGCGTGTCCAAGAGTTTGTTGACCAAATTAAGATTGTTGAAGGTAGCAAGTACATTAAGGTCATCACTGGAGGCAGTGTTTGGGGTTTTGTTGTTAAGACCGAGAACGATAAGAAGTTCCGTCAAGGTGACATTCTTAAACCCGCTGGTTGGGCGGCGCCTGCTCGAAACAAACCCCGAGGTAATGTTCTCGATGGAGATTACTCCTGGGTTCGTTGGACCGGTCCTCAATAGTTATAGGACCAAAAGTCAACAAAAAGGTTGACAACCGTTTAAATTGGTAGTATTATTGTATTATAAATTAATTAGTGAGGAATATCATTATGACAAATCAAACATTCACCGTTGCTGGCGTTTCAACTTTACCTTCAGGCCTTGTTAAGGCTCGTTTTGGTAATGACCTTGTAGGGCGTATTAAGAAGTTGAAAGACAACACAAATCACAATATGATTGAATTGCCCCAGGCTATGACAAAAGCTGAAGCGGCTACTTTTCTTCTTGAGAAAGAGGAATTTCAATCTGCTGAAAATCGCGATGCTTTAACTAAGGTCGTATTCCGTAATGTACCGAAACGCAAAAGTGTTTCAGTGCCTAACACCCCCGTCCAACTAAATAGTGAGAAAGTTGACTAATGAGTAACGAGTCTGAAAACTTTGCTGTCTGGAAGCTGAAGCCAAACTTTGATGCGGCTATCATTTCTGAAACCGACATTGTGTATTATAAAAATAAATACAATGTCCCCCAAGATGCGGCTATCGTCATTCTAAAGAGTGACGGCACTGTACGAGACATCGTATAAGTTTGAGGTCCCTTAGCTCAGCTGGATAGAGCAACAGCCTTCTAAGCTGTGGGTCCCAGGTTCGAATCCTGGAGGGATCGCCAATATGCTCCAGTAGCTCAGTTGGCAGAGCAGGGGTTTTGTAAACCTCAGGTCGGCGGTTCGAATCCGTCCTGGAGCTCCATATGAGAGAGGTGTTATGGAAAAGTATCGAATAGTTTATCGTCATTGGAAGAAGCCCGATGTTCTGCTTGAAGTTACAGGGGTTGAACTTCCAATGAATCCTAAGAGTGACCGCATTGTCATAAAGCAGGATGATGGTAAGCATGAGGATATTATCCGTAGCACTATTGTAAGTAAAGAGATTGTGCTATAGGGGAGAAGTGTTACGGTAGCACGGCTGGCTCCAACCCAGTAAGACGAGGTTCAATTCCTTGCTCCCTTGCCAATTATTAAGGAGATATATTATGTATTTTTGTATCTGGGAAATTTTTGTAAACGGCATCAGTAAAGGATGTGTTAGAGCATTGACTGAAAATGATGCTCGTAATCAGTATTACATGAAGTATGGCGGCGCAAGTCGTTACTCAGGTATCGGAATGAATAATATAAAAGCAGTTAAAGTTTGACGGGGCTTGGCGCAGTCTGGTAGCGCACCTGGTTTGGGACCAGGGGGTCATAAGTTCGAATCTTATAGCCCCGACCAATTAACAAAAGGTTTGTTATGAGTAATGCAATTGTAGGTTATGGTTTTGTAGGTAAAGCTACAGAATATCTTTTTAGAGACAGTGAATTTGTAATACATGACCCCGCACAGGACATGGTTATTGCTGACTGGTCAGATGTAGAGCTTGCATTTTTATGTGTACCTACACCCCTAAAAGATGGTTCATTGGACCTTACAATTTTATCTGAGGTATATGATGCATTACCTGAGCATGTCATTCCTGTTATTCGCAGTACAATTGGACCTGACCAAGTAGAGTTATTTCCTCGGGCTATATTCATGCCTGAGTTTTTACGAGAGAATAATTGGAAAGAAGATGTTGATGATGTAAATATTCCTATCATTCTCGGTGCATCCCAAGTTCCTAGAGAACACAGAGTCAAACTTTTAAAACTAATTTCATCTACAATGAAGTTTTTACAGGTTGTCTCAGGTAAAGAGGCAATGATGTTTAAGATGGCTCGTAACACAGCACTTGCCATGACCGTTGCCCTTGCTAATGAATTATATCAGATATGTCTTGCAGAAGAAATGAGTTACCCCACTCTTATGGGTATGCTCACTGACGATGAGGTATTAGCATCTTCACATTGGCAAGTTCCAGGTCCAGATGGAGACTTGGGATTCGGCGGTAAATGTTTGCCCAAGGATATGACACACATGTCTAATTTATCTGATGCAGAATTTAATATTATGAAGACTGCTCTACTTGCAAATGCCCAACGCCGCCCTATATAAATATAATGAATTAACAGGAGGGCGTAATGCCTATTTACAGTATACGCAATAATGATACAGATGAGGTGTGGGAGGAAATGATGTCCTGGACTTCATTACAGGAGTACTTAGCCGCAAATCCTAACTACGAAAGTATTATCACTAAAGCACCCGGGCTTGTTAGTGCAACAGGTGACCGTACAAAGGTTGATGGAGGCTTTAAGGAATTGCTGGGTCGTATTGCAGATCAAAATCCTACCTCTGCACTTGCTGACGATTACGGTAGAAAAGATGCTAAATCTGTTGCTGTTCGAGACACAGTTAAGAAAGTTAAAAAGCGATTGGGTGATATTTCCAGTACGGAATAAGAATAGGGTGGCGCCTTAATACGCCCGCGGCAGGTCACGGTTAATCTGCCATTTATTATTTTAGGATGTAAAAGGAGTTACATTATGGATCCTATTCAAGTATTAGTAGAAACAATTGTGCATGGTTATGCGGTAATTATTGCGTTTATGGCTGGGTGGGCTTTACCTCGAGGCAATACTCTGCGTAACATTCAATTGGCTATTTTAAGAAAGATGCACAACTTCCTCGCTTGGGAAGATGAGCGTATTCAGGAACGAATTAATAAACTGAAAGGCAAATAGGCGACCTATGAAACTTAGAGAAAAGATAACCCTACGCATGGATGACTTGCAGAACGCAATGGAAAGCAATCGTCATCTACATTATCCTGAAAAGGTATTAGAGTCTGTTTATCAAATCTCTAAGTTTTGGCCTGTTCTTTCTGAAGAAGATAGAGACTATCTACAAGTGGCTCAAGACGCAATTGAGAATGAAACAGAGTGGCAAGTATGATAAGAATTATTATTAAATGACGCATAAAATCATTGATGTTAATATTGACGAATTATCACCTGAAATTTGTCAATCTATTTTTGAAGAACTAAAACGAGAACTAATTGTCGTTATTAAACGGCAAAATATAGATCCTGCAAAGTTCTCTAGACTTGTTTACAGTATGTCCCATATTGCTAACTGGAAACAATTAACATGGGACGCCAACGGCAATGTTGTTGGTAGCCCCGAAACATATCCCAATCCTTGGGAGCAATCAAACTTCCCCGTACAACGAGTTACAGGCGAAAAGAAAGATGATGAATACACTGGTATTTTTCCTGTAGGCAAACTTGACTGGCACTCCAATTTAAATGGTCCTAATAGAGCAGATGGGGTTGCCCTTCAAGGTATTCGGGGTGTTGAGGGTACTGTTACATCATGGGTAAATACTGCTCTTGCTCTAAAAGAAATGCCAAGTGAATTGCGTAGCCGAATAGAAAACAAATATTGTTCCTACTATTATAATATGGAAAACTGGGCTGATATTGAAAACAAAAACCAGTTAGAGTTTATGCGGAAAAATCAGGAATCCTACTACATGTACATTCTACAAAAAAATGTAGCGGGTACTGAAGGTATGTATTTCTACATAAATAATGATTTGAAAGTGTGTGAAGCAGATGAGGATTTATTTTCAAAACTTCAAGAACACCTCTTCCAAGAAAAATACATTTATCACCATGAGTGGGAAGTGGGTGATATTGTATTAAGTGACCAATTATTGACACTGCACAAACGACAACTCAGAAGTGATGCGGTGTTTGAGAAAAGATTATTGCATAGATTAACCTTCCCTATCAGCAATGCAGATAATCCTAACTTTATTGTGGAGGCTAATAACATTGGAAAAGTTTGATAAAGATGTACTAACACAATTATCATTGATTGAGCAAAAGAAACAGTGGATGCAGATGCATCAAAAAGTACAAATGGACTATGTGTTTCTTACAGGCAATGCTCATGCTGAAAGTACACTTCTCAACAAAACCATCGTAGAATTGCGTGAAGAGATTGCATCTCAAACTGCTACCATTGAAGAAATGGCTAAAGAGCAGATGGAGCTCTATATTAAAGTAAAGCATCTTACACTGGAACTTGAGAATATTAAAAAGCATGATAAGCCTGCACCTAAAAAGAGGAAAAAAACTAATGGATAATCTATTACACTATAGACTTTCAAATGTGATTACTGCTATGAATAATGCAAAAAATCCAGAGTTTAAAGCATATTGGCAGGGTGTATATGATGCGCTTATTAAGCAGGCTAATGAAGTAAAACAAGTTCACTAATCTTATAAATAGTCGTATGAAAAGATTATCGACATATTTAACAGAAGATAAGCAGGGTAAGAACCTACACTTGGAACACATTGAGGATGATATTCTCAACTTTGGTGTTGTAGGTGCTAGAGCCGCTATTAACTTCCTTCAATCCTTGCGAGATATGCTCGCAGGCAGTTCTCGTTCTTCAGTCAACATGACCGTTAAATGGGATGGCGCACCCGCAATATTCGCAGGTATTGATCCTGCAGATGGTAGATTCTTTGTTGCAAAGAAATCCGTATTTAATAAAGAGCCTTTGTTGTATAAGACACAGGCTGAAATTAATGCAGACCCTAAACTACCCGCTTCACTAAAGCCTAAGTTTAGTATTGCATTAGCCGAGTTTAGCAAACTTGGTATTAAAGGTGTTCTTCAAGGCGACCTTATGTTTACAAAGGCTGACTTGAAAACAGAAACGATAGATGGACAGAAACACACAACTTTCCAACCTAATACTATAGTCTATGCAGTCCCTGTAGGCTCGCCTCTGGACACTAAGTTTAAACAAGCAAAGATAGGTGTTGTTTGGCATACATCGTATTCTGGGAACTCGCTGACAGATATGAAGGCGTCTTTTGGTGCAAACATCAGTTCATTGAGACAAGGTTCGTCAATATGGATGGATGATGCTACATACAAAGATACATCTGGTTCAGCGACATTTACACAAGCAGAAACCGCGGCAGTAACCTCACTGCTTTCACAGGCTGGTACACAGTTTAGAAAGATTGGGTCTGCCCACTTAAATACTTTTAACGCATTACAGGATTCCTTTACTGGAAAGATGGTAGGCGCAAGTCTCAAAACTTATAATAATAGCAAAGTTCGTGAAGGACAAAAAGTAACAAATCCTAAGGCTCACGCTTCCGGTTATTATAACTGGGTAGAAAGTAAGTTTAAAATTGAGATTGAAAAGTTAAAAAGTGAAAAGGCAAAGTCTGCTTTAGAAATAAAAATGCAGGAAACACTTAAAGAAGTAAAGCGGCACCAACAACTACTGGAAGATATTACTAAGTTCCAGGGTCTAATTGTCGATGCTAAGATGTTAATTGTTAAGAAGCTAGATACAGTAAAACAATTAACAGGCACTTTTATTAAGACTGCAAACGGATTTAAAGTAACAGCACCTGAAGGGTATGTTGCTATTGATAGAATTAGCGGCGGCGCCGTAAAACTTGTAGATAGAATGGAGTTTAGTTATAATAACTTTACTGCCATTAAGGCATGGGATAAATGAGTAAAACAATTGTATTTGCATTTGGTCGCATGAACCCGCCGACTAATGGACACGGTAAACTTGTAACTAAAGTTAAGCGTATGGCGCAGACTAATGGTGCGGATCATCTGATTGTCGCCAGCCACAGTTATGACAAAAACAAAAATCCTTTAGAGCCTAAGAAAAAACTAATGCATCTAAAGGCAATGTTTCCCAACACAAATTTTAAATTGTCCGATACCACAAACCCTAACTTTATCAAGCAACTTGGTTTACTTACAGGTAAGTATGATAATGTTATTTTTATTGCTGGTTCGGATAGAGTATCTGAGTTTCAGAAGTTACTTGACAAGTATAATGGCAAGGACTTCACATTTAAATCTGCAAAAGTAGTATCCGCCGGCGAGCGAGATCCTGATGCAGACGGTGTTACTGGTATTAGTGCCAGTAAAATGCGGTTGTTCGCAAAGAATAATGACTTCAAGTCATTTAAGAGAGGACTACCTACAGGATACCGCGGCGCACAAAAACTATTTGACGATGTCCGTGACGGCATGCAACTGAAAGAAGGCATCTTCCATTCCTTCTCACAATTTATTAGAGGATAAAATGCAACTTAGCAAGAACTTTACACTACAAGAATTCACCAAATCACAAACTGCATTGCGTATGGATATTGATAATACGCCTGAGGGAGAACATCTCGAAGCCGCGAAGGTATTGTTTGAAAAAGTAGTACAACCTATTAGGGAACACTTTGGTCCTACTGTATTGAACAGTGGATATAGAGGTCCTAAGTTAAATGAAGCTGTTGGTGGTTCTGCAAAATCACAACATTGCAAAGGGCAAGCGGTTGATTTGGAAGTTCCCGGTGTTGCTAATGCAGATATCGCACAGTGGATTGTCGATAACTTAGACTTTGACCAAGTCATCTTAGAATTTTACACTCCTGGCATTCCTGATAGTGGCTGGGTGCATGTATCATATAATCCCGATGGGGAACAACGCAAGTCTATTCTTACTGCAATGAAAGAGAATGGTAAGACTGTATATAAAACAGGCATTATTGCGTAATGGAATTGCGTAGTATAGTTATGAGAGCAAGGCGTTATAGAGATATGCGAGGAATTTGCAATAAATTAATGCCTTTAGTGAACAGGAAGACTCCATTGACCTTTGATGAACGAAATACTCTTATAAATATAAGAGGTGTATATAGAACATTGGTGTCCCATAAAAATAGGGGCTTGGTTGACGCAATTATAGACGGACTATTAAGTAAAAAATAATGGAAAAAACATTTAAAGACTTTATCCCGTTAGAAGAAGGTGTCAATGACCCCAGCATCTTTAAAGCTGTCTTTCTAGCTGGTGGTCCTGGTTCAGGCAAGTCCTTTGTCGTAGGTAATACTGCATTGACTGCACAGGGATTAAAGTTAATTAATTCCGACGATGCATTTGAAAGGTCTCTTGCTAAAGCAGGTATGGGACCTACACCAGAGAATATCTTTTCTGACAAGGGACAGGATATTAGGGCTAGAGCAAAGGCTTTAACTGCAAGGAAAATGGATATAGCAATCAAAGGCCGTTTAGGTTTAGTTATTGATGGCACAGGTAAAGACTACGCTAAAATTGCAAAACAAAAAGCCTCATTAGAAGCATTGGGATATGACACAATGCTAGTATTTGTTAATACGGATGAGGAAACAGCCCAAGCCCGCAATAGGGGACGAGCTCGTACTTTGCCAGAGCCGGTTGTTTCTAGAATGTGGAAAGAAGTACAAAATAATATCGGTAAATTCCAAAATTTATTTGGCAATAACATGCTAATTGTTGACAACAGCGACAAAGCAAATAGCAGTGCTGTAATGTTATCCGCATATCGTAAAATATCTAACTGGACACGCCAGCCACCACATAGTTACATTGCTACTAGATGGATTAAGGCGCAGAGAAGTGTAAGAAAAGAAGATTTAAACTTGCAAAAAGTGTCTAAGCTCAAACCAGTAAAGTCCGTTGAGCAGAAAAAATACATTAAGAGCCGCGAAAAGCAAAAAGTATTCAAATCTTATAAAGTTGGTCCAGAGGCAAATCTGGAACAGGTGACACCAGATATGGAGGTCACCGTAGAAGAAATGGGTATTACAATTAGAGATAAACTTAAAGCTAAAACTGTTTATAAACGAGATTATGAACACGCCGCTAAAATCTTAAGGAAAGTTTATGACCGCAAAAAGAAAGAAGCGGGCCGTGGCTCAATGCGGCACAATCTACTTTACTATGCGGCTGAAATTCTAAGGACTGTCCGTGACGGCGAAAAAATGAACGCTAGAATATTAGCCAAGATGTTGCCAGAAGAATATCAGGCTCAGAAACATGAATGGGGTACACCTGAAGGTACCGAATATTACAAAAATTTGACACCCGGAGAAGGTAAAACAGCCTGCCCTAAATGTGGGTGTAAATGCGGTGAATTGCCTTGCAAAACATGTGGTACATTCCAGAGCAAAGTACAAGAAGGTATAGACAAAGACTTTATGGAATACCTACATCGCATCGAGGTAGTAGGTTTCACGGATCAGGATGTACTTGAAATGGAACGAGACATAGATGCTATGTCCTTTGATGACTTCATTGACCTAGGCATGTATGAAGAAGATGAGCTTGAGGATATGGATACCGATGATGATGGCGATTACGATATCCTTGACGATGTAGAAATTACAGAAGCTCTTAGTATTCAGGGTCGTATGAAACGCCGCTTTAATGCAAGGCGAAACAGACAAAAACTTAAGGTTGCTAGAATGCGTAGAAGTAGAATGGCATCCTCACCTGATAGAATTAAAATGCGAGCCGCCCGCGGCGCCCGTAACATGTTTAAGAAAAGACTTGCTCGTGGTAGAGATGTTTCATCCATGCCTCCTGCAGAAAAGAATCGCCTAGAGACTATGCTAAAACGATTCGCACCTATTGTGAGTAAACTTGCACAACGAATGATTCCACAAGTTCGTAAAGCAGAGATAGGTAGACTTAAAAATCGTAAGAGCGCCTCATCAATGAAAGCTAAGAAGTTTGTTGTTAAAAAAGGCGGTACTGCTTCTAAATATAAGGCTAAAAAGTTTAAGATTAAAAAGGCAGGTAAGAAATGATTTCCTTTAAAGAATATTTAGAAGAAGATAAGGGCATGGAAGGTATGACCCAAGGTGGTGGTCATAAACGCCCTACTGATAAAGGTGCCGGTCTTACTAAAAAGGGTGTCGAAAAGTATCGTAGACAAAATCCAGGAAGTAAACTGCAAACCGCAGTAACTACGCCTCCTAGTAAACTAAAGCCTGATAGTAAAGCGGCTAAAAGAAGAAAATCCTTTTGTGCCAGATCTAAAGGTTGGACAGGTGAGCGTGGTAAGGCTGCCCGCAGAAGATGGAATTGCTAGTATGGAAAACTTCAAAGAATATATAGATGAAGACCTACGCAAATGGTTCGGCAAAGGCAAAGAAGGCGATTGGGTCAGAGTAGACACAAAAGGCAAAATAAAAGGTGATTGTGCTAGAGAGCCAGGTGAAGGCAAACCCAAGTGTATGCCACGGTCAAAGGCACACAGCATGGATAAGGATGACAGAGCTAAGGCTGCCAGGAGAAAGCGTAGAGAAGATCCTGTTGCGGATCGCAAGGGTAAGGGCGGCAAACCAGTTATGGTTGCCACTGAAGATACTATTGTAGAGAAGAATGTTCCTACTAAACCTGCGTTATGGGCAAAGTATAAAGCACAAGCAAAGTCAAAATTTGATGTTTATCCTTCAGCATATGCTAATGGCTGGGCTTCTAAAATGTATAAGAAGGCGGGTGGTAGTTGGAAAACTGTATCTGAAGGTAAAGAGCATTCTTGGAAGTCTGAAGGTCATTACACCAAAGACGGCGAGGAATGGACAGGTCCACAACATGCACATAATGGTCAGGTAATGACAGGTGAAAAGCATACCGCTGATAGTCAAAACTTATATCACTACAAAGAGCTATCTAAAGAAGCGCAGAATAAAGTAGAGAAGAAGCACGAAAAAGTTGACGAGGATTGTTGGAGCGGTTATAAGCAAAAGGGCATGAAAAAGAAGGGTAAGAAGATGGTACCTAATTGTGTGCCTGAGTCCTTCAGAACTCGTAATAGAGTTACTGAAAGCACACCTAAATCCTCAGATTACTGGAAATTATAGCACCCACACTATATTATGTTTATTGAAAAAATTGAATCTTTACACCTAGACTACGAAAAAATGAGAGAGGATTATAATACAGTCCTCTCTCTTGCTCTCCCTAATGGATGGGATCAATCTGCTATTCTGCAAGCCAAACAAGTAAACCTCCGCGGTGAACACCTAATACCATCCTTCAATTCAGAGGATGCAGATCCTAAAAACACAGAAAGACTAGCCAAAGAAATGTTTTCTTTTTGGAATGATTCTGCACCTAAATATACTCGCGATGCTATTGAAGAGCTTTGTTATATAACAGGGTTTAAACTGACTAGAGCAAGGTATCTTTGTCAGGCACCTGGTAGAGGATTAAGTGTACATAAAGATCCGGGTGTAAGATTTCACTTTGTACTTGATACAAACCCACAAAGCCTGTTTTTTAATGTTAAAGATACCCCTTTGCATGAAAATATGGACACATATCATTTACCCTGTGGTAGCCATTTTTATAAAATAGACACTACACAGGACCACTTTGTGTATAATGCTGGGCATACCAACAGAATACATTTAGTAATTTCTTAATCTTATAAATATTAGAAACATTACCATAAGGGGCTATCAAATGTCATATAAAAACGAAATGCAGACGATGCGAGCCGTTCTTCTAGGTGAGGGTGCAGACCGCCGTAAACTAGATATGCTCGTTCGTCAAGGTATGATGTCGCCAGCGGCATTACCAATGCTTCACAGAGGCTTAGATAAACTACAAGCCGGGAAAACACTTAGCCCTCAAGAGCGCGATGCGGTTGCTAAGGTTGTTGATTCATTACTGTACATTGTAACAGGTGATGATACTGTATTCCAAAAAGCTAAAATGCACACACAGAAAAACCGTTATCAGACTGAAGAACAAGATCCTCAGATTGCCGATGAAAATCCTGTTACTGAAAATGGGCAGGATGCATTGGATGAGAAAATGGATTTGGCTAAAGCTGATATGGGAGATGTAATTAAGGATTTTAAAAAGTCTGATGCTCCACAATTCAAAGGTAAGTCTGATAAGAAAAAGCGTGAGATGGCAATTGCCGCTAAACTTGGCGCGGAGAAAGAAGATATGAAAGAAGAAGAAAAAATTAAGTGTGACAAGTGTGACGGTAAAGGCTGTAAACATTGTGACGATAAAGGATATCACACAGAAGGTTACTTTAAGTCTTTGGACACAGACCGCCAAGAAAAAGAGCGTCTCGCTAAAAGAAAAAATACAATGATTGCTAATCCTAAGACTCAGAAGGTTCGTAAAGTAACTCCTGAGCGGGCTAAGTCAGCGGTCAAAAAAGGGTTTGTCTATGCTGAAGAATGGACTGACGCAGAATTGGACGCATTGTTTGAAATGGAATATAAAGACAAGTTCCAGGCAATGCTTAAAAAGACAGGCAAATCTTTAGCCAACATGTCTGATGATGAGAAGAAAAAGTTTTTCAATACGGTCGATGCCGCACACAAGGCTAAGAATGAAAACTATGTAACTCCCACTGCCGCACAAATTTCAGCAGACGCGAAGAAGGGCGAAAAGAAGCAAAGAACTTCAATAACACCCAAGCGCGCTAAAAGTGCTGTCTATAAGAACATGATGGGCGGCGTGAAAGAAGAAATCGAGCAGATTGATGAAGCACCGTCAGCCGCAGATAGAGCCAGAGCAGCCGCCCGCCGCGATATGAGAAAAGACTCTAAGGGTATGGCGCCAGTTAAAAAAGCTGGTGACTTAGGTGGTACAGGAAAATACAGAGCAAGTAAGCCCGACAACATTGAAAAACATGGCGGGCACATTGTTACTCAAATGAAAAAGGCCATCACCGTAGGCAAACCAGTTAAGTTTAAAGACGGCACGGAAAAAGTGGTAAGTAAAGCACATGCCCACAAATACCTTTCCAAGTATATGTCAGGTAAACCTGCACAAAAGGTAGATATGCATGGTGCCCACGATTCACATGACGCCTTTATGAAACATGTTTCTTAATCATATAAATACTTATTTAAAACACTCAATTTAGGAGAGAACAAAATGTCCGGATGGTCAAGAACTACAAAGCCAAGTGCAGATACTACTATTTCTGCTGGCGACATCTACGGTGTAGACCGTAACGAAATCGCAGTAACAGAAGGTATTGCACAAGTAGGTTGGGTAAAGCGTACTACTGTAGGTTCTCGTGTTAAGCACGAAGTCCTAGTAGCAATGAAAACACCACCAGTTGAAGATAACGCAGACGATTCAGTATTGCCTGATACAGTACTTGCGATTGGCACACAGCCTGCAAGCCGCTCTGATGCATCGGGTTCAGCGGTAGACTTCTCAGTTGTAGCTACAGCAACCCCAACAGCAACAATCAGCTATGTATGGGAACGCTCACTTGATAGTGGCTCTACCTGGGTAACTGTAGACGGCGTTATTGACAGTGCAGTATACAGCGACTTCACTACTGATACACTAGCAATCAGCGACAACACTGGTCTAGATACATATCAGTATCGTGTACTTGTCTCTGCCGCTGATACTGGAGCCGCTACATTGACTTCAGACGCCGCTACATTGACTGAAACTGCTTAATATAGGAGTCGGTTACAATGGCTGACCAAAAGCTAAGTGAACTGACTGCCGCTACTAGTACTGCCAGCACAGATAAAGTATATCTTGTGTCTGGTGGTGCCAGTAAGCAGATTACAGTTGCAAATTTGTTTGCTACTATTCCTACGCCTGTATCATTCAGTGATAAAATTTCTATCACCGATACAGACACAATGTCTAGCGCAGGTGAAGTTTCATTAACAACCAACATTACATACCTCAGCAATCCTGCCGCTAATGGTACTTTAACTATTGGCGCTGGCACTGAGGGTCAAATTAAAATCATTGTAATGGTATCTAACACTACAGCTAGAACATTAATTCTTGATGATTCGGATCTCGCACATGACACTGTAACTTTCAGTGCTGTAGGGGATACCGCGACACTTATATATACTAATAGCAAATGGTATTTAATAGGTGGTACTGCTACCGTAGCATAAAGAAAACAATTACATGATTGATTTGAATGATGAAAACTTTTTGATCTTCGCTATTAAAAATTATTCTAACCCAGGTTGTGAAGGTATGTCTGAGTTAGAAGAGGATTTAAAAAGATTTAAGTACATTAAACGACTTTTTCGCAGGTATGAAAATTCGGGTGTACTAAATGAAAGACTTATACTCAACCATATAATGGTATTGTATAATGTATTTGATAAAGCGGCGACCCCTATGTTATTTTTCAAGATTGAAGAAAAATATTGGGCAATACTAAAGTCTTTCCTGGTCTATATGTCTAGGATGCCGTTAGAACAAATTGGAAGTACTGAACCCCATTTACCTTTAGATGGTAAGGTATTAGACGAACTAAGGAAACTTTAATGTCACGGTTTACAGATGCAGTAGTAGGTTATAGAATCCTCCGTCTATTGTCCACACCAATAGATAAGAGTGACGCCTTCCGCCTCGGCATTATTGATAAAGACGGTGAGAAAATTAAAGACCCTATTACTTCTCAAGAATTAGATTCGTATTCATTACTACAGAGATTTGTTTTCAAAGTCCAAAAAGCATTATTAAAATCACCTGACCGCAATGCAAAGAGACTATTGACATTTGCGGCGGCTCTTGCTATACTTAGAGAGTATAAAGAGACGGATGAAGATAATGTGGAGGCACTGTTAGAAGTCTTCATGGAAGATGCAGAAGTACAAAAACAAGCCGAACTACTAGAGAGCGGTTTGTTGTCATTTAAAAATTACAACATTAAAGAGATGATGAGCGCAGGTGGTGGTGGTATTGCCGGCATTGGTACAGGTCCAGCAGACCAAAAAGAACCGGGCAGAGACCCGATATTCATGCCAATGGCTAGAAGAAAAAAGAAGAAGAAAAATGCCACAATCACTAGAAGCTAAAGTTTCAGTCATAGAGCACGATGTCGCTAGAATGGGCGAATTGTTCTCAAAGTTAGATGTCACGATTGAAAAAATCACCGACATCTCTAACTGCATTAATAAAATGCTCGCAGTACATGAGCAAAAGATTAACCAGATATCTGAAGATACGGAAGATGTCTTTCACCTTGTTGAAAAACGGAGAATTGAGATGGATGATAACATCAAAGAACTTCATTCCCGTATTACAACGGGTAATCGGGAAATGACTAAAGAGATGGCTGATGCATTTGCATCCGTACATGCGTCTATTTCTAAACTGGAAGAAAAACTTGACCGTAGAGAAGAACACTTAGTTGATACTAAAGCCCAAATGGAAAACAGAATAAGCCAGTTAGAAAAAAAGCAGTGGTTCATCATGGGTGGAGCCGCTGTAATTGGTTTCCTTGCAGGTAATATGGACCTTTTAGGTAAATTCTTTTCTTGACAATCAAGCAATAGTTATGTATTATACATACTATGAGCTTATATATTGATGTAAAATTCCTAACACAAATCTCTCACAGATTCGAACGCTTCGAGAAGAAGAATGACTATTTGTGGAATGTTCGTTGCCCTATCTGTGGCGACTCTCAAAAGAACAAGCGTAAGATGCGCGGTTACTTTTTCCGAAAAGACAATGACCTAATGTACAAATGCCATAACTGTGGTCATGGCGCACATTTTGGTACAATGTTGAAATCCCTTGATGGTATACTATACAAGGAATATGTCTTAGAAAGATATGCTGAGGGCGGACATCGCAAAAAGCATGGTACTGAAAAGGCAGTGAAGGAAATTGTAAAAGCACCCGAACCTTTTTACAAACCTATATGGGCTAATCTGATGGATAGTCTATATGAGTTGCCTGCTGACCATGAGGCAGTAGAATATGTAAATACTCGAGGATTGCCTAAAGATTCACATAAAAGGTTATATTATGTGCAAAATATCCAAGATATAGTTCAACTTAATTATAAGTATAAAGAGACAATAAAAACAACAGAGCCTAGACTTGCTATCCCGTTTGTAAATGAAGCGGGTCAGTTAACTGCCTTATCATTGAGGGGTATGCGAGATGAGGCTCTGCGTTATGTATTGCTCAAGGTGAAAGAGGATGCACCTACAGTGTACGGGCTCGATAGTGTTGACAAGACACGCCCTGTGACAGTTGTAGAGGGCCCGCTGGACAGTTTGTTCTTAGATAACGCACTTGCATGTGCAGGTACCTCCTTTAATAAAATTGAGGAGTTAGGGTTAGATAAAGAGCTTGTAACTATTGTATTTGACAATCAGCCTAAGAACAGAGATGTTTGTAGATTGATGAATAAGTACATAAAACTTGGGTATAACATTTGTATTTGGCCTGATAAGATAGAGGGTAAAGATATAAATGATATGGTTTTATCGGGCATTAGTGCCGATGAAATTAAGCAAGTAATTAAGAAACATACATATAAAGGCCTTAGGGCAGAAATGAAATTCACTACTTGGAAAAAAATAGGAGACATATAATGTCATTTTGGAAGACTGTAGTAACATGGTTTACTAGCACATTTGATTACAACAAAGATGGTGTTGTTGATAAGGAAGATGTCGAGATGAAGGTCGAAGCGGTTAAGAAGGAAACAAAGCGCCGTGTACGCCGTGTTAAAGAAGAACTGGATGATGTAAAATCTGCCGCCAAAGATGTCGTTGATCAGGCGAAAGATGTTGCAGGTGCCGTCAAAGGAAAACCACGCCGCGGCCGCAAGCCAAGAGCAACAACAAAAAAGAAGTAAAAGGGAAATTATATAATGAGTGAAGTGAACCTTATTGCATTATCAAAGCCATCTGCAAAAACTGACTGCAACGCCGCCTCTGATTTGATTGCTTATACTGCTCGTGTAAGCAATCCATCTAATCAAAATAACATGGAGACTGCTCCTAAGTTACTACGGTATCTGATTAAGGAGAACCATTGGTCTCCTTTTGAAATGGTACATATGACTATGGAGATTAAAACTACTCGTGACATTGCAAAACAAATTTTGCGTCACCGCAGTTTTAGCTTTCAGGAGTTTAGCCAGCGGTATGCAGTTTCGGACTCGTTTTCTTTGAGAGAAGCGAGACTGCAAGATCCTAAAAATCGTCAAAACAGCATTGAGTTGGATGAGGTTGAGGATGTTGGCAAAGGTGGTAACAAGACTCAACAGGAAAGACTTTATGAAAACTGGAACATGAAGCAAATGGAAGTTATCAATAAGTCTAAGGAAGTATATAAGTGGGCGTTACAGCAAGGAATCGCTAAGGAACAAGCAAGAGCGGTACTACCTGAGGGCAACACTGTAACCACACTTTATATGGCAGGTAGTTTGCGTTCATGGATTCACTACTGTGATTTGCGCCGCGGTAATGGTACCCAGAAAGAACACATGATAATTGCCGACAAGTGTTGGGCTATTATTGGTTCACACTTTCCTGATATTGTAGCGGCACTGGAAGAATAATGGAACCGATTTTTCATCTACAAAAAGAGTTCTGGGACTATGCCGACTTGAAAGAGGAAGCAAAAGTTTTAAAAAATGAAGCTCTAGTATTTGAAACATCCAAAGCTATTATCCGTGCAGTACCCATGTCCAGTAGGAGCCCTGCTTTAAAGAAGTTATATGGGGAGTTCTTAAAAACATACCCATATAACTTCGGGGAAATCTCAATGTCCTACATGTACATTAATAAGGGTGAAGTATATCCTTATCATGTTGACAATGTAGCATCTACCGCAGTTAGTAATCTTAAGCCTGTGCAATGCACTATTAATATTTTAGTTTCAGGCGATGAAAATGAAGTAGAATTTGAAGGGTTAGGTAAATACAGGTATAAGGCATGTGTGTTTAACACATCACACATGCATAGAATTACACCGCAGTCTGACCGAACCATTGTAAGGATTTCTTTTAGAGAATCCTCATATGAAGATGTCGTCCGCAAAATAAAAGATACAATAAATACCTAACCAGTGAAAGGAAATACTATGACAAAAAAACAACCCTCCTACAGTGACTTAGAAGCAGAGCACTATCAAAAATTAAAAAACAAAGAACTTGATCCCGACAGGCGGGATTGGGAATATTCACCTGAGGGCACAAAAATCTTTAAACCCGAAGCGGGCAAACCAACCCCAACAGTATACGAGAAAGAATAATGGCAAAACAAGATTATATGGGTATTCAAATTGACCCTTCCCGGGATGAACTATTTGACAAGCTGGGACTTAACCGGTTAAAAGAAAGTTATATGCGAGATGATGAGACATCTCCACAACAAAGGTTTGCGTATGTAAGTAAACAATTTGGATCTAATCCTGAACACGCACAGAGGCTTTATGAATATTCTAGTAAACATTGGTTGTCTTATAGTACCCCTATTCTATCTTATGGTCGCAGTAAGCGCGGCATGCCTATTTCTTGTTTTCTTAACTACATTGAAGATACAGCGGAAGGGCTTGTCCAAAACTATTCTGAGACCTCTTGGCTCTCTATGCTTGGGGGTGGTGTTGGTATTGGGTTTGGGATTCGTGCGGCAGACGATAAGTCAACAGGAGTTATGCCCCATCTTAAAACCTACGATGCAAGTTCCTTGGCTTATCGACAAGGCCGCACTAGACGAGGAAGTTATGCCGCTTACCTAGATATTTCACATCCCGACATCGGAATGTTCCTCGAGATGCGTAAACCTACTGGTGACCCAAACATGCGCTGTCTCAATCTCCATCACGGTATCAATATCAGTGATCGCTTTATGGAAATTGTTGAACGCTGTATGACTGATCCTAACGCCGACGATGGTTGGAATTTGTGTGACCCCCACACTGGTGAAGTAAGAGATACTGTATCAGCGAAGGCACTGTGGCAAAAGATTCTAGAGTTGCGTATGGAGACCGGTGAACCATACATTCATTATATTGACACAAGCAATCGTTTGATGCCTGAGTTTCAGAAAGAACTTGGGTTGAAAATCCATCAGTCAAATCTTTGCTCTGAAATTATCCTACCTACAAACGAACAAAGAACCGCTGTATGCTGTTTGTCATCTGTTAACTTAGAATACTATGATGCTTGGTCGAAGGATCCTATGTTCCTCAAAGACATGGCAGAGATGTTAGACAATGTGTTACAGTTCTTTATTGACAATGCTCCAGACGCTGTAGCAAGAGCTAAGTTTTCTGCTACACAAGAAAGGAGTATTGGTATCGGAGCATTGGGATTCCATGCCTATCTACAGAAAAAGAATCTTGCATGGGAAGGCGCTATTGCTAAAGGCGCTAACATGAGAATGTTTAAGTTAATTAGGAGCAAATTGGATGAAGCAAATATTGAACTTGGTAAAGAGCGAGGCGAGGCTCCTGATGCAAAGGGCACAGGCAGAAGATTTAGTCATGTTATGGCTATCGCTCCCAATGCTAGTAGTAGTATTATTATGGGAAACACTTCGCCGTCCATTGAACCATATCGTGCAAACGCATATCGTCAGGACACACTTAGCGGTGCGTATCTCAACAAAAATAAGCATTTGGATAATCTCATTAAGAGTAAAATTGAAGAAAATCCAAAGATTGATTATGATGAAACTTGGTCTTCAATAATTGCAAATGATGGGTCAGTACAACATCTAAAATTCTTGGATGAATATGAGAAAGATGTATATAAAACATCAATGGAAATTGACCAGCGGTGGGTAATTGAACATGCGGCTGATAGACAGGTATTTATCGACCAAGCACAATCGCTGAACTTGTTCTTCCGCCCTGATACAAACATTAAGTATCTACATGCCGTACATTACCTAGCATGGAAACAGGGATTGAAAACTTTATATTATTGCCGTTCAGAAAAACTCGGTAAAGCAGACAAAGTGTCTAACCGAATTGAGCGACAAATTATTAAAGAAATTGATATGAGTAGTTTGGTAAATGATGAAGAATGCCTGGCCTGCGAAGGCTAAAGAAATAGCAAATAATATCCCCAGAGACAAACGAATTGCAGTAGTTGTCTCTGGGGGTTGGGATAGTGCCGTGTTATGGCACATTGTTTATAATGAGTGTCTTGAGCGCAGACAAAGTTGTCGCCCATATACTGTACCTAAATTAGATGGGGCTGTACATTGGGCTAATCAAGTATTAACACTATCAGGTTATACCGACACAACAAATGTTATAGGTAGTGTTGATGCTGAAGATCCCTCTAAATATGTTGCAAGCGGCATCATTGATATCTTTGAAAAGGGATTAGCTGATATTGTTTATGTGGGAGTAACGAAATATTATGAAGGTATGGAACCCGACCACGATAGACAACATGCAAGTCAATACAATGCCGAGGATAAATGCCTACAACCTTTTTCTAATATGACAAAGGATGAGACTGTACAGTTAGGTTTTGATTTGGGTATTGCACAGGGACTGATGCATACCACGCATAGTTGCACAGAACAGGATGTTGGTAGGTGCCAATATTGCCAGTGGTGTAAGGAGCGAGAATGGGCATTCAATGCCATTGGTAAAATAGATGAAGGAAGAAACTAATGAAATTTAAAATTTACTCTAGAGATGATTGTAAGTTCTGCAAAGATGCTAAGGACTTTTTAACTGGTATGGACTATGAGTTTGAGGAGGAAGAACAACCTACAGGAACGGTGCCTCAAATTTATTTAGGTGAGGAACATATCGGCGGTTATAATGAACTAGTTAAATGGGTGGCTGCACAATAATGTTAATTTCCTTTGACGATATAACCCTTAGTGACCGCTTATTAACTAAAGTGCCTGATTGGTATCTTTACACATTGGATATTGAAACTGACAAAGGGCATTATCAGATAAATTGGGAAAGTGTAGATAAGTTAGCATTTTACACAACATTTCAAATAGGTTTAGGAAACCATGGACCTGTTTCACTGCAAAATTTTTATAACTTACATAATCAAATGCGACAAGAGGAATGGAATAGAAATCATTCCTTGGGAACATATAATGACTTGCCTCGAGACGCAAACATTCTTGATATTGGGTGTGGTGTAGGTATTAACAGTTTGATCTTACATAACTACTTACCTGAGAGTAAATTAAATCTTTTGGATAAGAACGCTGGGTGGGAAGAAGTTAAGGATCAGCCTAGAGATTTTTTAAATGGTTACAATGAGGAATATGTTTTTTACAATGACACCAGCTTAACTGAGGAAGCAATTAGACTTAGTAATATGGACTCTGACCGTTTTAGATTTATGACCCCCGACAGTGAGTGGGAACAATATGATTTAATTCAGTCTACTTGGTCATATGCATGGCATTATCCTCTTGACATTTACTATGAAAAAGTGTTACAATGCTTAAAACCAGGCGGTAAACTATTGTTAGATATTTGGAGAGTTGAAGATGCAGAGCGTATTAGTAAGGATTTAAATTGTGAACCCGAACTAAGTGATTTTCCTATAGAACAAATGGTTTGTGGGCACTCTAAACGCTTTTTATGGACTAGGAAATAAATTATGAAAATTTTGATAACCGGCTCATCTGGATTCATTGGATCTCATCTTGTTCCAATGCTTAAAAAAGAGCACCAAATATACCACCTGGACAATGACTTACGAGACCACTTAAAGGTTCGTGAGGAAGTTAGTTATATTAACCCAGATATTATTGTACACTTGGCCGCACGAACAGAGGTCGAACAGAGTTTTTATGAGCAAGTAACCTTTAGTGACATTAATTATACTGGCACAGTAAATTTAATTGAGGCTGCCAGAAATTGTAAGAATCTCAAAAACTTTGTTTTTGCTAGTACAATGGAAGTATACGGCTGGCAACCAATTAGTGATGAAATAAAAATTAATGGTAAGCCAGAGAAGCATGTTGCATTTGATGAAAACACACAGCCTAATCCTAACGCACCTTATGCGGTTGCAAAATATGGGTGCGAGAAATATCTACAGTATGCACATAGATCTTATGGTATGCCTTTCACTGCTATTCGACAAACAAACTGTTATGGTAGAAAAGACAATGACTTTTTTGTTACGGAGCAAATCATAACACAGATGTTGCATAGTATAAATAGCGGGTCGAATGAACCTCAAATTAATTTGGGTTACGGCGAACCGTACAGAAACTTTATATATATTGATGACATGTTAGAAGCATGGCACGCCGTAATTTCTAACCCAGAAAAATGTAATGATGGTAAAATATTTACCATTGGTCCTGACCAACCTATTAAAATTTCCGACTATGTTGATATGATAGCGGAAAAACTAGATTGGCACGGTACTGTTAATTGGGATACAAAGCCACATAGACCAGGTGAAATATACTGGTTGAACAGTAATCATAATTTGATTACAGAGACTTTAGGGTGGCAACCAAGTACAACCTTATCTGATGGGTTGGACAAAACAATAGCAATATGGAAAGACTTACTATAATGGCAAGAAAAAATTTATATCTTTTTCAACCACAATACACCATGAACTTTCAGGGTACTACACAGAACTGGCTACCCTATTCAGCAGGTTGTTTGTGGGCATATGCTAATGAAAAGTCTGACATTGTTAAGGAGCATTGGAATCTCGATGGGCTTTATTTTGCAAGAGATAAAATTGATGAAGTTCTTGAAAAAATGGAAGAGCCTGTACTTGCAGGGTTTAGTACATATGTATGGAATGAACAATACAATCTGCACATGGCATACGCAATTAAGGAACGCTGGCCTAATTGTATCATAGCATTTGGCGGCCCACAGGTTAATGAAAGCGACCTTGATACATATCCTTGGATTGACTTGGTCATGTTAAGTGAGGGCGAAAAACAATTTACAATGTTGTTGGAAGATATACACAACAACAAACCTCTAAAAACTATATACACTGGACAACGAATTACTGATCTATCAGAACTCCCTAGCCCGTTTACTACCGGGGTGTTTGATAAACTGATTGCAGACAACCCTGATATTATTTGGCAAACACCATTTGAAACATCCCGTGGTTGTCCTTTCTCCTGCACCTTTTGTGATTGGGGAAGTTTAACATACTCGAAAGTTAAACAATATGAGTTTGAAAGGTTAGAAGAAGAAATTATTTGGATGAGTAAGAATCCTATTGCCTATGTTTTTATGGCAGATGCAAACTTTGGCATTTTCAAAAAACGGGATGTGGACCTTGCTAAGATGTTTCACAAACATTTAGATAATAGTCGCATGGATAAAATTAATATCCAATATGCTAAGAACAGTAATGACCATGTTATTGAAATTGGTAAGGCTCTTGGTAGATTGGGTAAAGGCATCACCCTTAGTCAACAAAGTATGAGCCCCACTGTACTAGAAGAAATTAAGCGAACTAACATGGACATTAATAAACTTAATGAAATGTTAGATAAAACTGAAGAGGCTGATTTGGATGCATACAGTGAAATGATTATCGGCTTACCCGGTGAGACACTAGAGTCCTGGAAAAAAGGTATGGGTGAGATACTTGAAGCCGGTCAACATAATTGCGTTGAGGTTTGGTATGCACAAACTCTTAAGAACAGTGACATGTCTACAATTGAATCAAGAGAGAAGTACGGTATTAAAACTGTACTAGTTAAGGACTATATCTTCCTTTATAATGACCCAGATGATATTCCTGAATATGTAGAAGTTGTTAGTGGTACAAAGGATATGCCTACTGAGGATATGATTGAAGCATATATGTATTCTTGGATGGTTGTTCGTTTTCATGTATATGGATATACATATGCTCTTGCACGATATGCAAGACAAAAAGGCATTTCTTATAATGACTTTTATGAAAAAATGTTCTCTCTAATTCCATCTACTAATCATATTGATGACCACTTTAATACTATTAAAAGAAGTGTAAGTAAATATCTTACAGAAGACCAAGTGGGTGAAGATGCAGGTAAGGGATGGTTCCAACTCCGCAAAAATATTCCTGACCACAGGCAAAAACCTGCAAGCGGTGAAGCTGTAGCTGATGGTCGATTGCTTATTGCAAACGAGAAGGGTGGAGACTGGTCTCAACTTATTGCAACCGATAAAACATCCCCCCTAGAGTTGACCCCAAACGGAAAAGAGGAAGAGGAAAGACCCATCTTCTCTATGAACTTCTATGAAAAATCTAAAGGTAACAGTAATATGGAGAATGTCACTACTGCCGATAGATATGAAAAGGAAGAAGAACCTAAAGCAATGTTCTCAGGTAAAAATAACCTGATGACAACAGGTACTCCTAAAGAAACAATGCAAGAAGCAAGAGTAAAGGTAAGTACCTGTGATGAAGAAACAAAAAATGATTCTGCACATGCTTGGTTGTATCAGAAAGAGACAGACTTTGTAGATCATAAATTAGAAATTTATGATATTGCTTGGCAAACCTTAAAACACTTCCTACCAGATACTGATGAGAGTATTTTGGATTGTCAAAAGGCATACATGTTTGATCCTAGTCATGTATATCCATTTACACTACGCACTAAAATGGATTGGAATACATTTGAAGAAACTGAGGAATATAAGTACTATACTGTTACCAGCAATATGACCGAAGCTGGCGGCACATATGACAATAGACGGAACCGTCACCCTGCTAAAAATACGCTAACCCTAATAGAGAACGAGGATACCCATGTCGAAGAAACAAAACTTGCAAGAGCCTAGAGAATATTTTAAACCTTTTAATTATCCTTGGGCTTATGATGCTTGGTTAAAACATGAGCAGTCTCACTGGCTACACACCGAAGTCCCTATGGCAGAGGATGTAAAGGACTGGAAAAACAAACTAACTAAAGCCGAACAAGCCTTTCTAACTAATATCTTTCGTTTCTTTACACAGGGTGATATTGATGTTGCGGGTGGTTATGTGACAAATTACCTGCCTCACTTCCCACAGCCTGAGGTTCGCATGATGCTTGCAGGGTTTGCGGCAAGAGAAGCATTACATGTTGCGGCTTATTCGCACCTCATAGAGACCTTAGGAATGCCAGAGAGCACCTACAATGAGTTTCTTGAGTATGAGGCTATGAAGGACAAGCATGAATACTTTATGGAACTGTCTAACATGGATGCAGACAAGAAAACAGTAGCAACAAACATTGCCGCTTTTTCTGCATTTACTGAAGGCATGCAGTTATTCTCCTCGTTTATTATGTTGCTGAACTTCCCTCGACACGGCAAAATGAAAGGCATGGGTCAGATTGTTACTTGGTCAATTGTTGATGAGACAATGCACGCCGAGTCAATGATTAAACTGTTCCGTACCTATGTTGAGGAAAACCTAGAGATTTGGAACGATGACCTCAAAGGTAAGATCTATTCTATTGCTGAGAAGATGGTAGAGCTTGAGGATAAATTTATTGACCTGGCATTTGCCATGGGTCCAATGGAAAATCTTTCATCCGAAGATGTTAAGAAATATATCAGATATATCTGTGACCGCAGACTCATTAGTCTTGGTCTTAAAGGTATTTTTAAAATTAAAAAGAATCCTCTACTGTGGGTTGAGGAAATGATTAACGCACCAACACATACAAACTTCTTTGAAAACCGAGCAACAGACTATGCCCGAGGCGCATTGTCAGGTGATTGGGGAGATGTATGGGGTTCTGCGGCGTAGGAGAATTTAATGCCTAAAGCCAATAAATGGTTAGAATGCATTTCGTGTGAGGCGATGTTTACTGTAAAGCATAGTATGGATATAGAATTCTATACTGTAGAGCATTGCCCTTTCTGCGGAGATGAGCTTGATATTGAAGTTGGGTTGGATTATGACGAAGAAGAAGAGGATTACGAATGAGCCAATGGCATGGCGGGAAGGGCAGTAAGCCTAGAAAAGTTACAGACCAGGATCAGTTTGATTCCAATTGGGATTTAATTTTTGGCAAAAAGGATCAAAAAGTCAAACAGGCAATGGTGACAGATCTCAATTGGGACGGTGAAGAAGAGGAAGAGCCTAAAACAGATGACGGCTAAATATTGTATAGCCCCCTTTGCAATGTATGAAATGCATGTTGATGGGGGGGATAGTGTTTGCTGTCCCTCTCATAACAATCACCCTGAACTCCAAGGCAATACTATTCTTGAGAAGTTTAATAGTTCTCAAGCAAAGGTTATCCGCGAGTCGGTATTAGATGGTTCATATAGGTATTGCAAAGATAGTTGCCCCTTCCTATATTCCCACCGTCAGGGTGCTGAAAACTTACTGTTTAGAGATGTTGAACCATATAAGGACAATACAGCACCTTTGCATGTAGTGTCTGCTGAAGATAGAACTTGTAATTTGGCATGCCCCACATGCCGTAAGGATTTCATTCTAGATGATGAGTCTGGTAGAGACATAGAAAGGGAATTATCAGAAATATCTGAAAGTGTTACCACCTTTGTAACTTCTGGCTCAGGTGACCCACTTTATAACAAACGCACATTCAAACTATTACAGAGCCTAACGCCTGAAAACTATCCTGCTTTAAAAAAGGTAGAGTTGTACACTAATGGTATGCTTCTTAGTAAAGAAAATCTAGAGAAACTTAGTAATTTAAAAAACTATACCTTTCAGATAACACTATCAGTTGATGCCGCATGTAAAGAGACTTATGAGGAAATTCGTAGGGGTGGTAGTTGGCAGGTTCTAATGAGAAATATTGAGAACTTAAACAACGAGACAGGTATTGATAATATTAAACTTGCCTATGTTGTACAGAGAAAAAACTGTAATGAGATACTAGACTTCTTCAATCTAATGGAAGAAAAATTAAGCAATCATAAAACTTCCTACTGGTTCTTTGATGTTGAGAACTGGTGGATGGATGATAAGCAATTCGCTCAATATACCATACCCGAAACATATGATGTAGAACATACAAGAGCCGTACTGTCTGAACATATCCTATCTGGAAAGGTCATTATAAACACGCATAAATAATATATCTAGAGGATATATTATGCCGGCGAAGAAAAAGCGAAAGCCTAAAGAAAAGCAAATTCACAGAGTTTACTGCACATACTTCCCGGACGGGACCTATTATATAGGCTACAGTGGTAAAACTCAAAAGCTCTATGAAAAGTATTATGGCTCATCCAAATATGTACTACAATATGACGGTGAACTAACAAAAGATACCATTGCTGAATTTGAGAAAAAATCCCATGCTAAGATGCAGGAGTTTTTGTTGCAATGGCAACAGCGGCACGATCCTAAATGTCTCAATTCAATGTTGAACATTCGTCTAAATAAAGAACCACTTGCAGACTTTGAACCTATAGAATGGAAGCCAAAATGACCTGGAAAGATATACCCGGTTACATTATGTACACCGACTATCTGTTAATGCAAGAAGTTGCATCACAGTTTGATGGTAGTTTTACAGTACTGGAGATAGGCAGTCTATATGGTAAAAGCTCTGTAGCATGGGCTAGTCTCGGTGGTGTTGTGCATTGTTTAGACTCATGGGCTGAGGACGCACATACAGATAATACGGATTGTAATATCGTTTATAATAAGTTCTTAGAAAATACTAAGGATTATAACATTACACATAGTAAGATTCCTCATGTACACCCCATGACAGGAGAAATTTTTTCTAATATAGGTGATTATGATGTAGTATTCTATGACGCCTGCCATTCTCAAACATCAACATATAATATGATACAATATTGGAAACATAAAACAAAGTTTCTTGTGCTTGATGACATAGTTATGCGGGATGTTGCTGATGCTATAACAGATAGTGGAATTAAGTTAAACACTAGAAGAGGCTCAAAGATGGGATACACAAAATGTTCTTCATAATATTACTATTATTTTCAGCACTTGCTGTATCAGCAGTCGCAGGCTATTTTTCGATTGTCGGTCTCATGTCAATCTTTCCTGCCGCCGCTATGTCTATCCTAGCAATGGGTGTTGTGTTAGAAATTGCTAAACTTGTTACAGCATCTTGGGTCTATCGTTATTGGGACAAAGCCGCATTGGTGATGAAGTCTTACTTTACAGTAGCAGTAATTGTCCTTTCACTTATTACATCTATGGGTATCTTTGGCTTTTTATCCAAAGCACATTTAGAACACACAATATCAGTAGGGGGTGATAATGAATTACAAATTCAAAACTTGGAAAGACAAATTGCTAACGAGCGAAGAATTATCGCCGATGGAGAAAAGGTTCTACAACAGTTGGATGGCGCAGTACAAACACTCATTGACTATGATAGAATCAGAGGACCCGAAGGTTCTATTGCAGTTAGAGAAAGCCAAAGAGAAGAGCGAGCCGCAACAAATCTTTCAATACAAAGAGCATCTGAATCCATTGAGGAAATACAGGCAGCACTTAGCCCGCTCCAAAGCGCCGCCCTTGAGATAGAATTAGAAGTTGGTCCTATCAAGTATATTGCTGAGATGATATATGACCAAACAGATAAGAATACTATTGACAAAGCCGTTAGATTCATTATAATAATGCTTATATTTGTTTTCGACCCACTTGCTATTTTGCTGGTGATTGCGGCAAATATGAGTTTGCGAGAGTATAGAGGTGAGATGATTACCTTTACCTCTTTGGATGAGACTGCCACAGAAACCGCAGAAGAAGTTTTCACCGCGAAACCTGAGGCAGAGTTATCTGACACAGAAATCGCACAGTTTTCTAGGTTAGATAGAACTTTGAGAACAAAACTAAATTGGCTAATTGATAAGAAACGAAATGAAAATAAATCCTAAAACATCTATAACACCTGAGTTTGGCGTATATGGAATATCACCGTTAGCACAGTCGCTATACCACAGTGGAATTCAGTTAGATACTGATAAAACAATTTTACATAGTGGGCATTGGCGTAAATCTGAGGATGAGGATTTCTTTATAAATTTTAACAGTGACGATTTAAAGTTACTGCAAGACAGGAAGGCAATACTGTTTTTAGACTTTACAACGGAAACGGAGAATCAAAGACCAGGTGGGTTTTTTGCACATCTGAATACCCTATTCAACCGATATAATATTGTTCCTTCTGATGTTATAGTGTTTACGGGCAATGGCTACTTACCTGAGAAGTATGAGGAATACAAAAAGACTTTACCAGAACACGCTAGTAACTTTCACTTGTTTTACTACTATGTGACACCCCAGTTTTTAACTAATCAGGGGGATCTTGTTGGTTGTGCAAATCCAGAAGTAATACCCTTAGATTATCCTCCATTAGATAAAATATTTGATTGGTGGCATAGTCCTTATGAAGAACAGTTAGCATATAAAACGGCAAATAAGCACTACATAAAAACTCTCTCTTGTTTTATAGGTAGGAGGGGTGTTCAGTGGCGAGATGAGGTATACAAAAAACTCATAGAGGAAGATTTATGGGTAAATAATTTGTGTTCATATGCCAAAGAAAAACAGTATTTACCTGAGGATATGGAAATTTTTATAGATCGCAGTCTCTCTGATAAAGAGAAGGCTCGCAAGATGCATATAAACCCAAAAATATTAAGTAATGCTTGGATGCATGTACCAGTGGAAACATCTTTTGATTCAGATAACTTCTTAGCCACCCACGAAAAAGTATCTAAAGCTACTAGCTACTGTCTACCATTCGTTGCCGTGGGTAGCAAAGGCCAGTTAGATTTATATCGCGATATTGGCTATAAAACATTTGACAATCACTTCGATGAATCGTATAATAAGCTATCTAATGATGACAGACTAAATGCTATTGTTAAGTTGTTAAAACAAATAGATGCAATACCTGACAAGTTAGCCTGGTATGAATCTATGCGAGATGTTTTAGAACATAATTATGATGTAGCACTAAGCCTCTATTCTAATGATATTAAAGAAAATTTATATTTTAATAACTTTTTAACTAAACTAAACCAATGTGTAAGGACTATAGTATGACTTTAAATAGAAATGAAATGATTGAATTCCTACAAAAAGGTGAAGTGACGATTGAGTTTACAAAGCTCGACGGCTCTGACCGTGTAATGAAAGCTACACTGCAAGAAGGTGTAGTACCTGAAACTACTGGCACAAGTAAAGCCAAAGATACGAACCTAGTTGTGTTCGATACTGAAAAGCAAGGTTGGAGAACGGTCGTCTTGGACCGAATCACTAAATTTAGTGCTTGACATTGAAGGCTCTTTGTAGTACTATATAAGTATTATTAAAGGAGTCCTATATATGGCACGAAGAAAAGTAACCAACGAAGAAGTTCCTCAGAAAAAAGTCCGCAAGCGCCGCAAGCCGATGACTGAGGAACAACGAGCGGCGGCTGCCGAAAGACTGGCTGTAGCTAGAGCAAAACGGCAAGCCGCCAATCCCCCTACATACGCTAACATCCATCCCGATGTGGTTGCATTAGATGATGACCACTATCTCTCACTGAAAAAAGTCCGTGAATGGATTAAACACAATAAGGAAGTTGCAACCGCATATGCAAAAGATGATAGAGCAGGTGTTAAAGGTGCACTTGCTAAGTCTAAGTATGCCGCTGGCTATGTCGCTAACATGGAAGCATATCTTCGCAATGGTGACTGGCAGGATAACTTCTATGGAGAGAACCGAGAGCATAAGATGACTTGGCGATGTGTTGCTATGGCATATAATGATGATGGCACACCTAAGCGTACACAGGGTGTATACTATTCTGACCTGGGATATGTCTACGGACAAGAACCTAAAGAGCCTGTAGAAGAAGGCTTAGAGGGGTTGTTCCAATGATAGTAGTGGATTTTAACCAAACTGCAATTAGCACATTTATGGCAGAGGTGCGAGGACGCACTGATGTAGAGGTCAATGTACCTTTGCTTCGTCATATGATTATCAACGCAATTAGAAGCTACAAGGTAAAGTTTGGACCTGAGTATGGGCAAGTTGTTATTGCATGTGACAACAGACATTATTGGCGCAGGGAAGTATTTCCTCACTACAAGGCTAGTCGTAAGAAAACTCGCGATGACAGTGGCTTTGATTGGAACACAATCTTTGAAGCACTCAATGCAATTCGTAATGAGATAGATGAGTACTTTCCCTATCCTATTATAGATTGTCATGGGGCTGAGGCTGACGATGTAATTGGGACGCTTGCAGAGTATTCTCAGAGTGTACTAAAGCCCGGTGCATTGTTTGAGGAGACTGAACCGTTCCTTGTAGTATCAGGTGACCATGACTTTAATCAGTTGTTTAAGTTTCCTAATGTGAAACAATACTCACCTGTTAAAAAGAAATTCATTAAGATTGATTGTACCCCACAGGAAATTTTGATGGAGCATATTATCACAGGTGACAAGGGTGACGGTGTACCTAACATGTTAAGTGATGGTGATACTTTTGTATCAGGCAAGCGGCAGAAGCCTATTCGTAAGGCTTTGATTGCAGAGTGGCGGTCACAATCACCTGAGGAGTTTGTCACAGGTGAGATGGCGGCAGGTTATGTACGAAACAAACAGTTAGTTGATTTATCAATGACACCCCAGGATATCAAGGATGATATTATTAAATCTTATGAGAGTCAACAGGGTAAGGATAAAAGCCAGTTGCTCAATTACTTTATGAAATTCCGTATGAAGAATATGATTGATGTCTTAGGAGACTTTTAATGGCAGTTCAAACTATTGAGGTAACAAACTATATTGAGAATGATGATGGTAGTGCCACAGTTGTTTTTGATATGGATGAGGATACAGTAAACTCATTTATCCGTGAAGGTATGCGAGTTGCACTAGGTGATTTAAGTAAGGATTATGTGCTCGTCTCATCTGATGAATGGGATGAGTGGGCTAAGATTGCAAACATACCTGAGCCTAGAACATATGAATTGTCCTCGGAAGAAGCCCAAGGCTTCTTCCAAATAGGCACACTTGCCGCAATTAAAAAAGGCATATCGGAAACACTGGGCGATGAGTAAACTATTATATAATGCTATGCGAACACCTGATGGTACTATTATTGAGAGTCGCCATCGCCATGATTATGTAACACACCTTGATGCAAATGGCAAGGAATATATGGTTGACGGCGGCTTAGACTATGTTCGGTGTTCTGTACATGATGACCAAGTAGATCTTTGTGTGTATGATGACGACAGCCATTCTCTTATACGCAAAACACTTGCTTGGGGTACATATGGCAAGAACGGTGATCTACCGTTGACATATATATTACTGAAGGATATGGAAACTGACCATATTCAGGCATGTTTGGATAATGTACAAGCAATGTATCCTCAAGTTAGAAATGCAATGCAGAATGAATTGGAGTTTAGGAATGAAGTTTAGACAAGCAAATGAAGGCTTTGATTGGGTCTTTAAAGCCGAGGGTGTTGAAGAACAAGTTAAACGCTTGAAGCAATGGGCGGCAACAAATCAAACAGTTGTACCTGTTGTACGAATTGGTGTAGGCGCAGAGAAACCTGACTGGAATCTGCCTGAAGGTACACCTGATACTTTAAAGTTGGATAAGGATATGCCTGATGGTATGGGCGACACCACTATCCAAATGGAGTGGCGCCGCATTAGTGCATTTATTACTCCTGGTGGTAACATGCAGAAGCTCGTTGATTGGAAGCGAGAAATGAACTGGTTACAGATCCTTGAAGGGCTACACTGGAAAGAATCTCAGGTGTTGACTGCTATTAAGGATGGTAAGTTGTTAGAGATGTACCCACAGTTAGAGGCATTACTCGCACCTATAGGTATTACTGAATATAATGTACCAGTGAAAGCTAAAAAGCCTAGGAAGAAAACTACAAAGAAAGTTGCCAAAGCAAAGGCGTAAGGGAAGACATGAGAAAGCAAATTATAGATGCATTAGTCTCACAATACGAGGCGCAGATCAAACGACATAAAGTCAACATCGAAAACTATTTACAAAATACAGTAGGTGTTGCAGAACATCCTGATATTGTAGATACAATTGATTTAGAGCTTGCAAAACTTGCAGAGGCATCTGATAAATTAGAAACACTTAGAGAAATGTTTTAAGTGTGGGCAAAATTTAGACTGCCGCCAATTAATCTTTGGGTAATGCCTCGCTGGGACGATAGGGATCGTAAGTCCTACCCCATTGCCAACCCTCAGCCAACTCATGATCTAAAGCGACAAGATGCCGCTTACCAGAGGGCTCAACGCACCAGCGGCGCTTAGGTCTTTCATAGGCAGCGGCACGAATTTTAGCTATGGCATCGGGAGAATGTTTACGCCCATACATAGGATTGAATTCACCCTGCCTAGTACCTTTCATAGTTTTAGATACTTTTTCACGGAACTCCTCGGAGCGACCATTTTTTACAGCAGGATGATTTTCACCTAACTTGGCTTGGCGTATTCTTTCACGCCCTTCAGGTGTGTGCCAAGTTGTGCGGTCACGGCAACGATCCACAATAGGTATGTTCTGTTTGTTTTGTGTGATGCAGTAATTACGCACTGATTCCACATTAGAGTTTTTAATTAACATCTCCCGTGGCTTAGGGACATCCTGGATTGTATTTTCATCTACAATCCAGAACTCCTTAGGCGTTTTAAATAGGAAGAATCTACTTGCTCTTGCCATCAATAAACTTCTTACGATATTCAGCAATACCGTCTAGGAAAGGTCGTGTGTTTTTACCTGCCAATGCGGCAAGGTGTTTGTCGTATGCAGTCTCGAGAACGGGTTTGGTGCGGCGCACTAGTTTTGTTGTAGCCTTTGCTACATTGCGTCTCTCACCTTTAGATGTGTAATGATTCCCTGAGGATCTTTTACCTTTTGCCATAATATACTCCATAAATAAATAGCATTAACTAGGTATTTATATGAAAAAAGAACAGTGTTTTATTCCAGTACCACATCTCATTACACCTGAGATGCAACGGGAGTATTACGAGTCCTTTACCACTACACCGAGAACAGGTGATATGCATTTTGTAAATTGTTTAGTGCATGATGCAAGGCATCTACCTCATCCAAATCAGATAGCACAATTATGTGAAGCCATCTATTTCGCAGTGACTTCTCCCACGGGAGTGAAATCTCACATTGACCAGCAATATAACAACAATATAAGGAAGGCAGTTTTAATCGTACCACTGTATCCCTATGAAAACTCCTTTAAGGAATATAAACCCACAACATTCTACCCTGACTCCGGTTCAGTCACCGCTCCTATTGGCGCACCTATTTTAATGGATACTACAGTTAGGCATGGGGTTGAAGATAACCCCAATATTGACCAAAGAGTTGCCCTCCAGTTCTCATTTGACCACAAATACACCTATTCTGACATAAAAAATCTCCTATCTTTGTAAAATAATTTGTAAGTGCTTGATTTGATTGGTAATAAGATTTACCAAAGTGCTTGACATTGGACCCAAAAGAGTCCATAATGTATATGTAAAGTGAAGAAACGGAGAGAGTTATGAAGCTAGTTATCCACACCCAGTTCCGCGAAAACTACGGTGCCCATGATTGGGACGGCAAGGGTCTATGCCCTCAGTACTGGAAGAACAAAGGTGGTGACACCTATGTTATCGAGTGTACTCTCGAACAGGCTCAGGACGCTGGCTTCTATGCCGCTGTGGGTCGTTGCATTGCACACCGCTCTGATTACTCTGAGGAGTTTATCCTTGGCGAGTCGTTGGTCGATGACATCGACTTCGACCCTGCTACTGTGGTTGAGGAGTGGGACACTGCCATTTATGCTTGGTACGAGGACGGTGTTCTTGCTTGTCTTAAAGATCAGAAGTCCTACGATATATCCAATCGTGTTATTGGTTTCCGTACTTGGTTGCAGGATCCTGATGGCAAGCGTGAAATTCGTTATGTCCAAACGGAGGAGGTAGCGTAATGAAGTTTCTCAAGGAGACCACTAAGTGGGATGGTAAGACTCCAAACCACACTTATGCTTTCGAGAACGGACAGTGTGTTGGATACATCAAGGCAGGTACTACAGAGTTATTGATGTTTGGTAAGCCTTCCAAGCAGTTTAGCAAGTCCCGTAGAACATTTGTTGAGGTTAAATAAGTGCTTGACATTTGTTTTAAAAGGCGGTATAATAAGGTATAGTTAGAGAAAAGAGAGATATATTATGTGTGGAGCTTATACAGGTGAACATGAAATCAAGATGTTCCAAGCCGAAATTGAATTACATTATGATGACAATAGCCAAGGTGCTAAGGTCATTTATGCCCACAGCCTAGAGCAGGTTATGGATGATGCAACCGAGTTTGTTAAAACTATTATTGCCGCCCAAGATATTATGGGTGACAAGCGTGTGATTAAGCATCGTGTGATAGGAGGCGAGTGTGGCGTACAATTTTAAAAGTAAAAAAGAGCTGGTTCAGATTAACCCAGGTTTGTATGAGTACATGCTGACGGTTGTAGGTGGTAAGGCTTTAATGGCAGAGACTCGCATTGAGGAGATTAACAGCTTCCTCACTGGTCTTGATGCATTTTGTGATACTCTAGAGGAAGAAGCATATGACTAAGGTTGAGCGTTTGGTTGCAGAGTTTATTTACGAGGACTTTCCTGATTGGGAAGGGTTGTGCCTGTCTCTGGTTGACGAGGGCCTGACAGATAGCCAGGTTTTTGATGTTTGCTATGATGTTCGACAGGGTGGTACGGGATATTTAGGAAAAGATTTTGAATTGTCTTATTAATCAAGCACTTAGGGGTGCAATCTTTTCTTGACATTTGTGCCAAAAGAGTGCATAATGTGTATATAAAGTGAAGAAACAGGAGTTTAGATCATGGCTTATATTAGTACAAAAGAAGTTAAAGCAATCCGCGAAGAGCTTAAGGTAGCTTTCCCTAAATACAAGTTCTCAGTCCGCAAGAGCAGTGGTAGTCTCTCAGTAGAGGTTTCGCTTATGAAGGGTCCTAAGGGTCTTCTAGAGACTGTTGGAGAGACATATAGCGGTGCTGGTTACCAGCAGATCAACCACTATCACACTCACAATTATGGTGAATATAAAGGCCTGTTTGATAGGATTGTTGAGGTCATAAAGACTGCTCCTGCTAAGGCAGAAGGTGGTAGCGCATGGTACGATAACAGCGATGCGATGACCGATTACTTCGACACTGCATTCTACATGAGCGTGAATGTTGGACAGTATGGAAAAGGATATCAGAGCGTATGATGAAAGAAAAAATAATCCTAACAGACATTGATGGAGTCGTCCTCGATTGGGAGGAGGGCTTCAGCGTTTGGATGCAACATCATGGGCATGATACTGTTGAGGGCTTCAAAGAGTTTTATGACATCAACAAGCGATATGGTGTTAAGAAGGAAGTAAGTAAGAAGCTGGTAGAACAATTTAACAGCTCTGCGGCGATAGGCTTCCTACCCCCATTGCGAGATGCTCAGTACTATATGAAGTTACTCCATGAGAAACACAAATATAAATTTATCGCAGTAACTAGTCTAAGCGATGACCCGTTTGCACAAAAGCTAAGAGAACGGAACCTAGCTAAACTGTTTGGTGATAACACTTTCGAGGAAGTTATTTGTTTGTCATGCGGCGCTGACAAGGACGAGATTCTAATAGAGCTTATGGAAAACTACGAAGGCTGTTATTGGATTGAGGACAAGGTAGAGAATGCTCTTATTGGTTCGAGCGTAGGGTTCGACACCTTACTGATGGAGCATAAATACAACATGCACGAGAAGGGTGATTTTAGAATTGTGAAGAACTGGGAGGATATCTATGGAAAAGTGGTTGGACAAGGATAGTGAATTTTATCATTTTGCTAGACTAGTGTGGCGTGAGAACTGCCAAGAAAGATTCGATAATAACGAGCCTGAATTAACTTGGGCAGAGTATTTTTCAAACAATGAATCTTTCCTTAGGGAAACATATCAGGAGCATGGAATCGAATGGATCCAATCACCAGTACAATAATCTCTCTAGTGTGTCTTATGGCATCTTTTTATATTGGTAAATCCTCAGGCAAGCGAGAAGGTATCGAATTAGGTATCATCATTCTCACAGAGTTTTTTACTAAGAAACTGGGTGTAGAGAAAATGCAAGAGTATGAGAATGAGTTTGTAGATATGATGAGGCGGAAGCATGGCAGTTGATGACATATCATTACCCTGCTGGGATGATAGGCAGGAGAGCTGGTTCAGTTCCGATGATGAGCGTTCCTTCAAGATCAATATAAAAAAGCGAAAGGACCTGCTACAAAAGTATGGTTGGGTGCAGGAGGATGGCGTATCACCTGTACCAATTAACTATTCTGTAAATGGCTATAACTTCCGAGATGAGGAAATAGATGATAGGCCTGATACAGCGATTGCTATAGGTTGTTCATGCACATTTGGCGTAGGTATGCACCGTGAAAGTACATGGCCCTATCTTGTAGAACAGGCTATACAGAAAAAAGTGTGGAATCTAGGTGTGCCTGCAGGCGGCTATGAATCCTGCTTCCGTGCATTAGAGTTGGTTATTGCTACAACAAAATCTAAAGAGGTATTTCTACAGACTCCTAGCGATTGGCGTAGAGAGATACTGAATGATACGGATGACCCCGCTATTAGAATAGGTAGCTGGAATGCGTCTAATCCAAATTTTGAATTATATCTAGCCGACAGAGAGTTTGCGATTGCTAAGAGGCGGACGCTATATGCCATTCTCGGAGTGTGCCAGCGATATGGTGCAAAACTATATCTTTGGAATGCACAGGAGGCACATGTAAAACTTAATGTACAGGAAATGGATAGGGGTAGAGACCTAATACATCCAGGACATCAATGGCACAGTGCTGCTCGAGATGCTATGTTGGAGAGATATGGTAAGCCGATGGACATTGAAGCCATCTATGCAGAACTTGAACATTACGAATCTTATAAGAATGAATATAGATCTATTATCAATTAACGGTCTCGATAACGAGCCGAAAAAGACACAGTTCCATGATCTAGACACCGAAGAGCTTTATGAACTAAACAAAGCAACACGGCAGGATGAACTAGACGCATATGGCTGGACTGAAATGCCTAATGGGGAATATCCTTGGAATCCCGACAATCCTCTCCGCTCTGACACGATAAGTCTTTCCTATAGATTCAATACACATGGGTTCAGAGGTAATGACTTTCCCCCTACAATGACGCCTCGCAGTGTTATTACTCTTGGGTGTAGTTTTACCTTTGGCGTTGGTATGCCCGAGGGACTTATTTGGCCTACGCTTGTGAGTACGGCCCTACAGTATAGAGCGATTAATCTCGCATCCCCCGCCGCCACTCTCGATGATAACTTTAAATATCTGCTAGGCTGGCTACCCAAACTAAAATCACAGCATGTATTTTGCCTCGAACCAATGCGCCACGAGAACATAACGGACACTGATTACACAGTAAACCGAGAAAAGAACATATTGGCAATGAAGGAGATTTGCCGTAGATTTAACAGTACCTTTACCTTTATCGGTAGCGACTGGTATGATACGGCTAATATGGAATTGCTAATGACTAACGGGAAACTTGATAAGGGCAGAGATTTACTATCTCCAGGGCGAAAGCAACATGCCTATATCACCTATCTCATGCTAAAACAAATAGGAAAAGTAGAGTAACACGAATGAATGATGACGATAAAGAGATGAACAAAGCGGTCACAGGCATGGTATTTCTTATAGGTATACCACTATCATATGCGCTATACAGAGTCGGATTAGAGCTTTGGTGCATGGCTTATGGATTATTTTATTGATGAAAAAGAAAACTTATAACAGTCTCACAGACCTAAGAGACGAATTAGTACAGAGCGGCGTAAAGATACTGTCCTTTGACGGCATGTCTATAGAGACAAAAACACATCATTACGGGCTATATTCAGGTATTGTGTATAGAAAAAACAAAAAAGACGGTACTGTAGATACGAGCTCAGAACCCGGAGAAGGATATGGCATCTATCATTAAAACGGCATTTGTTACACTACTTCTAACCGCATGTACAACCATAACGGAAAGAAGCGATAGCCCCAATCAAGAAGCGGATAATCGCATAGATGAAGAAATAGATCGACAGATAAGCAAAGCACAAAGAGACGAACAACGGGCGAAAAGATTATTGCTTATTCTATTAGAAGAGCTAAGGTATGATTAAGGGCATAACCTACTGCACCACATATTATAATGAATCTGAATTATTGTATGCTCTGCTAGATAATTTCAACACCTCAGCATTTTCACGGATTATCATCGTGGATGATGGTAGTATGGAAAGCCCTGCAGAACCTGTCGTAAGAATGTTTCCCACTCTGCCCATCACATTGCTCCGAATAAAGGATGATTTGGGCTTTAACTCACACGGCGCACGAAATCTTGCAATGAGACACATAGAGACGGAATGGGCTCTATTAACCGATATTGATATGTACTATGATGAGAGCATTGCGGGTGATATACACAAAACAGCAAGCGAACAAAACGGCAGAGGAAACTATTATAACTTCTGGGTAAATGACAAGCAGGATTATATTGGTCGATGCGAGATGTCACATAATGATTTTCTCATAAGAACCGATGATTACTGGATATCCGGCGGCTATGATGAAGAATTCACGGGAATACACTATGGCGATAGATTGTTTACTGATAGACTAAACACTTATCTCAAAAGAACTACTATGCCAAACATCGTTATAGACAAGAGAATGGGTAGAAAGACTGTAATGACAGATACAGTAACCAAAACCACTTATGATGATAGAAACCATCTTCTATTCCATCCTCTATTAGACGCAGGACGATTAAAAAAACTGACGGACGCTGTTGGCTATAGAAACGAGAGAAGAGAACTATGGCAAAGAGACAATATACTTCAATTTGACTGGGAAGTAATCAAACTATGAAACAACGAAACGGGCATTTTCGGATAGTTACTGATAATATTATTGTATAGATTAAGCTCAGCCTCCATTTGCCCAGGCTCATAACCATTAGGCAAAACCTCAGGCAACTCTCTATTACTCACATTCATCACGGGACCATATCTATTCTCTCCGCAGTATAGATGCAATTCTTCCGTAGGTATATAAAAAAAGAATATTCTTTCCTTAGCTTTTCTACGGGTAGTATAATGTAGATAAGGACCAGCAGTCTCACTATAGAAAACAGATACGGGAATATCTTTAAAGTGTTCGTGGAGTTTAATAGCACTATTAAGTCTTTCATAGGGATGACGAATAACAATAACGGGGATACATTCTTCTTCTTTATTATTGATAAGATCAACCCACTGCTGTATATCGGTATGAGCAGTATCGTTCCAACCACTAGCATCCTTAAAGGTAACAGCATGGATATAATTGGATAGAGTATTACTGCCACAACGATCAGAAGCCCAGAGATTAATTCTATTATTATAGTAGTGAAATGCCATAGTGATATTTATGCGGAGTTCTATACATGATTTACTGGTATGGCGGAGATGCAGATAGAAACAGAACTTAGTTTTCGGGTCCTCCGCCCTGGAATTTCCCCTGAGGCTTAGTATAGCACACTTCTCAGTGCGATGTCAAGAGTAGATATACCCTAGGTACCCTAAATAAAAAAATAAAGTGCTTGACACTCTACGGGGGTTCTGTTATAATCGCTCTGTAGCGTTTGAGGGGTACTATAAGTGCTTGATTAGTATAGAGAAAAGAATTCAAAAGATTTCATAATAGTGCTTGACATTGGACCCAAAAGAGTCCATAATGTGTATATAGAGTGAAGAAACGGAGAGAGTTATGCGTTACACAGTCCTGCAGTATAAGATGTCCGAAGCCGTTGTAGAAGCCGTTAACACCGTTGGTTGGGTTGGGGCGATGAAGCAATACCCAGAGGTTCAGATTCAGTTGGATGTTATGTTTAAGAATGGCTCTGAGGGGTTTAGTGCTTGGATGAGTAAGTACTATGCTCCAGTCTGCAACATTGATGCCGCTACATTGAACGGTGTTTTTGAGATTGGTAACATGGGTCCTGAAGAAAGCATTGAGCGACTGGCTCCCATGCACTCGGTGAGCGTTGGCGATATTATCCGTGACAATGAGATGGGTACCTACCATATGGTAGATGGGTTTGGCTTTACTCAATTGTTGAGCTTTTACTGGGAGGCAGCGTAATGAGAGTATTGGGTGCGATATTGGTGTTTGTGGGTATCATTCTAGCCGCTGGTGCCGGGGGCGATTGTGACGGTAAGTGTATGGCAGAGGCGAACTCTGTAGCAGAGACTCTACTGTATGCGGTCATAGGTCTAGTC
>Ga0209037_1000011_pt1 | contig 78334 bp, 60 predicted proteins | sample SaaInl25SG_5_DNA_FD_188225 | JGI IMG/M metagenome (GOLD analysis project Ga0209037, IMG submission 188225) | Marine microbial communities from expanding oxygen minimum zones in the Saanich Inlet - ESP_125SG_5_DNA (SPAdes) (version 2) | ecosystem: Environmental > Aquatic > Marine > Intertidal...
GTAGACGGTGTGGCGCTTGTGGTTTTGGGAATCGCACCCCACGTGGACTTGGACGTCGGATTCGCTGGTCATCGCGGTGATGTATTCGCACACGTCGTGCTTCAACCTTCCGCCCATGACCGTGAATTTCCTGTGGCTTTCGTCCATGGCCTTCAAGCTAGGCAGGGGACGGGGCAAAAAAAAGCGGGGCCGGGGCCCCGCTTTCGCGTCTTATGCACATTCTGTGGACGAACGCGTGCTTATCGGTCCAACGCCACGTCGATGAGGTGACGCACGTGGGCGCGGTGCGCTCGCGTCAGGCCGTCGGGCGATGAGGCGTCGCGTTGCTGGCGATCGATGCGACGGAGCTGGGCCAAGACCACGCTCTGAGCCACGCCGTTCAGTCGGCTCTTGTCATCGAGTGACTTGATCAACGCCTCGACGTACATCAATTGCAAGCCCTGGCGGTAGGTGTTGACGGACGAACGGAGGTCGGCCTTGAAGATGGCGTCGGTGAGGTCGTCCATGTACTCAGCGAGGTCGTAGGTGTTCCCGTAAAGTCCGCTGTCCAGAACGCGCATCAGCACGTTGGGGTGCACGAGGTGCGACAGGGCGCCTCGCTGCGCTCCGGCCACGCGGGAGTGAACCTTAGGATCTTCGCCGCCACCGAAGAAGCCAAACCCGCGGCGCTGCGCTTGCAGGTAGGCCAAGACGTCGGCCTGCGCTTCAAACGCGTTGGGCGCGAACGCGTAGGTGCTCAGGGCTTTCATCGCGGCTTTTTGGTCGGCCTCCGACACGGGGGTGTAGGGCGCGGCACCGTCGAGCTGGGCCGGGGTGGCGCGGTTGTAGCGGACGCCGCCGATTTGGCGCGTCATCACACGCAGCTGGGTGGCGTATTCGCCGGTCAAGGCGTAGTACGCACGAAGCACCTCTTGATGGCTGTCCACGCCGGGTGCGAAGTTCTCGACGAGGGAGGGGAGCAGGTCGTTGACGAGCTCGCAACGCTCGGCGGCGTACGCGACCGGATCGCTGCTCAGGTCGTAGATGTTCACGTCGGGGTTGATGCCACGTCCCGTGCTCCGCATGTCGTCCGCGTCGTTGCCAAACTGCAGCAGCGGATCCGTCGAGCGCTCCAAAATCGCGCTCAACCGCGCCGCCTCCGCGTCGGCATCGTCAAGCCCCACGCTGTAGCCGTAGTCAATGACCCACTTGTCGTAAGGGCCTGGGCTGTCGTCGTAGAAGCGCGTTTGCTCCGACTTGTTCCGGGCAAAGTTGATGGCCGGGTACTCCATGACGGAGTTGCACATGCCGTTCTCGGCCACTTTCGCGGCGTCCTTGAGCTCATCCGGGCTGAGCATCGTGCTGGCGTGCATGTTGTGGCTCATGCCGAGGGTGTGTCCCACTTCGTGCAGGACGAGGCGGTGCAGGGTTTGGCGCACAAACTCCGCGTGCTCCTCGTCGGTGAAGCTGTACGCACGCATGGCGGCCGCGGCCAAGAGGCTGTTGCGTCCCATCACGGTGCCGGCGTGGCAGCGGCTCATTTGCTCGGCAAAGACCTCGCGTGAAGAGCGGCTCTCCAGCTCGGCGTCGAGCTCGGCGTACTCCTCGTCCATGCCGGCTTCAATCATGCCGGCCTTGGAGAAGACTTCGGCTCGCCACAAGCGACCGACCATGCCTCCGTATTCGAGCATGATGTCCGCGCCGAGGATCTCGCCGGTGCGGGGGTTCACGAAACTGGGGCCGTACCCGGAGAACGGGGGCGAAGGGGAGGCCGTCCAACGCAGCACGTTGTAACGGACGTCGCCGGCGTCCCAATCGGCGTCGTCGGGCTGGATTTTGACCACCACGGCGTTTTTGAATCCGAGCGGTTCGAACGCCTGGTTCCACTTCTCGACGCCCGCCTTGATGATGGGGCGGAATTCTTCAGGAGTCGTGTTTTCAATCCACCACGTGATGGGCTCGACAGGTTCTGACATCGCCGCCGAGGGGTCCTTCTTTTCAAGGCGCCACCGGTGAATCATGTCGCGCCACGGGGCCGCGCTGACGCCGGTCAGGTCGTCCACTTCCGTCGTGAAGAACCCGATGCGTGGATCGTCCGCGCGCGGCGTGAATCCGTCCTCTGGCATGGGCAACAACGCATGGCGGTAGCCCACCGTCACGTAGCGGCCGTCCTCAAATTCAGGACCGCCGACGCTTGGGCTGCCGTTGTCGTACACGTAGTCCACGGACAATTCGGTGTTCTTGGGGTAGTTCGCCACGTCCACCACCTTGCTCTTCGACTTGCTGAGTTTGCCCAACGCCGACTTTCCGCCAGGGCGTGAAGGGGGCTTGATCATTTGCAAGTCTTCGTTCAGGAAGAGGGCGTCCGCAGAAATCACCACGCCCGTGCTGTCCTCGGCTTCAATCTTGACGCTGGCGAGGATGGGGGTGTTGAGGTTGGCGTCGGCCGCCTTGCTCAAGGCGTTGGCCGGGTCCACATGGAAGTTGGTGTTCTCCGCATGCACTTCCAATTGCCCAAAATGCCGGTGAAACGTCACCACTTTGCTCCCGCGGTAGCTCCCGCGGAAAAACCCGCTCGACACCACGCCGTCCTCGACTTGCGAGAAGTAGATGTATTCGTTGTCCAAGGCTTCAGCCGGGACGTGCATGTACATGTCCCCCTTGACGGTGTCTTGGTAGAGGTTGAACAGGCCTTCTTCGATGCGGAATTCCTTGGTGAATTCCGACACCGTCTTCAGGTCGTCCTTGCCGCCTTTTTTCTTGCCGTCCACCTGTTCGGTGTCGCCTTTCTTGCCCTTCTTTTTCTTGCCTTTTTGGGCCAAACCTTCTGCCGGCGCAAAGCTCAGCAGGGCCGCGGCGAGGGAGAGTGCCGCCCAACGTGCAGTTCGTTTCATGACGGACAAGTTACCACGACTTGCCGCCACGCCGAACGTCACTTGAACCCGCGGCGCTTTTTGAGGCTCTCGTAGGCTTCCTGCACCTCCAAGAACCGCGCCTCGGCTTGTTTGGCATAGGCTTCGCCCATGTCTCGCACCTTGTCGGGGTGAAACTTCAACGCCAGGCGGCGGTAGGCTTTTTTGATGTCCGCGTCGCTTGCGTCCCGACCAATTTCCAGCACCGTGTAGGGGTCGGGCTTGTCGCTGTGGAACGGGGCCTCGATCGACGCGCGGTCCTTGTCGCTGATCCCGAGCGCAGACGCCATGCGGCGAATCAAATCGACTTCACGTGGATCGACGTTGCCGTCGGCTTGCGCAATGCCGTAGAGGTACTGGAGCAACAGCAGGCGCTTGGCGTGGGGCATGTTCGCGCGAATCTGCATGCACACGCCGCGAACGTCCACCGGGTTTTTGAGCGCTTCCCGGAGCGCCAACGACAGTTGTTCAGCCGTGGCTTGCCCAAAGTTGGTCCGAAAGAACTGCTTGACGTAGTCGAGCTCCGACTTCAGCACGCGCTCGTCGGCCTGCATCACGGCGGCGCTCAACACGACCATGCTCAGGGCAAAGTCCCCTGCACGGGTCGGCCGCGCGTGGCTGCGCCCGCCGCGCCCGCCACGTCCGGTGTGGCCGTTGGTGGCACCCGTACCCGCATCCAAGGCCAGGCTGTCGTCCGAGAACATCTTCCCGAGCCAGTAGCCCATCACGCCGCCGATCGGACCCCCCAGGGCCCAACCGACGGCGCCTCCAATCCATTTGGCATACGCCATCAGGACTGCTGAAGCTGGGCGAAGCCGTCTTGGATGAAGGCCGTCAATTCTTCGCCCTCAAGCAGGCCTTGGGACAAGCGCGCCAGGTTGGCGGCTTGCTTGGCCAGCGCACTGCGCTTCGCGTCGTCGCTCTCGTTGAGGAGCGTGGTGGCCAACGGGTGGTTGGCGTTCACGGTGACGTCGTAACTGTCGGGCATGTCGCCAAACATGGTGAATCCTCCGCCACCCACGGCTTGCTGCTCTTTCATGCGGCGCATGAACTCCGACTGGGTAATCACGAGTGGCGCTGACGTGGGGGACATGGGCGCAAACTTCACCTTGTAGGACTCGCCGGGGAAGGCGCCTTCGAGGATGGGCTTGAGCGTTTCCTCCTGTTTTTCGTCGAGTGCGGAGCTGGGCTCCTCGTCCTTCTCAACGAGCTTGTCGGCGATGTCCGCGTCGACACGCTTGAACTGCACGTCGGAGTGGGTTTGCTCGAGCTTGCTCACCACGTGCGAAGCCAATGGACCGTCCATCACCAGCACGGTGTAGCCTCGGTCCGTGGCTTCCTTGACGTAGCTGTGTTGCCCTGCGGCATGCGGGGTGTAGGGGAGGATGACCTTGCCGTGTTTGTCTTTTTGGGTTTCGCCCACGGCCGCCAAGAGCTCCTCATGCGTGTGGCACTTGCCCGTCGTGTCCTTGTAGAGGAAGAACTTCTGGGCGCGCTCGGCGAACTTCTCGTCGGTCAGCATGCCGTACTCCACAAACACGCGGAGGTCGTCCCACTGCGCTTCAAAGGCTTCGCGGTCCTTCTTGAACATCTGCGCGAGCTTGTCGCTCACCTTTTTGCTGATGTGGCCCGAGATCTTCTTGACGTTCGCGTCCTCTTGGAGGTAGGAACGGCTCACGTTCAGGGGAATGTCCGGCGAGTCAATCACGCCGTGGAGCAACGTCAAGAAGTCGGGCACGATGTTTTCGACGTTGTCCGTGATGAAGACCTGGTTGGAGTAGAGGTGGATGCGGTTCTTCTGCAGGTCCATCTGCTTCTTCAACTTGGGGAAGTAGAGGATGCCTGTCAGGTTGAAGGGGAAGTCGACGTTGAGGTGGATGTGGAACAGCGGGTCCTCAAAATTCATGGGGTAGAGGTCCCGGTAGAATTCGTTGTAGTCTTCGTCGCTGAGGTCCGCAGGCTTCTTGGTCCACGCGGGTTCCGTCTTGTTCACCACAAACGGCACGTCCACGCTGACCTTCTTCACCTTGCCGTCCTCGTCCGTCGCCCCCTCCGGGTCGTCGACGTACTCGGACTTCGTGCCTTGGACAATCTCCACCGGCATGAACTTGCAGTAGGTGTTCAGGATCTCGCGAATGCGGCTTTCTTCGAGGTACTCCTTGGCATCGTCTGAGATGTGCAGCACGATGTCGGTGCCCGCCGTCTCCTTGTCGATGTCCTCAAGCGTGAAGTTGGGCGAGCCGTCGCAGCTCCACTTCACGGCCTGAGCGTCCTCGCGCTGGCTGAGCGTGACGATGTCCACGCGGTCCGCCACCATGAAGGCCGAGTAGAACCCGAGCCCAAAGTGTCCGATGATCGCTTGCTTCGCATCCGCGTCCTTGTACTTCTCAAGGAAGTCGGTGGCCCCAGAGAAGGCGATTTGGTTGATGTACTTGTCGATCTCTTCCGCGGTCATGCCGATGCCGGCGTCGCGGATGGTCAACGTGTTCGCTGCGTCGTCAATCACCACCTCGACTTGAGGTGTGTCGGCGATTTCCGCCACCTCGCCGAGTTGGGCGAGCATCTTGCGCTTTTGGGTGGCGTCCACCGCATTGGAGACGAGCTCACGCAAGAAAATTTCCTGGTCGCTGTACAGGAATTGCTTGATGATGGGGAAGATGTTGTCGGTCGTGACGTTGATCGTGCCTTGCTGTGCCATGGCGTGTTTTCGTGCTGTTGATTTCGATTCAGTCCAAACAAAAAGGACGCCGCACCCTCGTGCAGCGTCCCTCTCTTGTCAATTCCCGTGCCAGCCCCCCGCTGACGGGGTCAGGCTGTCACCTGCGTCAGGTTCTCGCCCCGCCGCGGTGACATCGTGTCAGGGTCAGCGTTGAACCGTCACCCGCACCCCCGTGCCGTCTTCCAGGCGCAAGACGTAGGCTCCTGGCACGAGGGCACTCACGTCGAGGCGGTTGTTGCCGGACCTCAAAAGCGCCGTTCCTGCCTCACGACCACGACCGTCCAACCACGTTGCCGTTTGCGGAACGTCTGATTGCAGGCGAACCGTCACGTGGTTTGCGGCAGGATTGGGGAATGCGGTCAGTCGGGTTGCCAACGGTGCGGAAATCCCGGCGGGCGAGTCGGGGTTGAAGAGGTACCCCGTTCCTTCGGTTGGCCAGGTCATGCCCCAGCCTTCACCGTTGCCATAGAACCAAGAGTAGAAGTCGCTGACATCTTGGAATTCAGGGGCATCGGCCGGGCCCTCGGCCACGAGCATCGAACCGCTGTAGCTGTAGGGGTCAAAGTTGCCGATGAGGCCTGCACTGTTGATGAATCCGTCGGCCACGAGCATCGGGTCCGTGATGGTGCTGGGGCCGTAGTGAAACGCAATGGTCCCTGATTCGTAGAGCCAGACTTGGTAGGTTGCGCGTTGGGTGGCCGTCGCCGCAGAATCTCCGCTGTACACTTCAGGATAGAAACCCACGTTGTGGTACTCCAATTTGAAAATGCGGTTAGGCGCGACACCTTCCAGGGCATGACGAACCTCGCTGACATCCTGACCCGTCGAATCGGCAGGAGAGACGTCGCAGATGTCCGCAAACACAGGTGCAATGAGGTGGTTTCCGTTGCCAATGCACAGGATCATCTCACCCACATTGGATGTGGCAACCAGGGAGCACGTGTCCCCCCAAACCACCATGTCGAAGGGAATGGGAAGAAGTTCCTCAGGGTCATCCCATCCCAGATCCAACTCGAGCACGGAATACTCCTGCAAGGAAGAATAAGGTTGAGAGAAGATTTCAGTGACGTAAGGGGCTTGGGCGCAAACGTCGGCAGCCATGGCTACAGCAACCGCTGCGGCGAAGTAGGTTTTCATTTCCATGATAAGGTGTTTTGGCGTGTTAGAAATTGGGGCGGAGTTTGTTGGCGACGTGGAAGTCTTCGATGGCTTTCACCACCTCGCCAGGTGTGTCAGCCATGGAAAACAACTTGTGGTCGTTCAAGCCAATGGTCTGGTATTTCTCAGCCATGATCTCTTGGAACCAGTCGAGCAGCCCTTTCCAAAACGTGCTGTCGTAGAGGATGATGGGTTGCTTTTTGATCTTTTCGGTTTGCATCAAAGTCAACGCTTCAAACAACTCGTCCATCGTGCCAAACCCGCCGGGCATCACCACAAACGCCTGGCTGTACTTCACAAACATGACCTTCCGCACGAAGAAGTAGTCGAAGTGCAAACATGTGTCTGGATTGATGTAATCGTTGTGGCTTTGCTCAAACGGCAATTCGATGTTCAGCCCCACCGACACTCCTTCTCGGTCTTGGGCACCACGGTTTCCAGCTTCCATGACGCCAGGGCCACCGCCAGTGATGACGCCGTAGCCGGCGTCTACAAGTGCGGCAGCAACGGCGCGTGCTGCCTGATACGTCTCGGTATCGGGGCCGGTTCGCGCAGATCCGTAGATGCTCACGCAGGGACCGATTCGTTGCAGAGTTTCGTACCCCTCTACAAACTCACTCATAATCTTGAAGATCGACCAGCTGTCGTTGCTTTTGATCTCAGCCCAAGGCAGTTGAGGATGTTTCTTCATTGGTTCGAAGATGCACCAAAACCGACGAACCTCGCCGAAGATGTGGAAAACTGAGCTTACTTAAGCAGGGGAGCGAGGAAGCGTCCGGTGTGGCTCGCCTTCTCTTTCGCGACCGCTTCAGGCGTGCCCGCCACAACCACGATTCCGCCGTCCTTGCCGCCCTCCGGGCCCATGTCGATGACGTGGTCGCAGACCTTGATGACGTCGAGGTGGTGCTCGATGACGACGACGGTGTTGCCCTGATCCACGAGTTTGTGGAGGACGTCGATGAGCATTTGGACGTCCTGGAAATGAAGCCCGGTTGTGGGTTCGTCCAGGATGTAGAGGGTGCTTCCCGTGCCGACGCGCGCCAATTCGGAGGCCAGCTTGACGCGTTGGGCTTCGCCACCGCTGAGCGTGGTGCTTTGCTGTCCGAGCGTGATGTATCCCAGGCCGACCGCTTGAAGGGTGGAGGTGATGCGGTGAATCTTGGGGATGGCCTCGAAGAACGCATGCGCGTCGTCGACCGTCATGTCCAACACGTCCGCGATGCTCTTTCCACGGTACCGGACTTCGAGCGTTTCGCGGTTGAATCGCTTTCCCTGGCAGGTGTCGCAGGGGACGTGAACGTCCGGCAAGAAGTTCATTTCGACCGTGCGCACGCCCGCGCCCTTGCAATCTTCGCAACGTCCGCCGGCGACGTTGAAGGAGAAGCGACCTTTTTTGTAGCCTCGGATTTTGGCCTCGGGAAGGAGGGTGAACTGCGTCCGAATCAGGTCCATCAGCCCGGTGTAGGTCGCCGGATTGGAGCGCGGCGTGCGGCCGATGGGGCTTTGGTCAATGGCGATGCACTTGTCGACGTGTTGCAGACCGTTGATGGTTTTGTGCGGGAGCGGAATGCGGATGTCGTCGTGCAAATGGTTGAGCAGGGCGGGGAGCAAGGTTTGGTTGATGAGCGAACTCTTGCCGCTGCCGCTCACGCCGCTGACGCCCACGAGGCAGCCGAGGGGAATTTTCACGTCCACGCCTCGCAGGTTGTGGCCTGTCGCGCCTTTCAGGGTCAAGTTCTTGCGATGCCCTTTGCGCCGCTTCGCCGGGAGCTCGATGCGCTTCTGGCCCGTGAGGAATTGGGCGGTGACCGAATCGGTGGCGAGGTGGCTGTCGGGCGGGCCTTGGGCGACGATTTGGCCTCCGTGGATGCCTGCGCCTGGACCGATGTCGACGAGGTGGTCGGAGGCGAGCATCATGTCTTCGTCGTGCTCGACGACAATCACGGAGTTGCCTGCATCGCGCAACGCGCACAGGCTGTCAATGAGCTTGCGGTTGTCGCGCTGGTGCAGCCCGATGCTCGGTTCATCCAAGATGTACAGCACCTCGGTGAGGCGGCTGCCGATTTGGGTGGCGAGGCGAATGCGCTGGGCCTCGCCGCCGCTGATGCTTCGCGTGGGCCGGTCGAGGCTGAGGTAGCCGAGACCGACGTCGAGCAAGAATCCGAGGCGCGCCCGGACCTCTTTCAAAGGCGCTTTGGCGATGGTGGCTTGGCGCTCGGTCAGTCGAGATTCGAGGGGCTCGAGGAAAGCGGCCAAATCGTTGAGGTCCATGCGCCCCAATTCGCCAATGTCTTTGCCGTCAAGTTTGAATTGCAGGCTGATGGCCTTGAGTCGCGCGCCTTGGCAGGTCGGGCAGGTCACCTTGTGCATGAACGATTGGGCCCATCGACGGAGCGGGATGGACTTGGCTTTTTCGGCCGATCGCACAATGGCAGCCACGAGCCCTTCGAACGGAACGGTCCCTCCGCGAACGCCGCCTTTGTCTTGGAGCTTGACGTCGCGGTCGGTGCCATAGAGGATTTGGCCCATCACCTCCTCAGGGATGTCGCCAACCGCAGTCGTGAGGGCGATGTCGTTCTCAGCCAAAATGGCCTCCACGATGCGAGACGTGAGGTTGTCCTTCAACTTGCCGAGCGGCGCAATCCCCCCGCGTTTCACAGTGACCTTGGGGTCGGGCATGAGCGTCTCGGGATCCACCTGCGCCACTTGGCCCAGGCCGTTGCACGTGGGGCAGGCCCCGTACGGGCTGTTGAAGCTGAACAGGTTGGGCTCCGGTTCAGGATAGGCCAGTCCCGTGGTCGGGCACATCAAGTTTCGGGAGAAATGCACGGGCGTGTCGCCGTCGAGCGGCATCACCGCCATGGCGCCCTTGCCGAGTGAGAGCGCGGTTTGCACCGACTTGAGGATGCGGTCCGCGTCTTGCGGTCTGACCACAATGCGGTCGACCACAGCTTCGATGTCGTGGACCTTGTAGCGGTCCACCTTGTAGCCCGATTCCAACTCGACCAGCTCGCCGTCGACACGGGCTCGGAGGTAACCGAGGCGCATGATCTGCTCGAAGAGCTCGCGGTAGTGGCCTTTGCGTCCGCGCACCATGGGGGAGAGCAGGAGGAGTTTTTGGCCGTCAAATCGGGACAGGATGTTTTGCGCGATTTGGTCGTCCGTGTAGCGCACCATCGGTTCTCCCGTTTCCAGCGAGAAGGCATCGGCGGCTCGGGCGTAAAGAAGTCGCAAAAAGTCGTGCAACTCCGTCACGGTGCCCACGGTCGAGCGTGGATTCTTCGAGACGGTCTTTTGCTCGATGGCCACCACAGGGCTGAGTCCTGAAATGGACTCCACGTCAGGCCGCTTCAGGCCGCCGAGAAATTGACGAGCATAGGCGCTCAGCGTCTCCAGGAACCGCCGCTGACCTTCCGCATACAGCGTGTCGAAGGCCAGGCTGGACTTGCCGCTGCCGCTGACCCCCGTGAACACCACGAGTTTGTTGCGCGGCAGCACGACATCCACCTTTTGGAGGTTGTGTTCCGACGCGCCTGTGACCACAAGGTCATTTTGGCGTTGGTCCAAACCGGGATGCGCAGGTGACGTGGTCGACATGGGGGTTCAACAATGCTGCCTCGGTCGGGTTCACCTCAGGCCGCCGAAGATGTGCTTTCGTCGAGCTTCCGGATGTTCCATCCCAATCCGGCCACGAGCATCGTCATCAAGGGAGAGACCCAATTGAAAATGCAGTAGGGTGCGTAAGCGAGTGTGGCGACGCCTAGGATCCCGCTTTGGGCGACACCGCACGTGTTCCAGGGGATCAGGACGGACGTCACGGTTCCGGCATCTTCCAGCGTGCGGCTCAAGTTCTCGGGGGCGAGGCCTCGGTCTTTGTACGCGTCGCCCATCATTTTGCCGGGAACGACAATGGCGATGTACTGATCTGAGGCGAGGACGTTGAAGGCCACGCAGGCGCCAACCGTTCGGCCAATGAGACCGACCGTGCTGTTGACGCCCACCACCAAGGCTTGGGTCATGCGGGCAAGCATGCCCGTCGCTTGGAGCACGGCCCCAAATGTCATGGCGCAGACAATCAGCCACACGGTGTTGAGCATGCCAGCCATGCCGCTGCTGCTCAGCAGCTCGTCGGCAAGGTCGTGACCCGTCACCACGGCGACGTCGAGCGCCATCGCCTGCATGGAAGCCACGTAGGCAGCGGCTCCGAAACCCACGCCTGGACCGGCGATTTGGCGTACGATGTCCGGCTGGAAAATCACGGCTGTCAGCGCGCCAAGAAGAATGCCGACGAACAGGGCAGGGGCGGCAGGAACTTTTTTGGCAATCATCACGAGCACGGCCACAGGCGCCACGAACAATCCCGGGTGAATGCTGAACGCCCCGGACACCGCCTCGGCAAATCCGGGAGCCAGCTCCGCGCCCTCAGCTTGAGCACCTCCGCCGAACCCCACAACCAAAAACACGAGCAACGCGATGGCGATGCTTGGGCCTGTGGTGTAAGTCATGTAGCGGATGTGGGTCACGAGGTCGGTGCCGGCAACGGCGGGAGCCAGGTTGGTCGTGTCGCTCAGCGGCGACATCTTGTCCCCAAAGTAGGCGCCGCTGATGATCGCACCGGCCACCCAGCCCTCAGAGAGGCCGAGTGCTTGCCCAATGCCGACCAAGGCAATGCCGACGGTGCCGACGGTTCCCCATGAACTTCCCGTTGCAAGCGACAGGACGGCGCACACGACGCAGGCCGCAAACAGGAAGATGCTCGGTTGAAGGATCATCATGCCGTAGTGAATGAAGGCGGGAATGATGCCCGCAATGAGCCACGTCCCGGAGAGCGCCCCGATGAGCAGCAGAATCAAGATGGCTTCGGTGGCCGTGCCAATGCTGTGCGCAATGGTGTCGCGGATCTGGGTCCAAGTGGTTCCTTGGCTCATCCCCAGCGCGCCGGCAAAGAGCGCCGCAAGCAACAGGGCGATTTGGTTGGAACCGTAGGAGCTGTCTTCGCCGAAGTACACCACGTCCGCGCCGAGGAGCGCGACGAGCAGGAGGACCGGCGCGAGCGCCATCCACAGCGGCATCGAGCTTCGCGCGGTCATGACGCCTTCGCTTCCAGCTCCTGGGATTCGGCAGCGCCGTTGGGGGAGAGGGCGGTCTTGTCGACGCGGGCCTTGCCCGATTCAAACTCCAGCACCACGGTCTTCTCACTCACGGAAAGGACTTTTCCGTGGAGACCTCCAATGGTCACCACTTGGTCGCCCTTTTTGACGGCGTCGCGGAAAGTGCGTGCCTCTTTTTGGCGTTTCATCTGTGGCCGAATCATGAACAGGTACATGATGCCAAACATCCCGGCCAACATGATGATCGTGGACATGCCACCGCCGCCCGCTGCGGATTGAAGAAGAAGGTGTGAATTCATGGGGTCGAAAATAACCCCGGACGCACGACTTGACGAGAAAGCGGTCAGATTCTTCAGAGGCCATCGGGCGACACAACCGTGCCGACGAGATGCAAGCGGATCACGCCAGGCTCCGTATTGCCAACCACCGAAATGACCTTGTCTTGATCGCCGCTTTTCTCGTGCGTGTTGAAAGAGACCTCCACTTCGCCGCGGTCGCCCGGGGCAAGAGGTTCGCGCGGCCACGTCTTGGGAACGGTGCAGCCACACGTGGTGCTGACGTCGGCGATCAGCGCCGTGCCTGGACCTTTGTTCACAAACGAAAACGTGTGAGTGAAGACGTGCCCCTCGCTCACCACCCCAAACGACACAAGCGTGTCTTCAAACACCAGCACTGGGCGCGAGGTCTCGAGTGCAGGATCGTTTGACGCTGTCGCAGGCATCACAATCATTTCTGTACCTACGGGACGCGGGTCCCCGCATGACGAGAACGCCACAGCCAATCCTGCCAAGAACAGCGAACCTCGAAGCATCATTCGATGAGGCCTCGTCCGACTTTCTTGATGTCGCCAGTTTCTTTCAGCTTGGTGAAAAGCTGGTCGAGGATGCCGTTGATGAAGCCGTGGCTCTTCGGCGTGCTGTAGTACTTGCTTAGTTCGATGTACTCGTTCAAGGTGACTTTCAGCGGGATGGACTCAAAGATTTGCGCTTCCGCCAGAGCCATTTTCATCAAAATCTTGTCGGTGGTGGCGATGCGTTCGAGTTCCCAGTTTTGGGCTCCCTCTTGAATCATCTTTTCACTCCTCTCTCCCAAGGACAACGTCTTGGTGAACAAGCCATCCATGAAAGCCTTGTCGTCGTCGTCCTCCCGCCACAAAGGCAACAATTCCACTTCCTCGTCGCCTTCTTTGATGGTCTTGATGGTCTTGATGACCATGCTCGCGGCCAAATCCAGGTCGTCCACCCAGAAGATGCTCTCTTCTTCGAGCATGTCTTGGAACATCTCGAAGTTGACCATGTGCTTGCGAAACATGCGCACCAAGTTCTCGCGGTCATATGTGAACCCGCGCTCTTCGGAGGCCATGTATTCCTGGTACTCCTCGTTGCTCAACAAGCCCTTGAAAAGGGCGCGAAGCAACTCTTGTCGGTTTCCCCAGCCTACCCCGAGTTCCTCGCAGGCCTTGCGAAGCGTTTTGCTGTTCGCCAAGATCCGCAACGGTTTGTTGGTCACAAACTTGGTGTTGGGATTCAAATCCTCGGGAGAGGGGAGTTGCTTTTTGTAGCCCGCTTCGATGCGGTCAATGGCCAAGGCCTGCATGGACCCGATCATGTCGAGAAGCAGAAGGTACAGCTCTTGCATTTTCAGCGTGCTGTGGTCCAAGGCTTGGCGAGCGCGCTTGATGTCGCGGTCCTCGTCTTGATAAAATCCAAAAAGAACGTGCAGGATCTTGATCCTGAGGTGGCGTCGGTTCAGCATAGTTGCGAATTGGCGCAAAAGTACGGCGCTTTGTGGCACAGAACATCTTGCGAGCGTTGGGGTTTTTTCACCAAGTGCACGGGAACAACCTCTCGTGTCAAAAGTAGATTTGCGCCCATGCTTGCACCTTCTTTTTGGCAAACAGCCACGTACTTGTGTGGAATTCTCATCCTTGGTCTTGCGGGGTGCACCAACCTCGTTGAAGTGGATTTGCCGGAAGCACCTCCACTAGGGGTGATGGAAGCGACGTTGCGGGTGGGCGACGCACCACTTGTTATGCTGACGACAACCCAGGGTTATTTCGATGCGGTGGACGCTTCGACGCTGACGTCGCTGTTCGTTGGAGGGGCAGAAGTGACCTTCGAGGTGGATGGAGAACCGCATGCTCTCACGGAGTTTTGCTCGGGAGATTTGCCCCCGGAAGCGTTGGGCGCCGCGGCGGATTTCTTGGGCGTGTCCGAGGAGATCTTGGCTTCGGCCAATTTGTGTGTTTACACTGGTCTTGGAAATCCGGCAACGCTTGGAGCCATCGGTTCGAGTTACGTCGTGAAGGCAACGTGGGAAGACGAGGAACATTCCTTCGACTTGCGCGCAGAGGCGTCGATGCCCGGACGGCCCCAGTTGGACAGCGCGTGGTTTGAAATTCCTGAAACGTCCACCAACGATAGTCTTGGATTGATTTGGACGGCGTTCACGGATCCTGCGGGCTTGGGGCAAGCGTACCGATGGTCGTCCATGCGGCTGACCAAGGACAGCGATTTCTTTTACCCTTTAGGGAGCGTGTTTGAAGACGCCTTCGTCGACGGCCAGCACTTTCCTTTCGTGTCGTTCCGGTCTCCGCAACCCGGAGTGGAGGAAGTGACCGGTGAGGAGGGTTTTTGGAAAGTCGGGGACACGGTGGTGGTTCGTTTCGAAGCGATTGACTACCGCGCGTTCGAAGTCATTCGCGATTTCGAAACGTCCGTGGCCAACCAGGGAAACCCCTTTGCTTTGCCGACTTCGGCCAGCACCAACGTCGAGGGTGGGCTCGGATGGTTTGTCGCGTACGCGGGGGTGACGGACACCGTGGTTTGCGCGCCTTGACCGTAGGCGAGGCGTTGTACATTCATCCCCAAATCGAGATTCCATGCGAGCACCCCTGTTTCAAAGTAGCTTGTTCTTCGCCCTGTGGTTGAGTTGCGGAGCGCAAGTCAACGGCCAGCGCAATGCGTTGGACTGGAAACTCGACCACGTGACGTGCCACGAAGTGGGTGCTTTGCTCACCTACGAGTCCAGCATGCAATCGGCGGGTGGCGAATGGAATGCGGTCCTCGCGGGCGTGCCTTCCGATGCCAACGTGTCCAGCGTGCAAGTGGAATTGCCGGAAGGCGTGAGGTTGGTCTCGGTCAACCAAACCCAAATTCTTCCCGATTTGGCGGACGATTTGGCGTGGTTGGCGAAGCAAGTGGAAGTCAAGCAGCTCGCCCTGGATCTTGAACGAGCATTGTTGACGGCCTTGGATCAGGAACGGGCGTTCCTCGAATCCAACCGAGCCATTGGCGGTGGAGGCGAAGTGCTGTTGGTGGATGACGTGGAAGAGATGCGCCACTATTTGGGGCAACGGCACAAAGAACTGGCACTCGACCGCGTGGATCTGGCGAGCAACGTGCGGTCGCTGGAACGCGAATTGGAGACCTCCCAGCGTGATTTGGAAGCCCTGCAGCGCGAAGCATCGTTGCCACAGAACGCGCTTGAATTGATTGTCTCTGGCCAAGGACGTGGCCTTGCAAGGGTCCAAGTCGCCACCCAATTGGCGGGCTGGGTGAGTTCCTACGACGTGGCGTGGAGCGACGAAGAGGGCGAGCTGAACATGCAGCGTTACGCCCGAGTGGTCCAAACCACCGGCACGGACTGGTCCGACATCGTCCTGGAATTCCGCACAGGCCAGCCCCTGGGATTCCACAGCACTCCCACAGCGCGCCCTGAACTTCAGGCGAGTCATTCGCAGAGCTACGACGGGTATTGCGCCAACGTCAAGTGGGTGAACAGCGGGTTGAATGACGTCGCTGCACGTCAGGATGTGTTGCGAGGCCAGGGAGCTTTGGCGTCCAATTGGCGGATGCAGGCCGGTCAACGGGTTTCTGTCAACGGGAGCGGCGATGCCGCACGCGTGTGGTTGGACGAGTTGACGGCCGAAGCCTCTCCGCGTTGGACCGCGCGACCAAGCCAAAGCGAAACAGCGTCCCGTTCTTGCCACACGCGGGCTTGGATGGATTGGCGAGCCCTTTCCGGCGAAAGCCGCGTGTTCCAAGGCAACGCCATGATGGGGGTGTTGCCTCTGAACATGCCTTCGTGGGGCGATTCGCTCGTGGTGCAACTGGGGTTCGACGACGGCGTGCGTGTGACGTCGGAGTTGCTCCAGGACAAGAGCGGCACGCGCAAGCTTTCCGGCAAGCGCGTGGTGGAACAGGTGCGGCACATTCACGTCCACAACGAAGGGGCGGAGGTTGCTACGGTCGATGTGGTGGAGCAGCTGCCTCTTGGGCCCAATTGGGACATGACGGTGGAGTCGAGTGACGGCGGGGTTTGGGATCCAGCGACAGGGGAGGTGACCTGGGCGGCGGTCCAAGTTCCCGGGTCCGGAAGTTGGGAAGCCACCCTCACCGTCCGAATCGTGGTGCCCAAGCGCGGTTCAGTGGTGGGGCTCTGACCCCTCACCAAACACCTTCGCAACGCGTTGGGCCAAGGCCTGCGCCGCACCGGACTCGCCTAGGGCATTGCGCAATTCATCAAACCCTTTGAGCTGTCCTTCCAATCCCTTCTCGGTGGCTTCGAGCAGGCGCGTGGCCGTGCATTCATGTTGAATCAATTCGGGCACGCACGCACGGTCCAACAACAAGTTGGGCAGGCTGATGAAGTTGACGCGGGCCAATCGTTTGGCGAGGCGGTACGTCAGCTCGCTGGTCCGATACACCACGACCATAGGCGTGTTCAACAGCGCGGCTTCAAGGGTGGCTGTTCCGCTTGCGACCCATGCTTGTTTCGCATCGCGCAGCACGTTTTGGGTCTGCCCAAACACCACGTCAATTCCTGCGTGCTCTGCCAAGACGTAGTCTTGTCGGCTTCGGCCTGGCGCGCCAGCCACGACGACTTGTTCGAGGGACCACCATCCCTTTGCCGCTCCGTTCTCCGCGGCCTCGACAAGCACGGGAAGCAGCGACCGCAATTCTTGGGCACGTGAGCCGGGGAGAAGCGCCAAGGCGATGTCGCGCCCTTGGTTCGGTTCGTCCGACGCGAGCACGTCGAGCAGAGGGTGCCCGCACGGCCAAACCTCGACCCCCGCGCGCTCCAGCACTTCCTGTTCGAAGGGCAGGATGGGGGCCACGGCGTCGAAGTCTCGGGCAAGTTGCTTGGCACGGCCGGGCTTCCACGCCCAAACCTGCGGCGCCACCCATTGCACCCTCAGCGCGGGATGTTTCGCTCGCGCCAACGCCTTCGCGAGCCGCATGTTGAACCCCGGAAAGTCCAGGGTGAGCACGATGTCCGGGGCTTCGCGTTGCACGTCTTGGTGCGCGCGCTGCAAGTTGCGGAGGATGGTGGAGAGGTGTTTGGCCACTTCCCAAAACCCCATGAAACTCATCGTGCGGTAGTGCTTCAAAAGGCGCATGCCTTCTGCAGCCATCAGGTCGCCACCCCAGCCCACGGCGTCCAGCTCCCACCCGCGTTTCGCACACTCGGCGCCCAGGGCTTTGAGCGCCGCTGCACCGTACGCGTCGCCGGAAGCTTCGCCGGCCACCAAGAACACCTTGAGCCGACCGGCAACGGACAGGCTTCGGGCGTTCACCATGTGCCGGCGGAAGATTGGAAGTACACGATGAAGGGCACCGTCACGAGGATCACGGCGAGCAGACCTTGGGCAAAGCGTTCCCATCCCAGCCGATTCGCGCCCCAAAAAAGAACCACGTTGAACAGCGTGCTCGCCGTGAGGATGCTGTCGCGGTAAAGCAAGCTGCTCCGTACGATTTCATGGTAGAAGTAGGAGAACGAGGAGCCGTTGGCCCACGCCCACCAAAATCCAAGCATCACGCCTCCGAGGGCGGTTCCCACGATGCCCGCGAGCAGCCCCACCCAGAAACGGTCGGCTTGGTGTTGCTCAGTCTTCAAAGCGCAGGTCCCATTGGTTCAACTCGGCGATGGCGTGGTGCGCCGTCAAATCGTAGTGCACAGGGACGACGCTGACGTAGCCGTTTCGAAGCGCCCATTCGTCCGTGTCTTCGCCCTTGTCGATGTCCGTGAAGTTGCCGGTCATCCAGTAGTAGGTGCGGCCTCCAGGCGCTTGGCGCTCCTCGAAGGAGTCGGCCCAGTGACCCGCAGCCTGACGGCAAACACGAAGGCCCTTGACATCTTCGGGGGCGAGCTTGGGGATGTTGACGTTGAGGCACGTCCCCTTGGGAGTGCCGTGGGCCAACACCTGCTTCGTCACTGTCCGAACCACGTCCCGAGAGGCGCGGAAATCCGCGTCCTCCGCGAAGTCGCAAAGCGAAAACCCCACGGAGGGGATGCCTTCGAGGGCGCCTTCGACCGCCGCCGACATCGTGCCTGAATAGATCACATTGATGGAGGCGTTGGAGCCGTGGTTGATGCCGCTCAACAGCACATCTGGCTTGCGCTTCAGGATCTTGTAAATCGCGAGCTTGACGCAATCCACAGGTGTGCCGGACGTCTTGTGCGCTTCCACGCCCGCCATCCCAAAGTCATGCGGTGCGATGCGAAGGATGTTGCTGATCGTGATGGCGTGCCCCATGCCGCTTTGGTGGCTGTCCGGGGCCACGACGACCACGTCGCCGAGGTCCGCCACGCTTTCCACGAGGTTGCGGATGCCGGGGGCCGTGATGCCGTCGTCGTTGGTGACGAGGATCAGGGGGCGTTGCGTCGCGTCGCTCATTCGTTACGCTTGAGGGGTGCGGTTCAGGACGTCGAGGAAGTAGCCCCAGAACTTTTGGACGGAGCTGATTTGCACGCATTCGTCCGGGCTGTGTGCGCCGCGAATGTTGGGCCCAAACGACACCATGTCCATGCTCGGGTAGTTCGTCCCCAAAATCCCGCACTCCAAGCCGGCATGGCACGCGAGGACGCGCGGGGCTTCATGGTAGCGCTCTTCGTAAATCTCGCGGCACATCGCGACGGCCTCGCTGGACGGGTTGGGCGTCCAGCCTGGGTAGGCGCCGCTGCGCTCGGTCTGCAACCCGGCCAAGGCAAACGCCGCTTCGATGCTTCGTGCGTGGTCGTCCTTCTCGGAATCGACGCTGCTGCGGTTGAGGCACTGGATTTCGACGTTTCCTTCAGCGACCGAAACGCGGGCGAGGTTGTTGGAGGTTTGGACCAGGCCTTCCATGTCCGGGCTCATCCGGTGAATGCCCACGGGGCAGGTTTGGATGGCCAGCAGCAAGGCGTACTGGTCGTCTTCACCCATCACGTGGTCAGGCAGCGCGACGTCACTCCACTCGAGCACAAGGTCTGGGTCGGTGGTGGCGTACTCGGCATTCAAGACCTCGCCGGAAGCGGCCAGCGCCGCCTTCAAGGCGTCGCGGTCCGATTCCGCGAACACGATCGTCGCGCGCGACTCACGGGGGATGGCGTTCCGGAGCCCGCCGCCATGAATCTCCGCCACGCGCAGGTCCACGTGGTCCAGCGCTTCCAAGAGGGCGCGGTTCATGAGTTTGTTGGCGTTGGCCAGGCCTTTGTGAATGTCCATGCCGCTGTGGCCGCCCGACGCGCCACGAAGCACGAGGCTCATGGCGGCGTTGCCGTCCTTCACGGTTTCTTCCTCGGTGTAGGTGCCGCGAGACGTCAAGTCCACGCCGCCCGCACACCCGATGCTGATCTCGTCGTCGTCTTCGGTGTCGAGGTTGAGCAGGATGTCGCCACTCAAGAATCCACCTTGCAATCCAAGCGCGCCAGTCATGCCGGTTTCCTCGTCAATCGTGAAGAGCGCCTCGAGTGCAGGGTGGGGGATGTCGGAGCTTTCCAACACGGCCAAAATGCTGGCCACCCCAATGCCGTTGTCGGCACCCAAAGTGGTCCCATCGGCACGCACCCAATCGCCTTCGACCACCATCCGAATTCCTTCGGTCATGAAGTCGAAATTCGTGGCTTCGTTTTTCTGGCAAACCATGTCCACGTGGCTCTGTAGAACCACTGTCTTTCGGTTCTCCATTCCAGATGTTGAATCTTTCTTAATCAATACATTGCCTACTTTGTCTTGAAGTGATGATAGACCTTTTTCTGCGGCCCATTGGTGGAGCCATTCGACGACGCGTTCTTCGTGTTTCGACGGGCGAGGGATGGCGTTCAAATCGGCGAACCGGTTCCAGAGGTTGGCGGGTTCGAGGTGGCGTACGGGGTGATCGGCGTGGTCCTTCATGCCCCGAAGGTAGGGCGTGAATCGTGTGTGAATGCGTGGAAAAGTGTGGAAAAGTTGAGCGTTTCAAGCACCCCAAACCCCGCACAGCCTCGGTAATTTCGAGGTCTACATGTCAGAACAAGTCACGTACACAGAAGACAACATCCGGAGCCTGGATTGGAAGGAGCACATCCGGATGCGTCCAGGGATGTACATCGGAAAGCTCGGAGACGGAAAGGACGCGGACGACGGGATTTACGTCCTGCTCAAGGAAGTCATCGACAACAGCATCGACGAGTACACCATGGGGCATGGCAAGACCGTGGAAGTGGTGATCAAAGACGACGAGGTGCGTGTTCGGGACTACGGCCGTGGCATTCCTTTGGGAAAGGTGGTCGACTGCGTTTCAAAAATCAACACGGGCGGCAAGTACGACAGCCGAGCGTTCAAGAAGTCGGTGGGTTTGAACGGGGTGGGCACCAAGGCGGTGAACGCCCTGAGCACGGAATTTGTGGTGGAAAGCGTCCGCGAGGGCCAAATGAAACGCGCCGGCTTCCAAAACGGGGAACTCACCGACGACGCCAAGGTTGAATCCACGACCAAGCGCAACGGAACGCGCATCCGATTCAAGCCCGATCCCGAGATTTTCAAAGCGTACCGCTTCCGCACGGAACACGTCGAGAAGCTCCTTTGGAATTACGCCTACCTCAACACCGGCCTGACCCTGTACCTCAACGGGGAGAAGTACCGCAGCGAAAACGGGCTGAAGGACCTTCTCGAGGATCGCCTCGACAGCAAATTGCGCTACCCCATTGTGCACCTTTCGGGCGAAGACATCGAGGTGGCGATCACCCACACCGACGCGTACGGCGAGGACTACCAGAGCTTCGTCAACGGCCAATTCACGCCGCAAGGGGGAACACACCAAGCGGCCTTCCGCGAGGCCTACATCAAGGTTGTGCGGGACTTCTTCGGCAAGGACTACGACGCCGGAGACATTCGCGGCGGCATCTCCGCAGCCGTGGCCGTGAAGGTGGAAGAGCCCGTCTTCGAGTCCCAAACCAAGACCAAACTCGGTTCCCAAGACGTCGGCCCCAACCGCCCCACGCTCAAGAGTTTCGTGTTTGATTTCCTGAAGCGCGAGCTCGACAACTTTTTGCACCGCAACCCGGAAGTGGCCCAGGCCCTTCAGCAGCGCATCATTCAAAGCGAGAAGGAGCGCAAAGACCTCGCAGGCATCAAAAAGTTGGCGCGCGAACGCGCGAAGAAAGCGTCTTTGCACAACCGCAAGCTGCGCGACTGCCGCCTTCATCTGACGGACGACAAGAAGGAGCGAAACGAAGAAACCACGCTGTTCATCACCGAGGGTGATTCAGCTTCAGGTTCCATCACCAAGGCGCGGGACGTCGCCACGCAAGCGGTGTTCAGCCTCAAGGGCAAGCCGCTGAACAGTTTTGGTCTGACGAAAAAGGTGGTGTATGAAAACGAGGAATTCAACCTGCTCCAGGCCGCCCTCGACATCGAAGATGGCCTTGACACCTTGCGCTACAACAAAGTGGTCGTGGCCACGGATGCCGACGTGGATGGGATGCACATTCGTTTGCTGCTCATCACGTTCTTCTTGCAGTTCTTCCCGGACTTGGTGAAGCGCGGGCATTTGTACGTGTTGCAGACGCCTCTGTTCCGGGTTCGAAACAAAAAGGAAACGCGCTACTGCTACGACGAATCAGAAAAGCAGGCGGCCTTGGGTGACCTTGGAGCGCGAGCCGAGATCACGCGATTCAAGGGACTGGGTGAAATCAGCCCGGACGAGTTCAGCCACTTCATTGGGGAGGACATTCGTTTGGACCCCGTGGTCATCGGAAAGGAGCAGAGCCTGCAGGAAATGCTGGGCTTCTTCATGGGCAAGAACACGCCCAACCGCCAAAAATTCATCATTGAGAACCTCCGCGTGGAGAAAGACGAAGTGACCGAAGCATGAGCGAGAACGAAGACATTCACGACGACGAGCGCGACGAGCGCGACGACGAGTTCGCGGGCGACGAAGTGGCTTCAGACGCGGGCGAGATGGAGCACGTCGTTCCCGTTCGGGGAATGTACAACGACTATTTCCTGGACTACGCCAGCTACGTCATCCTCGAGCGGGCCGTTCCTCACCAGCACGACGGTTTGAAGCCCGTGCAGCGCCGCATCTTGCACAGCTTGCGCGAGATGGACGATGGCCGATTCCACAAGGTGGCCAACGTCATCGGCAACACGATGAAGTTTCACCCTCACGGTGACGCAAGCATCGGGGATGCCTTGGTCCAAATCGGACAGCGCGAATTGCTTCTCGACTGCCAAGGAAACTGGGGGAACATCCTCACTGGCGACCGCGCCGCCGCACCGCGATACATCGAGGTCAAGCTGAGCAAATTCGCCCTCGAGGTGGTCTTCAACGCGAAGACCACGACGTGGCTTTCTTCTTACGATGGGCGGAACAAGGAGCCGGAAACGCTCCCGGTGAAATTCCCTTTGCTTTTGGCGAGTGGGGTCGACGGGATTGCTGTGGGTTTGGCCTGCAAAATCCTTCCGTACAACTTCATTGAACTGATCGACGCCTGCATTGCGCACTACCAAAACAAGCGCTTCAAGCTCTACCCCGACTTCCCCACCGGAGGGATGGCGGACATGGAGAATTACAACGACGGCCTGCGTGGGGACCGCGTGCGCGTCCGAGCGCGCATCGACAAGGTGGACAGCAAGACGTTGGTGGTTCGTGAGGTGCCTTACGGCGTGACTACAGGGTCCCTGATTGACAGCATTCTGAAGGCCAACGACAAGGGCAAAATCAAGATCAAAAAGGTCGAGGACAACACCGCCGACAAGGTCGAAGTGGTGGTGCACTTGGCCAACAACGTCTCGCCCGACAAGATGCTGGACGCGTTGTACGCGTTCACGGATTGCGAGGTGAGCTTGGCGCCCAACAGCTGCGTCGTGTTTGAAGACAAGCCTGTCTTCATGGGCACGTCGGACATCCTCCGGATCAGTGCAGATCGCACCCGTTACTTGCTCAAGCGTGAGCTTGAAATCGAACTCGGAGAGCTCCAAGAGACGTGGCACTTCGCGTCGCTGGAAAAAATCTTCATCGAGAACCGCATCTACCGCGACATCGAGGAATGCGAAACGTGGGAAGAGATCCTCGCGGCCATTCACGAAGGCCTCAAGCCGCACATCAAGCACCTGTTGCGCGAAGTGACCGACGAGGACGTGACGCGACTGACGGAAATCCGCATCAAGCGCATTTCGAAGTTTGACAGCTTCAAGGCGGACGAGCGCATCGCGGCATTGGAAGGAGACATCGACAAGGTGAAGCACCACCTCGACCACCTGACTGAGTACGCCATCGATTGGTTCAAGAAGCTCAAGGAGAAGTACGGCGCAGGACGCGAGCGCAAGACCGAACTCCGCACGTTCGACACCATCGATCGCAGCAAGGTGGCTGTGGCCAACGCCAAGCTGTACTGGAACCCCGAGGAGGGGTTTGTGGGCACCGGCCTCAAGCGCGGCGAAGGGGAGTTGCTCGGCGATTGCTCGGACATCGACGACATCATTGTGTTCCGCCGCGACGGGGTGATGCAAGTCAGCAAGGTGTCGTCCAAGGCCTTTTTTGGGAAGGACTTGCTCTACGTGGCGGTTTGGAAAAAAGGCGACAAGCGCACCACGTACAACGTGGTCTACCTCGACGGCGACACAGGCCGAAGCATGGTCAAGCGCTTCAACGTCACCTCCATCACGCGTGACCGAGAGTACCCCGTCACCAAGGGCACACCCAAGTCGAAGATCCTCTACTTCACGGCCAACCCCAACGGGGAGGCGGAAGTGGTGACTGTCTTCTTGCGGGCGCAGGCGCGCCTCAAGAAGGTCAAGTTTGACTTGGATTTCAGCGACGTGGGCATCAAAGGCCGTGCTGCGGGAGGAAACTTGGTTTCCAAGTTTGCCGTGCGCAAAATCGAGCTCAAGGAAGCGGGAGTCAGCACGTTGGGCGCGCGCAAGGTGTGGTACGACGAGACGGTCCGCCGCTTGAACGCGGAGGGCCGCGGCCAATTCCTCGGCGACTTCAAGCCGGACGACAAGATCCTTGTCTTGCTCAGCACGGGCGAGTACATCTTCACAGGCTTCGACCTCAGCACGCACTTCGACGAGCGGATGATTCACCTTGAACGCTTCGATGAGGACAGGCCGGTCAGCGTGGTGTACTACGAAGGGGAGAAGGACGAGTGGTTTGTGAAGCGGTTTCTGCCCGAGTACAGCAAAACCATCACTGGTTACATCGGAGAGCACGAGCAGTCGAAACTGTGGGTGGCCTCCACGCTTCACCATCCGCACGTGCGCATCAGGTACAACCGCCGGTTCAAGCACACGCGGGACCGCGAGGACGATGTTTTGGACTTGCGTGGCTTCATCTCGGTCAAAGGGGTCAAGGCGCTGGGCAACAAGCTGAGCTCGTTGCCGGTCACCGAAGTGGGCCTTGAGCCGCCTGTGGAAGAACTGGAAAACGCGCTGGAGAAGGAGCTTCAGGCAGCACGTGAAGCGGACGAGCTGCGCGAAAAGGAGGCCAAGAATGCGGCCGTTGAGGACGAGACTGAAGACGAAGCGCCTGCCGTGGAGGATTCCCCTTCTTCGGCGGTCGAACCCGAGGGCGATACGGCTCCGTCAAAAGCGGGGCAAGGCTCCCTTTTTTAAGCCTAAACCGGCGGTGATCAGAGGCGAAAACGGGGTTGGTGTGCTTTGTACACGAACCCCTTTTTTGTTCTACCTTGCCACCACAAAATGCATTGACATGATTCGCTTGAATTCTCGGTTGGGACGCTTGGCTTTGTCGGCGGTGGCAGCTTCACTTTTCATGGCCTGTGGAACGCCCTCGCCCACTGGCGACGCTGCGGTTCAGGGATCCGCTGAGCAAGCGGACCTTTTGGTGCACCCTGAATGGACCAAAAACGCGACGATCTACGAGGTCAACCTGAGGCAGCACACCACCGAGGGAACGATTCAGGCGTTCATTCCGGACCTTCCCCGCCTCAAGGATTTGGGCGTGGACATCCTGTGGGTGATGCCCATTCACCCCATCGGAGAGGTCAACCGAAAGGGGGGCGAAAACAAAAACAACTACATCGCCGCACCAGGGAGCGGGTCGTTGGGCAGCCCCTACAGCGTGCAAGACTACTACGCGGTGAATCCGGATTACGGCACGCACGATGACCTGCGTGAACTGACGGCGGCCGCACACAAGTTGGGCATGCGGGTGATTTTGGACTGGGTGGCCAACCACAGCGCGTTCGATTGCGTGTGGACGGAAGATCACCGCGAATACTACCTGCTGGACAGCGTTGGGAATTTGCAGCCGCCTCTCGGGACGGATTGGTGGGACGTGGCCCAACTGGACTGGGAGGGAGGCGAAGACAACGGTTTGTATGCGGCGATGGCGGATGCGATGTCGTTTTGGGTGGCCAAATGCGGCATCGACGGCTACCGCTGTGACGTGGCGATGAAGGTGCCCACGCCGTTTTGGGAGATGGCGCGTCGTCAACTTGAGGCGGTGAACCCTGAGGTGTTCATGTTGGCGGAGGCGGAAGATGTGGACCACCACGACCGTGCCTTTGACATGAGCTACGGCTGGCACTTCCACCACTTGACCAACCAAGTTGCCCAAGGCAAGGAACCGGTTCAGGTGTTGCGCGATTACCTCGACGAAGAAGCGCACAAATTTCCGAGCGACGCGTACCGCATGGGCTTCATCACCAACCACGACGAAAACAGCTGGAACGGCACAGTGGAGGAGCGCTACGGGGAGGCCGGCGACGCCATGGCGGTGCTGGCGGCCACCTTGCTCGACATGCCGTTGATTTACTCCGGTCAAGAATCGAACAACACCAAGCGGCTGCGCTTTTTCGAGAAGGACACCGTCCAGTGGGGCGAGTACGCCAAGACGCCGTTTTATCGCGCGTTGAACGCGCTGAATCATTCGCGAGAAGCCTTGTGGAACGGCGATTTTGGTGGCGCACCAGAGGTCCTTGAGACGTCCGCCGACGAGCACGTGTTTGCCTTCCAAAAACAAAAGAACGGCAGCACGGTGGTGGTGGTCTTGAACTTCTCCAGTGAGCCACGAAGCGTGAAGCTCACCTTGCCCGATGCCGACTTGAAGGTCGTGATGGGCCAAGGTGACGAGGAAGGATGGGCGACGGGCCAGCCCATGGCCCCTTGGGGGTACTGCGTGTTGGCCACGGATTCTTGACGCGAAGTTCACGAGCAAGTCCAACGGCTGGGCTACTTTCGTGCCATGAAGTTGCAGCGGGTTGCCCTCATTGCCCACGACGGCAAGAAGAACGAGTTGGTGGAATTTGTGAAGCGTCACATGGCGTGGTTTTCAGAACGAGAGTTGGTGGGCACAGGCACCACCGGCGGACGCATCGAAGAACTCGGTTTGAAGGTGGAGCGTTTTGCGTCGGGACCTCTCGGAGGCGATGCCCAAATCGCGGCACGCATCACCGAAGGCAACCTCGATGCTGTCATTTTCTTCCGCGACCCGATGGGAAAGCACCCGCACGAACCGGACGTCAACATGTTGCTTCGCCAATGCGACGTCCACAACGTGGCCCTCGCCACGAATCGCGCGACGGCTGAATTGTTGGTGTACGCGGTCAACCAAGACGCATGACGGAGCCGCTGCGTCGCGGCGAAGGGCCGTGGCCGAGCACCAACACGGAGCCGGCGGTGTCGGCGTGGTTGCACGGACGCATGGGGCAGGTCGAGGATTCGGAGCGGCCGGCGATGGTGCGCTGGATGCTCGATCACGCCAGCGGCCAACCCAAGGGCGAGCGCCTGGTTCACGATTTCAGGTGGTCGGAGTCCCTGCTCGACCGTCTTGCGGTCTGGGCGGATCGGCTGAACGAGGGGGAACCCCTCCAGCATGTTCTTGGGGAGGCGTGGTTCGACGGGTTGCGCATCTCCGTTTCGCCTTCCGTACTCATTCCAAGACCAGAGACCGAGGAGTTGGTGGAGGCGTTGTCGAACCAATTGAAGTCCGAGGCGTCGCACCCCCTGCACATCGTGGACTGGTGCACCGGGTCGGGGTGCATCGCCTTGGCATTGAAGAAGCGCTTTCCAGAAGCCGCAGTGTCGGCGTGGGACTTGAGTTCAGACGCCCTTGAAGTGGCACGTGCCAACGCCCTCCAAAACCACTTGAGCGTCGATTTCGACGTCCGCGATGTGCTTTCAGCCACTCCAGAGGATTTCGGCGCAGATGCGGTGGTGTCCAATCCACCGTACATCCCGCATTCGGAAGCCCCGGGGATGCACCCACGCGTCACGCGTCACGAGCCTGCGATGGCGTTGTTTGTGCCGAGCGACGACCCCCTTTGCTTTTACCGGGCCTTGCAGCGATGGTGTGAGCAAGGCGGGCTTCGTGCCGAGGGGTGGCTCGCGATGGAGTGCCACACCAAGTTCGCGTCCGACGTGGCGGGCCTTTTGACCTCGTCGGGAGGTTGGAAAAACGTGGAAATGTTGCACGATTTGCAAGGGCTCCCTCGGCATGTGCTGGCGCAGCGTGCGCTACCTTGAGGGCATGGATGCCCGGGCCCGAATCGACCAACTTCGCGAGGAACTTCGCGCGCACAATCACCGGTATTACGTGCTTGCGGAACCGAGCATTTCGGACAAGGAATTTGACGTGTTGTTGAAGGAGCTGGCCGACCTCGAAGCGGCTCACCCTGAGTTCGACGATCAATCATCCCCAACCCGAAGGGTGGGCGGTGACTTGACGGACAAATTTGAGAAGGTGGCTCACCGTTCGCCCATGCTGTCGCTGTCCAACAGCTACAACGCAGAGGAGGTCGCGCAGTGGGCGGAGCGCGTTCAAGCGGGGTTGCCGGACGAGGAAGTGGAATTCGCGCTTGAATTGAAATACGACGGCGTGGCCATTGCGCTTTGGTACGAAGGAGGTTCGCTGGTCCGGGCCTTGACCCGAGGCGACGGGGCTACGGGAGAGGACGTCCGCACCAACGTGGCCACCATTCGTTCCCTGCCTCTGAAGTTGAAAGCCGGAGCGCCGGACCCGCTCGAGATTCGTGGGGAGATTTTCTTCCCGTGGCCTGGATTTGAAGCCTTGAACGAGGCGCGTCGCGAAGCCGGCGAGCCAGAATTCGCGAACCCGCGCAACACGGCGGCAGGCACGCTTAAACTTCAAGACAGCTCTGTGGTGGCCACGCGGCCGCTCGACTGCATGATTTACAACGTCGATGCGGAGACGATGCGAGTGCTGGGCGTGACGTCCCACAGCGAGGCGGTGAGAAAGGCGGCAGAGTGGGGGTTCAAGACCCCGCAAGGACGCGCCCTGGAGGTGGTCAAATCGGTGGACGAGATCATGGCGGCGGTGGCGCATTGGGGGGAGGCGCGCCACGATTTGGACTTTGCCATCGACGGCTTGGTGGTGAAAGTGAATCGGTACGACCAGCAAAGGCGCCTAGGCATGACGGCCAAAAGCCCGCGCTGGGCCATCGCCTACAAGTTCGAAACCGAACAAGCCACGACGAAACTCGCAAGCGTGGAGTACCAGGTCGGTCGGACCGGTGCGGTCACGCCGGTGGCCCACCTCGACGAAGTGTTGCTGTGCGGCACCAAGGTCAAGCGTGCGTCCCTGCACAACGCGGACCAAATCGCCAAGCTCGGCCTTCGAGAAGGCGACATGGTGGTCGTGGAGAAGGGCGGGGAGATCATCCCCAAGATTGTCGGCGTGGACGCGTCGTCGGCGCCGGCGGGCGACTTGTTCTCGCAATCCATTGAATTCCCGTCCACCTGCCCCGAATGCCATACGGAGCTGGTGCGGAAGGAAGGCGAAGCCCAGCATTATTGCCCCAACAGCGCAACGTGCCCGGCCCAGGTACGTGGCCGAATCAACCACTTCATCTCACGCAAGGCCATGAACGTAGACGGGCTCGGGAAAGAGACCGTGACGCAGCTGGTCGAGGCGGGGTTGATTCGCGACGTGGCGGACTTGTTCAGCCTGCGCGCGGAAGAGCTGCTCCCCCTGGAACGCATGGCCCAAAAATCCGTGGACAACCTCCTGGAGGGGCTAGAGAAAAGCAAGTCGGTGCCGTTTGAGCGGGTGTTGTTTGGGCTGGGCATTCGTCATGTAGGCGAAACCGTGGCCAAACATCTTACCCAGAGCCTCGTTCGCCTCGAAGCATTCAAAACCGCATCGGTCGAAGAGCTCATGGCCCTCGAAGAAATCGGTCCCATCGTGGCGGAAAGCGTGGTCGACCAATTTCAGGACGAGACGTTCCTTGCCATGTTGGAGCGACTCGTCGCTGCAGGGGTGCAAACCGAGGCTGTGATCCAAGAGCCTGTCGGCAACGCGCTGGAAGGGGAGGTCGTGGTGGTGAGTGGCGTGTTCGAGACGATGTCAAGGGACGAGGCCAAAGCTGTGGTCATGAACCACGGAGGAAGGCTGGTCGGAAGCATCAGCTCCAAGACCACCCTGGTGCTTGCGGGTGAAAACATGGGGCCGAGCAAACTCCAAAAAGCGGAGAAGCTCGGCATCCCATTGGTCGATGAAAAAACGTTCCTCGCCCGCCTCGGGATCAGCGAATGACTTCGAGCGTCGTGCGCAATTCGCCCGATTGTTCGCCGCCGCACGTGGCGTAGTACGACACAGAAACCACGTACGATCCAGGATCGACCAGGGATCCGTTCGAGCGGCCATCCCATTGCAAGGGTTGACCGTTGTTCTCAAAGAGCAGGGCACCCCAGCGGTTGTGCACCTGGATGTGGTACTCGTCGAGCATCGTCAACACGTTGGTGTCTTCGTGGCCAGGCACGAATGGGATGAAGCGGTCGTTGTTGCCGTTGTTGTCTGGGGTGATCACGTTGGGCAACACCAATTCGCTCAAATCGAGCACCTCGACGTTGGAGTCCACCTCAGCAGCGTGCTTCATCGTGGTGGTGCAGCCGTTCTCGAGGAACTCCACGTGCAAGGTGTAGAGGCCGGCTTCCACAAAGGCAGGTTGTTCATCCGTAGAAGCCACTTCGCCGGTGGCGGCATTCATCCACGTGAGCATGGCGGTGTATTCTTGTGGGAACACGTCCATTCCGACCATGGAAACGGATTGGACGTTGCAATCCAAGGCGCCATCAACGTAGCCCAAGGTCACCTCAGGAGCTTCGGTGTCTTCGGCAATCACAACCGCGTCGGTGGTCGCGCACCCGTTCTCGATGTTGGTCACCGTCAACGTGTACGTTCCGCCAGCAGAAGCGTAGGCATTGATCACGTCTGAGGGGCCATCGAAGGTGCCCTCCTCCGTGGTCCATTGCACCGCAGCGGCGGGGTCGTCTGAGGTCACTCCGAGCAACTCCAACGTGGGATTCGCGCAAGTGATCGTGCCGGGCAAGCCCGCGCTGGCGTCAAAACGAGCCGTGTCGACGGTCACTTGCATGCTGAACTGATCTTCGCACTGGAGGCTGCTCGTTCCGGGGTAGGTCACTTGAAGCTTCAACGTTCCAGGTGAAGTCATGTCGTACGTCACATCTTCGCTGACGAGGCTGTTGTTCACAAACCATGCGTACTCCACGTACGCACCAAACGAAGTGGAAGCTTCGCAAGCCAACACGAGGTTGTTCCGGCAATTCAAAGCGTCGCCTTCGCTGACCAACTCCACCGTCACTTCTTCCACAAGGACTTCCACCTCGTCGGTGATCTCCAGCCCGCATTGGTTGGTGTACGTCACGCTCAAGGTGTTGCTCATCACGCCGGTGTACATCGGCGCTTGAAGCGTGGGGTCGCTTACCGCGTTGCTGGGGGACCACAGGTATTCCGTCACGTCCAAACCGCCAGCCACCAGCTGCACGGCCGATTCAGGGCAAGCGTAAATTTGGGTGTCGGTGCCCGTGGCGTTGCCCGTCACGCACACCCGAGGGATGTTGAACGCGTCGGTGGCGTCCGCGGTGAATCCCCAAGTCACAAATCGCTCCCCTCCAAAGATGTCGTTGATCAAATCAATGCTTCCGATCAGGCGCTCCTCGCAGTCGAGGTGAACGCGCATCTCGGGTCCGGCAGGATCCCAAATCACATCCACCAAGTGATCTTCCCCGTCTTCCAAGTCGCCGTCCCCAACAAACGCCGCCACGGGACCTGCCGTGTTGGTGCCTGGGCTGTTGACGTGCACAGGAGAGCCGTCGTTGATCATGGCGATGTGGTCGCCTTCGAGGTCGCCGTTCTCCGCTTGGTAACGCGTGTCAAACTCCACCCCGAAACTGGTGGCGAATTCGCTGTACGCGGTGGCGTCCGAATCGGAACCTTCCGCATGAAAGACCAACACCATTCCTTCCGCACCGTGGTCGATGCTTCCGAAATTGAGTTTGGCCTGAATGTGGAAAGGCTGGGTCAAGTCCAGGACTTCGTTGGCCCAAAGGGAGCCTGCGTCGCCATTTGAACCTGACGTCAATTCAACGCAACCGTCGCCCAAAGACACCGCAGTGCCGTTGGCCGAGTAAGTGGACAACTGAGCAGCCGCTGGAACGGTGAGGGTGAGGGCTGCTGCGAGGGATAGGGTAGAAGAGAAGCGCATTTGTGCGACTTTTGATTCATGATGAGGTACGCGTTGTTTTCCCTTTGGGTTTCGTTTTTCAGTGGGTTTTTTGCCATCGGGCAAGTGGATCCGTGCTCGGAAGTGGCTCCGGTTGCGGCGTTTGTCAATCCGTTCGACGTCACGCAGTTGCATTTGGCAAGCGTCAACGTGTCCAGCACGGAATTCTACGGGTACCCTTTTTGGCGGGTGTTCGACGAGGAAGGCACGCTGTTGGCGGAAGAAACCCTCAATTACTTTGGGTTGGTTGACACCACGTGGCATGTGCTCGACGTGTTGGTTCCCTTCGAATTTGACACGGAGTCGCAAGTCGTGTTGCTCGAACTGACTTGGAATGCGTTCGCGGGCATGGAAACCTGCGCATTTGCGTATGAGATGGCGCCGTGGCAACCTTCCCCAAACCCCGAGGCCGAGTGCTTGTCATTGGACGTTCATCCCTGGGGCTCCTCGACACCTGGAGCGGGCTTCCAATTCACGTTGATTCATCAAGAATCAGGAGAAGTGGTCGAATCCTTCGACGTGGTGGCCGACGCAACCGGGGTGTACCCCTACACAGACATTGCCTCGTGGTGCCTTGATTTGGAGGCCTGCTACGTTCTGGAGTGGGAGCCCGTGGAGGGTCAGGCGGGGGATCTGCCGCTCTATCTGGGCTTCTCGCCAGGGGATTGGGGCACGGCGTGGTTCGACTACCTCACTTTGGTCGTCGGGCCTGAGGGAGCAGGCAGTGCGTTGTTGGACGCGTACGAACCTGGATGCGACACCACAACCACGGTCGACGTTGTCCATCCCGTGAGGGGCGTTCTTTCAGCATGGAGTGGAGCCAACCCTTCGTCGTTGAATGTGCCCGCTCCAGAGGCGTGGCGCGGTGCGGAGGTGATGGGAATGCAAGGGCAGATCTTGGGGCACATCTCCAGCAACGGAAGCTGGCCGCCCAGTGCCAGCGGGTGGGTCATCGTCCGGACCACAAGGGACGGGGTGCCCCTCGTCGCGCGGGTGTTTGTCGCCCGAGACTGAGTTCAGAAAATCAGATCTGGATGGAGATCTTCAGGTTGACGCGACGCCCCGTCAAGAAATTGGGCACAGCGTAATAGCGTCCGTTCACGTCCTGAATCCAATTGTGGTTGATCGTGTTGTTGATGCCGAGCAGGTTGAACACTTCCAGTGAAATGAGGCCGTTGCGTTTGTCGTCGTTGCTGAACATCACTCGAGAGAATCCCACATCCACTCGGCGGTAGGCCGGGGTGCGAAGGATGTCTTCGTAACGGTTGTACGATGGAGGTCCGTACGGGAGGCCTGAGCCATAAAACAAGCTCAAAAGGACTTTGTAATCCGGATTTCGCGGCATTTCATCCTGGAAGAGCAAGCTGAGGCTGAAGCGCTGGTCCGCGGGTCTGGGAATCATCCCGGGGTAAAAGGTGACCGTGTCGGAGATGGTGGCAAAGGAACCCGTATGGTAGCCCGGAATCACTCGGTACCCGTCGGCGTTGTAGTATTCCTCGTAACTGTCGTCGATGAGATCTTCTTCCGTTTGAAGGCCGGACATGCGCAACCAGCTCTGGATGCCAGGGATGAACTCCCCGTTGACCATCACATCCAATCCTGTCGCGTAGCCTGAACTGTTGTTCGTGGCGTAGTACCGCTGCCGCACGTTCTCGATCTCGTAAGGAATCAGGTTCGAGAGGTCTTTGTAGTAAAGTTCTCCAACCAGCTTGAAGGGGCGCCCTTTCGATTCGAACTGGTGGTCTACGCCAGCCACGGCATGCAAGGCCTTTTGCGGGGCGACGTCGTCGCGCACCTTGCCGTCCAGACCGCGCATTTCACGGTAAAACGGCGGTTGGTAGTAGTAGCCGCCTGAGACGCGGTAGGAAGTCAGGGGGTGCTCTCGAGGCGTGAAGGAGGCGTGCGCTCGCGGACCGCCAACCACATGGGTGTTTCGTTGAGGGGCCCATGGGTCTGGAAGCACAGACCAGCGGTGGGCGCGCATGCCGAGGTTGAGGTCCACATCTCCGGCTTGCGTCGCCCACCGCCAGGTGTCCTGGACGAAGGCGGTGGTCCGGTTGGCCGTGACAAGGTTGGTCGCCTGCACGAAGTAGGGAAGCTCGATGAATTGGTCGGGGCGGCCTCCGGGGTCGTTATAGCCGAGGTTGTCTGCGGGGTGTGGGGCGAAGAAGCCTGCGCTGTCCACAACATTCCATTCGGAGACCACGTCGTCAAACGATTCGAAACGATGCTTCAGGCCCCACTCGACTTGGTGTTCGCCGAGAAGGACGTTGCCCTTGATGGCGGAGCTCAAAACACGGGCGAAAAGCGTGTTGCGCCCGTGCTGCAAAAAGCCACCCACGCCGAAGGTGTCGCCTTCGTCAAAGGTGTCGCTGCCCGGATCCCGTTCGAGCTCGTTGAGAAAGTATTGGCCGAGCACGTCAAACGATTCGCGTTCTGCCGTCTGGAAAATGGAGTTGATCCAGCGGATTCTCGAGGTCTCTGTGCTTCGCTCGAAGGCCAGCGCGCCAAACCCTGTCTCGTACCCCGATTGTTCTTCGCCGTCGTAAAAGACGGTGAGTCGGGCGGCTTGGTTGATGGTGCCGATGTTGGTTTCGCGCGTGTCGGGGAAGAAGAGGTAGTCGTTCTTGCCGTACACCCCAAGCGCTTGGATTTCCCAAGGCCCATACCCGTCGGGGTCCCACGTGAGGTAGGTTTGGGCATCGAGGTAGGTGGGGGCGTATTCCCCACGCTCGTCCAGCGTCGACAAGATGTAGCTGTTGTTGCGGTAGCGCATCCCCAAATTCAGTCGAACGGGGCCCAGCACATGGTCGTGTTGAACTTGCGCGCCCAAGGCGCTGGCCGTCGCTCGGGTGGAGGCTTCTGTGGGTTTGCGGTAGTGGATGTCGAGGACCGAACTCAGCTTGTCCCCGTACTTCGCTTCGAACCCTCCTGCGCTGAATTCGATGCGGTCGACCATGTCTGGGTTGGCAAAGGAGAGTCCTTCTTGTTGTCCTGAACGCACCAAGAACGGACGGTAGACCTCAATGTCGTTGACGTACACCAGGTTTTCGTCGAACGATCCTCCGCGCACGTTGTAGGCGCTGCTGAGTTCGGAAGTGAAGTTGACAGGGGCTTGAAGCAAGGCGTCTTCAATGGTTCCGCGCGGGGTTGGGATTTTGTTGGCCAACCGCGGATCAATGCGCTGCACCGTGACGTCGCCAGGTCCGTCACCGACCACTTCCGCTTCGTTCAGGTTGGTTCCGGGTGCGAGGCGGAATCGCTTGGTTTGAGTTGTGCCACGGAAGGCGATGGAGGCTGTTTCGGAGGAGTGTCCGACGAACGACGCCCGCACCGTCCAAGGTCCACGGGACGGAAAGGTGATGGTGTATTCGCCGTCGCCGTTGGTGGTCACGCCCAGGCGGATGTTTTCCTGAACCAAGACGGCGGCACCGGGCAGCATTTGGCCTCGCGTGTCGGAAACGGTCCCTGTCAGGGTGTATTCGGTTTGGCCCCACCCCACGAGGGCGAAGCACATGCCTAGGATGGCTGCGAGTCCACTCCGCCAAGTCATTGCCGCTTCAATTCGCCTGCTTTGAGGGCTTGAAGGAATTTGGCCCAGGCCACAGGGTTCAACAAGTTGACAGGGGGAGCTTGTCCGGCGTACCCCGCTTGGAGGGCTTGGGCGGAGAGCACGTCTGTGGAGGTGCTCTGGCCGTCTCGACCGACTTCGATGAGGCGGTCGTACATGTCAATGGGGTCCATGTTGGAGTCCCACGCTGGGTCAAGCCCGTTGTTGGGAAGGCCAAGGGCGAGGAATTCTTGCTTGAACCGCTCTTTCGAAGGCCAGGGATACACGAAGGCATCGGCCATGTTGACCGTGTCTCGGCCCATGGGCTGGACCAAGTTGATCCGACCCATTTCGCTTCCCACAGGAAGGATGGCTTGATGCGTGACGTAACCGACGCTCGAAAATTCAAGCGTGTCTCCTTCAAGCGCAGGCAAGCTGAAAAACCCGCGCACGTCCGTCGTGGTGCCACGGCGATCGCGCGAACGAAACACCGTGCAATAGGGAAGGGGCGAAAGGGAGTCGCCCGTCACGACCAACCCGCTGACTTGCACGACCTGGGGGGCGTCCGGTTGGGTTTGGGATCGTGCGTCGGAGGAGGAAATCCAGGCCAACCCGACCCAAGCAAGCGTCAACGTGATGCGGCGTTTCATGAAGCGATGAAGGTACAACGCATCAGGCGCCTTCTTCTTGTGCCGTCTTGAATTCGCTGGTGAAATGGAAGGTGATTTCAGGAAAATTCTGAATCTCCATGTTGAGCATGAACGCCGAGGGTGCGAGGTAGACTTCAAGCCCGTCTTTGTCGCGCACGATGTCTTGTGCTTTGATCCGTCGGAATTCGGACAGCTTTTCCTCGTCGTTCGATTCAATCCAGCAGGCCTTGCTGTAAGGTTTGGCTTGGAATTCGCACTTCGCGCCATACTCGTGTTCGAGGCGGTATTGGATGACTTCAAACTGAAGCTCACCCACGGTGCCGACAATCTTGCGGTTGCCCGCCTCCCGAATGAAGAGCTGGGCCACACCCTCGTCGGTGAGTTGTTGGATGCCCTTCTCAAGCTGTTTGCTCTTCATCGGGTCTTTGTTGACGAGCTCTTTGAAAATCTCGGGTGAAAAGCTTGGGATGCCTCGGAATTGGAGGTCTTCGCCTTCCGTCAGGGTGTCGCCAATTTTGAAGTTGCCGGTGTCGTAGAGACCGACCACGTCGCCAGGCCAGGCTTGCTCCACGACACTTTTTTCTTGAGCGAGAAAGGAGGCGGGATTGGCGAACTTGAGCTTCTTTTCGAGGCGCGTGTGCTGGTAGAAGGTGTTGCGCTCGAAACTCCCGGAACACACGCGCAGAAAGGCAATGCGGTCGCGGTGCTTGGGGTCGATGTTCGCGTGAATCTTGAAGATGAATCCTGTGAATTTGGATTCGTTGGGTGCCACCATGCGGGTGGACGTTTCACGTGGCTTGGGGTTGGGAGCAATGTCCACAAAGGTGTCGAGCATCTCTTGCACGCCAAAGTTGTTGACCGCGCTGCCAAAGAACACGGGAGCCATTTTCCCCTCCAAATACGGTTTGGGGTCCCAGGCGTCGTAGACCCCTTCGATGAGTTCCACATCCTCGCGGAGCTGGTCGGCATGGCTTCCGACAAGGTCGTCCAAGGTGCTGTCGTCCAAGGAGTCGATGGCCACAACCTCCTTGGCCACCTTGGTTTTGTCGGCTTGGAACAGACGGAGGCTTTGGTTGTAAAGGTTGTAGACGCCTTGAAAGGTGTGGCCTTGCGAAATGGGCCAAGAAAGGGGGCGAACTTGAATGTCAAGCTTGGCTTCGACTTCGTCCAACAGGTCGGTTGGGTCGCGGCCTTCAAGATCCATCTTGTTGATGAACACAATCACAGGGGTGTTGCGCATGCGGCACACCTCCATGAGGCGCTCGGTTTGCGGCTCCACACCCTTGACGCAATCAATCACGAGGATGACGCTGTCGACGGCGGTGAGCGTCCGGTAGGTGTCTTCCGCGAAATCCCTGTGGCCCGGCGTGTCGAGCAAGTTGATCAGGAGATCTTTGTAGTGGAACGCCATGACCGAGGTGGCCACCGAGATGCCACGCTGCCGCTCGATTTCCATGAAGTCGGAGGCGGCCGTCTTGGTGATCTTGTTGTTCTTCACCGCACCTGCCGTCTGGATGGCGCCACCAAACAGAAGGAATTTTTCCGTCAGGGTCGTCTTTCCGGCGTCAGGGTGGGAAATGATGGCGAACGTGCGTCGACGTTCGATTTGCTGTTGGATCGCGGCACTCATGGGGAGGCCAAAATTACGCCTTCCGACCCGACTGCACGACCCCTCCAATCAATTCCTCCCAGGCCGGGATCAATTGCTCGGGGCGACATCGCTCTGCGTATTGGCGTCCTCGGGTGGTTCGTGCTTTCTGGACCTCGGCATCCTCGCTCATCACAAGTCGGACGGCTTCGGCCAGCGCTTGGGCATGGAAGGGGGGGCAAAGCACGCCTCTTCCTTGCGCCAGCAGCTCCGACGTTCCGCCTGCATCCGTACCCACGACGGGAATTTCCCGCGCCATTGCTTCGAGGGTCACTGTGCCGATGGTCTCCGCATCGCTGGTCATCCCAAAAACGTCCAACGCATCGTAGACAGGCAACACATCCTCCCGTGCTGCCAGGAAATGAGCTCGGTCTTTCACGCCAAGCGTTTGGGCCAAGGCGTGTAGTTCTGCCCCCTCGTCCACGCCGTTGTTCACGGTGTTGTCCCCCACAAACACCCAATGCACGTGGTCAGGCAATTGGGCGAGCGCATGCAAGGCCGTTTGTTGGCCCTTGCCGGGATCCAGTCGCCCTACAGTCCCGACGAGCCACGTCCCTTTGGGGAGGCTCAGGCCCAATTGGGTTTGGGCTTGGAGGCTTTCCACAACAGGCGAAGTGAACCATCGGTCGTCCAAAGGAAGGGGCAGCACATGGCATCGGTCGGCCTCAAGTGGCGTACGCTCCAAGCATTCTTGACGAAGGTGCTCAAGGCCACACACCCAAGCGTCGACGCGACGGTATCGGCGCATGTGCCAGGGGGCGTTTTTTGCACTCGGGATCTGCATCGCCTGCTGCATGATCAGGGCGGCGCCCAGGGCCTGCGATGCGTGTCCGGCAAAGGCCAAATCGGCCCTGTCCCGAATCCACATCACGTCGGCTTGTTTGCCGCGAGCCCAACGGTTGGCCGCCCCTCGATTCAGGTGCCGCGAGAAGGACGGAGTGCGGTGCATGTCGAGTCCTTCGTTCAGTCCCTTCAACCACGTTTCAGAACCCTCAGGAGCCACCACGTCGACGCGGTGCCCGGCTTCGCGCATCCACCGCGCCATGACCACCATGTTGCGCTCAAGACCTCCCCAACCTTTGGATGAGGTGAAAAAGAATATGCTTCTCTTTCTCAATGCTTTAAAATTGACATTGGTCAGCGTCGGTCGGGTCGAATGGTGAGCTCGCTGACCACCCCGCGACCTCGGCTTTCGACGGCAAAAAGCACCGCATCGGCCACGTATTCAGGCTCCATGCCCTCGTCAAATTGAGGTCGGTAGCTGGCCCGCAATTCGTCGTTGGTGGTGCGGTCGATGAAGGGGGTGTTGACGGCCCCGGGATTGACGGTGGTCACGGCGAGGTCATTCCGAAATTCGGTGCGAAGGGATTCCGACAACGCAAGCACCGCATGCTTGGTGGCGCAGTACACACCGCTGTTGGGGAACACTTGACGAGCGGCGAGCGAGCCGATGTTGATGACGTGGCCCTTGGCTCTGAGAAGTTCAGGCAAGGCGACGTGCAACGTGGACAACACCCCCGTGACGTTGACATCAATCATGGCATGCCATTCCTCGAGTGGCGCCTCCGTGAGGGGGTTGAAGTACCCTATGCCGGCGTTGGGCACGACCACGTCCATGCCTCCCCACGCCCCGATCATGGCGCGGGCACAGGCGGCCACGCTTGCGGGATCAGTGACGTCGCATTCGTGAGTTTGGATGTCGCCCGGGAGATGAGCGGCCTGGGCGGCCAAGGCTTGGAGTTTGTCCGTGCTGCGGGCTGCAGCCCAAACGTGGTGCCCGGCGCCCGCCAATTTCAGGGCGCAGGCTTGTCCGATGCCGCTCGATGCGCCGGTGATCCAAATGCGAAGGGGAGTGTTCATGGGGTAGGAAATGGAGGCAAAAGTTGAATGGAGCCGAGGACCGCACCAGCTTCCGTCAAAAGGTAGCGTCCCGGCGGGAGTTGAGGCGCGACGGTGTTGCTTGGGGCGGAGGTGTGGATGGCCCTCCCGGCGGTGTCCACCCACGTGCATGAGGCGCGCCGAAAGGGTTCTGGGAGGATTTGGCCGGGTTTGATGGTGAAGGTGCCCAACACGGAGGGGTTCGCGCAGGGACTTGGTTCCGCGATGTTCGATTGGGTGCAAACGCTGTTGGCCCATTGTCCGAGCACGTTGTGCAGCGCGTTTTCCAACTCGTACCAACCTTCTTCGCCGAGTGTGGGGTCGGGGTTCATGCCGTTGATGAGGTAGGCAAATCGCCACCCGCATCCGTCTGAACCGACCACGTGGTATGCTCCAGAGATCAATCCGTAAGCTTCGCCAGGATGGCCAAAGGCACTGGCGGTTTGGCCTTGGGCAGGGTAGGAGGTGGATTCAAACGCATCGAGATGAAGGCCATGACCCCAAGCTTCAAACAACCCGCCATACGTGTTGCCGTTGGACCCGTCGAAGGACCAGGCCTCGTTGCGCAACTGATTCACCGCGGGCTCAGGCAGAAGTTGAGCGTTGGTGCCGCCTGAAGCCAGGAGGGTCCATTCCGAGACCAGCTTGAGCAAGTCCGGTGCGCTGCAGCGAAGGCCGCCTTGGGGTGCGAACCGCGCGGCGTTGGTTCCCGGCGCGTAGCCGTCCAGATTCTCCGGGTTGGGCCATTCGCCTTGGAAGTCGTCCGCTTGTGGGACCCACCCGTTGACGTAGCGGTAGAGCACAGCCAAGTCGTTGATGTCGTCAAGGTCGGAGACATTGAAGCTGGCGTTCAGGGACAACGGAGCGAACGTGGCGTCACGCATCCACACGTCGAAACGCTCCCCCGTGACCGCCTCCATTGCGGTGCCAAGCAACCCAAAGTTGATGTTGGCGTAGGTGAAGTTTGTTCCCGGTTCACTTCCCCACATGTCGGGGGTGTAGTGGTCTCCCTCGGGATGCAGCACCGAGGAAATGGAAGGAATCGCAGGCCCTGCGGCGGCAGCATAGGTCGCGTTCAAAAAAGGGCCGTATCCAGCGCCATCACGAAGCCCAGAGGTGTGGCTGAGAAGCATCCGAGGGGTGATGGCGACGTCAGGAAAATCGGGGTGCTGGATGGGGCTTGGTTGGGCGTCGTCTAGGAGCTCGTTCAGGTCTTGGTCCAAGTCGATTTGGCCGTTGGCCCAAAGTTGGAAGAACCCCAAAGCCGTGGCCGCTTTGCTGATGGAGGCGACCCGAAACGCCGTGTGGGGTTCCACCGGAAGGTTGCGTTCAACGTCGCGCAATCCGCCCACCCATGAAATGGGGTTGCCTTGTTCCGGTGCGGCGGATACGGAATAACCCAAAACGCCATGCTCGGCAGCCCAATCGTCAAACGGGGTTTGGGCGCGCACAGCAAGCGAGGTCGATGCTCCAAGGAGCAGCGTCACCCCAAGACGAAGAAGACAGGTTGTGCCGTTCATGAGGTCATTCAGGGATTGGATTCCCATTGGGCGAGGCCGATCACGCGGTCGTAGCCGTCCCAGTCCTCGTAGTGGACCACGAGGGTGTAGAGGTTGTTGGTTTGGAAGTGGGAGCCTTCGAGGTCTGCAAGCGCGCCGGGTTCGCTGTCCGCTGAGCCCGTTTCACGCACGACGTAGTGGTAGTTGTAGTACCCTTGCTTCAGCAAATGGCGGTGGGTATACACCCCTTGTGCGGCGTCGAATTCAAGCTGAAATTCAGGCAGGCAGCGGTGTTGACTGAAGGCGCCGACGAGAAAGATGTCGCGGTCGACAAGGGGGTGTTTGGTGTCCAAACGCCAATGCACCCACACGTAATCGCTCCCCGTGTACGGGTCGAGGCGGTCGTTGTGGGTGACCATCGCGCCATGAATGTCCTCACCTCCTCCGAAATAATCGAACGTGCGACGCTCGTCGAGGTCGAGGTAGAAGTAGAAGTGGTCGGCACGTTCTTCGAGGCGAGCCACGCCGCGTGCCGTGAATTCGAGCCCTTTCAGGTCGGCGAACCGGTGGGTATTCCCTCCCTCAAAGACGTATCCCGCCCGCTGAAAGTCGAGCTCGCCACCCTTGACAAACCGGGGCTCAAGGCCTGCAACAGTGCGGTCCCAGCGCCAGTTGGGCACGACGCTCACGTGAAGGCGGTCATAGGGATCTGAAAGGCTGTAGCCCTCTTCGAACAGGGAGAAATGAACTTCCTGGTGGGTGCGCCGAAGCGCGAGATCGTTCGGTTCGCCGGCCTGGGCCTCCACGCGACAAAGGTCTTCGAACACCACGAACCGGCGGGTCGCGACAACGCGCTCCGGCTCGTACGGGTCGAACACTTCCAGGAGGTAATTCCCGCTCCGCGTCCACTGCAGGTCGTCGTTGGGCAGCCACAGGGAGTGGTGCGTGAAGTCGACCTTGGTCCCAAAACTCGCCTCGTCGTCTTCCATTGGCGTGCTGTAGAAGCCGCGCGTGTACTCGCTGGGTTGGAGGTCCGAGGGCATCCAATGCCTGTCGCAGTGGACGATTCGGACTTCCCAGGGGGTATAATTTCCCGACAGGTCGTCAAACCGCAATTCAAGCAGGCCAGCATTGGCTTCGCTGTTCAGCGGGACGATGGGCGGGGCGAGAGGTTGTCCGGTGGGGTGGAACAGAACCGTGGCGAGGTCGGGCTGGTCGGGCGGGAGAGGAGGGACGGCTGGGGTTTGGGCTTGCGCGTGAAGCATCATCGCCCCAAGGGCAACCGTGGCCAGGATGAGGTGCGTGGAGTGGCGCGCGAAGGTCATGCCCCAAAGTTCGTCGGAAATCCTTTCACGATTCCCCCTTGCGACCGTGGACAAATCTGGTGACGGTTTGGGCCGTTCATTTGAATTGTGGGGGCTACCTTTGCGCCCCGAAAACCGTTGGACATGTCCAAGACTTTGCGAATCAAAAAGGGGGTCGACATTCGATTGACCGGAGAGCCGGCCCTGACCTGTGGCAATGCGCCAAACCCCAAGGTGGTTGCCGTGCAGCCTACCGATTTTCCCGGAGTGACGCCCAAGCTGGCCGTCAAGGAGGGAACCCAAGTGCAGGCCGGCGAGGCGCTGTTTTACGACAAAACCTACACTGCGGTGATGTTCGCAAGCCCGGTTTCGGGCACAGTGAAGGAGGTGGTTCGCGGCGCCAAGCGTCGCATTCTCGCCGTCGTCGTCGAAGCCGACGGCACGGACAACGCCAAGGACTTTGGAGCTTGGAACGGCGGTGACCGCGACGCGTTGGTGGCCCACATGGCCGCTGGCGGAGCGTTCGCCACGATGCGCCAGCGCCCCTTCGACGTGGTGGCCAACCCGGCCGACACCCCGCGCGCCATCTACGTGAGCGGCTTTGACTCAGCACCCCTTGCTGTCGACACCGGCGTGGCCACGGAAGGCCGCATGGACGACCTGCAGCGCGGCATCGACGCCCTCGGCGTGTTGGCCGGACAGGGCGGCGTTCACGTTGGCACGCGAGCTGGTGACAACACACTGGCTGGACTCAACGGTTGCACGACCACCTCGTTCAGCGGACCGCACCCCGCAGGAAACGTCGGCGTGCAAATCCACCACACCGCTCCCATCAACAAAGGGGAGGTGATTTGGACGATGGGCCTGCAGGACGTCATCAACCTCGGCGCGTTCTTGCGCACCGGACGCTACACCGCAGACCGCGTGGTGGCGCTCGGCGGTTCAGAGATGAACGACCCTCGCCATATTCGCACCGTCGCCGGCATCAAGCTCAGCGACCTCGGCGTTCAGGCGAACGCCGGCGCCCGCGTCATCAGCGGCAGCGTGCTCACGGGCACGAGCGCCGGAGCGGAAGGCTACCTTGGAGCGTTCGCCACGCAAGTGGTGGCGTTGCCGGAAGGCCACGACCCCAAGTTCTTGTTGACGGAAGGCTGGCTGAGCCCAGGCCTCAACAAGTTCTCCATGAGCCGTGCGTACCCCACGTGGCTCATGCCCAAGAGCAAGCAGTACACGTTGGACACCAACCAAAACGGCGAGGATCGCGCCTTCGTGGTCAGCGGCCAATACGAAGCGGTGTTCCCGTTTGACATCTTCCCGGTGCACCTGATCAAGAGCATCATGGTGAACGACATCGACGCCATGGAGAAGCTCGGCATTTACGAGGTGGCTCCCGAGGATTTCGCCTTGTGCGAATTCGTGTGCACGTCGAAGATTCCTGTGCAATCCATCATCCGCGACGGGTTGGACGCCCTCAAAGTCGAACTCGGTTGATCCCCTGAGCGACGCAAGAAAGAAGAACAGAGCAAGATGAAAGCCATTCACAACCTCATTCAATCGATCAAGCCTCACTTCGAGGAAGGCGGCAAGCTGTCGCGCTTCTGGGTGGTGTTCGATTCGTTGGAAACGTTTGCCTTCACTCCCGGTCACGTGACGCACTCCGGCGCCCACATCCGGGACGGCATCGACTTGAAGCGCACCATGTTCTTGGTCATCGTGGCCATGATTCCCTGCCTGCTGTTTGGCATGTGGAACATCGGGCACCAGTACCACCTGAGCTTGGGCCAAACCTCCGACCTCCTCGCCAACGTTCTCGTCGGCGCATGGAAAGTCATCCCTCTGATCGTCGTCAGCTACGGCGTGGGCCTCGGGATTGAGTTCATTTTTGCAGGCATGCGCGGGCACAGCATCAACGAGGGGTACCTCGTGTCAGGCATGTTGATTCCGCTCATCATGCCGGTGGACGTGCCGCTTTGGATGGTGGCCTTGGCCGTGGCCTTCGCGGTCGTGGTGGCCAAGGAAGTCTTCGGCGGCACGGGCATGAACATCCTGAACGTGGCCCTCACGGCGCGTGCGTTCTTGTTCTTCGCCTACCCCAAGCAGCTCAGCGGGGAGATCTGGATCCACGACGTGGCGGCCAGCAAAGCCGGCGGCATGCTCGTGGACGGCTACACCGGCGCGACAGCCTTGGGCCACCTCGCAGGCACCGTCGGCACGGCCGCGGATCAAGCGAGCGCAGCGACGATGTCGTTGTTCGCGGACGGCGGCATGTTCTCGCTCAGCAACTGTTTCTTGGGCTTGATCCCAGGCTCGGTGGGAGAGACGTCCGCTCTGGCCTGCTTGATTGGAGCTGCGGTCCTCATCTGGACGGGCATCGGCAGCTGGCGCGTCATCGCGTCGTTCCTCGCGGGAGGCCTTGTGATGGGCTTCTTGTTCAACCTCATCGGCGCCAACGCCTACATGACCATCAGCCCGATTCACCAAGTGGTGATGGGCGGGTTCATGTTTGGCATGGTGTTCATGGCCACCGACCCGGTCAGTGCGGCCCAAACCGATACGGGCAAGCTCTGGTACGGCTTCTTCGGCGGCCTGTTCAGCATCATGATTCGGGTGTTCAACCCCGCTTACCCAGAAGGCGTCATGATGGCCATCCTCTTCATGAATGTGATGGCACCGCTCATTGACCACTACGTGATCGAAGCCAACATCAAGCGCCGTGAAAAGCGCCTGGCCGCGGCGACGGCCTAATTCACTGAAACGAACGACCTGAAGACAATTCTCATGGCGATCAACAAAAACGGAACCGGCTACACCTTTGGCTTTGCCATTGTGATGGTGGTGGTGGTGGGAGCGGCGCTTGCTTTCACTGCGATTCAACTGAAGCCTTTGCAGCAGGCTAACGCGGCCGACAAAAAGATGATGGACATCCTCGGTGCCATCAAAGTGGATGCGCAGCGCGACAACGCGAAGCAGCTCTTTGCCGAGTACGTCACGACGCGCGTGGCCATCGACGCAAGCGGCACCCAAGTGTCGGTGAAGCAAGGGGAGGTGAACACGACCGACGCCACGGACCCTTTCAACATCGACATCAAAAAGGACTACCGCTCGCACAAGCCCGCCAAGGGCGACCTCGCATGGGGCAATGCGGACGACTTGAACTTCCCCGTCTTCGAATGCCAAAAGGAAGGCCAGACCTACTACGTGGTACCGATGGTGGGATCCGGACTGTGGGGTCCGATTTGGGGGTACGTGGCGCTTGAGGGCGACATGCAGACCATCTACGGAGCCAAGTTTGACCACAAGACGGAAACGCCGGGTCTCGGTGCCGAGATCAAGGAAGGTTTCTTCACGGTCAAATTCGAGGGCAAGACCCTCGCCGAGGTGGGGCCGACCTACTTCTCCGTCTTGAAAGGCGGCTCGGTGACCAACGAGCACAGCGTGGACGGCATCACGGGAGGCACCATCACGTCAAAGGGCGTGGATGAGATGCTCAACCGCACGATGGGCATCTACCTCAAGTACTTCAACAACGCATCTCAACGCGCCGAACGATGAGCACGGAAACCAACACCGCGGTTGCGCCCAAGCGTGAAAGCTTGTTCAGCAAGAAGAACCGCAAACTCCTCAAGGACCCCTTGAACGACAGCAACCCGATCACCGTCCAGGTGCTGGGCATTTGCTCGGCGCTCGCCATCACGGTGCAGCTCCAGCAGGCGGTCATCATGAGCCTCTCGGTGCTCTTCGTGATGATTGGCGGCAACGTCATCATCTCGTTGCTCCGCAACTTGGTGCCGGACCGCATCCGCATCATCGTGCAGCTCGTGGTCGTGGCCTCGCTTGTGATCATCGTGGACCAGGTCTTGAAGGCCTTCCAGCCCGACATCAGCGAGAAGCTCTCCGTCTTTGTGGGACTGATCATCACCAACTGCATCATCATGGGGCGCCTCGAGGCGTTCGCCTTGGGCAACAAACCCGGGCCGTCGCTTCTCGACGCCATCGGCAACGCGATGGGGTACGCGTGGATTCTCCTTGCCGTCTCTGTCGTTCGTGAAATCTTCGGCAGCGGGGCCATCTCGCTCCCCGGCATGGGCCAAGTGAAGTTCTTGCCCACGAGCTGGTTCATCTCGGAAGGAGGGTTCTACGAGAACAACAACTTGATGATCCTGCCTCCGATGGCCTTGATCACGGTGGGCCTCATCATTTGGATTCAACGCAGCCGCAATCAAGCGCTTATCGAAGAAAACTAAGCCATGGAATACCTCAGCATATTCGTGAAGGGCATCTTCATCGAGAACATGATTTTCGCCTATTTCTTGGGCATGTGTTCTTACCTCGCGGTGTCCAAAACCGTGAAAACCGCCAACGGCCTCGGCCTCGCGGTGATTTTCGTGTTGGGCATCACGGTGCCGATCAACTACCTCCTCGAGAACTACGTGCTCAAGGAAGGCGCGCTGGCCTGGCTCAACCCCGAGTACGCCAACGTTGACTTGAGCTTCCTCAGCTTCATCATGTTCATCGCGGTCATCGCGTCGATGGTGCAGCTCGTGGAGATGATTGTCGAGAAGTTCGCACCTGCGCTCTACGGCGCCCTCGGCATCTTCTTGCCGCTCATCGCGGTGAACTGTTCCATCCTCGGTGGCGCGCTGTTCATGCAGGATCGCCAATACCCGAGCATCGGGGAGGCCACGGTCTTCGGTTTGGGCAGCGGCGTCGGGTGGTGGCTTGCCATCGTCGCCATCGCGGCCATCCGCGAAAAGATTCGCTACTCGCACGTGCCTGCACCGCTCCGCGGTTTGGGCATCACCTTCATCATCACCGGACTTATGGGCATCGCGTTCATGAGCTTCATGGGCATTGAAATCTGATCAGACATGACGACCACGCTGATTCTGACCATCGCCTTCTTCCTCACGGTCATCTTGATGCTCGTGAGCCTCTTGCTCTTTGTGAAGGCCAAACTCTCGCCCGCGGGCAAACTCAAAATCACCATCAACGGGGAGCAGACCATCGAAGTGGATGGCGGCTCCACGCTTCTGACCACGTTGGGCAACAACGGGGTGTTCTTGCCCTCCGCTTGCGGTGGTGGCGGCACCTGCGTCCAATGCAAGTGCCAAGTGAATGCGGGTGGGGGATCAATTCTCCCCACGGAAACGCCTCACTTCTCGCGCAAGGAGGTGGCGGACAACTGGCGCCTTGGTTGCCAGGTCAAGGTGAAGGAGGACATGGAGATCCAAGTGCCCGAGGAGGTGTTTGGCATCAAGAAGTGGGAATGCGAGGTGGTTTCCAACTACAACGTCGCCTCCTTCATCAAGGAGTTTGTGGTGCGCTTGCCGGAAGGCGAGACCCTCGACTTTGAAGCCGGCGGGTACATCCAGGTGGACGTGCCCACGACGACGGTGGAGTACAAGAACATCGACATCACCGCTCACCCAGATCACCACCCCGACCCCAACACCTTCCAGTCGGAATGGGACAAGTTTGGTTTGTGGGACCTCAAGATGGTCAACGACGAGCCGATTGTTCGTGCGTACTCGATGGCCAACCACCCCGCGGAGGGCAACATCGTGATGCTCAACATCCGCATCGCGACGCCACCGTGGGATCGCGCTCGGAACGGCTGGATGCAGGTCAACCCAGGCATCTGCTCGTCGTTCGTGTTTGACCAAAAGCCAGGCGACAAAGTCACGATCTCAGGTCCTTACGGAGAGTTCTTCATCAAGGAGACGGGGTCAGAAATGGTGTACATCGGCGGCGGTGCTGGCATGGCGCCCATGCGTTCGCACCTGTTCCACTTGTTCCACACGTTGAAGACGGGCCGCAAGGTGACGTTCTTCTACGGCGGCCGCTCGAAGCGCGAGCTCTTCTACGTGGACGATTTCCGCGCCATCGAGAAGGAATTCCCCAACTTCAAGTTCCACCTCGTGTTGTCCGAGCCCTCCGAGGGAGACAACTGGAACGAGAAGAAGAGCGTGGACGACGACGGAGATGGGTTCTTGGGCTTCGTGCACAACGCGGTGATTGACCACCACTTGAAGGACCACGATGCGCCGGAGGACATTGAATTCTACTTCTGCGGACCGCCGATGATGAACCAGGCGGTGCTGAAGATGTGCGACGACTGGGGCGTTCCCCCTGAAAACGTGAGCTTCGATGACTTCGGTGGCTAAGCCAAGCATCGATCGAATCACAAAGGCTCTTGCGGTTGCAGGGGCCTTTGTCGCCTTCGGGTGCGGGACGTCAGATCGCGTGGTTGACGATGTCGCAACGGACGGACGTGGTCGGGTCTGGGTGCACCAAGGCGAGGCGCAAGGCACGACGTACACGATCAAGTACCTCGCGCTGGATTCGGTGCCGCAGTCGGCCATCGACGCGTCGCTCGAGGAGGTGGACATTGAAATGAACGCGTGGCGCCCGGAATCGGCCCTGTCGCGCTTCAACGCCTTCACGCGCACCGATACGGTGTTTGAGTTGGCGGACGAGGCCGGAGTGTGGTCGTTGCTCTGGGACATCTCGAGCGACGTGCACCGCGAGTCGAAGGGAGCGTTTGACGTGGCGATGGCGCCGCTGATGAAGCTCTGGGGTTTCCGTATGCAACACCGCGACGTGGTCACGCCGGCGATGGTGGACAGCGTGCATGCCTTTGCGCGATTCCGCACGGACGTGGTGGACTACAACGACGTGGAGGACGACAACGGCGCAATCCTCGGAGGCCACCTCTCCAAAAGCGACCCACGCGTGGAACTGGATTTCAATGCCGTGGCGCAAGGGTACACGGTAGACGGCCTTGCCGAGGTGTTGATGGACCACGGCGTCACAGACATGATGGTGGAGCTCGGCGGCGAGGTGAAGTGCACAGGCCGTAACGCGGCAGGAGAGCCTTGGCGCATCGCCATCGACCGACCGCAGGCCGAGGGGCGCACCCTCCAGGCCGTGCTTCCCCTCGACAACATGTCGGTGTGCACGAGCGGCAACTACCGAAAAGTCACGGAGGTGAACGGCCAAAAGCTGTCCCACACCCTGGACCCCCGCACCGGCGCGCCGGTCACGCACAGCCTTCTTAGCGCGACCCTCGTCACCCCGAGCGCGGCCTACGCCGACGCGTACGCCACGGTGTGCATGGTCTTGGGGCCGGACAAGGGCGCCGCGTGGGTGGACAGCCTGCAGCGCGCAGGAAAGGAGGTCGAGGCGTTGTTCATCCTGGATGGGGGAGATGGAGGATACGCGTTTTGGGCCACGCCATCTCTTCGGGATCAGCTTGAATGGATCGAAGCCCTGCCGGAATACGACTCCCAACAGGCAAATTAACACGTTGTCATAAGAGTTGCGCAAGAGTTTGCGTAACTTCCCTTTCCGCGGTCGCCCAATCGTGGCAACCGACCTTGAATCGCTCGATGTCCATGAAATCGTACGTCTTCGCGCTCTGCGCCTTGTGGTTCACATCAGGCACGTGGGCCCAAACCGGCTTGTTCTCCAACGGCTCTGCATGCGGATGTCCGTCTGTGGCCTTGCGCGACACCGTTTGGGTGACCGACAACAACGGGTCCGGAGTCGGCACAACCACCTGGACGTGCGACAACCTCTATGTCTTGACTGAGCAGGTCTTCGTCAATTCGGGCGACACCCTGATCATCGAGCCCGGCACGGCCGTTCTCGGCACGTCGGGCTCGGGTCGGCAGGAATACACTGTTCCGGCCAACAACGACGTGGGGTCCGTCTTGACCGTCGATTACGATGTGTTTCCTGGTGCGCTCGTGGTGGCACGGGGAGCTTACCTCAACGCAGAAGGCATCGAGACATGTCCGATCCAATTCACGTTCCTCGGAGACCCCCTTGACGGAAGCGTTGGCCTCGACGTCCAAGGTCAATGGGGTGGGGTGGTCCTTTGCGGCACCGCAGGTCTGAACACCCTGCCCTTGGGTGGCGGCGCCTCGCCCTCTCAAACCACGGGACTTGGCACAGGCCAGGACCGCGCCGAAGGCATTGTGGACGTGACAGGCCAAGACCGCCACGTGTATGGTGGGAACACGGATTCGACCTCGTCCTCTGGGGTGATTTCGTTTGCGTCATTCAGGCACGGCAGCACCAACCTCGGTTGGAATTACGCCCTGAACGGCAACGAGACTGACCTGCTTCAACTCGGGGGATGTGGTTCAGGAACGGCGGTTCACCACATTGAATTGATCGGCTCAGCGGACGACGGCATGCACATCCTTGGGGGCAAAGTTGAGGTGCACCACATCTTGAGCGCGTTCCATGCCGAGGACGCCTTTGAGACGGACCAGGGGTGGCAAGGTGCCGGACAATTCATGCTTGGCATTCAGGACACGGCCGTCGCGCATCCCACAAACCCTCCCTTGGAGTCGTACGTGTGGATGATGCAAGGAGACGATTTCGAGGAGTTCAACATGGATTTGTGGTACGAGCCATACACTGCGCCATGGATGAGCAACCTGACCTTGTTGACCAACGGGGCCAATGCGGCGTTGTACGGAGCGAGTTTGCCCGGCGGAGACTGGTTGAACAGCGTGGTCCATGGGGTGAGTGAGTCTGGGTTGTTGTTGCGGTACAGTTATGCATGCGATGGCTATGCGGCGATGCTCCCCCAAACTGTAGGAGGTGGCTTTGGCGTGCTGCGCATGAGAAATTGGCGCATCGCTGGTTTGCAAGGAAACCTCAGCAACGTGGAATTGGGGGACGTTGTCGGAGACTTTGCCCAAAACCCGCTCACGGAGTTGTTGCTTCCTTACCTCGTTGACAGCGGATTCACTGTCCAATCCTTGCTTACGGACGGAGACTTCGCATTGAGTGGCGGCGTGTTGACAGATGGAATTGACCCGCGCCCCACACAGGGTGAAACGGTGTCTCCGTATTACCAAACGCTGGATCCGCGCCTCGAAGAGGTGACCTACCACGGTGCCTTTGCCCCCAGCGCGCAGCCATGGTTTGAAGGGTGGTCAGCCTTGTCTTCGATGGGGTTGTTCAGCGGTTCCGCGTCCAATCCCGGCTGCACGTATTCTTTTGCATGCAACTACGACGTGAATGCTACGGAAGACGACGGTTCATGTGACTTTTCGCAATGTGCTGGATGCACCTCACCTTGGGCTTGCAATTACCAGCTTGGTGCATGGATTGACGATGGCAGCTGTGAGCGAACGTCCTGTGCGGGGTGCACGTTCGTGTTGGCTTGCAACTACGACCCACAAGCGACGCAAGATGACGGATCCTGCACCTATGAGGAATGTTCAGGCTGCACTTTTGAAGGGGCACCCAATTACGATCCCGCGGCTTTGATTGACGACGGCAGCTGTCTGTTTGACGTCGTGGGCAACTTCTGTCAGGGCGATTTGAACGGGGATGGGGTGATCAGCACCTTGGACCTCCTCGACTTCCTCTCTGTATACGGAGAGGTGTGTGATCCGTGATTTCTCTGCATGGGGCAGGGGTCAGGATTGCTCGGCCTGACAGGCGTCCTGAGGGCGCGCACCGCACACAGAGCACCCGCCGTCCTCGCTGCGAAACATGGGGTTGTTGCTGGCACATGTCCCGCTGAATTCGCCCCCCGGTTTCACGAGGATTTTGATGGCGATTCCAGCCACACCTAAACCGAGGAGGCCAATCGCTAGAAGAACTTCAGTCAGACCCATGATGCAAAGGTAAGGGGTGAGATTTGTTGTTGTTCGACGAAAATGGCATTGCGGTCGTTGGAGTTGTGTAAATATTATATGTATATTTATGTAATCACAACGATTCGACCATGCATTGTCATTTCTTGAATTTCGTAGCGTTTGTGTTGCTTGGAGCCACGGTTTCCGCGCAAACGATGCCCTTTGGAGGGGATTGCGGATGCCCTGAGGTTTCTGTGCGTGACACCGTCTGGGTGACGGACAACGTCGGAGCGGGAGTGGGCTCAGAGACGTGGACCTGCGATCACCTTTACGTCTTGACGGAACAAGTGTTTGTCAACGCAGAGGACACCTTGGTCATCGAGCCAGGTGCAGTGGTCCTAGGCATGTCAGGAGAGGGGAGAACACAAATCGACGTGCCCACATCCATCGGCATCGGAAGTGTCCGAGAGGTGACCTACAACGTCTACCCGGGTGCCCTTGTCGTGGCTCGTGGAGCCTACCTGGATGCCCAAGGGACGGCGGATTGCCCCATTCAATTCTCCTTCGTCGGCGACCCCATGGATGGTTCGGTCGGTGTCGATGTGACGGGGCAATGGGGTGGTTTGGCCCTGTGCGGCGGCGCCCAAACCAACACCCTGCACCTGGATCTTGGATTCTTCACCGCCCCCTTCTTCACAACAGGTGTTGGCACGGGCGAGGACCGTGCAGAAGGCATCGTCGACCCCAGCGGGCAGGATCGGGAAGTCTACGGTGGCAACGCGGACCCAGAAGGATCGTCTGGCACGCTTCGATACGTGTCCCTGCGCCACGGCAGCACCAACCTCGGGTGGACCCAATTTGGCAACGGCAACGAAACGGATTTGCTCCAACTCGGGGCATGCGGGTCGGGAACGGTCGTGGAAAACATCGAGCTCATTGGATCGGCGGACGACGGCCTGCACATTCTCGGAGGCTTGGTTCAAGTGCGACATGTGCTTTCCGCGTTTCACGCTGAGGATGCCTTTGAAAGTGACCAGGGTTGGCAAGGCTCAGCCCAGTATTTGTTGGGGGTGCAGGACACCGCCCTTGCTCACGCGACGAACCCGCCGGGCCCGTCGTTTGTGTACGACGCCGAGGGCGACGACGTCCAAGACAACAACATGGACCCCTCTTCTGAACCGTACTGCCTGCCTGAGATGGCGAACTTCACGTTCATCACGAACGGGGCGGAACAGGCCGCGAGCTACCATAGCCTCCCCGGTGGAGACTGGTTGAACAGCGTAGTTCACGGCGTGTCGGATGCCGGGATTGAAGTTCAGCACTACTTGACGTGCGACGGGTTCAACGCGATGTTGGCATCTCAGTACGGGTTCCTTTCCGTTCGAAACTGGCGCATTTGGGGAGATGAATCAACTCAAGAAAACGTCCTTCGTGGACGATACATGGGCAATTACGGAGCCCAATCGGCCATGGAGGGTTGGTTGGCCGACAGCGCAAATGTGGTGGAAAGTGTCCTTTTGGACGGAGTTTTCCAAGTCGCAAATGGCCAAATCACAGACGGCCTCGATCCCCGCGCCTCCGAGGGAGGAACCGTCTCGAGCTATTACCTGCCCACGGACCCTCGCTTGGATGCGGTCACGTATCACGGTGCTCTTGAGCCTGGTGTGAACCCTTGGTTCGCAGGGTGGTCCTATTTTGCCAACACCGGCGGATATTCAGGAGAAGCGGTGGTGGAAGCGGGGCCAGGCTGCACCTACATCTTGGCTTGCAACTACGACGCCGAGGCGGTGAGCGACGATGGATCGTGCGACTTCACGGCCTGCGGCGGTTGCACCTACTCGTGGGCTTGCAATTACGACGCCACAGCAGTGCTGGACGACGGCTCGTGCGAGCGTGAATCGTGCGGCGGATGCACCTTCGTGCTCGCCTGCAACTACGATCCAGCCGCGACTCAGGACGACGGTTCGTGCACCTATGAGGAATGCTTCGGTTGCACAATCCCGGGCTCACCCAATTACGACCCGGCCGCCTTGATTGACGATGGCAGTTGCGAGATTGAGATCATCGAACCCTGTTCTGGAGACATCAATGGCGATGGCGTGGTCAGCACCTTGGATCTTCTTGACTTCCTGTCTGTCTATGGAAGTTCCTGCGGGGGATGACCTCCCGTGGCTGTCAGCCGATGATGTTGCGGACGTCTTTGAAAAACGTGCGCAACGCGACTTTGGGCTCCACGCCTTGCTTCTCGGCTTCTTCCAACACGCGCTTTGCGCCTAAAATGTTGGTCAAACGATCACCCAGTTCGGCCACGTCGTTGGCATCGTCGTCCATGGAAGAGTAGACTTCTTGCTCGAGCTTGTCCAGAGCAGGCATGTCGTGCTCGGCAATGAGCTTTCGGATTTCAGCGGCGTTCATGAGGCACAGGCTTGGGCGAGTTCCGTGACTTTGTCCTTCTTCGCGGTGGCGAACTCCTCAATCAGCGCTCCGTCTTTGAAGCCCGCGAAGTAGGGGAGATCGTTGATTTTGAAGGCTTGCTTCACGTCCAAATGCTCTTCCACGTCCACGTCGATGAACGTGACGTCTCCGTAGGCCTCGTCGGACTTGAGCCCGTTCACGTGAGGAGCGAGCAACTTGCATACGCCGCACCACGAGGCATGGAAGCGGATGAAGAGGCGGGGTTGAGATTTGATTTGGTCAATCAATGCGGGCAAATTCATGGCAGAAAAATTGGGAGTGCAAACATGCAAACAAGCGACAACGAAAGTGGTTCGATTCTCGTCATTTCTCCGTCACGTGAGGCACATAGCGCGCCCTACCTTTGGGGGATGAACACCCGGGAACAACACCTCGAAGCGTTTGGGCGCTTGTTGGACATCATGGACGACCTGCGCGAAAAGTGCCCGTGGGACCGGAAGCAGACGTTTGAATCGTTGCGCCACCTCACCATTGAGGAGACGTACGAGCTGGCGGACGCCATCCTTGACCGCGACGTGGAGGAAATCAAAAAGGAGACCGGCGACCTCCTCCTGCACATGGTGTTCTACGCCAAGCTCGGGTCAGAACTCCCCGCGAGCGAAGGGGGGTACGACATCGCGGATGCGCTCCACAGCATTTGCGACAAGCTCGTGGAACGGCATCCGCACATCTACGGCGACGTCGAAGCCAACGACGAAGAAACCGTGAAGGCGAATTGGGAGAAGTTGAAGCTCAAGGAGGGGAAGAAGTCGGTGCTGGAAGGAGTGCCGCGCTCGTTGCCCAGCCTCGTCAAGGCCTACCGCGTCCAAGACAAGGTCCGGGGTGTGGGTTTCGATTGGGACAACGCGGGCCAGGTCTGGGACAAGGTCCAGGAAGAGATTGGCGAGTTGCGCACGGAACTGGACGCGCCAGAGCGCGATGCAGAGCGCGTGACGGACGAGTTTGGGGACGTGATGTTCGCCCTGATCAACTACGCGCGATTCGTCGACGTCAACCCCGACGAGGCACTCGAACGGACGACGCGCCGATTCATGGCACGCTTCCAGCACCTGGAAAAGGCGGTGCGCCAAGACGGGAAAGACCTTTCAGACATGACGCTCGCCGAGATGGATGTCTACTGGGACCGCGCCAAGGCCGCCCTCAAGTCGTAACGGCTCATACTTGCGCGAGGCGGCTCAGGGATGCAGGCGCTCAGCGACCTCGTCGACGAACGACGCCACCCACCGTCCGTACTGCACGCCGCTCGGGTGCAACCCGTCCGCGGCCACCAAGTCCGGGGTGTTGGGCCATTCCTGTGAAATCGGAGTGATGTCGAAATGCGCCACGCCGCGCGCCAAGGTGCGGGCCTTGCACGTGTCGTTGAATTGGGCGAGTTCGGCACTGATGGAGCTTTGGTTGTTCACGCCAAACGGCGTGTACCCGTAGTCCGGGATGCTCACCACAAACACCCGTCCTGCATTGCCACCAGCCAGCGCAATGGCGCGTTCAAGCAGCGCCGAAAATTCTGGGCCATAGGCCTCAACCGGCAAGCCCTGGTATTGGTTGTTCACGCCAATCAAGAGAGACACCAAGTCCCACTCGGCCGTATCGACCTGGGCGGCATTCATGCCCGCATCGAGGTTGGCTGTGGTCCATCCCGTGGTGGCGACGATGGAGGCATCGAGCACGTCGTGATGCTCGCCAAGACGCACGCGCAAACTGTCCACCAATTGGTTGGGCCATCGGTGTGCTTCTGCGACGCTTTCTCCGATGGTGTAGCTGTCGCCAAGAGCGAGATAACGCACCTCATTCAGGTGCCCTTCGAGACCGTCGTCCCCATAAGGCAGCGGCTCTTCTTGGTTGTGGCAGGAAGTCAAGTGCAGAAGGGCCCATGCAGCCCAAACAAAGCGGATTCGAAACATGCCACGCAAGGTCGAACAAAACCCGGAATTCGCCACGCTCGTTGTACCTTGGGGCTTCTCTCAACCCGGCGGGGTTCGGCAGGGGCCGAGCGACGCCTGAATGCAAACGAATCGCCATGAGAATTTGGATCGCGGCAGCGCTGAGCTGCTTGATGGGAGCTGGGGTTTGGGCCCAGCAGGAAACGCCACAGCGCGTCAACACCAACGCGTTCAGACAGCTCGGTCAAGAGCTTCCGACGCCCAACGTGTACCGCACGGCCTCCGGAGCACCAGGCCACGAGTACTGGCAGCAGAAAGCGGACTACAGCATGAAGATCCACCTCGACGACGCCACGCAGCGCATCGACGGTTCGGAGACCATCACGTACACCAACAACAGCCCCGACGAGCTTCGCTACGTGTGGTTGCAGCTCGACCAAAACGTGCGCGCCCTCGACAGCGACAGCTACAAGATCCGCGAGTCTTCGCTTGATCGTCGGACCAGTTTTGACGACCTACGCAAACTCGAGCCTTCATTTGATGGCGGATTCAAGATTGAAAAGGTGGTGGACGCCGCGGGCAATGCGCTCGATTGCACCATCAACAGCACGATGATGCGCATCGATTTGCCGCGGCCGCTCAAGCCCGGCAACCAGTTCAAGTTCAGCATCGATTGGTGGTACAACATCAACGACCGAATGCAAGACGGCGGTCGCAGCGGCTACGAGTACTTCGAAGAAGAAGACAACTACATCTACACCATCGCCCAATTCTACCCCCGCATGGTGGTGTATTGCGACAACGAGGGGTGGCAGAACAAGCAGTTCCTCGGAAGCGGGGAGTTCACCTTGAATTTTGGCGATTACCATGTGGAGTTGACCGTTCCTGAGGACCACATTGTGGCGTCAACAGGGACCCTGACCAACGCCAAGTCCGTGCTGAACAGCTCCCAGCGTCGCCGCTTCGAACAAGCCAAGACGGAGTACGACCAGCCGGTACTCATCGTGACCGAGGAGGAAGCGCGCGAAACCGAGCAAACGAAGAAGACGGGGGAGAAGACTTGGATCTTCGACGCCAAGAACGTCCGTGACTTTGGATGGGCGTCGAGCCGCAAGTTCATTTGGGACGCGATGGCGGTGAAGGTGGGGAACGCCTCGCCTTTGGCCATGAGCTACTACCCCAAGGAGGGCAATCCGCTGTGGGAGCAGTACAGCACCAAGGCCGTAGCCCAAACCCTCAAGACCTACAGCAAATTCACGGTGGACTACCCGTACCCGGTGGCCATTTCTGTCCACACCAAGTGGATCGGGATGGAGTACCCCATGATCTGCTTCAACGGCGGCCGCCCCGAGCCAGATGGCACGTACAGCGCGCGCACCAAGCACGGCATGATCAGCGTGATCATCCATGAGGTGGGGCACAACTTCTTCCCCATGATCATCAACTCGGACGAGCGCCAGTGGACCTGGATGGACGAGGGCTTGAACACGTTTGTGCAGTTCCTGACAGAGAAGGAATTCGACCGCGATTACCCCGCGCGTCGTGGAAGCGCCCGCAACATCCGAGAGTACATGGGGGGTGACAAGACGCGCATCAGCCCCATCATGACCAATTCGGAGTCGATCTACCAGTTTGGGAACAACGCCTACGGCAAGCCTGCCACAGCGCTGAACATTCTGCGTGAGACCGTCATGGGCCGCGATTTGTTCGACCATGCCTTCAAGGAGTACAGCCGCCGCTGGGCCTTCAAACACCCGTCTCCCGCGGACTTCTTCCGCACCATGGAAGATGCTTCCGGCGTGGACCTCGACTGGTTCTGGCGGGGTTGGTTTTACACGACCGATCACGTGGACATCGCCATGGAGGACATCAAGTGGATGCAAATGGATTCGCAGGACCCTGACGTGGAGGCGGCCTTCCGTCAAGCAGCGGATGAGCGCGAGCCGAAGGACATCACCCAAATGCGCAACGCCAACGGCGGTGTCCCCGTGTCGTACATCGATGCGGACCCCACTCTGAACGATTACTACACGACGACCGGCAAGCACGAAGTGCTCGAGCTCGACCGCCAAGAAGCTCGCGAGAAGCTCGAAGGCTTGAGTGAGGAGGACCTGGCGTTGCTGAACAGCGGCAAGCAGTACTACGAAATCACGTTCCGCAACGTCGGAGGCCTCGTGATGCCGCTCATTCTGGAATTCGAATACGAGGATGGCGAGCGCGAGGTGCGACACATCCCCGCCGAGATCTGGAAGATGAGCGAGCCGACCGTGACCAAGGTCTTTGTGACCGAACGTCCTGCGGTGCGCATCACGCTCGACCCTTACATGGAAACGGCCGATGTGGACATGGGCAACAACGTTTGGCCTCCACGGCCGGAGCCCACGCGCTTCGAAGTCTTCCAAGGTGGGGGATACAGTCGCTACGGTGGCGGAGGGGAGAACCCGATGCAACGCGCGCGTCGCGACGCTGAACAAAACGGTGCTTCGGAAGAGTAAGCGGACAACCTCCGATTACCGCAAGAGCATCATGAGTCCGATGGAGGCAGTGGCCAGCGCCACGCCCCATCGGGCTTTTTGATTGGGGATGTCCTGGAGCAGATAGATGCCTCCGACGGTGGCCAAAACGATGACGCTCAAGTTCAGCAAAGGCACCACCATGGCCCGCTCAAACATGCCTGAGTCAAAAGCAAGGAGGAGAAAGTACAGCGACCCAAAGTTGGTGACGCCCAACAGCAGGCCTCCCAACACATCGATGCGCTTGGGCATCCCGAGGCCTCTCCGGAGTTGGTCGGCTAGGCCTACGATGCCGCCGAGCGTGAACGGGACCGAGGCGAAGGCCATTTGCATGCCAGGCTCATCCAACGACGGATCCGTGGAGAACCACCCAAACATCAAGTCAATGCACCCGCTCCCAAAGAACATGGTCACGGGAATCCACCACAGGTTGGGGCGAGGACCCGATGAAGCGGCCTCAAGAGGCTGGTCGTTGCCGGAGCTCGCCGACAGCCAAACCGCGGGAAACGCCAAGGCCATGCCTGCCCACTGACCCCAGGTGATTCCATCCATGCCGTCCACCAACGCCAAAACCAACACGGGAATGGCCATGGACAACTTCGACGCGATGGTGGCCACCGAAACTCCGAGTTCCTGGGAACATCGCGCGGTCAATTGAAAGAGGGGATAGAACAGGGCGCCGAGCACGGAAAGAGGCACGATCCAAGTCGAATCCAACGCCTGTGCTACAGCCTCACTTCCACCGGCCAACGTCCAACCGAGAGTGGCGGCCACGAAGTAGTTGACGGTGATGGCCCACGAAGTTTGTACGCCCCATCGCTTGAAGCTGGGGAAGAGCAGGTAAATGAACACCGTGCTCACGATGGTGGCGGCAAAGGTCCACATGGCTTAGTCGGGGAAGGCGAGGTTGGCGTGGTTCATGTCTCGCCGCCAAACGTACAGCACATCGGAACCAATTGGTGTTGTTTCCAACGCCGTAGCAACGTCGATGGAGGGAGCGTCCAAGCCTCTTTCGAGCGTGATCGGAGCTTGCAACAGGTGCAACTCATCCCACGTTTGCTGATGCAGCATGGCCCGCGCGATGTCCGCGCCGCCTTCCACCAGGCAAGCCAAGACGCCGGTGGCCTCGCGGAATTCCACCCACCACTCGGGTGTCAGCGCTGGCGCATTCAGCGCCACCAAGTCCATTCCCCAGTCCTCCCAACGGCCAAGGGCCTCACCCCCGATCGCGGTTGCAGGATGAAGCAAGGTTGTAGGAGGACTGTCGGCAGCCTTTGGCGGAAAGCTTGGAGGGCAAGGGGTGTCGCCTCGGGAGAAGATGAAGCGCTTGGGGCTGGGGCCTGGGACGTCGCGTGTCGTCAAGCTCGGCACATCCACCAGCCAGGTGTTCATGCCCACCAAGATGCCGTCATGCGAGGCCCGCAGTCCATGTGTGTGCCGGCGGGCTGCCGTCCCGGTGAGGGCCACACCACCGCGTTGAGTTGCAGCTTCAACATCGGGGTCGAAGAAGCCGTCGGACGACTGCGCCCACTTCAGGGTGACCCAGGGAAGGTTTGCGGTCATGGCATGCACGAAGCGTCGGTTGAGTTCGTTGGCTTCGGATTCCAGGCAGGCCACCTGAACATCGACGCCGGCATGTCGAAGCCTCTCGACCCCTTTCCCCGCCACAAGAGGGTTAGGGTCAGTCATCGCCACCACCACACGACCCACGCCCCTTCGTACAAGCAGGTCGGCGCAAGGAGGAGTTTTGCCAACGTGGCTGCAGGGTTCCAAGGTCACGTAGGCTGTGGCACGCGACAAATCCACATGTTCATCGAGTGCCAAGAGGGCATTCACTTCGGCATGCGCTTCCCCAAATGCCCGATGCCATCCCTCGGCAAGAAGGGTGTCGTTGTCGACCACAACACATCCCACCATGGGGTTGGGCCACGTGGTGAAACGACCGCGCTCGGCAAGTTCGAGCGCGCGACGCATCCAGCGCGCATCGCTGGAGGCGGAGTTCATGCTTCTCGGTTGGTGCAGGCCTGAAGCGTGTTTTGCATCAGGGAAGCGATGGTCATGGGGCCGACGCCGCCCGGCACGGGCGTGATCCAGGCGCACTTGGGTGCCACCGATTCGAAATCCACGTCACCCGTCAAACGCGCGCCAGATTTCTTGCTCGCATCTGGGACGCGGTTGATGCCCACGTCGATCACAACCGCGCCCTCTTTGACCATGTCGGCGGTGACAAAGTGGGCGCGTCCAATGGCCGCGACAAGGATGTCTGCGCGGCGTGTGTGCTCGGCCAAATCCGTCGTCCGGCTGTGACACACCGTCACGGTGCAATTGCCCGGCGCGCCGTTCCGGCGGAGCAACAAAGCCATCGGGGTGCCCACAATGGAACTGCGCCCGAGAATGACGGCGTGCTTGCCTTGGGTGTCAATTCCTGCACGGTCGAGCAACGACATGATGCCCATGGGAGTGGCAGGCAAAAAACAGGGGAGGTCCAACGCCATTTTGCCGGCGTTGACGGGATGAAACCCATCCACATCTTTGGCAGGGTCAACCGCTTCCAAGACAACTTGGTCGTCGATGTGGTCGGGGAGGGGGAGCTGTACGATGAAGCCGTCAATGTCCGCGTTCGCGTTCAAGTCGCGGACGACCTGCAGAAGCTCTTCTTGCGAAACGGTTTCAGCACGCTCGACCAGTGTGCTTTCAAATCCAACACGCGCGCATGCTTTCACTTTGTGTCCGACATAGGCCCGGCTCGCCGGATTGTCTCCCACCAAGACGGCCGCGAGGTGGGGTCGCTTGAGACCGCGCTCAAGCCGTGCATTCACCGCCTCAGTGAGTTCGGCTTCGATCGCCAGCGACGTGGCTTTTCCATCCAAAATCTGCGTCATGATGTGAAAGTAGGTGAGGTCGACGAGTGCATCAACGCATCCGGCCTGGCATGCGCATGCCAGGGACGCGAGGCATGCCGCCACGGGCCATCATGCCCATGACTTTTTTCATGTCCTCAAATTGTTTCAGAAGCTTGTTGACGTCCTCGACGGTGCGTCCGCAGCCTTTTGCGATGCGGCTGCGGCGGCTCCCGTTGATCGTGCTCGGCTCCGCCCGCTCGGAAGGCGTCATGGACTGGATGATGGACTCAATGCCAACGAAGGCGTTGTCGTCGACGTCAATGCCCTTCAGGGCCTTGCCCATGCCCGGCACCATTCCGAGGAGGTCCTTGACGTTGCCCATTTTTTTGATTTGCTGGATTTGGGCCAAGAAGTCGTCGAGGTCAAACGTGTTCTTCCGAAGCTTGGCCTCCAGCCGCTGCGCCTCTTTCTCGTCGATGGCTTGCTGCGCGCGCTCCACGAGCGACACCACATCGCCTTTGCCTAAGATTCGGTCCGCCATCCGCTCCGGATGGAAAACGTCGAGCGCATCCATCTTCTCGCCCGTACCCACAAATTTGATGGGCTTGCCAACCACCGAGAAAATGCTCAACGCAGCACCTCCTCGCGCGTCTCCGTCAAGCTTGGTCAGGATGACGCCGCTGAAGTCGAGGCGGTCGTTGAATGCTTTGGCTGTCAGCACAGCGTCTTGTCCGGTCATGGCGTCGACCACAAACAAGATTTCGTCTGGCTGCACGACGTCGTGCACGGCCGAAATCTCATCCATCAACACTTCGTCGATGGCCAACCGTCCCGCCGTGTCGACGATGACTGCACCGTACCCTTCTGCCTTGGCCTTGTCCATGCCGCGCTTGGCAATGCCTACAGCGTCCTTCACACCAGGCTCAGAGTACACGTCCGCGCCCACACTCTCGCCCACGACATGGAGTTGGTCCACTGCGGCTGGCCGGTGAACGTCACAGGCTACGAGGAGGGTCTTTCGACCTGATTTGGCAATCCTTGCGGCCAATTTTCCAGCGTGGGTTGTCTTGCCCGCCCCCTGCAAACCGGCCAGCAAGATGGTGGAAGGCTTGCCCTTGAGTTCCAATGGGGCAGCTGCTTGCCCCATCAATTTGGTCAGCTCCTCGTGGGTGATTTTGATGAGCAGCTGTCCCGGCTGGATTGACGTCAAGACCTCGCGCCCAAGCGCTTGCTCTTTGACCGTCTTCACAAAATTCTTCGCCGTCCTGAAATCGACATCGGCATCCAGCAGGGCTTTACGCACTTCCTTCAGCGTGTCTCCAACGTTCACTTCTGTGATGGAGCCGTGGCCTTTCAGCACCTTAAAGGCGCGCTCAAATCGTTCTTGGAGATTCTCAAACATGGTGTGGTTTTGGGCCGATTAGGAGTCCCAAAGGGGTGGGCAAAGGTAGGTCCGATGCGACCCATTTCAAGGGGCTCCCTGTGTCGGGCGCAGAATCGGGTCAAATCGTATAATTTTTCGACGAAATGAATAAAATTTGAGTTTACAACCGATATTTTAAAGACGAGTTGTATATTTATGGTGAAATAATCTTTTCTAATCATGCGAACGAACATTTGCCTCGCCTTCATGGCACTCTTCGCTTTGGCTCCCATCGCAGGCGTCAATGCTCAGTATTCGTTGACTGTGGAAGCTTCGGCACCTGCGGATCCAACGACACCTGGAACGGTTTATCGGTTCTATGTCAACGCCAATGATGCCACAGACAAAATGTCGGCGGTTTTTGGCAACGACCAAGCCAACTTGATCATCTCGACGCCAGATGGAATCTTCAACTCGAGCTTTAACTCCGGTTGGAATGCCGCTGGAATCAACCCGCTTTTCCTTACATCCTTCCCTTCGCTGGCGGACGACAGCTATGCGACGATTGGGTTGTCGGGTCCTGCCTCGACGACGGGTCCTGCAGGTTCGGCAGATCCATCTTTGGTGGAAGACTCGTCATTGAGCCCAACCATATCGGAATACTTTGTCGCCGGTGGCACAGCCCTGAACGTAGCCACGCTCACGGGAGGGTCGTGGTACGTATTGAACACGGCAACCAACGCGCTTCCTGTAGACGGTCGTTGGTTGATTGCTCAAATCACAACCACGGGCGCCCTTTCTGGTCAAATGAACTACCAGATTTTCCCACTCGGCGTGGGTGCCGATCAAGTGCAGTTGTCCACTCCTTTTGACGGAATTGGAACGTTTGGTGGAGATTCAGGTACCGTCGAAGGATGCACGGATGACACCGCTTGCAACTACGACGCTACCGCCGACTCTGACGATGGTTCTTGTTTGTATCCTGCCTCTGACGACGTGGATTGCGACGGCAACTGTTTGGTTGCCGTTGATTGTGCTGGTGAATGTGGTGGTTCTGCGGTGTTGGATGCGGTTGGAGATTGTGGTGGTTCTTGCACCGCGGATGAAGATGGAGATGGCATTTGCGACGACGTTGACCCTTGCGTAGGCGAGCTCGACGCATGCGGTGAGTGCAACGGAGACAACTCATCGTGCACGGACTGTGCAGGCGTGGTCAATGGCAGTTCTGTTGCTGACGCATGTGGTGTTTGCAACGGCGACGGCACGACCTGCACGGGGTGCGCGGATCCTTTGGCTAGCAACTACGATGTCAACAACATTGTCGCGGACAACGGTCAGTGTGTTTATGCGACCACGTTCAACGTGGACATGAGCTGCTTCGACAACGCTGGCGCGAGCGTCGGTGGGTTTGACAGCTTTTACGAAGTTTTTGTGACCGGTCCGGTCTTCGGATGGGCTGCGAACGACGGCTACAACCAACTAACCGACGTGGATGGTGACGGCATTTACTCTGTCACGCTCGATTTCCCCGCGGGAGACGTGGAATACAAGTATGCCATTGATGGTTTTGCCGACCAAGAACAACTGGTTGACGACATGCAAAATGAAGGCGGTTGCGCTCCCATCACAGACTTCGCCGGTTATGCCAACCGCCAGGTGGCTGCGGGTTCAACCACCAACGATACTTACGGCTCTTGCACCTCATGCGAAGACCAAGTCGTTGTGGAGATGTTTGACCTGACCCTTCAGGTGGACATGACCCAATACGCCGAGGCATACGCTTACGGAGGGGTCTTTGTCAACGGCAGTTTCAACGGCTGGTGTGGCGCTTGCAACGCCATGAGCGACGATGATGCTGACGGCATTTGGACCGTGACTCTCAGTCTTGCGGCCGGGACATACGAGTACAAGTTCACGTTGGACGGCTGGAACTACCAAGAGGAATTCGCAGGTGGGGAGTCATGCACTTCCACCATCGATGGGTTCACCAACCGCGCGTTGACCTTGGAAGCCAACACCACCTTGCCCGCAGTTTGCTGGGAGACTTGTGACGCTTGTCCAAGCATCGACGACGTGTTGGGTTGCATGGATGAAAGCGCCAACAACTACAACGCTGACGCGACCCTGGAGCCTGAAAATTCTTGCTTGTACGATTTGACAGTGTCTGTGGACATCTCTCAAACTTCCTTCACTGGAGTGACCCTCGCAGGAGGATTCAACGGTTGGAACAACGGTTCGAATCCCATGACGGATGACGACGTTGACGGTGTGTACAGCATCACGGTATCTGTGACTGCGGGTGCGCAGGAGTACAAGTTCTTGGCGAACGGCGATTGGGGTCTTGCAGAGAGCTTCGACGGAACGGAGTCGTGCACTACAGATCCCGCTGAATTCGTGAACCGTGTGATCCTCGTTGAGGGTCCCACCACCGTGGATACGGTATGCTACAATTCTTGTGAGGCTTGTGTGGACGGTGAAATCTTCGGATGCACCGATTCTGCGGCCAACAACTTCAACGTCGACGCGACTGCCGATGACGCCTCTTGCTTGTACAACACCACTTTCAACGTGGACATGAGCTGTGCGGGCGCGGATTTTTATGAGGTGTTCGTCACCGGTCCACTTTGGGGCTGGCCTGCCAACAACGGCTTCAATCAACTGTTGGACGCCGACGGCGATGGTGTGTACAGCGTGACCATTGAAACGCCAGCTGGCGACGTTGAGTACAAGTATGGCATTGACGGGTTCGCGGATCAAGAGAACTTGATTGACGACATGCAGAATGGCGCCTCATGCGCTCCTGTCACGGACTACAATGGCTACGCCAACCGCCTCGCAGCGTCAGGCAGCACCACCAACGACACTTATGGCAGCTGTGAGGCGTGCCCAGATGAGGTGGAGGGGTGCATCGATGAAACGGCGTGCAACTATGACCCTGCAGCCAATGTCCAGGCCTTTGTTTCTGTTGGAAGCGGCCAATTGAGCATTGAGCTGACCGCAGGTTCTTGGCCTTCTGAGATTTCTTGGACGTTGAACGGTGCCACTTACGGTGCGCCCTACTCGGGCACCCTTGATTTGGAGCCTGGCATGTACCTCATCGAAGGATTTGACAGCTACGGTGACGGATGGAATGGAGCATCCATGAGCATCACGGATTTGGGCTCTGGCTCAACCTATGCGCTTGAGGTTTCAGGTTCTTCTGCAAGCGTGGAAGTGGAAGTGACTGGTGCCATGGCTTCAACGTGTGATTTCGAATCTTGCGCGGGTTGTACGGACGAGACCGCATGCAACTACGATGAAACCGCGACCTTGGACGATGGCACCTGCGAAGATGCCGATGACTTGACAGGCTGCGGTGACACGTGCTTGGATGGGGGTGTGTTGTACGAATTCAGCATCACGGACGCTTTTGGTGACGGCATGTGCTGCGCCTATGGAGAAGGATCGTACACGCTCTTGGTTAACGGAGAAGAGTTGGCCACGGGTGGCGACTTCGGAGACGGGGCGATTGAGCGTTTTTGTGCTCCGGCGGATGCCTGTGTGCAGTTGGTCATGGTGGCCGACAACTACCCAAGTGAGCAATCGTGGAGCCTCTCTGCTGACGGCACTGAACTGGCGTCGGGCAACGGAGCCAGCGAGACCTACAACTTTGGCACTTGCGTTGAAGGATGCACCGATGAGGCCGCTTGCAACTACAGCATGGATGCGAACGCCGACGACGGTTCTTGCTTCTTTGCACCTGATTACTACGACTGTGACGGCGAGACCTGCCTGAATGACACGGACGGCGACGGCGTTTGTGACGAACTCGAAATTGCGGGTTGTGTGGTTCCAACGGCTTGCAACTACGTTGCGAGCGGTGTGACCGACCTCGTTCCTTGTGTCTACCCCGATGCTGGCTACAACTGTGACGGCACATGCATTGGAGATGCAGACCAAGATGGCGTCTGTGATGCCAATGAAATCGTGGGTTGTCAGGACAACAGCGCGTGCAACTACAATGCAGATGCCACCGATGCAGGGGATTGTGATTTCACCAGCTGCTTGGGTTGCACTGACGAGATGGCTTGCAACTACGACTCATCAGCGACGCAAAACGACGGTTCTTGTGACTTCTGCTCTTGCGCTTCAGACGCAAACGGTGGCCAAAATGGATTCAACCTTGCCGTCGAGACGTATGCTGAAAATGGCGTTCAGGGCACAACGACGTACCGTGTGTACGTGACCACGCCGAATGCCACGGACTTCGTGTCTGCCATCGCAGGTGACGAGATTAACCCGTCTTACTTGCGCACGAGCACCTCGTTCTTCCAGAGCGGTTTGGGTGGCTTGACTGCAGACATGATCAACCCCTTGTTCTTCTCTGCTTTCCCTGAGTTGGCCTACGACAGCTGGTTGACCATTGGCATTGAATCTGCCCCCGTACCCGGCGATGGTACGTCCGCGGTCACTTTGGCTCAAGCAGCAGGTGACACCTGGGCAGCAGACTTTGAAGCAGGTCAAAACCTCGAACTCAACAGCTTCTTCGGTGGATCTTGGTTCACGACCAACCTCTCCACCAACGGTGTGGCTGGCGATGACCAAAAAGTCTTGGTCGCTCAGTTGACTACAGATGGAACGTTGACGGGACAACTTTACATTCAAGTCTTCCCCGAAGGTGTGGGAGCCAACGCAGAGTACTTGACCCTGAGCTTCGGCAGCAGCACCTGCGGTTGTACGGATGAGAACGCCTGCAACTACAACGCCGGCGCGATTTACGACGATGGATCTTGCGTCATTGCCGGCATCTACACCTGTGAAGGTGTGTGTGCCAACGATGCGGACGGAGACGGTGTGTGTGACGAACTCGAAATCGTGGGATGTTATGACGAAGAGGCTTGCAACTACAACGCGGATGCCACAGACGAGGGCACATGTGAATACGTGCAGCCAACGTTGCTTCCTGAATCGGGTGCGGGATGTACGCTCTTCTTCAGCGGCTACGCGGAAGGATCCAGCAACAACAAGTTCATGGAGATCTACAACCCAACCGACGCGACGATTGACTTGACGCAGTACGGCTTCCCGAACGTGAGCAACGCTCCAGATAACGGTGAGGGTAACTACGATTTCTGGAACGACTTCCCAGCAGGTGCAAGCATTGCTCCGGGTGATGTGTATGTGATTGCGCACGGTTCTTCAGACCCATCCATCTTGGCCGAGGCGGACCACTTGTTCACTTTCCTCTCGAATGGAGACGACGGCTTCATGCTTGTCTTTGGAACGTCGGACAACTACGTGGCGATTGATGCCATCGGCGACTTCAACGGCGACCCTGGATCAGGATGGAACGTTGCAGGTGTGACAAACGCTACCGCAAACCACAGCTTGATCCGCAAGTCGGACATCACCAGCGGCAACGGTGGCGATTGGATTGCCTCTGCGGGCACAACTGAGGAAGACAGCGAGTGGATTGTCCTTGACAACAACGATTGGACGGGACTCGGCAGCCACGACTTCTCTGGCTCTTGCGGAGGAGGTACGTACGCTGTGGTCTACGACTGTGACGGCGTGTGCTTGAGCGACACGGACGGCGACGGCGTGTGTGACGAATTGGAGATTGCAGGTTGCACCGACAGCGGTGCGTGCAACTACGAATTCGCTGCCACGGACGACAACGGTTCATGTGAATACCTGACTTGTGCAGGTTGCACCGACCTCGAAGGCTGCAATTACGATGATGCTGCGACGATTGAAGACGGCTCATGCACGTACCCCGATCCATTCTTGGATTGCGCAGGGAACTGCTTGAATGACCTCAACATCAACGGCATTTGTGACGAACTCGAGGTGTTGGGTTGCACGTACGCTGCGGCCTGCAATTACGACGCCGACGCGAACGTGGATGACGGCCAGTGTGACTTCGCCTGCTTGCTGACGGGTTGTACGGACCCAGCAGCTGACAACTACGACGCGGCCGCAACGGTGGACAACGGCAACTGCTTCTATGTGGGTTGCATGGACACCGATGCCTTGAATTACGATGCAGGAGCGAACTTCCCAGGCTCATGTGAGTACTGTGAAGGCGACTTCAACTTCGACGGAGAAGTGGACGTCAACGACTTGCTTGACTTCTTCCAGCTCTGGGGCAACGTCTGCGAATAAGATTGACTTCGCCTGATTGAAATGGAGCGGGCCACCTTCGGGTGGCCCGTTCTTATTTTTGGCCCCTATCCCTCATGTCATGACTCCCCAAGACGAAGCCAAACGCGCACAGCTCCGCCAGCAACTGAACGAGACCCACACGTGGCCTTGTGTGTTCAAGTTCAAATTCATCATGCCAGCGAAGCCTGAGAACGAGGCGGCCTTGCGTGCCATCTTTGGCCAAAGGGCGGCGTTTCAAATCCGCGAGTCCTCCAAGGGGAATTACCGCGCAGTGACGGTGGACGAAGAGGTGCAGGGGCCAGATGACATCTTCGCCCGGTACGAGGCGGCCTCATCCATCCCTGGAATTTTGTCCCTGTGATGACCATGGAGACGTTGCAGTGGACGCTGCTCGTGGGTTTGCTGGCCATGGTGGTGTACGTCCTTTGGCATCGCATGCGTGCCTCGTTTGTCGAGGGGGTGGCGCCCAAGATGGCCGCGGATTGGGAAGGCGAAGCCCTCACGGTGAAGGAGGACGTTTTGACCCTCCGCGTTCGAGTTCAGCGGGCCGGGAAGGTGGACGTTGGCTTGAAGGAGGCCGCAGGAGCGGAGATCACGATTCACTCCGGCGACCTTGCCCAAGGGGTGCACGAATGGAGCGTAGAGGTGCCGAAACGAGGCCAGTGGGTGGCGAAACTCACGTGTGAGGGGCATCGCAGCGAACGACGCCTTCCGTCTTGAGGAGAGGCCGCAGTTCACATCCGCTCCGGCATGTCAATGCCGAGCAAATTCATCCCGTTGGAGACCGTGGTGCTGACCGCGGCACACAGGGCGAGTCGGAGGTTTCGAACGTTTGCGTCCCCTTCTTTGGCGATGGGGTGATCCTGGTAAAAGCTTGAGAAGGCTTTGATCAAGTCGTAGCAGTGGTTGGCGACCACGGAGGGGTCGTAAGTCGCTGCGGCTTCTTGAACAATGCTTGGGAACGCGAGAACGCCGGCTGCCAAGGTGCGTTCGGCGGCGTCGAGGGGCGTGTTGACGGACCAAGAGAGGGTGGCGGCGTCGACCTCGGCACTGCGCAGAATGCTTTTGCAACGAACGACGTTGAACTGGATGAACGGAGCGGTGTTGCCGAAGAAGTCGATGCTGGATTTGGGGTCAAACATCATGGACTTCGCAGGCGCCACTTTCATGAGAAAATACTTGAGCGCTCCGTGACCCACTTGGCGGGCAAGAGCGGCTTTGTCGCTGTCAGAGAAATCGTCCACCTTGCCGAGCTCGTCGGAAATGGCGCGCGCCGTGGTCCGCATTTCGAGAAGCAAGTCGTCGGCGTCGACGACGGTTCCCTCGCGGGACTTCATCTTGCCTTCCGGAAGTTCCACCATGCCGTAGCTGAGGTGGTGGTTCCTGTCAGCTTGGGCGAAGCCGAGCTTTTTGAGGATGAGGAAAAGGACCTTGAAGTGGTACTCTTGTTCGTTGCCGACGGTGTAGACTTGGCGGTCGAGGCCAGGGTAGTCGCTGAAGCGAAGGATGGCTGTCCCAATGTCTTGCGTCATGTAGACCGCGGTGCCGTCGCCGCGCAGCAAGAGCTTTTCGTCGAGCCCGTCGTCGGTCAGATCCACCCAAATCGAGCCGTCCTCTTTCTTGAAGAAGACGCCCTTGGCCAATCCATCTTCCACGTGTTGTTTGCCAAGGAGGTAGGTGTCGGATTCGTAATAGAGCTTGTCGAAGGTCACGCCCATGTCGTCGTAGGTGGCGTTGAAGCCATGGTACACCCAACCATTCATGGTTTTCCAGAGCTCCACCACTTCCGCGTCGCCGTCTTCCCAGCGTTGCAACATGGCGCGAGCCTCTTGCATGATGGGGCTCGCGGCTTCCGCTTCTTTGGGGTCCAAACCGCGTGCAACCCCTTCAGCGACTTCCGCTTTCAAGGCTTTGTCGAAGGCCACGTAATAGCGGCCCACGAGCTTGTCGCCTTTCTCGCCAGTCGTGTCAGGCGTTTCGCCGTTGCCCATCTGCTGCCACGCCACCATGGACTTGCAGATGTGGATGCCTCGGTCGTTGATGATTTGGACTTTCACCACGTCGTGGCCGGCCGCTTCGAGGATGCGTGAGACGCTGTAGCCCAGAAAGTTGTTGCGCAGGTGGCCGAGGTGAAGAGGCTTGTTGGTGTTGGGGGAGCTGTACTCCACCATCACTTGAGGTTGAGAGCCTGGGGTGGCAAATCCCCAAGAGGAAGAAGCCACAGCATCTCGGAGGGTTTCAGACCAGCTTGCGTCGGTCAGGGTCAAGTTGAGAAAGCCTTTGACGACGCTGAAGGCAGAGATCCAATCTTGCGAAGCCACAAGGGCCTCGCCGAGTTTTTCGGCGGCGACGTGGGGGGGGGCTCCCGCCATGCCTGCGAGTGGGAAAACGACCAAGGTTCGGTCGCCTTCGAATTCCGCGCGTGTGGTTTGGATTTGGATTTGGGCGTCGGAAGGACGCTTCCCAAACGTGGCTTCAAACGTGTCGAGCACCGCGTGGTGCAGGCGGGTGTCAAGGGCGTGAATCATGAATCGGCAGAAGCTTCTTCGGTGCGGGGCAGATGAATTTCAGCCATCATGCAACGCGCGGAGCCCCCGCCGCAGGTTTCGATGGTGTTCAGGTCGTTGTGGACCAACGTGCCAAATTGTCCCAAGGTCGCTCTTTGGTCTTCGCTCAAGGTGTCGAAGGCGTTTTGGCTCATCACGATGAGCTTGTCGCCAGCGCGGGTTTGCACCTCGAGCATGTTCCCGGCGAAGAGGTTGATTTGGGCTTCAGAAAGCAGGATGACGGTCAGGCCGTCCGCTTCGAGAGACTCGCGAAGCAGGGTGCGGTCGTCGTCGTGATCGACGCAGTCGAGGCAGACAGCAGCCCACCCTGTGCCGATGGCCATCATCACGTTGGTGTGGTAGATGGGGAGACGGTTGTTGTCCACGGTTTGAAGCGCTTCGAAAACCACACCCTCGAGGTCCATGGCTTCGCACCATTGCTCGAAGGCGTTGCGGTCCGTGCGTGGGCTAAGTGCGGCATAAGCCTTGCCGTGGATGCGGTCGAGGACCATGCTGCCTGTGCCTTCAAGGAAGGCGTCGTGCTGCTCAAACTCGGTGAAATCCACGATTTCGGTGAGTTGAAACCCGTGTGTGTGAACGAGGTCATGGAGGATTTCTTCCCGGCGCTCGAGCCGACGGTTGGGCGCATACATGGGGTAGAGGCCGACGCGTCCGTCGCCGTGAAAGCTGACCCAGTTGTTGGGAAACAAGGCGTCAGGAGTGTCTGTAGAAGGATCGTCCTCCACAACAAGCACGTCCACGTCTCGGGACCGCAATGCCTCCACCATGCCGTCAAATTCGTCAAGGGCTTGTTGGTGGACATCCTCCACGTCCGAGTCCCTCTGGTAGTGGTTGTTGCCTGCTGTCTCTTCGTTTTTGCGAAACGTGGCCGGCCGGACCATCAGGATGTGTGAGGTGCTTTGGGGTAGGGTGGACATGAACAAGCAGTTAGGCGTGTCGTTGAAGGGGGAGAGTGACGCAGCGAAGCAGGCCTTCCATTTTGGCCGTTTCCTGAAGGGGCGTGGTGAATACATTGTACCCCCAAGCCTGAAGTTGCGCGTTGACGCGGTCAAAGGTCGGGCACGAGACCACGTCTTGAGGGGTGATCGAAATCAAGTTGCATTGCATGTCGTACATCTGTTGGGCGTCGACCTCAAGGAGGTTCGCTCCAAAGCGCTCACGCACCCAAGCGCGGTCTTCCTCAAGGCGGAGGCCTGCGGGATGGAAAATGGCGTGACCTCCTGAAAGAACGCTGAGGCAACAATCCAAATGCAGTGCATTGGCACGGGGGTCGACGTCCGATTTGGACAATTGAAAGCCCCTCACGTTCCAATCCGGATATTGGTCCGAGAGCCAATCAAGTGCCGCTTGGTTTGTGCGCGACGTTGTGAACGTGCTGAACTGATCAGGAGCGCTGTACCCCACCCAAATCTCTCCGTTCATTGGCATGACATCTCCGCCCTCGACGCGCACCCCTGCAGGCGGATTGAGCTGATGGCGATCCGGGACCGACTCCAGCAAGGGAGCGATGCCTTCCCATTCTTCGGCGCGGTCAGAAATCATGCGCGTGATGATGACGCGGTCGTCAACGACAGCACCGACATCGCGGGCGAAGATTTGGTTCAGGTCGGGAACGTTCTGCGGACGAAGCACACGCACGTCTTGGGATTCCAAAAGCCGCACAAGGCCGTCCAATTCATCGGCGCAATCCGCTTCCAGGGGAAACGTGCCGGCCAGGATGTGCTCCTTGGATTTGGGGTCGTAGGACTCCTCGACGGTGGGGATTCCGCCCATCGATTGAGCCGTGCCCACCACCACGGTGCGCAGGGCATCCCATTCGTTGACCGCACGGAGCTTCACCGATTTATTTTTTGTCGAAATGTTCCCGCTTGTGGCGGAGCAACTCGAGCATGGTCTCGTTGTCCATCATTTCGGCCGCCAATTGAGGCGATTTGCTGATTTGCGGGGGAAGGAACATGCAGTGCAGGCTGTCCAAGGAGCTCAGCACGTACATGGAAGAATTCGCGTTGATTTCGAATTGACGAATGAGCGCCGTGTCGCCGTTTTCAATCTGGTCGAATTCGTAGTACTCAATGGCTCCTTTGCCATACTGGTCCTGCAGCGTGAGCCGCATGCCCTCTGGGTTGCCCTCGAAATTCTCAAAGAAGTCCAAAAAGTAATTCAGGTCCAAACCCAACAGCGCCACGCGCTGGTCTTCTTCCTCCACCCAGGGACTGACGTAGCGGATGTGGCACCCCCCGGCGCGGTTGCGCAAGCCTTGGTGAAACCACTTGTCCATCATTTCCTTTTGCAGGGTCAGCATGGCCGTGTCTGCAGTGCGGTGACTGGGGAAGTGATTGAACATGGCATCCCACTCTCCGACGTTGGAAAGGTGGAAGTAGTCGTACAAGTCCTCGAGAACCACCTCCATGGAATCTGCTGCCATGAACGCCAGCAACCCCACGTTATCCACCGTGACCTTCAATGGATCCAATTCGGGATTCAAATCGAGGTCCGGGACGGCCACGACCTGTTTTGGCGCGCCGTCTGCCACCGCCAATTTGGCATTCACGTCGTGGGAAGAGGCGGGTTGCTCGCAGCTGGAAAAGAGGCTCAAAAGGCCGCCTGTCACAAGCCCAACAACAAGGGTCACACGGATCCAACTCATGCCTCAAAGATAACGGCTGCGGAACCGAAGTCAGTTCACGAAAATGCCGCCTCCTTCTTGCGGAGATTGTAGAATCAACTTCCGAGTCAATTCGATCCGCTCGAGAAGCATGCGTTGCATGTCTTCCAATCGCGGTTGACTGAGGATGGCTGCCCGTTGCAAGGCATCCACGCCCAAATGCTGGATCAGCCGGATCAGCCCTTGGTTCTCCAGGTAGGTGGTGTTCATCTCCAGGTCTCGCATGTCTTGAATGAGTGCGTCCCGAGCCTCGGTGCATGCTGCTCCGAGGTCCCATTGAGCCCAGTTGGGCATGCATTCGACATCCCCCAGCGGGTAAGGGGCAGAATGCAACGTCTCGTCCAAAGACTTCAGTTTAAACAGGCCTGTGGATGTGACGGCAACATCCCGTTTTCCGCCATCCATGCGTTTCTGGACTGTCACGAGTCGCATGGTGGCCCCCACGCGCCAGATTTTTTGATCGTGGCAGAAGGCAATGCCAAACTCGTCCACCTGCATGGATTCGAGTTCATTGAACAGCGTTTGAAACCGAGGTTCGAAAACGTGTAGCCCTACCGTTTCACCCGGCAAAGGAAGCAGTCGCAAAGGAAAGAGGGGAAGGGGCATCCGCTAGAGTACGACACCTCTCGGAGAAGGGAGGTGTCAGAAGTCACCAGCGCCTCACTTGCGGGGCTGAGCGAGCGCTTTGGGGACGGCAAGCCCCGCATAGGCGCGTTTGCCGTTGGGGTAAATGCCTTCGAGCAACACGCCCTGTTCGCCGGAACGCGCCGCGCGATCGATGGCCTGGCGGACGTCCTCCACCGCATGCACGGGGGTGCCGTCGACACGCAGCAAGATGAACCCGCGGCTCAACCCCTGACGTCGCCATTCGCCGTCGCGAACCTCCTGGGCGACCACACCTCCCCGAAGACGAAGCTTTTGGAGGTCGTCCTGGCTGAGCTCTCGGAGCAGCACTCCCCATTCGTCTTGCCAATCCGGAGTGACGTCGGATGCAGCGGGAGTGGTTGGCTTGCTTTCGGGCAGCGGGGCAGCAGCGCGGGGGGCAGAAACGGGTGGCGCTCCGAGGTTGGTGTCTCCATGACGGTCGGTCAACTCCACGCGAAGCTCCATCCGTTGTCCTTCGCGGTCCAGAGCCACCGCGATCTCGTCGCCCGGCCGATGCTTGGACAGCTGTTCTTGGAGCGCAGGGAAGGAGTTGACCGCAACGTCGTCCACTTTGAGGATGCGGTCGCCAGATTGGAGGCCAGCAGCCTCTGCACCTCCGCCTGGGCTCGTGGAACCGATTCGGACGCCGGTGCCCTGAGGGTCCACCTGCACGCCGAGGTAGGCGCGCTGCACCCGCCCAAACTCCTTCAAGTCGCGCACGACCTTGGCCACGATGGAAGAGGGGATGGCAAAGGAGTAGCCAGCGTAGGACCCGGTTTGGGAGGCGATGGCGGTGTTGATTCCAACGAGCTTGCCGTCGAGGTTGACCAAGGCGCCGCCGCTGTTTCCAGGATTGACAGCGGCGTCCGTCTGCAAAAAGCTCTCCACGGGATACACGTCCCGGGAGGCGTCGGGCGCGAGGAGACGGATGTTGCGCCCTTTGGCGCTGATGATGCCTGCGGTGACGGTGGAGGTCAAATTCAGGGGGTTGCCCACGGCGAGCACCCATTCGCCCACCCGGACCTCGTCCGAATTGCCAAACGTCAAGGCCTCCAACTCCCTGTCGGCGTCCACTTCGAGAATCGCCAAGTCCGTGCTGGGGTCACTTCCGAGCACCTTGGCGTCGTAGGAGGAGCCGTCGGACAGGTTGATGCGCACCTGGCGGGCTCCTTCAATGACGTGGTGGTTGGTGACAATCAACCCCTCCGAATCCACAACGACGCCGCTGCCCGACCCTTGCGCGACGCGTCCTGAAGCCATGCCTAACATGCTGAGCCACGGATTGCTGTAATCCGGCACGACAGAAGTTGTTTGGACGTGGACCACGGCGTGGACGCTCGCTTCGGCGGCGCGCACAAACGGGGTCTCACCAGAAGGGAGGTTGGCAGGAGCAGGGGAAGGCCAATTGGGGGTCGGCGTGGTGGAGGCGTGGGTCGGGTGAACCCAATTGGCGGGAGAGGAGTCCGGGCTGCGATCGTCCCCGGCGACGAGGTGGCAAACGCCGACCGTGGCCAGCAGAACAGTTGCTCCTTGAAAGACGAGTGTGGATGGGAAGGACATGGCGTTTGAAGTTGTTCGGAATGGAACAAATCAACGTCAAGCCCTCGTTTTTCAGGGCGTCTGAAATGTCAAGAAACTTGAAACGCCCTGGCGTTTTACTTTTCTTGGATGAGTCCAATCTCGCGCAAGCGTTGCTCGAGGTATTCGCCGGCGGTGATGGGCTCATCGATGGGCGATTCGCCTTCGTTCACGCATTGGGGAAGGGCCGCCAAGCTCATGCCGGATACGGGGTGGCAAAAGAACGGCATGCTGAAACGAGGTTGGCTCCACATTTCCCGTGGCGGGTTGACCACGCGGTGAGTTGTGGACTTCAGTTGGTGGTTGGTCAAGCGTTGCAGCATGTCACCTACGTTCACGACAAGGTGCTCGGGCAAGGCCGTGACGCCGGTCCATTCGCCCTTGGTGTCCATGACTTCAAGCCCGGCCGCCGACGCACCCACGAGCAGGGTGATCAAGTTGATGTCCTCGTGTTGTCCTGCGCGCACGCTGGAGACTGGCTCCGACGTGATGGGAGGGTAGTGGATGAGTCGCAAAATGCTGTTGCCTCCAGGGACGAATTGTTCGAAGTACGCCTCGTCCAAGCCCAAATGCAGGGCAATCGCTTTCAACATGTCTCGGCCGACACCCTCCAAGGCTTGGTACAAGGCATCTGAATTGGACGCCAGGCCTGGGCACTGTTCAACCGTCGCATTGGGGGGGTACTCGGACAAATCCGCTCCTTCGGGGACTTGCATTTGGCCCACCTGCCAAAACTCCTTCAAGTCGGCCGCCTTCGAATCCTTGGCATGCTCCGTCCCAAAGCTCACGTACCCGCGTTGGCGGTTGTGCTCGGGGTGCTCGTGCGTCATCTTCACTTCCGTGGGCAGCGCAAAGAAGCCCTCCGCCTCGCGGTACATGCCCTCGATCAATTCCGGGGCGACGCCGTGACCCGAGATGGCTGCAAAGCCGATTTCCCGGTACGCCGCGCCGAGGTCGTCCACAAAGGCCTGGCGTTGTTCCGCAGTGCCGTGGGTGAAGTCAGCCAAGTTCAGCGTGGGAATGCCGGCGACAAAGTCAAGGTGCGCGACGGCAGCAGGAGGATTTTTCATGAGATCAAAAATTCAGTGCAGGGGCAAGTTCGCAAAAACACGCCTCACTTCAGTTGAGATGCGTCAGCCAGAATGCGTCGAAGCCCGTCGCCGTGGGTGTTCCAGGAGAATTTGGATTCAATTTCCCGCCGCGCTTGCAATGCCATTTCTTGGGCTTGGGCTCGGTTGGAGAGCATGCGGTCGATGGTTGAGGCGAAGGAGTCGGCGTCGTGGCACACCTCAGCATGGCCCGCAGAAGGCAGGCCAAGCGGAGCAAAGGCATGAGGAGAAAGCACGCAAGGGAGTTCCGACGCCATGGCCTCGAGGACTTTGTTCTGCAGTCCCGTGCCCATCCGGAGGGGGGCCACGAAGAGCGTCGCTTTGTGGTATTCCGCGGCGATGTCGTCGACCCAGCCGGTGACAACCACGCGTTCCGAGGCCAGGGCTTTGAGGCTGGGTTTGGGCTCAGCTCCAGCCAACACCACTTTCACTTCAGGGTGTTGGATGCGAGGCAAGATGTCCTCCACGAGGTGGTGGGCGGCATCCACGTTGGGCGCGTACGACATGTTGCCGGTAAACAAAATCACGGGCGGGCCTGACGGACGCTTCGAACTGGGGGCAAACGCGCTCAGGTCGACCCCGTTGGGCACCAGGTGGATGTGGTCTCGGTCGCGGTGTGGAATCAGCAACCGGTCGTTGCGCGAGATGATGGCGTGGGCATCGAAGTAGTCAAACACCCGCGATTCGTAGCGTGCAAGCCGCGTGCCTTCTGCGCGCATCAGCCAGCGCAGGAGGGGCGACCAAGGGCGGCGTTCGGAATGCGCGCGTCGATGCATGCCGGCGCTGA
>Ga0209037_1000013_pt1 | contig 72704 bp, 60 predicted proteins | sample SaaInl25SG_5_DNA_FD_188225 | JGI IMG/M metagenome (GOLD analysis project Ga0209037, IMG submission 188225) | Marine microbial communities from expanding oxygen minimum zones in the Saanich Inlet - ESP_125SG_5_DNA (SPAdes) (version 2) | ecosystem: Environmental > Aquatic > Marine > Intertidal...
GTTACTGGTGGTGTGTTGCAGGTTGTGCAGGGTACAACAGTAGCAAACATTGTTACTACATCAACCAGTTTTACCTCTACAGGATTCTCACTAAATATTACACCTACATCGACTTCATCTAAGATTCTTATAATGTTAAATGGCGGCGGGGTTTTTCTGGATACTACATCCCAAAATACAATGCACACAACTGTATATCGTGGTGCAACTAATCTTGCAAATTCTACTTACGGCTTTACAAGACATAGTACGCCCGGCGGATCATGGCAACTTACACCACATTCATTTTCATTTTTAGATTCACCAAGTACAACGTCAGCGACCACATATACAATTTATTATAGATCAACTAATGGTAACCAAATTCAGTTTAGTAATAACGATAGAGGCATTGTTGCTTTAACACTAATGGAAATCGCAGGCTAAAGGAGAAACACATGGCAAGCGTATCACAGGCTCTCTCAGAGCTTAACATCACAGAATGGGTTCTCCGTGGCGAACCTACAACAGAAGCAGAGTTCGGGGCTATGTTCCGTAAAGTTACAGGGGCGGATGCCAATGGTTCAGCCATTGAGTCAGCTAACTCAGCAGACTGGGGTGTAACATGGACTCAGGTATCAGCAAAGCAAGCAGAGCTTACAGCGGCAGAGCCTATGAAGGCACTCCGTGCAGAGCGTGATCGTTTGATCGCCGCTACTGACTGGTGGGCATCATCTGATCTGACCATGACGGCTGAACAGTCTGCATACCGTCAGGCACTGCGTGACATCACAGACAGCGCAACATCGCTTGATGATGTTGTATGGCCAGTTAACCCGTAAGGATAAAGGATGGCACATCATATGGCAACAGAAAGCACTAAAACTTTAGTAGACGGTTTAAGTGTAGTCACTGTGGTAGGAACGATTGGTGAACTGTTGCCTCCGATGGCGGCGTTGTTTACATTAGTATGGACAGCAATAAGGATCTACGAAACTAAAACAGTACAGAGGTTATTGGGCAAGGATAGCCCCGATGATAGCTGAACTGGCCGCCGCTAATGCGGCCTTTGGAGTTATTAAAGAAACCATTGCAAATGGTAAAGAACTCTATGAAGCAGGACAGGCACTAGCAGACTACTTTGGTCTCAAAGCTGAGATACAAAAGAAAGCACATGAACACGGATATAAGTCTGACCTTGAAGCGTTCATGGCTACAGAGCAACTCAAAGAATATGAGGAGGCTCTGAAACAAATGATGATCTGGCAAGGGCGAGCCGGGTTATGGACAGATTGGTTAGACTACCAGAGAAAGATGAAGGAAAGCCGTGAAGCCGCTGAACGAGCAGAGAAAGCCAAGAAAGCTAAACGCAAGAAACAGATTGTTGATTGGTGCATTGGGATTGGTTTGGGCATTAGCGTTCTCTCAGCCATTGGTTTGGTGATATACATCTTCTACTGGATCAGTAAACAGTAGGTAACTTATGTGGTTATTATTTGCAATCCTAATTCAAGCTGATGGCTACGCTGTCTATCCTCAAGGGCCATTTGCAACAATGGACGAGTGCTTTGAAGCCCGTGAGTATTTCATGGCAACAGCACCACAGCCTAAGATCAACTATGAAGCAGTGTGTGTACAGACGGACGTAACAGGTAATGCCACATGATTGGAATTATTTCTAAGATACTTGGCTCAGGTGATGTCATCAAGAAAGGAATGGAGCTAATTGATGATATGCACACCTCCGATGAGGAAGCTATTGCCGCTAAGTCAAAGGCGAAGATTGATCTCATAAACGCCTATGCTCCATTCAAACTCGCACAACGCTACATTGCTCTAATGTTTACAGCAGTGTTTCTCAGTATGTTTGTCCTTGTACTTGCTATGACGTTAGCAGGTGAAGGTGACATTAACGCAGTCAAAACCATTATCGGTGACTTCTGGATTGGAGAAATTATGTTGATGATCGTTGGCTTTTACTTTGGCGGCGGTTTAGCCGAATCAGTAAGGAAGAAATAATGCCAAAAGTAGCAGGGAAAGAGTATCCTTACACTAAGAAGGGTATGGCAATGGCTAAGAACAAGGCCAAAGCAACAGGTAAGAAAGTTAGCTACGGAAAGAAAAAGGCTAAGAAATGAGCAAAGGTTTATACGCTAACATCCACGCTAAACGTAAGCGCATTGCAGCCGGTAGTGGTGAGACAATGCGTAAACCAGGTAGCAAGGGTGCACCAACGTCTAAATCATTTAAGCAAGCTAAGAAGACGGCTAAGAAGAAATGATTCGTAAAAGCTACGGTGCTGTTTTAACAGGCACATCACAAACACTTTACACAGTCCCTGCCGGTAAAAGTGCTCAATGGGTGTTGATGTACATTACCAACACTAGCGGCTCTAACGGCACTGTAGAAGTAGACTACTACAACGCAGAGCAAGACACTACCTTCTCTATACTAGAAGGCTACACGGTAACAGCTAAAGAGTTCTTTCAAATCGGTGGTGAAATTAATGCTTTCATTATGATGCGTGAAGGCGACAGTATTTCTGCATTTGCTACGCAACAAATGACGATGCTTATATCGTTGATTGAAGAAAACAACATTATCCAAGGGGGCTAAAGTGCCTAAGTCTAAAGACCCTAAGTTAGCCAGAGCAGGTGTCAGTGGTTACAACAAGCCTAAGCGCACACCGGGTGGCTCTAAGAAGTTTGTTGTTGTTGCTAAAGAAGGTGACAAGACTAAGACGATTCGCTTTGGTGATCCCAACATGACCATCAAAAAAGACCAACCTAAAAGACGGAAGAGCTTTCGTGCTCGACACAAATGCGATACCAATCCACCATCAAAGCTGACAGCAAGGTACTGGTCGTGCAAGAAGTGGTAGTAAGAGATACTGTTACTCAACACGACTTTATACAATTACTAAAAGATTCAAAATACCACCGTGGGTGGACTGCAGAGGATGTCAAGAGAATTATTTTCCCTCTGCTTAAGAAAAAACAAGCGTTGTTTGCTTATGACAACGACAACATACAAGGGATGGTAACGTGGGCTTGGGTTGACCCTCAAGTGTCCAAAGGTTACCTTGAGGGGACTCAAAAACTAACCTCAGAGGCTCTCACAGGCTCTACAGGCGATCTTTGGGCTATTGACTTTATAGCCCCATACGGAAACGTAAAGAACGTCATACAAAGCCTTACAAAGAGTTTTAAAGAATTACATCCAGAGCACACATCGGCTAAGATGTTCAGGAGAGCAAAGAACTATGCTAGTAAAGTCACCCTTCGGTAGACACTATACAGACACCGCAGAAAAGCTAGAGCAATCTCTGTACTGCTTTGGTGGTGACAGCAGTTCATCAGATGCCGGAGGAGCTCCGTCGACACCTCAAGAGGCTGAGATGGATAGAGAGATGGCGGCTATCGAGCAAGAGTTTGCTGATATGACTGCCGCCTATGAATCTGGTGGTTCTTATACATCTCAAGGTGTCACGACAGAAGGCTCAGATACTGCCAACGAAGATGTAGCAGTCCGTGAGTCTATCACAGAACCCGGTAAGACTTACAACTTTAACATTGATAGAGCCGCTGACTACTCTTACGATGCACAAGGTCGTCGTGTTTACGATACCTTAGACCCTCAAATGCAACAGTTATACGATGTTGACCGTGCTGTCAACCGTATGACGACTCTTCTTGACTCAGGTGTAATGACTGTCTCAGATGCTGAAGGCAACGTCATGAGTATGGAAGAGACAATGGATCGTGACATTGCTCTGGCTGATGCTCAGTTTGAAGCTCTTGATGCAATCTATGCAAACCCTAAGTACGCTGATAAACTTGCTTCGTTAATGGTTGAAGACCCTGAGACAGGCAAGATGGTGCCTAGGGGTGACCTTCAAATCTTTATGCGTGACACAGGTCAAATCCTTGTTCGTGATCCTGATATGTTCGACAGGATTATGGCTGAAGATGTTGGCCCCGGGATCGCTAACTACATCGCAGGACAAGTAGGTGGTACTGGGTTAGCTACAGTCGCCTTTGACATCTTCGGTGCACCTGTGAATGCTTACTCAGCTAACTTACTGTTCCAAGGTGGTCGTGCGGCGGCCTCAGGTTCACTCTTCGGTACACCTCTGATTACTGCGACTGCTTGGGAAGACCCTGTTACTGGTGAGAACGTAACTGAACAACGTCTTAACATTGCAGGTGATACTGTAGACCGTCGGTTTACAACAGAGACTGAGTTCCGTGAGCGTCAAGCCGCAGAACAAGCACTGAAAGATCAATATGACTCAGGTCAGGCCATTGGTGATTCCGGAACACTTGCTGAAAGCCGCACAGGCACACGAAAGCCAACTTGGCGTGATTACGTCAATACTGACTTTAGTCTTGAACAGGCTGTGTTTAGTTCAGTCCTTGATAGTCAAAACTTTGCATCACTACCTGAAAGTATCCGTGATGGTGTTGTCTTAACAAAGAACATTGCAGAAGGACAAGACCCACTGACAGCACTCATAGGTGTCTATGGTGACGATGTAGCAGAACAATTAAATCTTGAAGGTCTTGCGAATGACGCTATTGATGCGGCATTTACACCTGAGACTGCTCAGTTTATTAAAGAAAACCACGATGTACTTAAGTTAGGTGCTGACATTGTTGTTCGTGGTAAAGATCCCTCAGCGGCTATTGTAGATCGTTTTGGTGGTAAGATTCTTGACTACCTCAACGCAGACACCCCGAACCTTAGAGCCGCAGGGCAAGCAGGGTTAAACTTTGGTGTTGCTTTAGACAAAGGGGTTCCATTAGACCAAGCATTGCCTCGTGCTGTGGTTGACTACTTTGAACAAGGCGGTACAGTAGACCTAGCCACAGAAGGTGGTAACTTCCTTAAAGGTGTCTTCCCTGAGATCAATATTGACCTACCAGACGTTAATCTTCCAGACTTAGATATTGACTGGAAAGCAACGTGGGATGGTATTAACGCTAAGCTCCCTGAAGGTAACTTTAGATTCGCTAATGAGCTAATCCCTGACTTTGGTATTGATGGTTTGTTTGACCAAGGCTTTACACTTGAGGATTTCAACTGGGAAGCTATCGACACCTCAGGTATGAACCTAGGTGACTTTAATGCACGAGGGTACGACCTAGCAGACCTACAGGATATGGGGGTTGACTTGCCAGACTTAAACATTGACATCCCACGACTAGACTTTGAGCTACAGTGGGCTAAGATGACAGAGACATACCCCGGAGAAAAGATCACACCTGAAGGTGAAATGATTGCTTCTTTAGAGCCCGACCTAGATTTCTTAGGCGATGATGAGACTCCATTCTCAAGACAATTACTTGAGTCTGGAAAAATTGCTTGACATTTAACTTAAAATATGGTATCATACACATATGACGTACTTACAACTTGTTAATGCAGTCCTAAGAAAACTTAGGGAAGAAGAAGTTACTACTGTAGACGAGAGTGACTACTCTAAGCTCATTGGTGATTTTGTTAATGATGCTAAACGTCTAGTCGAAGACACTTGGGACTGGACGGGACTTAGGCACACCTATACAATTACTACGACTGTAGATGATCCTGTGTACTCGTTGAGTGGTTTTACTACTCGCTCAAAGATTCTTTATGTGCACAATGAAACACGGAATATAAACATCCCTCAGGAATCACTTCAGCGTATTCGTCAACTAAATCTTGAGTCTGACAGTGCTGTTGGCCCTGTGGTTTATTTTGCTGTCGATGGGCTTGATGGTAATGGCGACGCTCAGATTCGCTTATATCGGACACCTGCGGCAGTCGAGACATTTAATGTCTATACCGTAAAACGTACTGGTAATCTAACAACCGATTCAGAATCAACTTTAATTCCAGACTCTCCTATTATCCAATGGGCTTACTCCTATGCTCTCCGTGAGCGTGGTGAGACAGGAGGACAATCTGCGGCGGAACAGGCACTCTTTGCACAGAATGAACTAAACAATGCTGTGTCTTTTGATGCCGGATTGAGCCCTGATGAGACAGTCTGGACTTCTGTATAATGGCAAAACCACTTCAGAGTATTGCAATTCAAGCACCGGGTTTCTTTGGGTTAAACACTCAAGACTCACCTACGTCATTACCTGAGCAGTTTGCATTGGTTGCTGAGAATTGTGTTATTGACCAGTTTGGTCGTATTGGTGCTCGTAAGGGATGGACATACGAAACTACTTCTGGTGGTGACAGTATTGTCTCGATTGGTGAGTTCGTTAAGTCTGATGGAACTACCGAAGTTATCTCAAGCAGTGCTACAGCTATCTACAAAGGCACAACTACATTAACTGATATTACACCTGCGTCACACACAGTGTCCGATGGTCTATACGATCACGCTACTTTAAACGGAGTGCATTACTTGTTCCGTGAGGGGTCTGATCCTATTTACTATAATGGGACGACTTGTGATGAAGTATCTGCACACCCAGACTACTCTGGTACGGTGCCTAGCGGTAATATTGTGCAGTCTGGCTTTGGTCGACTGTGGGTTGCCAAAACGTCAACCAATAACACAACTGTATATTGGTCAGACTTACTCATTGGCGTTAAGTGGGATACAGGATCGTCTGGTTCTATAGATATATCTAAGGTGTGGCCTGATGGGGCTGATGAGATTACTGCACTGGCGGTACACAACGGAATCCTAGCAATCTTCGGTAAACGCCAGATTCTCTTGTACGTTGGTGCTGAAGACCCTGCGACTATGAAACTAGCAGATACCATTGTTGGTATTGGTTGTATCGCACGAGATTCTGTACAAGTCACAGGAACAGACTTAATCTTCCTAAGTGACTCAGGTGTTCGTAGCTTAAAGCGTACAGTCCAAGAGAAGTCAGCACCAATGACTGACATCTCAAGCAACATTCGGACTGAGCTAACAAACTACATTCTGTCTGAATCAGCGAATATCTTTTCGGTTTACTCACCAGAAGAAGCATTTTATTTATTACACTTACCAACAACAAACATCACTTATTGTTTTGACATGAGAGCTCCTCTCCAAGACGGAGCACACCGTGTAACCCAATGGGACACAATTGGCCCTCAGGCTCTCTGTAGAACCCGTAGCGGGACGTTGTTGCTTGGGAAGGGCTTAGGTATTGCTAAGTACGATGGTTACTCAGACAATGGCTCTGCGTACCAAATGTCGTACTTTACCAACTACATTGACTTTGGTGCTCCTAGTAACCTTAAGCTCCTTAAGAACCTTAAGATCACAGTAATTGGTGGTAGTGCAACAGATGTGACGCTTAACTGGGGCTATGACTATTCATATGCTTACAAGAAGAAACGATTTACGTTGTCTACTCAGGTTATCGCAGAGTACAACATTGCAGAATATAACATTGGTGAATTTAACGCAGGGGTCTTGGTAAACCGTCCGACAGTAAACGCTAGTGGTGGCGGTCAGGTCGTACAACTTGGTGTTGAAGCAGAGATCAACGGATCACAAGTTTCAATTCAGAGACTCACAGCACAGGCTATCGTAGGAAGGACTATCTAATGTCAAACTATACTAAGACAACTAACTTTACAGTCAAGGACTCTTTGGCATCTGGTAACCCCGCCAAGATTATCAAAGGCTCTGAGATTGATTCTGAATTTGATGCTATTCAAACAGCAGTAGCAACTAAATCAGATATAGCATCTCCGACATTTACAGGAACAGTAACTGCACCGACCGTCACGGTTACAGGTACTTTAACAGCAGGTACAATTGACGGAGGAACTTACTAATGGCAATTGATCTTTCAAGTCTCTCAGGACTCCTAGGTGGTGCCGGGATGGCCGCTAGTGCCGTCTTGCCTTATACTATGTCTGAGGAGGCAATCAGCCAACTTAAAGACATCGGAACAACAATGGGTGCTCGTGGTACTGCGATTGGTCAAGAGGCCGCAGGTGCTACAGAGTTCCAACCATTCACAGTAACAACCGGTACAGGTACAACTGCGATTGGCCCTACTGGTGGTTACACACAGACACTTGCAGAAACACCTCAGGCAATTCAAGAGGGCCTCTTAAGTGCCGCCCAAGGTGCTATTCCGGGTGCTCAAGTTACACCTGACCAACTCTACAGTCAGATTCAGCAAATGCGTCAGCCGGGTTATGAGCGTGAGCGTCTAGCTTTAGAGCAACGCTTGGCCGCTCAAGGTCGCCTAGGTACAAGCTCAATGTTGTACGGTGGTGCAACTCCTGAGTTAATGGCTATGGAAGAATCACGTCGCCAACAAGAGACTGCAGACATCCTGTCATCGTTGACACAAGCAGGTGCATTGACTGGTCAGAACATCCAGAACATCTCTGGTATGTTGACAGCGGGTTACACTCCACAAGCGCAAGCACTTGCGGCTATGACACCATCAGTACAACTACAGCAACCAATCGTTAGTGGCCGCCTTGGATCTCAAGAAGCTCTTTACAAAGGTGGTATTGCAGGTCTTGAAGCACAGGCGGCAGGACTCACTGGTGCGGCCAATGTTGAAGCGGCTCGTACACAGGCACTTGGTAACACCTTGGCTCAAATCTTCGGTGTACAGATGGCTGAAGGACAGACACAATCACCATATGATCGACTTATGAACATCTTAGGCTTCGGTGGTGAGTCTAGCGGTACATCAGATGCAAACTTAAGCGATTCGCAGTTCTTTGATGAATACGGTTACTTTAGGGGAGAAGCATAATGGCTCAAGCTAGGTCTATGATCCTTGATATGCTCAAGACTCCGACTCAAGTTAGAGAGGAACAACGTCAGCGTATTACAGAGCAAGCAATGGGAATGCGTTCTCAGATCCCTCAAGGCACTACATCAATCCCAGGATTGCTTACGAATTTAGCTAATCAGTCTATGGTTCGTACAACTCAAGGAATGGCTGAGATGCCTAGGAGACTCGCAGGGGCCGCAGGACAGTTTGCAGGTATGGCAGGAGCTACTCCTGAGACGCAAAGAGCCATTCGTGGCCTAGGATTGACTGGAGAAGAACTTCAGGCACAGCGTGTACAAGAAGCCGCTAGTGATCTTGACTTAGGCAACGTCGAGTCAATGAGGCAAGCACTTAAGCGTATGCAGGAAGCAGGGGCTCCATTAGAAGCAACACTTGCGTTGTCTGAAGCAATTGCTAAGCGTCAAAAAGAACTACTTGACCGTGCTTCTGCCGCTCGTGGTGAACAATTACAACGTGACTTGTTTGGCCTAAAAGAACGTCAGATTGAACTTGACGAAGCTAAGTTTGACGCTGAGACACTCTTAGGCGGTGCCTTAGGTGAGTTTGACTTAAATACAGAAGACGGTCTTAACGATGCTGTTGAGGCTCTTATGGCTCGTGGTAAGGTTGCTGAAGCAGTACGATTGAAGAATGCGTATAAAAAGGAACAAAGCACACTTGAGCAACGTGTCACATACTTAGCAGAGAACTTCACTAACGGCGACTTACAAGCCGCTTACGATATGGCGTTGGAAGAGAAACGTGTAGAGCCACTATTAGGAGACACAGCAAAACGCCTAGATACTGACTTTGAGAAAGCAAACGCCACAGTTAGTCGAATCAACACAGCCAACGACGCACTACGAATCCTTGCTTCTGGTGATGTTAACATCGGTGCATTACCTAAGACCCGCCAAGGAGCACTTAAGCTACTTGAGCAGACTCTTGGTCTTGACACCGATCAGTCAGTAGAACGTACCGAATTATTAATGGCACGGGCGAAGAAACTTGGTGGTGAAGCACTCGCTTCTGGGATGTTCGGTTCTGGCACAGCAATTTCTGATCGAGATTTGATTACAGCGATGTCGATTGCGGGTGGTGATGAGAACTTGACTCCTGCAGGTATGGAAGCCATCTTACGGGCTAATATGGCGATTGATATCCATCAACTTGAAAAATACAATAAGCGTGTCAATTCACTTGGTCAAGGCTTTTGGGATAGATCGTTCTACTCTAAAGAATCTTATATGCTTCAGGCACCTGAAGTCTTTATTCCGTCGTTTTCTCCTGAACGTGCTGAGAGTGCCGCTAGTGACGGACAAGGAAACACAATCTACGAATATCGTGGCGAATGGTATAACGCCGACGGTACACGCTACGAACCATAGGAGTCCATATGGCCGCTCAATTACCTCCGGGATTCTCACGAGTAGATATCCCTACTCCTGCACCTAACCAAGACGTTCCCGTCCCTGCCAATATGCCGCAAGGATTTACGCCTGTGCAAGAACCTGACGTTGACCCTGATAGCTTCTTTGGTCGTGTCGGTACGCAGATTGGTAAGCGTATTGAGAAAGTCGAACGTAGTGTTAAAATGTACGAGGAAGGTGAAATTACTTATCCTGAGTTAGCACTGCGTGGTCTTGGATTTGGTGTTGGTTCTGTCTTTGACACTGTCGGTGAAGGTGCAATGACAATCCTAAGTGCACTTACGCCAGATCAGGTTGAAGACTTCCTCAAAGAACAGATTGCCGCAGGTGGCACTAAGTTGATGGAGACTGATACTGCTAAGAGTCTTCTACAAGCGTATCAAGAACTACCACAGCGAGCTAAAGACAACTTCGGTGATATCGTCACAGTCGGTACTGGAATGTTGCCTAAGGGTCAAGCAGGTAAGAAACTTGTTGAAAGCGGCATCAAGGCAGAGAAAGAAACACTTGCTAAGTACGTCTTGAATCAAACACCATCTGCTAAAGAGTTCCGTGTGCGTGAGATGGGTCTGCCTAAGAATATGCAGACTACATTGAACCGTGAAGACTCAATCTTAAATACTGTAGTGAGCCTTAAAGGTGTCTCAGAGTCATCAAGCCGTAAGAAGATCATGGGTTCTATCAACCAAGAGATTGGACGACTAGCACAAGACATCAACAAGAGCCTTGCAAACTCTAAGTATAAGTACATTCCTAAGCAAGATGTTAATGTTGTTGTCACTAAAGCAATGCAAGAGTACACACAGAAGAACCCTCTGTTTGCTACAGAGAAGTTCAGTAATCTCCGTGGTAACCTACAAGAAGCCTACCGTCAAGCACTCAAGGAGTTCAATGGTAAGCCTCAAGAACTTCTTAAGCTCCGCCAGAACTTTGACAAGAACGTAGCGACACTGCTCAAGAAAGACGTACACGAAGGTGACGTTAGTCGTGAGATGGTTGCGTCTATTCGTAACAGTCTAAACAACATGATGGAGTCTGTGGCACCTGATGATGCAATCAAGGCATCTATGCGTCGTCAGCATAACCTAATGCTTGCTAAAGACAACCTCGCATACAATATGGCTCGTGAAGGGTCGATGGTTGAAAACACAGTTAAGTTCATTAATCAACACCCATTTATGGCTATGAGTGCCGCCGGTGGTACAGGTATGATCCCAAGCCTGTTAGGTTCTGAGGTTGGTCTTGTGGGTGGCTTGACAGCCGCAGGTGCTTATGGAGTCACACGCCCAAGTGTGCGTAAGGGTGTCGGTACGGTCTTAAGTGAATTGCCTACGACTCGTGGAATGCTCTTTGGTGCCACTAACACTGTTGAAGAAGAAATGCAAGGAATAGCTCCGTAATGGCTGATTACAGAGAACAACTACGCAAAGTATCACAAGAGTACGACTCAGGTGATCGTAATTACCTTGAGTTGCTCTTAGGTCAAGCCGGGGTAGGTGGTGGAATGATCGGTGATGCCGTTAGTGCGCTTATCCCCGATCCTGTCGAGCAGAAGATTGCCCAAGGTACTCAATACCTCGCAGAAACGCCTGTAGGACAAGCAGTAGGTCAAGGCTATGGTGCCCTACAGCAACAGTTCCCACGGACTATGAGAGGCGTTGAGGAGGCTACCAGTGCGTCCTCTATGTTGTTCCCTGCTCGTACAGCCGTGAACCCTAAAGCGGCAATGCATAAGTTGTCAGCGAACTTACCTAACAAGATGGACTTCGACTTTGATCCAACGACAGGTAAGTACAAGACTCAGTTCTATCTACCAACGCCAGATGCTGAAGCCCGTGCTAAAGCCCGGAGCCCTGAGTTGTATCAGAAGTACCCTACACAGGCAGTCCAGTTTGAGAAAGGATTGTCTCGTGTACAGGCGATTAGCAAAGGACTTGCGTTAGGGCTCTCCAACTCACTTAAGCAATCTATGTCACCCACAGGGCAAGCACAATGGCGTGAGAAAGGTGTGAGTAAGACTTTGACTGATTTGTCAACTGCGGATATGCCCAACAAGAACAAACTACAGACACTCTACGGACAACCCGCCTATGAGCGTATCTTAGGGAGCCAGTACGGTAACGTTAGTGAGACTCTCAAGAAACTGGACGATGACTTCTTCACTCACGAAGGTGTCTTTAGTTTTAATGACTTTAACAAACTCACAGGTCACACCAAGGATGACGCAGGGCCATTCTTCAGGACGATTATGTCTAACTGGGGAATTAAGCCTGACGATAACTTCTTAATGATCGTTAGACAGCCTAAGGCAACTGAGGGTGCGGGAGACCTCATGAGTGATGTCATGTTTAAGTCAACGACTGCCCGTAAGCTCCCTTCAGTGTTCCAAGCAGACACTGGATTTACAGATTCTAAGTCGTTCTTGAACTTGTACGATATGGGTAAGCGAGGTGAAGGTAAGCTGACACCTGAGCGTCGTAAGATCATTAAGAGAACACTTGACAACAATCCAGACTTACTTCAGATCACTGATCCTACACAATTGACACGAGAGCTCACCAAGGCAGTCTCAAGAGAAGTAGGCTCACAGAATGCCTTCGGTGTCGGTAATGTTGTCTCAGCGGCATTCAAGAACAAACCACGTCGCTCCTTTAACTCTAATGACGAACTTGCGTCTGCCTTGGAAGCCAAAGGGCTTAAAGTAGTTCGCCGTAAAGACCAAAAAGATGATCCTGATGTCTTCATTACTGACTCAGTATCCTCAAGTGCCTATGAGCTTGGCGGTGTGAATATTGTCTACAAGGTTGAGCGCACTGGTGATGTGATTGCTCAGGTATCTGATGTCAACGACTTGGTAGGTGTTGGTGCCCCCGGTGCGAAGAAGATGATTGTAGTTACTCCACCAATCAAGAAGAACTTCGCTAAGCCGGAAGAAAGTAAATCTACGACACCTAGTGATGCTGTAGGTCGTGTGTATGAAGACGTAAGACGGCCTGTGACGCCTAAAGCGCAGGACTATATTTCTGCAGGTGCTAATGTAGGCACTGTGGCCGCCCCTGTGGCCTCAGGAATGCTATCGGGTGCCCAAGAGCAAGAATAAAAAAAGGCTCCCGAAGGAGCCAAAAGTCAGAGTCCACCCAACCCTACTCAAAAACCTCAAAGATATCCCCGATCATAATTTTAACAAATGGGATATTGATGACGAATCCATCAAAGAAGTACACTTGAGCATCATCAATGTCTTCATTTGCTTTCCAACCCAATACTGGTTGCGACTGGACAGTCTCAATTGACAGTCCAAAAACGTGGTGAAATCTCATTGCCATCATATCTCTACCGCCCTATATAAATGCTTTGCATTTCCTGTTTGTCCTGATTGTGATTGCTTGATTGCTGAGGTGCCGTCCTTGGCTCTGTAAGTCCCTATGTACCTCTGTCCACAGTAAACCTTATACGTCCTTACCAACCCCAGTCTTCTCCTTCCAATCCGTGTGCGTTGTAATCTGTGACTCGCTTTTCAAAAAAGTTGGAAATAGAACTACCACCAAGCAACTCCTCCATCCACGGGAGAGGGTTCTCCTTAACCTTCCAGTTCGTCTTAAGACCAAGTTGGAGTAGTCTGCGGTCTGCGAGGTAGCGAATGTACTGCTTGACATCTGCCGCCGTGAGACCTTCCAAGTCACCCATCTCATACGCAAGGTCAATAACCTTGTCTTCCAGTTTGACTGCAGTACGGAACATTTCGTAGATATCTTTCTTAAAATCATCATTGACAACCCTTGGGTGTTCCTCACAGAACGCCCGGAATAACTTAGCCATACCCTCAGCGTGTTGTGACTCATCTCGTACTGACCACTCAACGACAGTACACATACCCGGCATCTTGCCGTATCTCTGGTAGTTCAATAGCATTGCAAATGCACTGAACAACGACATACCTTCATTCATGACTGACCTAGCGATTGCCAAGGCAGTGCCTGAGTGACTATGTACGTCAATATCGGACATGAACTCCACTTTTGCAGACATTTGTTGATACTCTAAGAACGTACTGAACTCCTCCTCAGGCAACCCTAGGGTGTCATTCAGGAGAGCGTAGGCTCTTTGGTGGATGAACTCTCGACCTGCAAAGGCCGTAAGCATCGCCCTGATCTCATTGTTCTTAAACTTGGGTATATAATACTCCAAGTAGTTTGTTCCCACCGCAACGTCACTTTGCGTAAAAAGCCGCAGGATTTGGGTAATATGGTGTTTCTCTTGCTCCGATAGTGCACCGGATTTCCAATGGTTGACATCTGTTTGCAGTTCCAGTTCATCTTCAATCCAGTGAATCCTCTCGTGTTCTGTGGCGTAGGTCACTGCCCAAGGGTAGCTAAAGGGTTTGTAGGTGGTGTTTGACTCCAGTAGGCTCATTTAGTTCTCCAGTTCTGATTGGTTCTGATAGATTACATTCATTAGATTATTGTTGTGGTATTGTAGGCGTTCTACTTCTTGTACTAGTTTTGCTGTTGTATCAAAACAATCGTTCAATAGTCGTTTGTTAAACGGGTCACTGTCTTTGATTAAATCTAATCTCTTAAGTAGATTCTGTGCTTCTTCTGTCATCCTCATCCTCAAACTTATACTCGTCATTCTCTTTATCTACAGCCATCTCAAGCAATCGCCTTAGTCCGATACTAACCAACAGTCTTGTAGCATCGGAGTCTGTATCGACAACCAGTGTTGCACTACCATCTTCATGTTCAACGTAGTCTTTAACGTCAATTGTTCCTGCTTTGGTTTTCATGTTAGCTCCTTTGCATAGGAATACTATGCATAGATAATTACATTATATGTAATGTACTCCCACTTTTATGCGGATAATAGCTATCCCTGACAACTCACACAGACTTCATCATCTTCAAAGTCCTTCAGTGCATTACGGTCTACCTTAGTGCCAACCTTCTCCGCTGTAACACCAGCAGTCGTCCTAAGATAATATAATCCTTTAAGCCCTTCCTTCCATGCCTTGAGATGTACCTGATTAACAAGAGCCTTGTCAGTACCCGCCGGGAAGAACACATTAACTGATTGTCCTTGACAAATGAACTCTTGTCTTTTACCTGCGTGTTCGACAACCCATGTCTGATCCAGTTCAAACGCTGTTTTAAATACATCCCTCTCGTCATCGGATAGGAACTCCAAGTGCTGTACAGAGCCCTCGTTCTCAAGTATGCTCTGCCACACCTTCTTTGTATTTTGCCCCTTCTCATCTAGAAGTTCCTCCAAGTACGGATTGCGAACAGTATGACTACCGGCACGAGTACGATGGACATAGCAGTTGCTAATGCGTGGTTCAATGCTAGCAGAGCACCCACATAGGATACTAGAATTAGCGTTAGGAGCAACAGCCAACAGATGCATATTTCTAACACCATAACCCACCCCGTCAGGACATTCACCACGCTCCATAGCGAGCGAGTAGGTGGCCTCAAGAGACTGGGCTTTGATGTCTTTGAAGATTCCATAGTTCTCACTCGCCGCTTGCCATGACTCCCAAGCTATCCCTTTGCTTTGTAGGTATCCGTGGAACCCCATTGCTCCAAGGCCGATGCTACGTTCTCTGTAAGCTGAGTAGACAGCTTTTGATAGTTCTTCTGGTGCGTTGTCAATAAAGTATTGAAGCACGTTGTCCAAGAATCGGATAAGGTCTCCAACCATTCCGCTTGTTTTCCACTCGTCGTACTTTTCAAGGTTGACTGAGGAGAGGCAACAGACTGCTGTGCGTTCTTCACTTGTTGCGAGATGGATTTCATTGCAGAGGTTACTGCCATTAATTGACAATCCAAGTTTTCTTTGAGCTTCTGGTAAGCCTCGTCTGGCTGTGTCGATAAAGTTAAGGTAAGGACTGCCAGTTCTGAAGCGAGCTTCAAGGATTCGTTGCCACAGCTTACGAGCTTGGACTGTATCTCTAACAATTCCTGTACTTGGGTCGATAAGGTTCCATTCTGTGTCATTGATTACACTCTCCATAAATTCATCAGTGAGGTTCACTGCGTTAAAAAGATTAAAACATTTGCGATTGATGTCACCACCTGTCGCTACTTTAAAGTTGATGAACTCTTCAATATCAGGATGGCTTACGTCTAGGTACGCCGCATAGCTTCCCTTCCGTGTCTTCCCCTGCTTGTACGCTGTCATCTGAGCGTCCACTACTTTCATGAATGGGATCGGGCCGGGGGCTTTGTCGCTGATCCCTCTGACGTGTCCCCAGTGCCCACCCACACCACCGCCCTTTACGGAAAGCCACGCTACTTCACCATTATGTTCAATAAGGCTATCAAGATTGTCCCCCACATAAGTAAGGAAACAGCTAATAGGCAACCCACTAATCTTTCCATTCGGTTCTGGGGCATTGCTGAGCACAGGGCTCGCAAACATGAACCAACCTTTGCTAGCATAGTCATATATCCTTTGTGCAAAATCAAGATCACCGCCACAATAGGCCACACTAGCACGAGCAAAAGCCTCTTGGGGCGATTGTTCACTGCTGAGCATATAGTAGTCACGCATAAGCGTAGTCGCTTGGTCACTGAGGCGAAAGTCTCTTGTAACATCAATCGTTATCCCTAGGTAGTTTGTCATTGGTTTTTTGTACCTCATTTTTAATTGGGCGGAACCTATTATTTTACCATATTTCTATGAGTTTGTCTAGGTAGTGTTTGGCCTTTTGCAAGTCTAACTTGCCACCCTTATCCTGAAACCGTGCCATATATTTGATAACATTACCTAAAATAAATCCCTTGAACTGCTCTTCGGTCATCCATTCTTCCATAGCGTCCCAAGGCTGTATCTTCTTGTCTGTGTAGTGACTACCACCAAGTTGATACGTTCGTGCCATCTCAGTCAAATCACTCATCATCGGCCCTCTTGTAGATGCTCAAGTCATCTAAGTTAAATGAGTAGCCATAGGAACCCTCAAGGCACTGTACGACATCCTGCAGTATTTCGTCCCACGTTACAGCATAGTCATACTTATTATTGAGTGTGACTGTCTTACCGCAGTTACGAAATTCAAACGTCATATACGCTTTGTCATCTTCGTCTTCAAAAACACTATCAAATCTACGACTCATCTTCTAAATCCTCTACAAAGTAATCTAACTTGTTCTCTATCTTGTCTTGGAAACGATCTACCAGTTCCTCTGAGGTGATCTCAAGCACCTCAAGGACACTGATTTCGTCTTGCTGTTTCAAACGGTCACACACGTCGATAAATGTTAGCATACTTTCGCTTCCTTAAGAAGTTCAGTAATGGTCTCGACAGTGTAGTACCTAAAACCATTCTTGTCAGCCCATTCAGCCATTGTGAACTTAGTCCCATCATTTCGTCTCCTTGCTCTTGGCATTGGGGTGTCTGGGTGATAAAACACAAACACCAGTTCTTGACAAATTAAACTCTTTCGTATGTCAACATACTTACGTGCTTCTTCAGAGTCCCTGAAGCGACCCTTGGCTTCTATCAGGAAGTCCCCGACTAAGAAGTCAGGCTCATACATTTTAGTCTGAGTATATTCTACAGCATTTGTATGGTATTTGCAATCCTTAAGAACACCCTGATGCAGTTCATATTCAAACCAACTGTCATATCCTTTTGGGGGTTTACCCTTCTTCTTTGCCATTGTTTGTCCTCAAGTATTCTATTGCATTCTGTAGCCTCTCAAGGCTGTCGTTGAATGCCCCTAACCCACGGTTGCAATAATCACACAACCACCCTCTAAATTCCTCTGTCTCGTGACAGTGATCTAAGACCAGACCTGTGCCACGTCCTGCGTAGGAGATGTCCTTGTGTTTTGTACCACAGATAGGACATTCGTAGTTCTCATCAGGCTTCTCGTTTTCTTCTTTCAGTCGACGCTTAAGCCTATCTGATTTGGTTTCACAAGTGCGACACTCAGTGCGTCGGTAGTTAGCCCCGCAAGCCATCCTAAAGTGTTCTTCAGGTTGCTTGATGCCACACTTGACACAAGCCTTCCCATCCTTAGGTTCTTGGACAGGAAGATCACCAAACAAATCATCCACTGGGCTTATCCAAAGTGATCTCAGGCACATTAGGCTCGTTCACTACGGTTGTCAAAAACCTTATACCACCAGAATAAGCAAATCCTCTTAAGGACGGGTAGCAGTGGTGCTTGTAAGCGCAGTACGAGCAAGAGGTAGTGAGCTTTTCGTTTCCAGACTTCCCATCGGCAACGGGCTCGTAACAAAACGCCGGTGGCTCCGGTAGCTCGATTAGCTTTTTTACATGACGTACTCGCTCAGCGATGTCGTAGTTCAACACAGAGTGCACTGGTGCCTGTGTGTCTTCCTCGTCATACTCAAGGTAACACAAGGTGCCATTCTGCTTGTCAATCGCAATCCAACCGTACTTGGTGTCGCCCTCAGAGTGAGCATAGGCTTTCAACTGAGCAACGTAACCAAACGGATCGTCATACGCAAGCGTAGCGTCCTTGAACTTCTTGAAGGCGTAGCTTGAAGTTGACTTGATATCAACTAAGCGGCCATCAATACGAGCATCCATAGAACCACGGACACCTTCGACCTCACAGGCTTTCTGTTCGTCTTCGACTGTGTGTCCTGCCATCCGAGTCAAGAACAAAACGAACTCCTCAAGCATATGACCGTACATAAACTTAATGTAGGTATGTGGCTGAAGTTTCTCTTTCGTGTACTTGTTCGCACTGTACCAAAGCTGTCGGTCATCCTTACCGATGGCACTCAGGCGTAGCTTACGACCATCACCAAAAGCTGAAGGCTTGAACTCTTTTTTCATCAAGGCTTTCATTGCCTCACCGAAGCGGTCAATTTCTGCATCCACATCCACATCTTTCGGTGTGTTGCGGTCTTCCATCAGCTTGTAGATGTCGCTGACTAACGTCTGAATTGATTTACTCATGATCTTCCTCAATCATACATTCTGTGATCGTCTGGTGACCGATTAGGTTAGCCGCTGTCTCAAGACGACGAGACTGATAACGATTGCGTTGCTCTAAGCGACGAACATAGTCAGTCAGGTGCTGAATCTTTTCAGTGCCGATAGCACATTCTGACAAGAACTCTTCAAAATCTTCAATGTTGTAAATGCTAGGTAACATAGGTGTCTCCTTAATATTCATAATAGTATAACACATTAGTGTGTCTCTGCCCAATTATTTCCAACTTTATATTCTCCGTCGAGTGGGCACTCAAGACCCAGTTGGATTCCTGCGGCCTTGATAGACTCGACCATCAGGTAACCAACCTTGTCTGCTTGATCTTCTCTTGCTTCAATCTGATACTCGTCGTGGATAGACCCAAGGAGCTTGTAGTCTAGCTTCCACTTCGGAGCGTACTGTTCAAATATCTGCAATGCTTTCTTCATGACTACAGCACCTGCACCCTGAAGCAGTGTGTTGAGGCTTGCGTGTTCTGAACGAACCCAGAGACGACGACCGTCGAGTCCCTTGAGGTAGCCTCGTTGTGATGCGATAGTGACCTTCTCACGCAACTCTGCGAGAGCCGGGGTATTGTCTAGGAACTTCTGCTTGAGCTTCTGTCCGTCTCGTGCAGATCCTCCAACAATCGAGCCAATTTTAGCGTCACCCGCCCCATAGAGGAAAGCATAGATGAACGTCTTGGCCTGTGGTCGTTCCTTAAGACCTGCGGCATTCATGTTCTTAGTATGAATGTCACCATTAACGACCTCATCAGTGTACTCAGGGTCTTTCATCATTGCGGCAAGCATCCTAAGTTCCAACCCACTGGCATCAATACCAACGAGCTTGTATCCCTCAGGTACAATCCAACACGCACGACATTCGTAACCGTATGGTGCTCCAACAGCGGGAACCTGGGCCATATTCGGCTTACTGTGTGTCATACGTCCTGTGACCGCCCCGATGGCGTTGACCTGTCCACGGACTCTACCGTCATCCTCGACGGCTTCAAGCCACGATTGAACCTGTGCAATCCGCTTGCCCACCATAAGATACTCAGCAATGAGTTGTGCTTCAGGTATGTCCGTAACTGTTTCCAGAGTCTTCTCGTCAACAATAGCTTGACCAGTCTCCGTAAACTTCTCAGGCTTCCAACCAAAGAGCCGAAGATACCTCCCGATCTGCTGACGAGATCCTAGGTTGAACTCAGGCCAGTCAATGCGAGAGAACGGCCCACCTACTTGAGTCCATTTGTCACCAAGGAACTTAAGGCCAACTGCTGATAGGCTTCCATCTTTCTTGAGCTTGGGTACGATCTCTTTAACGAACGTAGGTAAAGGCGTAAACGCTTTGTGCACTTGTTCTTCAATTTCATTCTGCTTCTCCTGTAGTTGTGCTACTAAATCTGTGGCTTTTCTTTCGTCGAGCAACCACCCGTTGTTGATTTGCTTACTAATTGCACACTGTACGTCGTGCTCAAGAGTAATGCTGTGATCTCCAAATTCACTAAGCTCTTTGATGAGTACCTCAAGAACTCGTTCAGTAACCCTAACGTCCTGCTGACAATACTCCACCATTTCTGGCGTAAGCGCAGACCAATCATGATAATCTCCTTTAGGGAACTTAAGTCTCTCGCCCCATGAGGCTAATGAGTGACCGCCGTCCAACTGTGGGTTGTATAAACGTGACATCACTAACGTGTCGGTAATTTGGCCTTTGATCGACACACCTAGTAAACGCTCGACCGCAGGGATATCATAGTTAATGATGTTGTGTCCGACGTGTTCAGTTACATCAGAGAACAACTCCTCAACCATTTCTTTAGTCGGCATCTCAAGCGTATACATCTTGTCACCCTTGATAGCGCACAAGCACCAGATGATAGATGGCTTCAGGCCGTCTGTTTCAATATCCCAAACGCAACGCATCAGAACTCCTCGATTGTATTTGCTTCGTGTACTTCTGGCTTCTCACCACGTTCTAGTCTACCAGTTAAGCCGTTATAATACAACCAACCTGCTGACCCGGTGATGCCTGTACGACGACACTTGACAACCTGCACTTGCGTTGAGTTCCGTGCGTACTCGTCCTCCGCCATCTTGTCACGACTCAAGAGAATCGTATTGAATGCAATCTGATTAATCGAGCCTGAGCCCTTCAGATCGTATTCGTTGACATTATGAGGATTAGTCAAGCTAGGCTTCCGCATATGACTGACAATAATCACTGACACATCGGTCTCCTTGGCGAGCTTGAGAAGTCGATCCATAAACTCGTCTATGGTCTCGTTGCTGTTGCTCGTTACAGCGGCCTGTAATGGGTCGATGATGAGAACGTCACAGCCATTGCCCTTGACCATCGCACGGAGCTTCAAGAACAACTCATCGGTGTCTACTGCACCGTTGTGATCGAGTAGCAAGATGCGACCGTCTGTGATGATGTCAGAGCGTAGTGCACTGAAGTCGATGTTCTTACGATCCTCAAGCGACAAATTGTGTCCTGTGTGGATCGTCAAGAGGTTCTCGACTGCCTCACCGTTAGATGCCTCAAGGAATGCACAGCCGATAGTTTTGGTCGTGTTCTTCCAGAAGTGATAGGCAATCTCGTTGACCATCGTGGTCTTACCAACTGACGTGAGTGCACCGATGACTGTAATCTCTCCGGCGGCAATACCTCCGTTCAGCATTGAGTTCAACATACCGAAGCTCTCAGGGAACGGAATGATCTCCTCAGTGCCTCGCTTGATGAAGTCACCCCAAGCGTCCTCAAGTGTAATGACACCTGTCATCCGGTACGCTTTAGCTTCCCACCATTCAGACGAGAACAACCGGACTTTATTGTTCGTGAGGTAATCCGAAGCGTCTTTAAACTCCGTTAGAGCGACGATCTTAGCCTTGTTAGGGCTGAGTATCTGTGCACACTTCTCTGCCGCCTCACGACCCGCAGGATCATTGTCAAAACAGATGACGACATTCTCAAAGCCCTCAAGATACTCAAGGTTGCTTTTGAAGTCCTTCACTGCACCACCGGCACCCTTGGATACTGAGACCACGGGATAGCGTGAGCCTAGCATCTCAAAGGCCGCCAGTGCGTCGAGCTCTCCCTCAACGACTGTGATGTAGCGTCCACCTGTCTTGAACAACTGCTGACCGAACAGTGTATTGTGACGCATATCGCCACGGGTGCTGAACTCCTTGGTTTCGACTGTGCGAACCTTGGAGCCGATCAGTTTGCCGCTGTTGTCGTAGTACGGGTAATACTGCTTGGTATCGTCACAGGTGACACCGTAGCGTTTCACGGTGTCTAGTGAGATACGACGGGCAGTAATCGCCATAGGCGTCCCGTACATCTCGACTGGTTTATTGTAGTTGACTACGTTAGTGGCTTCCACTCCGTCAACCTCCTTATAGTGTGTAAAACACGAAAAACAATACCCATGACCATCTGAGTAAGTAGCGAGAGCATCACTGCTCCCGCACTTGTGGCACTCAGTATGGCCTAGGAACTCAGAACTCTCCGTCATCGTCCCCAATGCTCTGCTCTCCCTTCTCGACCACACGAATGGCTTGCATATACGGTGTGCACCCGTGGATAGGGTGTGGTGCACCTAGGTTGTACTTGATACGCACCTTGTCACCGTAGCGAACAGAGGAGCGGCTTACTGGCTCACCGTCGTTGTCGATGACAGGGAAGTCCTCAAACTTTGTTGTGAACTTACGTTGTGGAGTGTTCTTGTACTCCTTGATCTTGATGCCCTCAGCCTCTAGCTTCTGAGCCTCTGTTGGATCGTCGATGGTTAAGACGACAGAATACTTACCAGTCGATTGACCGTTAAATACCTCGTGAGAGTCAAGGTTGGCGAAAGCCACTGTTCCATTTACTACTGACATTATCAGACCTCCTCAGGTTCTGGTGTTGCTATGCGGATATTTTGTAAGACCGCACCTAGTTCTAAAAGACGCTTGCCTGACAATTTAGACAGACAAACATCGTATTGCGGCTCAGGGTCTTCAATCTGGTCAAAGACTCTGTTCCGTAATTCCATTAGTATAATCGCTGTTGAGACATTAGTCAACATGACGACACCTCCTCAATGTATTCTTTCATCGACAACTTTTCAACCTTAAGTTTTTTCTGGTTGGTTTTCTTTATGTTCGTTCTTAGGTTTTTCCTAAGTGTCTTGGGTGTTTTTAAAAATACCATAACAATATTCCTTGGTATACTTAAGAGTATATCAGAACTCCTCAGAGTCCTCAAGGTCTTTCTCGTAATTAACGCAGACCTCCTTAAATACTGGCTCGTCGAGCTCTCGTACCGTATCCCGTACAGACAGAATACAACCGGAACATAGATCGGTGTATTCACCCCTGTAGTCCTTTCGTGTGCTTTCGTAGTCGTTAAGCTCACAATCACAAGCCCTGCATCTCATTTCCATAACCTCCTTATAAACTCATAAACCCCGACAGCCATGAGAGCCGCAATGAATAGTTCAATCATCGTTATTTCCAAAGATAACCCACCCTATAAGTCCACCGAAGACTGCCGCAAGCGACCCAGTCATGATGAGCAATGCGGCCCAATCGTTAAACGTTAGCGTTTCCATGATTTAATGGCCTCCTCTAGCCGACGGTCATGCAAAGAGCCCGTAGGAGCCCTTGAGAGCTCCTGTGAGCGACGTTTATAATATTCTGATAGTGACCTATTGCCCTGCCAATCAAACTCCTCAGCGAGAAATTGACACCATCGACTCGCTGACTCAAAAGTCAGCCCTCCAGTCAGTAAGTCACGCTCAACGGGAGGTACTTTGTTCACCTCGTGACCCTCCAGTTTCCAAAGGAGACCTCAACGTCTGCTGTGGTCTCAATCCAGACCTTAGCACCACATGAGAGCGGTTTGTCAGGACTGTAGACCAGTTCAGAGTCGCCCTTGATGACGACACGCTCGCCCTTGAGGTTCTCGTTGTAGGTCTTGACCGTGAAGACTGGCAAGTCCTCGCCCTTGGCGTTAGACCTGATGTTGTGTTGATTAACGTGTATACGTTTCAGCATCGTATTGCTCCTGTTCAAACCGTGCCTCGCCCTCTGCATCCATTCGCTGTTGCAGTTGGTATTCGTCCCAAGCCTCATCGGCTGTCGAGCCTGTGATCGTCTCGTAGACGTCAAACCAGACAGCGTCGGTCTGTTTCTGTTGGGTGATAGCGAATATCACCTCCTCAATGACCCACTCAAGCTGTGGGTCGTACTGTTGCTCATGGTCAGTCATCGTAGTAGTCCTCTGTGTACGCCTTAGCTATCGCCTTGGCTTCATCGTATTGTAAACCGCCAACAACGAAAGTTTCAACCAGTCTGTCGTCGATCCTGTCGAACACCCTGAAGCCCTCAAACTCAGACCAACAGACGTACAGCAACTCGTCCTCGTATATCATCGGGGGCTCTCGCCCCGCTTGGTAGTACCCTAGCTGTGCCTGTCGTGTTGCTTTCATACAGCCTCCCTCGCTTGTAGTCTCTCTTGGAAGTTGTCGAGAAATAGAGCCTCCTGCATTCCACGCAGGAACTCGTAGACCTCCCGTGCTGTACCTGAGTTGAGACAGCGTACACCGCCTCCTGTGTTGACCATCTGTAGCACCGACCAACCACCGCAAGACCGCTGAGCGTAGACGTGCAACGGCTGAGCCTGATGGTGTCCGTCCTCGTCTCTGATCCACGCAACAGCAGGGTATCCCTTCTCGTGGTTGAGCCATTCTGTCAGGTTTTCTAAGTGTGCTTGTGTGATTCTCATGGTAGTTCTCCTCTGTGTTGCTACCCAGACCACCACTGACGGAAGGGCTTCCCGTGCTGTGTGATGGTTTCGCCTAGCGCAACCTAGGCTCATCAGTGGGCTCAGTCCTCAGCCAAGTCAGCTTGCAACCTCAACAATGAGGCCATCGCCCGACGGGCTTGCAATTGCTGTCGCTCATCCATACTCGAATACATAGCGTCCAAGGATTCCATCATCCGTTGCAACTCTTGCTGTCGTTCACTCATGTTCGTTCTCCTGTGTGTTCAGTAGGGGCGACACTACAGCCGCCCGTTGATATTGTCAATAGACTGCTATGCAATCAAGCGACTACCGCAATGACAGCCGCATCATACCACTCAGGGTATGCGTTGTATTTCTTGAGGATCTTAGCGATCTCCTGACTGGTGCCTTGATCGTCGTACAGACTAGACGCTGACTCGCAGTAGTAGTCACCTGCGCTCATTCCTTTAGCGTCGACCCACTTCTCGCAGTTGATCTTGATATCTCCCTCATATTCCCAGTCAGTCATAACGACATCACCCCAACCGGCCTTGGTAAGTGCATTGATGATCGCTGTGCGCTTGCGTGTGTTCATGTGTGTTCTCCTGTTTCGTTTGATTAGACAGTAGCAGACACTGTGCCAACTTTGGAAACTCCTGTGTTTTCAATGACTTACTAATTACCATTAGACCTTAGTTTAGTCACTGTTGGTAACACTTCGTCTGCATTGGTAACACTGTAGTTACATTTGGTAACGCTTTCAAGTAATACTTTGGTATTGCTTGTGTGTGCTTGGGTGACTCCTGAGGGATCTACTCAGGCACACACACGCACCACTTTAGCACACCTTGCACCACTCAGGTGCACACTAATGCACCACTTTGGTGCGCTTGTGTGTAACCTGTGTGTTTCCTGTGGATAACTTTACCCACAAACTTATGCACACCTGTGTGTTACCTGTGTGTTTCCTGTGGATAACTCCAGGGTACCCCAAAGTGACCCCGGGGAGGGGCTGTGTTGCATAAGAATATATTAGTGTACCCACTCAGGCACAATAAAGGGTCAAAAGTCAACACCTAAGTACACAAAAAACACATAAATGTTATAAAGTAACACAAAAGTATCACTTATGTGTGATAATTGGTTATGTTTATGATATTCTTAGGTATTCATTAGTAAATTTAATGAATAAAAGTGACTCAAAAGGGTTGACAAAAGGGTCAGAAGGCGGGATACTAAAGAAAAGTACACTTAAGTAACACTTAAGTCTTGACATTTAGTAATTATTATGCTATACTATACATACTTAAGTAAACATAAACAACCAGTGAGTAGTCGTTAAGTAGTTACTCTTTGTTTATCGTTTCATCATCCTAAGATGATGTTTAGTTTTACTTTCACGAACACTTATGTACCCTTAAGAAGGAAAATACAGTGTCTAACGTTGAAGACAACCAAGTTAAAAAGATTGGTCGTCCTAGGAAAAACTCCGTAGCCTCTAAGAAAACAGGTAATAGAGGACAGGTTGGTCGCCCTAAAGGCGATGCGGCGATCATCAATGAATATAAAGCTAGGATGCTAGCGTCACCTAAGTCTCGTAAGGTCTTAGACAGTATCCTCGATGCGGCACTGAATGACGACCATAAAAACCAAGCGGCGGCTTGGAAACTATTAATGGATAGAATGCTTCCTGTGTCTTATTTTGAAAAAGACAAGGAAGGTGGTAGTCGACCTTCTGTCTCCATCACCATTAGTGGCATTGGTGACGCTAAGGTGGAAGCCCAAGAAGACATAATTGACGCTGAGGTGATAGACCAAGATGAAGTATGAAGTCGAAGAACAAGTCAAAGAAGACCTTATCCGTCACGAAGGTTATGTCCGTGAGATTTACCTATGTAGCGAAGGGTATCCTACGTTTGGTGTCGGACACTTAGTCACCGAAGCTGACCCTGAGTACACTTGGCCCGTCGGAACACCTGTGACAGACGAAAGAATCTTAAGTGCTTTCCATGATGACTACACAGATGCCTATACCGATGCCTGTGCTATCTTCTTAAATCTTGAGAGCCACCCAGATGACGTTGTTCGTGTCTGTGTGAATATGGCATTCAACCTTGGTAGGAATCGTCTATCAAAGTTTAAGAACATGATTAAGTACGTCAATGAAGGTAATTACATCATGGCCGCCAATGAGATGGTTAACTCTAAGTGGTATGGTCAGGTAGGTCGTCGTAGCAAAGAGCTTGTCGATATCATGAAGGACGCTAAGGCTTAATGTCGACAGAACTCAACGTCGAGCTTCTGCCTTGGCAACAAGAGGTCTTTGCAGATAAAACTCGATTCAAAGTCATTGCCGCAGGTCGTCGTACTGGTAAGTCCAGACTGGCGGCTTGGATGCTCATTATTAATGCATTACAGACAGAGAGAGGTCACGTCTTCTATGTTGCACCAACTCAAGGTCAGGCTCGAGATATTATGTGGACGACTCTTCTTGAGCTTAGTCATCCCGTCATCAAAAGCTCGCACATTAACAACCTACAGATCACACTAATTAACGGCTGTACGATATCACTTAAGGGTGCTGACAGACCAGAGACAATGCGTGGTGTATCCCTTAAGTTCCTTGTTATGGACGAATATGCGGATATGAAGCCTAGTGTGTGGGAACAGATTCTACGCCCTGCCCTAGCTGACCAGAAGGGTGAGGCAATGTTCATTGGGACACCAATGGGCCGCAACCACTTCTATGAACTATACAGGTACGCAGAACTTGAAGATGATGATAGTTATAAGGCGTGGCATTTTACTTCTTATGACAACCCACTACTCGATCCAGACGAAATTGATACAGCTAAAAAGTCAATGTCGTCATACTCATTCCGACAGGAATTTATGGCATCGTTTGAGGCAATGGGTTCTGAGATCTTCAGGGAAGATTGGATACAGTTTGATCCTGATGAGCCTGACGTTGGGGATTATTACATTGCAGTCGACCTTGCGGGTTTTGCTGATGTTGAAAGCGCTACAAAGTCAAAAGCTAAAAAGCTCGACCAAACAGCAATCGCAATCGTCAAAGTCAGCGAACACGGATGGTGGGTAGCGGACATCATTCATGGGCGATGGGATATCAAAAAGACCGCCAAGAAAATCTTCGACGCTGTAGAATACTATCGTCCAGTTTCAGTTGGTATAGAAAAAGGAGCCCTAAAGAATGCGGTACTGCCTTACCTTACCGACTTAATGAAGTCAGGTCAACGATTCTTCAGGGTGGAGGAGTTGACACACGGCAACAAGAAAAAGACTGACAGGATTGTGTGGTCTCTACAAGGACGCTTTGAGCACGGTCAGATTACCCTGAACGAAGGACAATGGACAACAGAGTTTCTTGATGAACTCTTTCAGTTCCCTAACGCATTAGTCCATGATGACCTTGTGGACGCTTTGGCCTACATTGACCAAATAGCAAACGTCAGTTACTACGCTGAGTTTGAACAAGAAGACCTTGACATTTTAGACCCTGTAGCAGGATATTAATATGGAATATGATGATTACATCAATGAGAATAATACCGCCGAAGGGTGGATTATGTCCAAGTGTGAGCAATGGCGTGACCACTACGACTCAAACTATGAAGAAAAGTTTGATGAGTATTATCGCTTGTGGAGGGGCATTTGGGCTCCTGAAGACACCTTACGTCAATCAGAGCGTTCTCGTCTTATCTCCCCTGCCCTTCAGCAAGCTGTAGAGTCTTCGGTTGCTGAGGTTGAAGAGGCTACCTTTGGTCGTGGATCGTTCTTTGATATTAAGGATGACCTACAAGACCAAGAGCGTGGTGACATTTCACTACTTAAGAAACAACTTGCCGAGGACTTTGCAAAGACCAAAGTACGCAAGCAGGTTGCTGAGGCAATCTTAAATGCCGCTGTGTTCGGCACAGGTGTTGCTGAGTTAGTTCTTGATGAACAACTTGAGATGGTTCCTGCAACTCGTCCTGTAATGGACGGAGCAATGACTGCAGTGGGTGTAGAGAAGCGTGATCGGTTTGTCGTTAAGGTCAAGCCTGTGCTTCCTCAGAACTTCTTAATTGATCCTGTAGCTACAACGATTGAAGATGCCCTAGGTGTCGCTATTGACGAGTTTGTGCCTAAGCATCAAGTCGATATGATGATTAGCAAGGGTATCTATCGTGACGTACAGATCGACACCACGTTTGATGATCTTGACCTTGAGCCAGATCAAGAGCTCACAATCTACAATGATGACAAAATTCGCCTAACAAAGTATTATGGCTTGATCCCCAAAGACCTTTACGAAAACTCAATCAAAGAAGAATATGACGAAGATATTGACGTATCGGACTTGGTTGATACTGAAGACACAGAACACAGCACAGACTACATTGAAGTCGTTGCTGTGATTGCTAATGGTGGTACTCTTTTGAAGATTGAAGAGAACCCTTACATGATGCAAGACCGTCCTGTTATTGCATTTCCTTGGGATGTTGTACCGGGTCGTTTCTGGGGCCGTGGTATCTGTGAGAAGGGCTACAACTCTCAGAAGGCTCTTGACACTGAACTACGAGCTCGTATCGACGCTCTAGCACTCACAGTGCACCCTATGCTTGCCGTAGATGCCTCACGATTACCACGGGGCTCTAAGTTTGAAGTACGCCCCGGTAAGGCTATTCTAACCAACGGTAACCCTTCAGAGATCCTACAGCCATTCAAGTTTGGTCAGTTAGACCAAGTATCGTTCGCACAGGCTAAAGACCTGATGACGATGGTACAGCAAGCGACAGGTGCCATTGATGCCGCAGGTATCCCGGGGTCAATCAACAGCGAAAGCACTGCCGCAGGTATCTCAATGGGCTTAGGTGCTATCATCAAGCGTCATAAGCGTACCTTGATTAACTTCCAAGAAGCCTTCTTAATTCCAATGATTGAGAAGTCTGCGTGGCGTTATATGCAGTTTGCACCTGAGTTGTATCCTGTGTCTGATTACAAGTTCGTACCTACATCATCTCTGGGTATCATTGCTCGTGAGTATGAGGTTACACAACTTGTACAGCTTCTGCAGACAATGGATAAGCAATCACCAATGTACCCTCAGTTACTTGAGGCTATCATTGACCATATGAATATTTCTAATCGTGAAGAGTTGATCCAGTCACTGCGTAAGTCTTCTGAGCCTAACCCACAAGCACAACAAGCGGCACAACAACAAGCACAGCTTCAGGCGGCACAGTTGCAAGCACAAGTGGCGGCCTTTGAAGCTCAAGCGGCTGAAAGCAACGCTCGTGCACAGAAGATCCTTGCAGAGATCCCAATTGAGCAGTTTGATGCTGAAACAGACCGTATTAAGGCAATTGCTACAGGTCTTAAGGCAGGTACTGCAGACGATAAAGAATTTGAACAACGTGCTAAAGTCGCTGAGTTATATCTCAAAGAACAAGCACTCAACCAACCACAAGCAACACAACCACAGGGGGTGACAATTGCTGACATCACGGGAATGGCTTCACGTCGAGGAACTGATCGAGAAGAAGGTCAACAAATTACAGGAACAGGTGGACAACCTCAAGCAGGAGTTAGCGAAGGCTAAATCTACGTCTACCACAAGAACTACTAAAAAGTCAACAGAAAACACTTGACATTTTTAGAATCTTATGTTATAATACTTGTATACATAATAGCAAAAGAACCTAACGAGGGGTAATTCTTTTGGATCAAGAACTACAACAACAATACGATCACTATTTTGAAATGTTCGCTACACAAGGTTGGAAACAATTTGTGGAAGACCTTGAGGACATTTCAGACAACTTTCGTATTGAAGACATTAAAGACGACGTTGATCTTGCAAACATCCAAGGTCAACTAAAGGTCTTAAAACAAATTTTGTACTTTGAAGACAGTATCCGTAGAACCCATGATGATCTCTTAGGAGACACTGATGATTAAACGGTTTGACTTTAAATGTACGAATTGTCAACACATTGAAGAGCAGTGGGTAGACTCAAATGATGAGTATTCAACCTGCCCTGAGTGTGGCGACACAGCACAGCGGATAATCTCTCCAATCCGAACACATTTCGTAGGCCACGGTTGGCCTGATAAAGACGATGCGTGGGCTAAGGATCACGAGAGAGCCGCTAGAAAATAACACTTCCATAATGCTATACAGCACGGAGTAATGATGGCAACTTTTATTGACGAGCGTGAAGAAGAGCTCAACGACGAAGAAATCTCTGAAGTAACTGAAGAAACCGAAGAGGTTGTAGAAGAACCCGAACAGTCTGAAGATGGACTCCCTGAAAAATATCAGGGGAAAGACATTAAAGACATTGTGCGAATGCACCAAGAAGCTGAAAAGCTCCTAGGTCGTCAGTCGTCAGAGGTCGGAGAACTACGGAAAATCGTTGATGATTTTATTACAACGCAAACCGTCTCAAAACAACAAGCCCACGACAGTGAAACATTAGACGAAATCGACTTCTACACCGACCCACAGAAGGCTGTAGAATACGCTATTGCAAACCATCCTAAAATCAAAGAAGCTGAGACAGTAACTCAGCAACTACGACAACAGGAAGCTTTAGCAAAACTTAAGTCTGCCCATCCTGACTTTGGAACCGTTATCCAAGACCAAGGGTTCTTAGATTGGATTCAGAAGTCAAAAGTACGAGTTGATTTGCTTCGTAAAGCAGACCAACAATATGACTTTGATAGTGCAGACGAGTTATTGACGCTTTGGAAAGAACGTGCAAGTGTTGTACAGGACACTGCCAAAGCAGAAACTAGAGCAAGAAAAGAATCCGTTAAGAAAGCCTCCACTGGAGACACTAAGGGTTCTGCAGAAGCACCAAGTCGTAAAGTTTATCGTCGCGCTGACCTCATTAAACTCATGCAAACAGACCCTGATCGGTATATGCAACTTGCTGAAGAAATCAGAAATGCGTATGCAGAAGGCAGGGTACGATAGACATTAAGGAACTAAAATGGCTAAAGTAGCTTATCCCGGAGGCAGTACCTCCATCGTAAACAACGCCAATGCGGCAACGTTCATTCCAGAGTTGTGGTCTGACGAAATTGTAGCGGCGTACAAAAAGAACTTGGTTGTTGCTAACCTCGTTAACAAAATGTCAATGGTTGGTAAGAAGGGTGATACACTTCACATCCCTAAGCCTACTCGTGGCACAGCCTCTGTTAAAGCGGCTAACACTGCTGTAACAATCCAAGCTGACACTGAATCAGAAGTACAGATTTCAGTAGACAAGCACTACGAATACTCTCGTATGATCGAGGATATCACTGGTGTTCAGGCTCTGGATTCAATGCGTCGCTTCTACACTGACGATGCAGGTTATGCATTGGCTAAGCAGGTTGATGACGACTTGTTCACATTGGCTAAGCGTTTCGGTGACGACAACGGTTCTGGTACAGACTGGATTCACTCCAACAGCTACTACGTTGACGGTGCTAACGGCGTTGCCGCTTACGCTGTAGACACAGTAGCCGCTACTGATGTATTCACTGACCTTGCGTTCCGTGAACTCATTCAGAAGATGGACGATGCCGACACTCCAATGGACGGTCGTGTATTGATTATCCCTCCTTCAGCACGTCGTGACATCTTGGGTATTGACCGTTACAACTCTTCGGACTTCGTAGATGGCCGTGGTGTTCAGAATGGTCTCATCGGCTCACTGTACGGTGTTGACGTTTACGTTACATCTAACTGCCCAGTAGTTGAAACAGCGGCTGACAACACAGCTTCTGCTGTTGACACTCGTGCGGCTATCTTGGCACACCGTGACACTATGGTGCTCGCAGAGCAATTAGCTGTTCGTTCACAGACTCAGTACAAGCAAGAGTACCTTGCTGACCTGTTCACCGCAGACACTCTCTACGGTATTCAGACACTGCGTCCTGAAACTGGTTTTGTATTGGCACTGCCAAACTAAGACCACTCTGGTGATGGGGGCTTTGTAGCCCCTTGATCCTTCTCATTGTTCCCTACCAAAACAGGAATGGAAGATGGCTACAGACATCCTCATTAAACGCTCCACTACAACAGGAGCCGTCCCAACTACAGGTGACCTATCTACAGGGGAACTTGCAGTCAACACAGTCGACAAACGACTCTTTACAAACAATGGTGGCACAATCGTTGAGATTGGTACAGCCCCTACAAGTTTAGCTGTAACGAACAACACCACTGTCGGTGGTACATTAGGCGTTACTGGCACAACAAGTCTCACTACTGTATCTACCTCTGGAGCCGCTACACTGGCCTCTGGTAGCGTCACAGGCAACTTTAGCGTTGCAGGTACTCTGACAGTAGCAACACCTTCTAATTCAACTGATGCGGCTTCTAAGGGCTATGTAGACACTGCCGTAGCTAACGTCATCGACTCTGCACCCGGTGCTCTTGATACACTCAATGAGCTAGCGGCGGCTATTAACGATGATGCTAACTTTGCCACCACTATCACCAACTCTATTGCAACTAAGCTACCGTTAGCCGGTGGCACAATGACAGGTGATATTACACTTGGTGCTAACAAGGCTACATCTACAGCTACACCTGCTACAGACGACACACTGACACGCAAGGGTTATGTAGACTCTATCCTTGGCTCTGCTACCGATGCGGCTACATCAGCAACTGCGGCGGCCTCAAGTGCTACCGATGCGGCTAACAGTGCTTCAGCGGCTTCTACATCAGCTTCTAATGCGTCTACAAGCGCAACAGCGGCGGCATCATCAGCATCAGCCGCTAGTACCTCTGCAACCAATGCGGCATCCTCTGCAACTGCGGCGGCTTCCTCAGCAACATCAGCGAGCAACAGCGCAACAGCATCAACGAACAGTGCTACTGCGGCTGCTACATCAGCTACTAACGCTGAGAACGCTTACGACAGCTTTGATGATCGTTACTTAGGTGCTAAGTCTTCAGAGCCTACATTAGACAACGATGGTGACGCACTACTCACTGGTGCACTCTATTTCAACAGCACAACCAACACCATGCGTGTTTACAATGGCAGTGCTTGGGAAGACGTTACAGACGCTAGTATTGCTCTGAATGACCTCACTGACGTTACTATTGCTTCTCCTGCAAATGGTGAAGCTCTTGTGTACAATAGCACCTCTGGTGAATGGGAAAACAACACAGTCTCTACTGTAGCCAACCTAGGTGACCTCACAGACGTATCAACCTCTGGTATTACTAATGGTCAAACCATCGTGTACAACTCAGGTACATCATCGTTTGAGCCGGGTACAGCAGGTGGTAACACGGCCGTCGTCGGATGGGAAAACCAGATCACGGTGTCTGAGGATTACACGATGACAACAGGTAACAACATGGTAAGTGCGGGGCCGATCACGATTGACACAGGCTACACCGTCACAGTACCAACAGGATCAAGATGGGTGGTGGTGTAAGATGGCACTAGAACTAAACGGAACAACTGGCGTATCGCTTGTACAGGATGGGGTTGTTACTGCGGCTGATTTGGCCAGTGGTGCAATTACGTCTGCGGCATTGCCTGCGGGTAGTGTGTTGCAGGTTGTTCAAGTTACAAAAACAGCCGGGCAAACACTAAGTTTAAATCCGGCAAACTTAGGAACTATTTCAGAATTTACAGGTACAATCACTCCATCAAGTACTTCTAGTAAAATTCTAGTTACTGTTGTTTTGAATATATCAAAGGGAAATACACAAGGTTCCTTTGCAATCTTGAATAGAGATGGTTCATATATACCTGATGCCGCAGGAGACGCTTCTGGCAGTAAACGTAGTGTTTCGTCTTTTGGTGGCGCTGACTTAACAGATTCTCGCAGTGGTAATAATCAGGTTATTAATTACCTTGATAGCCCTGATACAACAAATGAAATATCTTATACGATTAGTGTTGGACATAATGGAACTAGCGCAAGAAATATCTATATCAATCGTCAAGCGATTGATGACAATAATGCGTATAACGTCAGGGCTATATGCACTATGACCTTAATGGAAATCGCAGGCTAAGGAGAAACACATGGCAAGCGTATCACAGGCTCTCTCAGAGCTTAACATCACAGAATGGGTGTTGCGTGGCGAGCCGACTTCTGAAGCTGAGTTCAATGCAATGTTTAGCAAGGTAGTTGGAGCAGACGATAACGGTTCAGCTATTGAGTCGTCTGCCCCTGCTGACTTTGGTGTCACTTGGGCTGAAATCACAGCCAAGATTGCAGAGCTTGAAGCCGCAGAACCAATGCGCTTACTCAGAGCCGAACGCAACCAACGTCTCGCAAACACAGACTGGTGGGCATCGTCTGACCTGACAATGACAGCGGAGCAGACAGCCTACCGCACAGCACTGCGTGACATTACAGAAACATACACAAGCCTAGACGATGTAGTCTGGCCGGAGGAGCCAAATGTTTGAGTCGTTATTCAAATACGACAACGGCAATCTGTACTGGACTGATCAGGCTCCACAGAAAGTTCGTGGGAAACTTGCGGGTTCTGTTAATGAGAAAGGCTATCGCAAGGTTGACTGTGGTGGCAAAAAGTATGGCGTACATCAGATCGTCTTTGCTTTGCATCATAGCTATATCCCTGAGTGCATTGATCACATCAACGGCATCAAGGATGACAACCGCATTGAGAATCTGCGAGCCGCTACCAAGTCTCAGAACGGCTACAATCGTGCAGGGTTCAGCGACTTAAAAAATGTGTCGTATCGCAAGGACTCAAAGAACTGGCGTGTTTGTATGAAGGTGGACGGCAAGTACCGTTCATTCGGATCGTACAAGGACAAGGAATTAGCAGAGCTTGTGGCGCATGAAGCACGAGCGAAACATCATGGGGAGTTTGCAAACCATGTCTAAAGTGGCGATTTCCGGTAACGCTTCCGGAACAGGGACTTTTACAATACAAGCCCCAAATTCAAACACTGACAGAGTTTTATCGTTGCCTGATGAGGCGGGGACGGTGTTGACGAGTGCGAGTACGATCAGTGGTTTAGGATCATTAACTGGTGTAGATAGTTGGTATATAACAAGTGCTTTTGTCACATCTTCTAATGATTCCACCCAAACTTTAACAGCTAACTGGTCAAGATTTACAGGTACAAATGATTCTCCTGCAAGGATTGGAGATGCAATGACGCAATCTTCAGGGGTATTTACATTTCCACAAACAGGGATGTGGCTTGTAGTTGCTCAATACGCCCTTAATCCAAATGGGGTTAATTCTAATTATAACTATGGAAGCGTTGCCGTTTCTGTTGATGGCGGGTCTAATTTTAGTGACGGGTCTTTTACTTGGGCTAACTTAGATTCTTCAAGATACACTGGAATCACCAGTCTATATCCAGTAGATGTGACAGATACCTCTTTGGTCAAAGTGTCATTTAGAGTTCGCTCACAACAAAATATTGTCGTAGAAGGTGGAGCTAATGAAATTAGAACAGGCGCCTTCTTTATTCGGTTAGGAGATACTTAATATGCGTCCTGAAAACATAGAGTCAGCTTTGATTCAGATGCACACAGGCCAGTGGTTTGGATTCTCTGACCCATCAAACAAAGTGTATGCAAACCTGATTATTCACGATGACTCAATCACCAAGCCTACTGAGGCAGAGGTCAATGCGAAGCTGGCAGAACTTCAAACCCAGTGGGATGAAGCCAATGCACCATACAAATTGGATCGTGCAACAGCCTACCCATCCATCGCAGACCAACTGGATCAGATTTACCATGAAGGCATTGACGCATGGAAGACTACCATTGCGGCTGTTAAAGCGGAGTATCCAAAGCCATGAGCCAACTCAACGTAGATACAATCAAGAAAGCTGACGGCACAGGATCGCTGACGGTTCCTGCTGAGACAGGTACGGTAGTCACCACAGCGTCACCATCGTTAGGTAGACGCAACCTGATTATCAACGGTGCGATGCAGGTGGCACAGCGTGGGACGAGTGGTACATTTACTGATGATGGGTTTCATTGTGATCGGTGGAAGGGTGAAGTCGGTAACATGGATGAATTGTCTGTTGCTTGGGCAAGGGATAGTGAATCGCCTGACGGTTTTGGACAATCACTCAAGCTGACAATTTCTACTCCTGAATCGTCACTCGCCGCAGATGAAAAGTTTATCCTGAACTACAACATTGAGGCTCAAGACTGCCAGAGTCTTGCCTTTGGTTCTGCCACGCCAAATAGCATTACAGTGTCATTCTACGTCCGGTCTTCTGTTACAGGAACGTATCCATTTTCTATTTATCAGGGCGATGGTGCTGACATTATTGGCTCCACATACACTATCAACAGTGCAGATACTTGGGAGCGAAAAACAATTACGCTTGCAGGAAATACACTTGCTACAATTAACAACGACACTGGCCTTGGGCTTAATTTGAAATGGGGTCTTGGATTAGGAAGTAATTTCACTTCTGGAGACAATACTTCTTGGTCATCGTACTCAGACAGCAAGGTTGGTTACGGACAATCAAACAGTCTTGTAACCACTTCAGGTGCAACCTTCTACATCACCGGAGTCCAACTAGAAGTCGGCTCTGTTGCCACACCATTTGAACACCGCAGTTACGGTGAGGAGCTTGCGGCTTGTCAGAGGTATTATCAAGTTATCGCAAGCGGATATGGTGAGACAATTGGAACTGGGTATTTTGAATCAACAGGAGTAGCGGTTTGTCCAACTAGATTTATGACAACCATGCGAGCAACTCCTTCTCTTCATTCAGGAACAGGAACGAACGCTTATTATATGTATTCTCAGGGTAGCGGAGTAGATTACTTTAATAATTTAACTGGAACGGCATTTGGCGTATCTGGCGCAACTGTTTACACGAGTTCAAATGTGACTGGTACTGCTGGTCAAGCTGGCAGAATGGTTACTGAGAATAGTAATGGTTTTGTAGCTTTTAGTGCGGAGTTATAAAATGTACAAATTAAACCTATTCAACGATGCAGTCATCCGCACAACAGATGGAGTTTGCATACCTTTCGACCCTGCCAACACAGACTACCAAAAGTATCTGGAATGGGTGGCTGAAGGTAACGAACCAGAACCTGCTGATGAGGTGTCACAATGATCTACGCAGAAATCATGCGTCAAGTTGAGGCGGGTGAGCTAACCATACAAGAAGCAGACAGCTAAGGACGGAGTGTGAAAGAGATGGCAACTGAAAGCACTAAAACTTTAGTAGACGGTTTAAGTGTGGTCACTGTGGTAGGAACGATTGGTGAACTGTTGCCTCCGATGGCGGCGTTGTTTACATTAGTATGGACAGCAATAAGGATCTACGAGACGCAAACAGTACAGAGGTTATTGGGCAAGGATAGCCCCGATGATAGCTGAACTAGCCGCCGCTAATGCGGCCTTTGGCGTTATTAAAGAAACCATCGCCAATGGTAAAGAACTGTATGAAGCAGGACAGGCACTAGCAGACTACTTTGGCCTCAAGGCTGAGATACAAAAGAAAGCACATGAACATGGATATAAGTCTGACCTTGAAGCGTTCATGGCTACAGAGCAACTCAAAGAATATGAGGAGGCTCTGAAACAAATGATGATCTGGCAAGGGCGAGCCGGGTTATGGACAGATTGGTTAGACTACCAGAGAAAGATGAAGGAAAGCCGTGAAGCCGCTGAACGAGCAGAGAAAGCCAAGAAAGCTAAACGCAAGAAACAGATTGTTGATTGGTGCATTGGGATTGGTTTGGGCATTAGCGTTCTCTCAGCCATTGGTTTGGTGATATACATCTTCTACTGGATCAGTAAACAGTAGGTAACTTATGTGGTTATTATTTGCAATCCTAATTCAAGCTGATGGCTACGCTGTCTATCCTCAAGGGCCATTTGCAACAATGGACGAGTGCTTTGAAGCCCGTGAGTATTTCATGGCAACAGCACCACAGCCTAAGATCAACTATGAAGCAGTGTGTGTACAGACGGACGTAACAGGTAATGCCACATGATTGGAATTATTTCTAAGATACTTGGCTCAGGTGATGTCATCAAGAAAGGAATGGAGCTAATTGATGATATGCACACCTCCGATGAGGAAGCTATTGCCGCTAAGTCAAAGGCGAAGATTGATCTCATAAACGCCTATGCTCCATTCAAACTCGCACAACGCTACATTGCTCTAATGTTTACAGCAGTGTTTCTCAGTATGTTTGTCCTTGTACTTGCTATGACGTTAGCAGGTGAAGGTGACATTAACGCAGTCAAAACCATTATCGGTGACTTCTGGATTGGAGAAATTATGTTGATGATCGTTGGCTTTTACTTTGGCGGCGGTTTAGCCGAATCAGTAAGGAAGAAATAATGCCAAAAGTAGCAGGGAAAGAGTATCCTTACACTAAGAAGGGTATGGCAATGGCTAAGAACAAGGCCAAAGCAACAGGTAAGAAAGTTAGCTACGGAAAGAAAAAGGCTAAGAAATGAGCAAAGGTTTATACGCTAACATCCACGCTAAACGTAAGCGCATTGCAGCCGGTAGTGGTGAGACAATGCGTAAACCAGGTAGCAAGGGTGCACCAACGTCTAAATCATTTAAGCAAGCTAAGAAGACGGCTAAGAAGAAATGATTCGTAAAAGCTACGGTGCTGTTTTAACAGGCACATCACAAACACTTTACACAGTCCCTGCCGGTAAAAGTGCTCAATGGGTGTTGATGTACATTACCAACACTAGCGGCTCTAACGGCACTGTAGAAGTAGACTACTACAACGCAGAGCAAGACACTACCTTCTCTATACTAGAAGGCTACACGGTAACAGCTAAAGAGTTCTTTCAAATCGGTGGTGAAATTAATGCTTTCATTATGATGCGTGAAGGCGACAGTATTTCTGCATTTGCTACGCAACAAATGACGATGCTTATATCGTTGATTGAAGAAAACAACATTATCCAAGGGGGCTAAAGTGCCTAAGTCTAAAGACCCTAAGTTAGCCAGAGCAGGTGTCAGTGGTTACAACAAGCCTAAGCGCACACCGGGTGGCTCTAAGAAGTTTGTTGTTGTTGCTAAAGAAGGTGACAAGACTAAGACGATTCGCTTTGGTGATCCCAACATGACCATCAAAAAAGACCAACCTAAAAGACGGAAGAGCTTTCGTGCTCGACACAAATGCGATACCAATCCACCATCAAAGCTGACAGCAAGGTACTGGTCGTGCAAGAAGTGGTAGTAAGAGATACTGTTACTCAACACGACTTTATACAATTACTAAAAGATTCAAAATACCACCGTGGGTGGACTGCAGAGGATGTCAAGAGAATTATTTTCCCTCTGCTTAAGAAAAAACAAGCGTTGTTTGCTTATGACAACGACAACATACAAGGGATGGTAACGTGGGCTTGGGTTGACCCTCAAGTGTCCAAAGGTTACCTTGAGGGGACTCAAAAACTAACCTCAGAGGCTCTCACAGGCTCTACAGGCGATCTTTGGGCTATTGACTTTATAGCCCCATACGGAAACGTAAAGAACGTCATACAAAGCCTTACAAAGAGTTTTAAAGAATTACATCCAGAGCACACATCGGCTAAGATGTTCAGGAGAGCAAAGAACTATGCTAGTAAAGTCACCCTTCGGTAGACACTATACAGACACCGCAGAAAAGCTAGAGCAATCTCTGTACTGCTTTGGTGGTGACAGCAGTTCATCAGATGCCGGAGGAGCTCCGTCGACACCTCAAGAGGCTGAGATGGATAGAGAGATGGCGGCTATCGAGCAAGAGTTTGCTGATATGACTGCCGCCTATGAATCTGGTGGTTCTTATACATCTCAAGGTGTCACGACAGAAGGCTCAGATACTGCCAACGAAGATGTAGCAGTCCGTGAGTCTATCACAGAACCCGGTAAGACTTACAACTTTAACATTGATAGAGCCGCTGACTACTCTTACGATGCACAAGGTCGTCGTGTTTACGATACCTTAGACCCTCAAATGCAACAGTTATACGATGTTGACCGTGCTGTCAACCGTATGACGACTCTTCTTGACTCAGGTGTAATGACTGTCTCAGATGCTGAAGGCAACGTCATGAGTATGGAAGAGACAATGGATCGTGACATTGCTCTGGCTGATGCTCAGTTTGAAGCTCTTGATGCAATCTATGCAAACCCTAAGTACGCTGATAAACTTGCTTCGTTAATGGTTGAAGACCCTGAGACAGGCAAGATGGTGCCTAGGGGTGACCTTCAAATCTTTATGCGTGACACAGGTCAAATCCTTGTTCGTGATCCTGATATGTTCGACAGGATTATGGCTGAAGATGTTGGCCCCGGGATCGCTAACTACATCGCAGGACAAGTAGGTGGTACTGGGTTAGCTACAGTCGCCTTTGACATCTTCGGTGCACCTGTGAATGCTTACTCAGCTAACTTACTGTTCCAAGGTGGTCGTGCGGCGGCCTCAGGTTCACTCTTCGGTACACCTCTGATTACTGCGACTGCTTGGGAAGACCCTGTTACTGGTGAGAACGTAACTGAACAACGTCTTAACATTGCAGGTGATACTGTAGACCGTCGGTTTACAACAGAGACTGAGTTCCGTGAGCGTCAAGCCGCAGAACAAGCACTGAAAGATCAATATGACTCAGGTCAGGCCATTGGTGATTCCGGAACACTTGCTGAAAGCCGCACAGGCACACGAAAGCCAACTTGGCGTGATTACGTCAATACTGACTTTAGTCTTGAACAGGCTGTGTTTAGTTCAGTCCTTGATAGTCAAAACTTTGCATCACTACCTGAAAGTATCCGTGATGGTGTTGTCTTAACAAAGAACATTGCAGAAGGACAAGACCCACTGACAGCACTCATAGGTGTCTATGGTGACGATGTAGCAGAACAATTAAATCTTGAAGGTCTTGCGAATGACGCTATTGATGCGGCATTTACACCTGAGACTGCTCAGTTTATTAAAGAAAACCACGATGTACTTAAGTTAGGTGCTGACATTGTTGTTCGTGGTAAAGATCCCTCAGCGGCTATTGTAGATCGTTTTGGTGGTAAGATTCTTGACTACCTCAACGCAGACACCCCGAACCTTAGAGCCGCAGGGCAAGCAGGGTTAAACTTTGGTGTTGCTTTAGACAAAGGGGTTCCATTAGACCAAGCATTGCCTCGTGCTGTGGTTGACTACTTTGAACAAGGCGGTACAGTAGACCTAGCCACAGAAGGTGGTAACTTCCTTAAAGGTGTCTTCCCTGAGATCAATATTGACCTACCAGACGTTAATCTTCCAGACTTAGATATTGACTGGAAAGCAACGTGGGATGGTATTAACGCTAAGCTCCCTGAAGGTAACTTTAGATTCGCTAATGAGCTAATCCCTGACTTTGGTATTGATGGTTTGTTTGACCAAGGCTTTACACTTGAGGATTTCAACTGGGAAGCTATCGACACCTCAGGTATGAACCTAGGTGACTTTAATGCACGAGGGTACGACCTAGCAGACCTACAGGATATGGGGGTTGACTTGCCAGACTTAAACATTGACATCCCACGACTAGACTTTGAGCTACAGTGGGCTAAGATGACAGAGACATACCCCGGAGAAAAGATCACACCTGAAGGTGAAATGATTGCTTCTTTAGAGCCCGACCTAGATTTCTTAGGCGATGATGAGACTCCATTCTCAAGACAATTACTTGAGTCTGGAAAAATTGCTTGACATTTAACTTAAAATATGGTATCATACACATATGACGTACTTACAACTTGTTAATGCAGTCCTAAGAAAACTTAGGGAAGAAGAAGTTACTACTGTAGACGAGAGTGACTACTCTAAGCTCATTGGTGATTTTGTTAATGATGCTAAACGTCTAGTCGAAGACACTTGGGACTGGACGGGACTTAGGCACACCTATACAATTACTACGACTGTAGATGATCCTGTGTACTCGTTGAGTGGTTTTACTACTCGCTCAAAGATTCTTTATGTGCACAATGAAACACGGAATATAAACATCCCTCAGGAATCACTTCAGCGTATTCGTCAACTAAATCTTGAGTCTGACAGTGCTGTTGGCCCTGTGGTTTATTTTGCTGTCGATGGGCTTGATGGTAATGGCGACGCTCAGATTCGCTTATATCGGACACCTGCGGCAGTCGAGACATTTAATGTCTATACCGTAAAACGTACTGGTAATCTAACAACCGATTCAGAATCAACTTTAATTCCAGACTCTCCTATTATCCAATGGGCTTACTCCTATGCTCTCCGTGAGCGTGGTGAGACAGGAGGACAATCTGCGGCGGAACAGGCACTCTTTGCACAGAATGAACTAAACAATGCTGTGTCTTTTGATGCCGGATTGAGCCCTGATGAGACAGTCTGGACTTCTGTATAATGGCAAAACCACTTCAGAGTATTGCAATTCAAGCACCGGGTTTCTTTGGGTTAAACACTCAAGACTCACCTACGTCATTACCTGAGCAGTTTGCATTGGTTGCTGAGAATTGTGTTATTGACCAGTTTGGTCGTATTGGTGCTCGTAAGGGATGGACATACGAAACTACTTCTGGTGGTGACAGTATTGTCTCGATTGGTGAGTTCGTTAAGTCTGATGGAACTACCGAAGTTATCTCAAGCAGTGCTACAGCTATCTACAAAGGCACAACTACATTAACTGATATTACACCTGCGTCACACACAGTGTCCGATGGTCTATACGATCACGCTACTTTAAACGGAGTGCATTACTTGTTCCGTGAGGGGTCTGATCCTATTTACTATAATGGGACGACTTGTGATGAAGTATCTGCACACCCAGACTACTCTGGTACGGTGCCTAGCGGTAATATTGTGCAGTCTGGCTTTGGTCGACTGTGGGTTGCCAAAACGTCAACCAATAACACAACTGTATATTGGTCAGACTTACTCATTGGCGTTAAGTGGGATACAGGATCGTCTGGTTCTATAGATATATCTAAGGTGTGGCCTGATGGGGCTGATGAGATTACTGCACTGGCGGTACACAACGGAATCCTAGCAATCTTCGGTAAACGCCAGATTCTCTTGTACGTTGGTGCTGAAGACCCTGCGACTATGAAACTAGCAGATACCATTGTTGGTATTGGTTGTATCGCACGAGATTCTGTACAAGTCACAGGAACAGACTTAATCTTCCTAAGTGACTCAGGTGTTCGTAGCTTAAAGCGTACAGTCCAAGAGAAGTCAGCACCAATGACTGACATCTCAAGCAACATTCGGACTGAGCTAACAAACTACATTCTGTCTGAATCAGCGAATATCTTTTCGGTTTACTCACCAGAAGAAGCATTTTATTTATTACACTTACCAACAACAAACATCACTTATTGTTTTGACATGAGAGCTCCTCTCCAAGACGGAGCACACCGTGTAACCCAATGGGACACAATTGGCCCTCAGGCTCTCTGTAGAACCCGTAGCGGGACGTTGTTGCTTGGGAAGGGCTTAGGTATTGCTAAGTACGATGGTTACTCAGACAATGGCTCTGCGTACCAAATGTCGTACTTTACCAACTACATTGACTTTGGTGCTCCTAGTAACCTTAAGCTCCTTAAGAACCTTAAGATCACAGTAATTGGTGGTAGTGCAACAGATGTGACGCTTAACTGGGGCTATGACTATTCATATGCTTACAAGAAGAAACGATTTACGTTGTCTACTCAGGTTATCGCAGAGTACAACATTGCAGAATATAACATTGGTGAATTTAACGCAGGGGTCTTGGTAAACCGTCCGACAGTAAACGCTAGTGGTGGCGGTCAGGTCGTACAACTTGGTGTTGAAGCAGAGATCAACGGATCACAAGTTTCAATTCAGAGACTCACAGCACAGGCTATCGTAGGAAGGACTATCTAATGTCAAACTATACTAAGACAACTAACTTTACAGTCAAGGACTCTTTGGCATCTGGTAACCCCGCCAAGATTATCAAAGGCTCTGAGATTGATTCTGAATTTGATGCTATTCAAACAGCAGTAGCAACTAAATCAGATATAGCATCTCCGACATTTACAGGAACAGTAACTGCACCGACCGTCACGGTTACAGGTACTTTAACAGCAGGTACAATTGACGGAGGAACTTACTAATGGCAATTGATCTTTCAAGTCTCTCAGGACTCCTAGGTGGTGCCGGGATGGCCGCTAGTGCCGTCTTGCCTTATACTATGTCTGAGGAGGCAATCAGCCAACTTAAAGACATCGGAACAACAATGGGTGCTCGTGGTACTGCGATTGGTCAAGAGGCCGCAGGTGCTACAGAGTTCCAACCATTCACAGTAACAACCGGTACAGGTACAACTGCGATTGGCCCTACTGGTGGTTACACACAGACACTTGCAGAAACACCTCAGGCAATTCAAGAGGGCCTCTTAAGTGCCGCCCAAGGTGCTATTCCGGGTGCTCAAGTTACACCTGACCAACTCTACAGTCAGATTCAGCAAATGCGTCAGCCGGGTTATGAGCGTGAGCGTCTAGCTTTAGAGCAACGCTTGGCCGCTCAAGGTCGCCTAGGTACAAGCTCAATGTTGTACGGTGGTGCAACTCCTGAGTTAATGGCTATGGAAGAATCACGTCGCCAACAAGAGACTGCAGACATCCTGTCATCGTTGACACAAGCAGGTGCATTGACTGGTCAGAACATCCAGAACATCTCTGGTATGTTGACAGCGGGTTACACTCCACAAGCGCAAGCACTTGCGGCTATGACACCATCAGTACAACTACAGCAACCAATCGTTAGTGGCCGCCTTGGATCTCAAGAAGCTCTTTACAAAGGTGGTATTGCAGGTCTTGAAGCACAGGCGGCAGGACTCACTGGTGCGGCCAATGTTGAAGCGGCTCGTACACAGGCACTTGGTAACACCTTGGCTCAAATCTTCGGTGTACAGATGGCTGAAGGACAGACACAATCACCATATGATCGACTTATGAACATCTTAGGCTTCGGTGGTGAGTCTAGCGGTACATCAGATGCAAACTTAAGCGATTCGCAGTTCTTTGATGAATACGGTTACTTTAGGGGAGAAGCATAATGGCTCAAGCTAGGTCTATGATCCTTGATATGCTCAAGACTCCGACTCAAGTTAGAGAGGAACAACGTCAGCGTATTACAGAGCAAGCAATGGGAATGCGTTCTCAGATCCCTCAAGGCACTACATCAATCCCAGGATTGCTTACGAATTTAGCTAATCAGTCTATGGTTCGTACAACTCAAGGAATGGCTGAGATGCCTAGGAGACTCGCAGGGGCCGCAGGACAGTTTGCAGGTATGGCAGGAGCTACTCCTGAGACGCAAAGAGCCATTCGTGGCCTAGGATTGACTGGAGAAGAACTTCAGGCACAGCGTGTACAAGAAGCCGCTAGTGATCTTGACTTAGGCAACGTCGAGTCAATGAGGCAAGCACTTAAGCGTATGCAGGAAGCAGGGGCTCCATTAGAAGCAACACTTGCGTTGTCTGAAGCAATTGCTAAGCGTCAAAAAGAACTACTTGACCGTGCTTCTGCCGCTCGTGGTGAACAATTACAACGTGACTTGTTTGGCCTAAAAGAACGTCAGATTGAACTTGACGAAGCTAAGTTTGACGCTGAGACACTCTTAGGCGGTGCCTTAGGTGAGTTTGACTTAAATACAGAAGACGGTCTTAACGATGCTGTTGAGGCTCTTATGGCTCGTGGTAAGGTTGCTGAAGCAGTACGATTGAAGAATGCGTATAAAAAGGAACAAAGCACACTTGAGCAACGTGTCACATACTTAGCAGAGAACTTCACTAACGGCGACTTACAAGCCGCTTACGATATGGCGTTGGAAGAGAAACGTGTAGAGCCACTATTAGGAGACACAGCAAAACGCCTAGATACTGACTTTGAGAAAGCAAACGCCACAGTTAGTCGAATCAACACAGCCAACGACGCACTACGAATCCTTGCTTCTGGTGATGTTAACATCGGTGCATTACCTAAGACCCGCCAAGGAGCACTTAAGCTACTTGAGCAGACTCTTGGTCTTGACACCGATCAGTCAGTAGAACGTACCGAATTATTAATGGCACGGGCGAAGAAACTTGGTGGTGAAGCACTCGCTTCTGGGATGTTCGGTTCTGGCACAGCAATTTCTGATCGAGATTTGATTACAGCGATGTCGATTGCGGGTGGTGATGAGAACTTGACTCCTGCAGGTATGGAAGCCATCTTACGGGCTAATATGGCGATTGATATCCATCAACTTGAAAAATACAATAAGCGTGTCAATTCACTTGGTCAAGGCTTTTGGGATAGATCGTTCTACTCTAAAGAATCTTATATGCTTCAGGCACCTGAAGTCTTTATTCCGTCGTTTTCTCCTGAACGTGCTGAGAGTGCCGCTAGTGACGGACAAGGAAACACAATCTACGAATATCGTGGCGAATGGTATAACGCCGACGGTACACGCTACGAACCATAGGAGTCCATATGGCCGCTCAATTACCTCCGGGATTCTCACGAGTAGATATCCCTACTCCTGCACCTAACCAAGACGTTCCCGTCCCTGCCAATATGCCGCAAGGATTTACGCCTGTGCAAGAACCTGACGTTGACCCTGATAGCTTCTTTGGTCGTGTCGGTACGCAGATTGGTAAGCGTATTGAGAAAGTCGAACGTAGTGTTAAAATGTACGAGGAAGGTGAAATTACTTATCCTGAGTTAGCACTGCGTGGTCTTGGATTTGGTGTTGGTTCTGTCTTTGACACTGTCGGTGAAGGTGCAATGACAATCCTAAGTGCACTTACGCCAGATCAGGTTGAAGACTTCCTCAAAGAACAGATTGCCGCAGGTGGCACTAAGTTGATGGAGACTGATACTGCTAAGAGTCTTCTACAAGCGTATCAAGAACTACCACAGCGAGCTAAAGACAACTTCGGTGATATCGTCACAGTCGGTACTGGAATGTTGCCTAAGGGTCAAGCAGGTAAGAAACTTGTTGAAAGCGGCATCAAGGCAGAGAAAGAAACACTTGCTAAGTACGTCTTGAATCAAACACCATCTGCTAAAGAGTTCCGTGTGCGTGAGATGGGTCTGCCTAAGAATATGCAGACTACATTGAACCGTGAAGACTCAATCTTAAATACTGTAGTGAGCCTTAAAGGTGTCTCAGAGTCATCAAGCCGTAAGAAGATCATGGGTTCTATCAACCAAGAGATTGGACGACTAGCACAAGACATCAACAAGAGCCTTGCAAACTCTAAGTATAAGTACATTCCTAAGCAAGATGTTAATGTTGTTGTCACTAAAGCAATGCAAGAGTACACACAGAAGAACCCTCTGTTTGCTACAGAGAAGTTCAGTAATCTCCGTGGTAACCTACAAGAAGCCTACCGTCAAGCACTCAAGGAGTTCAATGGTAAGCCTCAAGAACTTCTTAAGCTCCGCCAGAACTTTGACAAGAACGTAGCGACACTGCTCAAGAAAGACGTACACGAAGGTGACGTTAGTCGTGAGATGGTTGCGTCTATTCGTAACAGTCTAAACAACATGATGGAGTCTGTGGCACCTGATGATGCAATCAAGGCATCTATGCGTCGTCAGCATAACCTAATGCTTGCTAAAGACAACCTCGCATACAATATGGCTCGTGAAGGGTCGATGGTTGAAAACACAGTTAAGTTCATTAATCAACACCCATTTATGGCTATGAGTGCCGCCGGTGGTACAGGTATGATCCCAAGCCTGTTAGGTTCTGAGGTTGGTCTTGTGGGTGGCTTGACAGCCGCAGGTGCTTATGGAGTCACACGCCCAAGTGTGCGTAAGGGTGTCGGTACGGTCTTAAGTGAATTGCCTACGACTCGTGGAATGCTCTTTGGTGCCACTAACACTGTTGAAGAAGAAATGCAAGGAATAGCTCCGTAATGGCTGATTACAGAGAACAACTACGCAAAGTATCACAAGAGTACGACTCAGGTGATCGTAATTACCTTGAGTTGCTCTTAGGTCAAGCCGGGGTAGGTGGTGGAATGATCGGTGATGCCGTTAGTGCGCTTATCCCCGATCCTGTCGAGCAGAAGATTGCCCAAGGTACTCAATACCTCGCAGAAACGCCTGTAGGACAAGCAGTAGGTCAAGGCTATGGTGCCCTACAGCAACAGTTCCCACGGACTATGAGAGGCGTTGAGGAGGCTACCAGTGCGTCCTCTATGTTGTTCCCTGCTCGTACAGCCGTGAACCCTAAAGCGGCAATGCATAAGTTGTCAGCGAACTTACCTAACAAGATGGACTTCGACTTTGATCCAACGACAGGTAAGTACAAGACTCAGTTCTATCTACCAACGCCAGATGCTGAAGCCCGTGCTAAAGCCCGGAGCCCTGAGTTGTATCAGAAGTACCCTACACAGGCAGTCCAGTTTGAGAAAGGATTGTCTCGTGTACAGGCGATTAGCAAAGGACTTGCGTTAGGGCTCTCCAACTCACTTAAGCAATCTATGTCACCCACAGGGCAAGCACAATGGCGTGAGAAAGGTGTGAGTAAGACTTTGACTGATTTGTCAACTGCGGATATGCCCAACAAGAACAAACTACAGACACTCTACGGACAACCCGCCTATGAGCGTATCTTAGGGAGCCAGTACGGTAACGTTAGTGAGACTCTCAAGAAACTGGACGATGACTTCTTCACTCACGAAGGTGTCTTTAGTTTTAATGACTTTAACAAACTCACAGGTCACACCAAGGATGACGCAGGGCCATTCTTCAGGACGATTATGTCTAACTGGGGAATTAAGCCTGACGATAACTTCTTAATGATCGTTAGACAGCCTAAGGCAACTGAGGGTGCGGGAGACCTCATGAGTGATGTCATGTTTAAGTCAACGACTGCCCGTAAGCTCCCTTCAGTGTTCCAAGCAGACACTGGATTTACAGATTCTAAGTCGTTCTTGAACTTGTACGATATGGGTAAGCGAGGTGAAGGTAAGCTGACACCTGAGCGTCGTAAGATCATTAAGAGAACACTTGACAACAATCCAGACTTACTTCAGATCACTGATCCTACACAATTGACACGAGAGCTCACCAAGGCAGTCTCAAGAGAAGTAGGCTCACAGAATGCCTTCGGTGTCGGTAATGTTGTCTCAGCGGCATTCAAGAACAAACCACGTCGCTCCTTTAACTCTAATGACGAACTTGCGTCTGCCTTGGAAGCCAAAGGGCTTAAAGTAGTTCGCCGTAAAGACCAAAAAGATGATCCTGATGTCTTCATTACTGACTCAGTATCCTCAAGTGCCTATGAGCTTGGCGGTGTGAATATTGTCTACAAGGTTGAGCGCACTGGTGATGTGATTGCTCAGGTATCTGATGTCAACGACTTGGTAGGTGTTGGTGCCCCCGGTGCGAAGAAGATGATTGTAGTTACTCCACCAATCAAGAAGAACTTCGCTAAGCCGGAAGAAAGTAAATCTACGACACCTAGTGATGCTGTAGGTCGTGTGTATGAAGACGTAAGACGGCCTGTGACGCCTAAAGCGCAGGACTATATTTCTGCAGGTGCTAATGTAGGCACTGTGGCCGCCCCTGTGGCCTCAGGAATGCTATCGGGTGCCCAAGAGCAAGAATAAAAAAAGGCTCCCGAAGGAGCCAAAAGTCAGAGTCCACCCAACCCTACTCAAAAACCTCAAAGATATCCCCGATCATAATTTTAACAAATGGGATATTGATGACGAATCCATCAAAGAAGTACACTTGAGCATCATCAATGTCTTCATTTGCTTTCCAACCCAATACTGGTTGCGACTGGACAGTCTCAATTGACAGTCCAAAAACGTGGTGAAATCTCATTGCCATCATATCTCTACCGCCCTATATAAATGCTTTGCATTTCCTGTTTGTCCTGATTGTGATTGCTTGATTGCTGAGGTGCCGTCCTTGGCTCTGTAAGTCCCTATGTACCTCTGTCCACAGTAAACCTTATACGTCCTTACCAACCCCAGTCTTCTCCTTCCAATCCGTGTGCGTTGTAATCTGTGACTCGCTTTTCAAAAAAGTTGGAAATAGAACTACCACCAAGCAACTCCTCCATCCACGGGAGAGGGTTCTCCTTAACCTTCCAGTTCGTCTTAAGACCAAGTTGGAGTAGTCTGCGGTCTGCGAGGTAGCGAATGTACTGCTTGACATCTGCCGCCGTGAGACCTTCCAAGTCACCCATCTCATACGCAAGGTCAATAACCTTGTCTTCCAGTTTGACTGCAGTACGGAACATTTCGTAGATATCTTTCTTAAAATCATCATTGACAACCCTTGGGTGTTCCTCACAGAACGCCCGGAATAACTTAGCCATACCCTCAGCGTGTTGTGACTCATCTCGTACTGACCACTCAACGACAGTACACATACCCGGCATCTTGCCGTATCTCTGGTAGTTCAATAGCATTGCAAATGCACTGAACAACGACATACCTTCATTCATGACTGACCTAGCGATTGCCAAGGCAGTGCCTGAGTGACTATGTACGTCAATATCGGACATGAACTCCACTTTTGCAGACATTTGTTGATACTCTAAGAACGTACTGAACTCCTCCTCAGGCAACCCTAGGGTGTCATTCAGGAGAGCGTAGGCTCTTTGGTGGATGAACTCTCGACCTGCAAAGGCCGTAAGCATCGCCCTGATCTCATTGTTCTTAAACTTGGGTATATAATACTCCAAGTAGTTTGTTCCCACCGCAACGTCACTTTGCGTAAAAAGCCGCAGGATTTGGGTAATATGGTGTTTCTCTTGCTCCGATAGTGCACCGGATTTCCAATGGTTGACATCTGTTTGCAGTTCCAGTTCATCTTCAATCCAGTGAATCCTCTCGTGTTCTGTGGCGTAGGTCACTGCCCAAGGGTAGCTAAAGGGTTTGTAGGTGGTGTTTGACTCCAGTAGGCTCATTTAGTTCTCCAGTTCTGATTGGTTCTGATAGATTACATTCATTAGATTATTGTTGTGGTATTGTAGGCGTTCTACTTCTTGTACTAGTTTTGCTGTTGTATCAAAACAATCGTTCAATAGTCGTTTGTTAAACGGGTCACTGTCTTTGATTAAATCTAATCTCTTAAGTAGATTCTGTGCTTCTTCTGTCATCCTCATCCTCAAACTTATACTCGTCATTCTCTTTATCTACAGCCATCTCAAGCAATCGCCTTAGTCCGATACTAACCAACAGTCTTGTAGCATCGGAGTCTGTATCGACAACCAGTGTTGCACTACCATCTTCATGTTCAACGTAGTCTTTAACGTCAATTGTTCCTGCTTTGGTTTTCATGTTAGCTCCTTTGCATAGGAATACTATGCATAGATAATTACATTATATGTAATGTACTCCCACTTTTATGCGGATAATAGCTATCCCTGACAACTCACACAGACTTCATCATCTTCAAAGTCCTTCAGTGCATTACGGTCTACCTTAGTGCCAACCTTCTCCGCTGTAACACCAGCAGTCGTCCTAAGATAATATAATCCTTTAAGCCCTTCCTTCCATGCCTTGAGATGTACCTGATTAACAAGAGCCTTGTCAGTACCCGCCGGGAAGAACACATTAACTGATTGTCCTTGACAAATGAACTCTTGTCTTTTACCTGCGTGTTCGACAACCCATGTCTGATCCAGTTCAAACGCTGTTTTAAATACATCCCTCTCGTCATCGGATAGGAACTCCAAGTGCTGTACAGAGCCCTCGTTCTCAAGTATGCTCTGCCACACCTTCTTTGTATTTTGCCCCTTCTCATCTAGAAGTTCCTCCAAGTACGGATTGCGAACAGTATGACTACCGGCACGAGTACGATGGACATAGCAGTTGCTAATGCGTGGTTCAATGCTAGCAGAGCACCCACATAGGATACTAGAATTAGCGTTAGGAGCAACAGCCAACAGATGCATATTTCTAACACCATAACCCACCCCGTCAGGACATTCACCACGCTCCATAGCGAGCGAGTAGGTGGCCTCAAGAGACTGGGCTTTGATGTCTTTGAAGATTCCATAGTTCTCACTCGCCGCTTGCCATGACTCCCAAGCTATCCCTTTGCTTTGTAGGTATCCGTGGAACCCCATTGCTCCAAGGCCGATGCTACGTTCTCTGTAAGCTGAGTAGACAGCTTTTGATAGTTCTTCTGGTGCGTTGTCAATAAAGTATTGAAGCACGTTGTCCAAGAATCGGATAAGGTCTCCAACCATTCCGCTTGTTTTCCACTCGTCGTACTTTTCAAGGTTGACTGAGGAGAGGCAACAGACTGCTGTGCGTTCTTCACTTGTTGCGAGATGGATTTCATTGCAGAGGTTACTGCCATTAATTGACAATCCAAGTTTTCTTTGAGCTTCTGGTAAGCCTCGTCTGGCTGTGTCGATAAAGTTAAGGTAAGGACTGCCAGTTCTGAAGCGAGCTTCAAGGATTCGTTGCCACAGCTTACGAGCTTGGACTGTATCTCTAACAATTCCTGTACTTGGGTCGATAAGGTTCCATTCTGTGTCATTGATTACACTCTCCATAAATTCATCAGTGAGGTTCACTGCGTTAAAAAGATTAAAACATTTGCGATTGATGTCACCACCTGTCGCTACTTTAAAGTTGATGAACTCTTCAATATCAGGATGGCTTACGTCTAGGTACGCCGCATAGCTTCCCTTCCGTGTCTTCCCCTGCTTGTACGCTGTCATCTGAGCGTCCACTACTTTCATGAATGGGATCGGGCCGGGGGCTTTGTCGCTGATCCCTCTGACGTGTCCCCAGTGCCCACCCACACCACCGCCCTTTACGGAAAGCCACGCTACTTCACCATTATGTTCAATAAGGCTATCAAGATTGTCCCCCACATAAGTAAGGAAACAGCTAATAGGCAACCCACTAATCTTTCCATTCGGTTCTGGGGCATTGCTGAGCACAGGGCTCGCAAACATGAACCAACCTTTGCTAGCATAGTCATATATCCTTTGTGCAAAATCAAGATCACCGCCACAATAGGCCACACTAGCACGAGCAAAAGCCTCTTGGGGCGATTGTTCACTGCTGAGCATATAGTAGTCACGCATAAGCGTAGTCGCTTGGTCACTGAGGCGAAAGTCTCTTGTAACATCAATCGTTATCCCTAGGTAGTTTGTCATTGGTTTTTTGTACCTCATTTTTAATTGGGCGGAACCTATTATTTTACCATATTTCTATGAGTTTGTCTAGGTAGTGTTTGGCCTTTTGCAAGTCTAACTTGCCACCCTTATCCTGAAACCGTGCCATATATTTGATAACATTACCTAAAATAAATCCCTTGAACTGCTCTTCGGTCATCCATTCTTCCATAGCGTCCCAAGGCTGTATCTTCTTGTCTGTGTAGTGACTACCACCAAGTTGATACGTTCGTGCCATCTCAGTCAAATCACTCATCATCGGCCCTCTTGTAGATGCTCAAGTCATCTAAGTTAAATGAGTAGCCATAGGAACCCTCAAGGCACTGTACGACATCCTGCAGTATTTCGTCCCACGTTACAGCATAGTCATACTTATTATTGAGTGTGACTGTCTTACCGCAGTTACGAAATTCAAACGTCATATACGCTTTGTCATCTTCGTCTTCAAAAACACTATCAAATCTACGACTCATCTTCTAAATCCTCTACAAAGTAATCTAACTTGTTCTCTATCTTGTCTTGGAAACGATCTACCAGTTCCTCTGAGGTGATCTCAAGCACCTCAAGGACACTGATTTCGTCTTGCTGTTTCAAACGGTCACACACGTCGATAAATGTTAGCATACTTTCGCTTCCTTAAGAAGTTCAGTAATGGTCTCGACAGTGTAGTACCTAAAACCATTCTTGTCAGCCCATTCAGCCATTGTGAACTTAGTCCCATCATTTCGTCTCCTTGCTCTTGGCATTGGGGTGTCTGGGTGATAAAACACAAACACCAGTTCTTGACAAATTAAACTCTTTCGTATGTCAACATACTTACGTGCTTCTTCAGAGTCCCTGAAGCGACCCTTGGCTTCTATCAGGAAGTCCCCGACTAAGAAGTCAGGCTCATACATTTTAGTCTGAGTATATTCTACAGCATTTGTATGGTATTTGCAATCCTTAAGAACACCCTGATGCAGTTCATATTCAAACCAACTGTCATATCCTTTTGGGGGTTTACCCTTCTTCTTTGCCATTGTTTGTCCTCAAGTATTCTATTGCATTCTGTAGCCTCTCAAGGCTGTCGTTGAATGCCCCTAACCCACGGTTGCAATAATCACACAACCACCCTCTAAATTCCTCTGTCTCGTGACAGTGATCTAAGACCAGACCTGTGCCACGTCCTGCGTAGGAGATGTCCTTGTGTTTTGTACCACAGATAGGACATTCGTAGTTCTCATCAGGCTTCTCGTTTTCTTCTTTCAGTCGACGCTTAAGCCTATCTGATTTGGTTTCACAAGTGCGACACTCAGTGCGTCGGTAGTTAGCCCCGCAAGCCATCCTAAAGTGTTCTTCAGGTTGCTTGATGCCACACTTGACACAAGCCTTCCCATCCTTAGGTTCTTGGACAGGAAGATCACCAAACAAATCATCCACTGGGCTTATCCAAAGTGATCTCAGGCACATTAGGCTCGTTCACTACGGTTGTCAAAAACCTTATACCACCAGAATAAGCAAATCCTCTTAAGGACGGGTAGCAGTGGTGCTTGTAAGCGCAGTACGAGCAAGAGGTAGTGAGCTTTTCGTTTCCAGACTTCCCATCGGCAACGGGCTCGTAACAAAACGCCGGTGGCTCCGGTAGCTCGATTAGCTTTTTTACATGACGTACTCGCTCAGCGATGTCGTAGTTCAACACAGAGTGCACTGGTGCCTGTGTGTCTTCCTCGTCATACTCAAGGTAACACAAGGTGCCATTCTGCTTGTCAATCGCAATCCAACCGTACTTGGTGTCGCCCTCAGAGTGAGCATAGGCTTTCAACTGAGCAACGTAACCAAACGGATCGTCATACGCAAGCGTAGCGTCCTTGAACTTCTTGAAGGCGTAGCTTGAAGTTGACTTGATATCAACTAAGCGGCCATCAATACGAGCATCCATAGAACCACGGACACCTTCGACCTCACAGGCTTTCTGTTCGTCTTCGACTGTGTGTCCTGCCATCCGAGTCAAGAACAAAACGAACTCCTCAAGCATATGACCGTACATAAACTTAATGTAGGTATGTGGCTGAAGTTTCTCTTTCGTGTACTTGTTCGCACTGTACCAAAGCTGTCGGTCATCCTTACCGATGGCACTCAGGCGTAGCTTACGACCATCACCAAAAGCTGAAGGCTTGAACTCTTTTTTCATCAAGGCTTTCATTGCCTCACCGAAGCGGTCAATTTCTGCATCCACATCCACATCTTTCGGTGTGTTGCGGTCTTCCATCAGCTTGTAGATGTCGCTGACTAACGTCTGAATTGATTTACTCATGATCTTCCTCAATCATACATTCTGTGATCGTCTGGTGACCGATTAGGTTAGCCGCTGTCTCAAGACGACGAGACTGATAACGATTGCGTTGCTCTAAGCGACGAACATAGTCAGTCAGGTGCTGAATCTTTTCAGTGCCGATAGCACATTCTGACAAGAACTCTTCAAAATCTTCAATGTTGTAAATGCTAGGTAACATAGGTGTCTCCTTAATATTCATAATAGTATAACACATTAGTGTGTCTCTGCCCAATTATTTCCAACTTTATATTCTCCGTCGAGTGGGCACTCAAGACCCAGTTGGATTCCTGCGGCCTTGATAGACTCGACCATCAGGTAACCAACCTTGTCTGCTTGATCTTCTCTTGCTTCAATCTGATACTCGTCGTGGATAGACCCAAGGAGCTTGTAGTCTAGCTTCCACTTCGGAGCGTACTGTTCAAATATCTGCAATGCTTTCTTCATGACTACAGCACCTGCACCCTGAAGCAGTGTGTTGAGGCTTGCGTGTTCTGAACGAACCCAGAGACGACGACCGTCGAGTCCCTTGAGGTAGCCTCGTTGTGATGCGATAGTGACCTTCTCACGCAACTCTGCGAGAGCCGGGGTATTGTCTAGGAACTTCTGCTTGAGCTTCTGTCCGTCTCGTGCAGATCCTCCAACAATCGAGCCAATTTTAGCGTCACCCGCCCCATAGAGGAAAGCATAGATGAACGTCTTGGCCTGTGGTCGTTCCTTAAGACCTGCGGCATTCATGTTCTTAGTATGAATGTCACCATTAACGACCTCATCAGTGTACTCAGGGTCTTTCATCATTGCGGCAAGCATCCTAAGTTCCAACCCACTGGCATCAATACCAACGAGCTTGTATCCCTCAGGTACAATCCAACACGCACGACATTCGTAACCGTATGGTGCTCCAACAGCGGGAACCTGGGCCATATTCGGCTTACTGTGTGTCATACGTCCTGTGACCGCCCCGATGGCGTTGACCTGTCCACGGACTCTACCGTCATCCTCGACGGCTTCAAGCCACGATTGAACCTGTGCAATCCGCTTGCCCACCATAAGATACTCAGCAATGAGTTGTGCTTCAGGTATGTCCGTAACTGTTTCCAGAGTCTTCTCGTCAACAATAGCTTGACCAGTCTCCGTAAACTTCTCAGGCTTCCAACCAAAGAGCCGAAGATACCTCCCGATCTGCTGACGAGATCCTAGGTTGAACTCAGGCCAGTCAATGCGAGAGAACGGCCCACCTACTTGAGTCCATTTGTCACCAAGGAACTTAAGGCCAACTGCTGATAGGCTTCCATCTTTCTTGAGCTTGGGTACGATCTCTTTAACGAACGTAGGTAAAGGCGTAAACGCTTTGTGCACTTGTTCTTCAATTTCATTCTGCTTCTCCTGTAGTTGTGCTACTAAATCTGTGGCTTTTCTTTCGTCGAGCAACCACCCGTTGTTGATTTGCTTACTAATTGCACACTGTACGTCGTGCTCAAGAGTAATGCTGTGATCTCCAAATTCACTAAGCTCTTTGATGAGTACCTCAAGAACTCGTTCAGTAACCCTAACGTCCTGCTGACAATACTCCACCATTTCTGGCGTAAGCGCAGACCAATCATGATAATCTCCTTTAGGGAACTTAAGTCTCTCGCCCCATGAGGCTAATGAGTGACCGCCGTCCAACTGTGGGTTGTATAAACGTGACATCACTAACGTGTCGGTAATTTGGCCTTTGATCGACACACCTAGTAAACGCTCGACCGCAGGGATATCATAGTTAATGATGTTGTGTCCGACGTGTTCAGTTACATCAGAGAACAACTCCTCAACCATTTCTTTAGTCGGCATCTCAAGCGTATACATCTTGTCACCCTTGATAGCGCACAAGCACCAGATGATAGATGGCTTCAGGCCGTCTGTTTCAATATCCCAAACGCAACGCATCAGAACTCCTCGATTGTATTTGCTTCGTGTACTTCTGGCTTCTCACCACGTTCTAGTCTACCAGTTAAGCCGTTATAATACAACCAACCTGCTGACCCGGTGATGCCTGTACGACGACACTTGACAACCTGCACTTGCGTTGAGTTCCGTGCGTACTCGTCCTCCGCCATCTTGTCACGACTCAAGAGAATCGTATTGAATGCAATCTGATTAATCGAGCCTGAGCCCTTCAGATCGTATTCGTTGACATTATGAGGATTAGTCAAGCTAGGCTTCCGCATATGACTGACAATAATCACTGACACATCGGTCTCCTTGGCGAGCTTGAGAAGTCGATCCATAAACTCGTCTATGGTCTCGTTGCTGTTGCTCGTTACAGCGGCCTGTAATGGGTCGATGATGAGAACGTCACAGCCATTGCCCTTGACCATCGCACGGAGCTTCAAGAACAACTCATCGGTGTCTACTGCACCGTTGTGATCGAGTAGCAAGATGCGACCGTCTGTGATGATGTCAGAGCGTAGTGCACTGAAGTCGATGTTCTTACGATCCTCAAGCGACAAATTGTGTCCTGTGTGGATCGTCAAGAGGTTCTCGACTGCCTCACCGTTAGATGCCTCAAGGAATGCACAGCCGATAGTTTTGGTCGTGTTCTTCCAGAAGTGATAGGCAATCTCGTTGACCATCGTGGTCTTACCAACTGACGTGAGTGCACCGATGACTGTAATCTCTCCGGCGGCAATACCTCCGTTCAGCATTGAGTTCAACATACCGAAGCTCTCAGGGAACGGAATGATCTCCTCAGTGCCTCGCTTGATGAAGTCACCCCAAGCGTCCTCAAGTGTAATGACACCTGTCATCCGGTACGCTTTAGCTTCCCACCATTCAGACGAGAACAACCGGACTTTATTGTTCGTGAGGTAATCCGAAGCGTCTTTAAACTCCGTTAGAGCGACGATCTTAGCCTTGTTAGGGCTGAGTATCTGTGCACACTTCTCTGCCGCCTCACGACCCGCAGGATCATTGTCAAAACAGATGACGACATTCTCAAAGCCCTCAAGATACTCAAGGTTGCTTTTGAAGTCCTTCACTGCACCACCGGCACCCTTGGATACTGAGACCACGGGATAGCGTGAGCCTAGCATCTCAAAGGCCGCCAGTGCGTCGAGCTCTCCCTCAACGACTGTGATGTAGCGTCCACCTGTCTTGAACAACTGCTGACCGAACAGTGTATTGTGACGCATATCGCCACGGGTGCTGAACTCCTTGGTTTCGACTGTGCGAACCTTGGAGCCGATCAGTTTGCCGCTGTTGTCGTAGTACGGGTAATACTGCTTGGTATCGTCACAGGTGACACCGTAGCGTTTCACGGTGTCTAGTGAGATACGACGGGCAGTAATCGCCATAGGCGTCCCGTACATCTCGACTGGTTTATTGTAGTTGACTACGTTAGTGGCTTCCACTCCGTCAACCTCCTTATAGTGTGTAAAACACGAAAAACAATACCCATGACCATCTGAGTAAGTAGCGAGAGCATCACTGCTCCCGCACTTGTGGCACTCAGTATGGCCTAGGAACTCAGAACTCTCCGTCATCGTCCCCAATGCTCTGCTCTCCCTTCTCGACCACACGAATGGCTTGCATATACGGTGTGCACCCGTGGATAGGGTGTGGTGCACCTAGGTTGTACTTGATACGCACCTTGTCACCGTAGCGAACAGAGGAGCGGCTTACTGGCTCACCGTCGTTGTCGATGACAGGGAAGTCCTCAAACTTTGTTGTGAACTTACGTTGTGGAGTGTTCTTGTACTCCTTGATCTTGATGCCCTCAGCCTCTAGCTTCTGAGCCTCTGTTGGATCGTCGATGGTTAAGACGACAGAATACTTACCAGTCGATTGACCGTTAAATACCTCGTGAGAGTCAAGGTTGGCGAAAGCCACTGTTCCATTTACTACTGACATTATCAGACCTCCTCAGGTTCTGGTGTTGCTATGCGGATATTTTGTAAGACCGCACCTAGTTCTAAAAGACGCTTGCCTGACAATTTAGACAGACAAACATCGTATTGCGGCTCAGGGTCTTCAATCTGGTCAAAGACTCTGTTCCGTAATTCCATTAGTATAATCGCTGTTGAGACATTAGTCAACATGACGACACCTCCTCAATGTATTCTTTCATCGACAACTTTTCAACCTTAAGTTTTTTCTGGTTGGTTTTCTTTATGTTCGTTCTTAGGTTTTTCCTAAGTGTCTTGGGTGTTTTTAAAAATACCATAACAATATTCCTTGGTATACTTAAGAGTATATCAGAACTCCTCAGAGTCCTCAAGGTCTTTCTCGTAATTAACGCAGACCTCCTTAAATACTGGCTCGTCGAGCTCTCGTACCGTATCCCGTACAGACAGAATACAACCGGAACATAGATCGGTGTATTCACCCCTGTAGTCCTTTCGTGTGCTTTCGTAGTCGTTAAGCTCACAATCACAAGCCCTGCATCTCATTTCCATAACCTCCTTATAAACTCATAAACCCCGACAGCCATGAGAGCCGCAATGAATAGTTCAATCATCGTTATTTCCAAAGATAACCCACCCTATAAGTCCACCGAAGACTGCCGCAAGCGACCCAGTCATGATGAGCAATGCGGCCCAATCGTTAAACGTTAGCGTTTCCATGATTTAATGGCCTCCTCTAGCCGACGGTCATGCAAAGAGCCCGTAGGAGCCCTTGAGAGCTCCTGTGAGCGACGTTTATAATATTCTGATAGTGACCTATTGCCCTGCCAATCAAACTCCTCAGCGAGAAATTGACACCATCGACTCGCTGACTCAAAAGTCAGCCCTCCAGTCAGTAAGTCACGCTCAACGGGAGGTACTTTGTTCACCTCGTGACCCTCCAGTTTCCAAAGGAGACCTCAACGTCTGCTGTGGTCTCAATCCAGACCTTAGCACCACATGAGAGCGGTTTGTCAGGACTGTAGACCAGTTCAGAGTCGCCCTTGATGACGACACGCTCGCCCTTGAGGTTCTCGTTGTAGGTCTTGACCGTGAAGACTGGCAAGTCCTCGCCCTTGGCGTTAGACCTGATGTTGTGTTGATTAACGTGTATACGTTTCAGCATCGTATTGCTCCTGTTCAAACCGTGCCTCGCCCTCTGCATCCATTCGCTGTTGCAGTTGGTATTCGTCCCAAGCCTCATCGGCTGTCGAGCCTGTGATCGTCTCGTAGACGTCAAACCAGACAGCGTCGGTCTGTTTCTGTTGGGTGATAGCGAATATCACCTCCTCAATGACCCACTCAAGCTGTGGGTCGTACTGTTGCTCATGGTCAGTCATCGTAGTAGTCCTCTGTGTACGCCTTAGCTATCGCCTTGGCTTCATCGTATTGTAAACCGCCAACAACGAAAGTTTCAACCAGTCTGTCGTCGATCCTGTCGAACACCCTGAAGCCCTCAAACTCAGACCAACAGACGTACAGCAACTCGTCCTCGTATATCATCGGGGGCTCTCGCCCCGCTTGGTAGTACCCTAGCTGTGCCTGTCGTGTTGCTTTCATACAGCCTCCCTCGCTTGTAGTCTCTCTTGGAAGTTGTCGAGAAATAGAGCCTCCTGCATTCCACGCAGGAACTCGTAGACCTCCCGTGCTGTACCTGAGTTGAGACAGCGTACACCGCCTCCTGTGTTGACCATCTGTAGCACCGACCAACCACCGCAAGACCGCTGAGCGTAGACGTGCAACGGCTGAGCCTGATGGTGTCCGTCCTCGTCTCTGATCCACGCAACAGCAGGGTATCCCTTCTCGTGGTTGAGCCATTCTGTCAGGTTTTCTAAGTGTGCTTGTGTGATTCTCATGGTAGTTCTCCTCTGTGTTGCTACCCAGACCACCACTGACGGAAGGGCTTCCCGTGCTGTGTGATGGTTTCGCCTAGCGCAACCTAGGCTCATCAGTGGGCTCAGTCCTCAGCCAAGTCAGCTTGCAACCTCAACAATGAGGCCATCGCCCGACGGGCTTGCAATTGCTGTCGCTCATCCATACTCGAATACATAGCGTCCAAGGATTCCATCATCCGTTGCAACTCTTGCTGTCGTTCACTCATGTTCGTTCTCCTGTGTGTTCAGTAGGGGCGACACTACAGCCGCCCGTTGATATTGTCAATAGACTGCTATGCAATCAAGCGACTACCGCAATGACAGCCGCATCATACCACTCAGGGTATGCGTTGTATTTCTTGAGGATCTTAGCGATCTCCTGACTGGTGCCTTGATCGTCGTACAGACTAGACGCTGACTCGCAGTAGTAGTCACCTGCGCTCATTCCTTTAGCGTCGACCCACTTCTCGCAGTTGATCTTGATATCTCCCTCATATTCCCAGTCAGTCATAACGACATCACCCCAACCGGCCTTGGTAAGTGCATTGATGATCGCTGTGCGCTTGCGTGTGTTCATGTGTGTTCTCCTGTTTCGTTTGATTAGACAGTAGCAGACACTGTGCCAACTTTGGAAACTCCTGTGTTTTCAATGACTTACTAATTACCATTAGACCTTAGTTTAGTCACTGTTGGTAACACTTCGTCTGCATTGGTAACACTGTAGTTACATTTGGTAACGCTTTCAAGTAATACTTTGGTATTGCTTGTGTGTGCTTGGGTGACTCCTGAGGGATCTACTCAGGCACACACACGCACCACTTTAGCACACCTTGCACCACTCAGGTGCACACTAATGCACCACTTTGGTGCGCTTGTGTGTAACCTGTGTGTTTCCTGTGGATAACTTTACCCACAAACTTATGCACACCTGTGTGTTACCTGTGTGTTTCCTGTGGATAACTCCAGGGTACCCCAAAGTGACCCCGGGGAGGGGCTGTGTTGCATAAGAATATATTAGTGTACCCACTCAGGCACAATAAAGGGTCAAAAGTCAACACCTAAGTACACAAAAAACACATAAATGTTATAAAGTAACACAAAAGTATCACTTATGTGTGATAATTGGTTATGTTTATGATATTCTTAGGTATTCATTAGTAAATTTAATGAATAAAAGTGACTCAAAAGGGTTGACAAAAGGGTCAGAAGGCGGGATACTAAAGAAAAGTACACTTAAGTAACACTTAAGTCTTGACATTTAGTAATTATTATGCTATACTATACATACTTAAGTAAACATAAACAACCAGTGAGTAGTCGTTAAGTAGTTACTCTTTGTTTATCGTTTCATCATCCTAAGATGATGTTTAGTTTTACTTTCACGAACACTTATGTACCCTTAAGAAGGAAAATACAGTGTCTAACGTTGAAGACAACCAAGTTAAAAAGATTGGTCGTCCTAGGAAAAACTCCGTAGCCTCTAAGAAAACAGGTAATAGAGGACAGGTTGGTCGCCCTAAAGGCGATGCGGCGATCATCAATGAATATAAAGCTAGGATGCTAGCGTCACCTAAGTCTCGTAAGGTCTTAGACAGTATCCTCGATGCGGCACTGAATGACGACCATAAAAACCAAGCGGCGGCTTGGAAACTATTAATGGATAGAATGCTTCCTGTGTCTTATTTTGAAAAAGACAAGGAAGGTGGTAGTCGACCTTCTGTCTCCATCACCATTAGTGGCATTGGTGACGCTAAGGTGGAAGCCCAAGAAGACATAATTGACGCTGAGGTGATAGACCAAGATGAAGTATGAAGTCGAAGAACAAGTCAAAGAAGACCTTATCCGTCACGAAGGTTATGTCCGTGAGATTTACCTATGTAGCGAAGGGTATCCTACGTTTGGTGTCGGACACTTAGTCACCGAAGCTGACCCTGAGTACACTTGGCCCGTCGGAACACCTGTGACAGACGAAAGAATCTTAAGTGCTTTCCATGATGACTACACAGATGCCTATACCGATGCCTGTGCTATCTTCTTAAATCTTGAGAGCCACCCAGATGACGTTGTTCGTGTCTGTGTGAATATGGCATTCAACCTTGGTAGGAATCGTCTATCAAAGTTTAAGAACATGATTAAGTACGTCAATGAAGGTAATTACATCATGGCCGCCAATGAGATGGTTAACTCTAAGTGGTATGGTCAGGTAGGTCGTCGTAGCAAAGAGCTTGTCGATATCATGAAGGACGCTAAGGCTTAATGTCGACAGAACTCAACGTCGAGCTTCTGCCTTGGCAACAAGAGGTCTTTGCAGATAAAACTCGATTCAAAGTCATTGCCGCAGGTCGTCGTACTGGTAAGTCCAGACTGGCGGCTTGGATGCTCATTATTAATGCATTACAGACAGAGAGAGGTCACGTCTTCTATGTTGCACCAACTCAAGGTCAGGCTCGAGATATTATGTGGACGACTCTTCTTGAGCTTAGTCATCCCGTCATCAAAAGCTCGCACATTAACAACCTACAGATCACACTAATTAACGGCTGTACGATATCACTTAAGGGTGCTGACAGACCAGAGACAATGCGTGGTGTATCCCTTAAGTTCCTTGTTATGGACGAATATGCGGATATGAAGCCTAGTGTGTGGGAACAGATTCTACGCCCTGCCCTAGCTGACCAGAAGGGTGAGGCAATGTTCATTGGGACACCAATGGGCCGCAACCACTTCTATGAACTATACAGGTACGCAGAACTTGAAGATGATGATAGTTATAAGGCGTGGCATTTTACTTCTTATGACAACCCACTACTCGATCCAGACGAAATTGATACAGCTAAAAAGTCAATGTCGTCATACTCATTCCGACAGGAATTTATGGCATCGTTTGAGGCAATGGGTTCTGAGATCTTCAGGGAAGATTGGATACAGTTTGATCCTGATGAGCCTGACGTTGGGGATTATTACATTGCAGTCGACCTTGCGGGTTTTGCTGATGTTGAAAGCGCTACAAAGTCAAAAGCTAAAAAGCTCGACCAAACAGCAATCGCAATCGTCAAAGTCAGCGAACACGGATGGTGGGTAGCGGACATCATTCATGGGCGATGGGATATCAAAAAGACCGCCAAGAAAATCTTCGACGCTGTAGAATACTATCGTCCAGTTTCAGTTGGTATAGAAAAAGGAGCCCTAAAGAATGCGGTACTGCCTTACCTTACCGACTTAATGAAGTCAGGTCAACGATTCTTCAGGGTGGAGGAGTTGACACACGGCAACAAGAAAAAGACTGACAGGATTGTGTGGTCTCTACAAGGACGCTTTGAGCACGGTCAGATTACCCTGAACGAAGGACAATGGACAACAGAGTTTCTTGATGAACTCTTTCAGTTCCCTAACGCATTAGTCCATGATGACCTTGTGGACGCTTTGGCCTACATTGACCAAATAGCAAACGTCAGTTACTACGCTGAGTTTGAACAAGAAGACCTTGACATTTTAGACCCTGTAGCAGGATATTAATATGGAATATGATGATTACATCAATGAGAATAATACCGCCGAAGGGTGGATTATGTCCAAGTGTGAGCAATGGCGTGACCACTACGACTCAAACTATGAAGAAAAGTTTGATGAGTATTATCGCTTGTGGAGGGGCATTTGGGCTCCTGAAGACACCTTACGTCAATCAGAGCGTTCTCGTCTTATCTCCCCTGCCCTTCAGCAAGCTGTAGAGTCTTCGGTTGCTGAGGTTGAAGAGGCTACCTTTGGTCGTGGATCGTTCTTTGATATTAAGGATGACCTACAAGACCAAGAGCGTGGTGACATTTCACTACTTAAGAAACAACTTGCCGAGGACTTTGCAAAGACCAAAGTACGCAAGCAGGTTGCTGAGGCAATCTTAAATGCCGCTGTGTTCGGCACAGGTGTTGCTGAGTTAGTTCTTGATGAACAACTTGAGATGGTTCCTGCAACTCGTCCTGTAATGGACGGAGCAATGACTGCAGTGGGTGTAGAGAAGCGTGATCGGTTTGTCGTTAAGGTCAAGCCTGTGCTTCCTCAGAACTTCTTAATTGATCCTGTAGCTACAACGATTGAAGATGCCCTAGGTGTCGCTATTGACGAGTTTGTGCCTAAGCATCAAGTCGATATGATGATTAGCAAGGGTATCTATCGTGACGTACAGATCGACACCACGTTTGATGATCTTGACCTTGAGCCAGATCAAGAGCTCACAATCTACAATGATGACAAAATTCGCCTAACAAAGTATTATGGCTTGATCCCCAAAGACCTTTACGAAAACTCAATCAAAGAAGAATATGACGAAGATATTGACGTATCGGACTTGGTTGATACTGAAGACACAGAACACAGCACAGACTACATTGAAGTCGTTGCTGTGATTGCTAATGGTGGTACTCTTTTGAAGATTGAAGAGAACCCTTACATGATGCAAGACCGTCCTGTTATTGCATTTCCTTGGGATGTTGTACCGGGTCGTTTCTGGGGCCGTGGTATCTGTGAGAAGGGCTACAACTCTCAGAAGGCTCTTGACACTGAACTACGAGCTCGTATCGACGCTCTAGCACTCACAGTGCACCCTATGCTTGCCGTAGATGCCTCACGATTACCACGGGGCTCTAAGTTTGAAGTACGCCCCGGTAAGGCTATTCTAACCAACGGTAACCCTTCAGAGATCCTACAGCCATTCAAGTTTGGTCAGTTAGACCAAGTATCGTTCGCACAGGCTAAAGACCTGATGACGATGGTACAGCAAGCGACAGGTGCCATTGATGCCGCAGGTATCCCGGGGTCAATCAACAGCGAAAGCACTGCCGCAGGTATCTCAATGGGCTTAGGTGCTATCATCAAGCGTCATAAGCGTACCTTGATTAACTTCCAAGAAGCCTTCTTAATTCCAATGATTGAGAAGTCTGCGTGGCGTTATATGCAGTTTGCACCTGAGTTGTATCCTGTGTCTGATTACAAGTTCGTACCTACATCATCTCTGGGTATCATTGCTCGTGAGTATGAGGTTACACAACTTGTACAGCTTCTGCAGACAATGGATAAGCAATCACCAATGTACCCTCAGTTACTTGAGGCTATCATTGACCATATGAATATTTCTAATCGTGAAGAGTTGATCCAGTCACTGCGTAAGTCTTCTGAGCCTAACCCACAAGCACAACAAGCGGCACAACAACAAGCACAGCTTCAGGCGGCACAGTTGCAAGCACAAGTGGCGGCCTTTGAAGCTCAAGCGGCTGAAAGCAACGCTCGTGCACAGAAGATCCTTGCAGAGATCCCAATTGAGCAGTTTGATGCTGAAACAGACCGTATTAAGGCAATTGCTACAGGTCTTAAGGCAGGTACTGCAGACGATAAAGAATTTGAACAACGTGCTAAAGTCGCTGAGTTATATCTCAAAGAACAAGCACTCAACCAACCACAAGCAACACAACCACAGGGGGTGACAATTGCTGACATCACGGGAATGGCTTCACGTCGAGGAACTGATCGAGAAGAAGGTCAACAAATTACAGGAACAGGTGGACAACCTCAAGCAGGAGTTAGCGAAGGCTAAATCTACGTCTACCACAAGAACTACTAAAAAGTCAACAGAAAACACTTGACATTTTTAGAATCTTATGTTATAATACTTGTATACATAATAGCAAAAGAACCTAACGAGGGGTAATTCTTTTGGATCAAGAACTACAACAACAATACGATCACTATTTTGAAATGTTCGCTACACAAGGTTGGAAACAATTTGTGGAAGACCTTGAGGACATTTCAGACAACTTTCGTATTGAAGACATTAAAGACGACGTTGATCTTGCAAACATCCAAGGTCAACTAAAGGTCTTAAAACAAATTTTGTACTTTGAAGACAGTATCCGTAGAACCCATGATGATCTCTTAGGAGACACTGATGATTAAACGGTTTGACTTTAAATGTACGAATTGTCAACACATTGAAGAGCAGTGGGTAGACTCAAATGATGAGTATTCAACCTGCCCTGAGTGTGGCGACACAGCACAGCGGATAATCTCTCCAATCCGAACACATTTCGTAGGCCACGGTTGGCCTGATAAAGACGATGCGTGGGCTAAGGATCACGAGAGAGCCGCTAGAAAATAACACTTCCATAATGCTATACAGCACGGAGTAATGATGGCAACTTTTATTGACGAGCGTGAAGAAGAGCTCAACGACGAAGAAATCTCTGAAGTAACTGAAGAAACCGAAGAGGTTGTAGAAGAACCCGAACAGTCTGAAGATGGACTCCCTGAAAAATATCAGGGGAAAGACATTAAAGACATTGTGCGAATGCACCAAGAAGCTGAAAAGCTCCTAGGTCGTCAGTCGTCAGAGGTCGGAGAACTACGGAAAATCGTTGATGATTTTATTACAACGCAAACCGTCTCAAAACAACAAGCCCACGACAGTGAAACATTAGACGAAATCGACTTCTACACCGACCCACAGAAGGCTGTAGAATACGCTATTGCAAACCATCCTAAAATCAAAGAAGCTGAGACAGTAACTCAGCAACTACGACAACAGGAAGCTTTAGCAAAACTTAAGTCTGCCCATCCTGACTTTGGAACCGTTATCCAAGACCAAGGGTTCTTAGATTGGATTCAGAAGTCAAAAGTACGAGTTGATTTGCTTCGTAAAGCAGACCAACAATATGACTTTGATAGTGCAGACGAGTTATTGACGCTTTGGAAAGAACGTGCAAGTGTTGTACAGGACACTGCCAAAGCAGAAACTAGAGCAAGAAAAGAATCCGTTAAGAAAGCCTCCACTGGAGACACTAAGGGTTCTGCAGAAGCACCAAGTCGTAAAGTTTATCGTCGCGCTGACCTCATTAAACTCATGCAAACAGACCCTGATCGGTATATGCAACTTGCTGAAGAAATCAGAAATGCGTATGCAGAAGGCAGGGTACGATAGACATTAAGGAACTAAAATGGCTAAAGTAGCTTATCCCGGAGGCAGTACCTCCATCGTAAACAACGCCAATGCGGCAACGTTCATTCCAGAGTTGTGGTCTGACGAAATTGTAGCGGCGTACAAAAAGAACTTGGTTGTTGCTAACCTCGTTAACAAAATGTCAATGGTTGGTAAGAAGGGTGATACACTTCACATCCCTAAGCCTACTCGTGGCACAGCCTCTGTTAAAGCGGCTAACACTGCTGTAACAATCCAAGCTGACACTGAATCAGAAGTACAGATTTCAGTAGACAAGCACTACGAATACTCTCGTATGATCGAGGATATCACTGGTGTTCAGGCTCTGGATTCAATGCGTCGCTTCTACACTGACGATGCAGGTTATGCATTGGCTAAGCAGGTTGATGACGACTTGTTCACATTGGCTAAGCGTTTCGGTGACGACAACGGTTCTGGTACAGACTGGATTCACTCCAACAGCTACTACGTTGACGGTGCTAACGGCGTTGCCGCTTACGCTGTAGACACAGTAGCCGCTACTGATGTATTCACTGACCTTGCGTTCCGTGAACTCATTCAGAAGATGGACGATGCCGACACTCCAATGGACGGTCGTGTATTGATTATCCCTCCTTCAGCACGTCGTGACATCTTGGGTATTGACCGTTACAACTCTTCGGACTTCGTAGATGGCCGTGGTGTTCAGAATGGTCTCATCGGCTCACTGTACGGTGTTGACGTTTACGTTACATCTAACTGCCCAGTAGTTGAAACAGCGGCTGACAACACAGCTTCTGCTGTTGACACTCGTGCGGCTATCTTGGCACACCGTGACACTATGGTGCTCGCAGAGCAATTAGCTGTTCGTTCACAGACTCAGTACAAGCAAGAGTACCTTGCTGACCTGTTCACCGCAGACACTCTCTACGGTATTCAGACACTGCGTCCTGAAACTGGTTTTGTATTGGCACTGCCAAACTAAGACCACTCTGGTGATGGGGGCTTTGTAGCCCCTTGATCCTTCTCATTGTTCCCTACCAAAACAGGAATGGAAGATGGCTACAGACATCCTCATTAAACGCTCCACTACAACAGGAGCCGTCCCAACTACAGGTGACCTATCTACAGGGGAACTTGCAGTCAACACAGTCGACAAACGACTCTTTACAAACAATGGTGGCACAATCGTTGAGATTGGTACAGCCCCTACAAGTTTAGCTGTAACGAACAACACCACTGTCGGTGGTACATTAGGCGTTACTGGCACAACAAGTCTCACTACTGTATCTACCTCTGGAGCCGCTACACTGGCCTCTGGTAGCGTCACAGGCAACTTTAGCGTTGCAGGTACTCTGACAGTAGCAACACCTTCTAATTCAACTGATGCGGCTTCTAAGGGCTATGTAGACACTGCCGTAGCTAACGTCATCGACTCTGCACCCGGTGCTCTTGATACACTCAATGAGCTAGCGGCGGCTATTAACGATGATGCTAACTTTGCCACCACTATCACCAACTCTATTGCAACTAAGCTACCGTTAGCCGGTGGCACAATGACAGGTGATATTACACTTGGTGCTAACAAGGCTACATCTACAGCTACACCTGCTACAGACGACACACTGACACGCAAGGGTTATGTAGACTCTATCCTTGGCTCTGCTACCGATGCGGCTACATCAGCAACTGCGGCGGCCTCAAGTGCTACCGATGCGGCTAACAGTGCTTCAGCGGCTTCTACATCAGCTTCTAATGCGTCTACAAGCGCAACAGCGGCGGCATCATCAGCATCAGCCGCTAGTACCTCTGCAACCAATGCGGCATCCTCTGCAACTGCGGCGGCTTCCTCAGCAACATCAGCGAGCAACAGCGCAACAGCATCAACGAACAGTGCTACTGCGGCTGCTACATCAGCTACTAACGCTGAGAACGCTTACGACAGCTTTGATGATCGTTACTTAGGTGCTAAGTCTTCAGAGCCTACATTAGACAACGATGGTGACGCACTACTCACTGGTGCACTCTATTTCAACAGCACAACCAACACCATGCGTGTTTACAATGGCAGTGCTTGGGAAGACGTTACAGACGCTAGTATTGCTCTGAATGACCTCACTGACGTTACTATTGCTTCTCCTGCAAATGGTGAAGCTCTTGTGTACAATAGCACCTCTGGTGAATGGGAAAACAACACAGTCTCTACTGTAGCCAACCTAGGTGACCTCACAGACGTATCAACCTCTGGTATTACTAATGGTCAAACCATCGTGTACAACTCAGGTACATCATCGTTTGAGCCGGGTACAGCAGGTGGTAACACGGCCGTCGTCGGATGGGAAAACCAGATCACGGTGTCTGAGGATTACACGATGACAACAGGTAACAACATGGTAAGTGCGGGGCCGATCACGATTGACACAGGCTACACCGTCACAGTACCAACAGGATCAAGATGGGTGGTGGTGTAAGATGGCACTAGAACTAAACGGAACAACTGGCGTATCGCTTGTACAGGATGGGGTTGTTACTGCGGCTGATTTGGCGAGTGGTGCAATTACGTCTGCGGCATTGCCTGCGGGTAGTGTGTTGCAGGTGCAAAGCACAATCAAAACAGATAAGTGGACTCAGGCGGATTCGGTTGCACAAACTTATTACAGCCCTACTGGATTGTCTGTTTCTATTACGCCAACTTCAACATCAAGCAAAATATTGATCATGGCTAGTGTGACTTATTGCACTTCAAACGTAACTTATGGATCACTTTGCGGATTAAGAGTTGCAAGAAGTGGCAATGCTATTGGAGAAGGCGGTGGAAATTTTGCTTCTGGCACAGTTACAGGTTCTATTGCCGATAACTCAAGCACTTATGCGACTGTCCCTATTATGTTTTTAGACTCACCTTCTTCAACAAGCTCGTTGACATATCAAGTGCAAATAGCACAAAGAATTGGCGGTACTCCAAACATTGTTGTTAACGGCGATATGGGCGGATCGTCAGTTGGATCATCAACTATCACAGTTATGGAGATTGCAGGATGAGACATGAAGCCATTTTAGCAACCCATCCAAACGTCAAAATGATAGACGACACATCCGGTGCTTTTGACGCTGATGGCAATCAAGTGGTGTTGGACGAGTCTCTTGTATCGGCAAAGCAAGCTGAACTAGAAGCGGCTATCCCAATGAAACTACTCAGAGCCGAACGCAACCAACGTCTCGCAAACACAGACTGGTGGGCATCGTCTGACCTGACAATGACAGCGGAGCAGACAGCCTACCGCCAAGCACTGCGTGACATTACAGATACATACACGAGCCTAGACGATGTAGTCTGGCCGGAGGAGCCAAATGTTTGAGTCGTTATTCAAATACGACAACGGCAATCTGTACTGGACTGATCAGGCTCCACAAAAGGTTCGTGGAAAACTTGCGGGTTCTGTTAATGAGAAAGGCTATCGCAAGGTTGACTGTGGTGGCAAAAAGTATGGCGTACATCAGATCGTCTTTGCTTTGCATCATGGCTATATCCCTGAGTGCATTGACCACATCAACGGCATAAAGGACGACAACCGCATTGAGAATCTGCGAGCCGCTACCAAGGC
>Ga0209037_1000014_pt1 | contig 70192 bp, 46 predicted proteins | sample SaaInl25SG_5_DNA_FD_188225 | JGI IMG/M metagenome (GOLD analysis project Ga0209037, IMG submission 188225) | Marine microbial communities from expanding oxygen minimum zones in the Saanich Inlet - ESP_125SG_5_DNA (SPAdes) (version 2) | ecosystem: Environmental > Aquatic > Marine > Intertidal...
CGCCGTCAACCTCACGGCCTTGTCTGTGTTGGCTGTGTACTACGGTTACGACCACGATCAAGACACGTCCGAGAGCCTGTTCCAGCTCGTGAGAATGAGCTTTGGATTTTACGTGCTGCATTACCTCATCCGCGTCCTGTACCATTTTCATCCGCGGCAATTTTTCCAGGAGACTTGGGCCGAGGGCCTCGTGATGGCGTTGTTGCTCATCGAAGGTGCGGGAGACGTGCTGTTTGGCACCCCGCCTTTGGGGGCCACGCTTGAGGTCATGATGCCAAGCATCGGCGACTTCAGCACGGTCTTGGTCCAAGGCTACTTGTTTGTGGCGATCCTGATGGAATGGCTGAGGCCAGGTTCAAGGTTGCCACGCGTCCGACTTCATCCTGCGGTCATTTTCATCGTGAGCTTTTTGGTGCTCATCGCCGCAGGAACGTGGCTGCTCAGCATGCCCCAAATGACCACCGTCGCCGGAGGGATGCCCGTGGTGGACGCCTTTTTCACCGCCACCAGCGCCACGTGCGTGACCGGCTTGATGAGCGTGGACACCATGACCTACTTCACGGCGAAGGGTCATTGGGTGCTTCTCATCTTGATCCAGTTGGGAGGGTTGAACTTCATCGCGTTTGGCAGCTTTTTGGCTTTGGCGTCGAAGTTTGGCGTGGCGGTCAAGCAGCATGACGTCATTGAGGACTTCGTCAACAGCGACAACCTGCTCGGAAGCAGCGGAACCCTGGGCAAGGTGGTCGGATGGTGCCTTGGACTGGAAGCCCTTGGGGCCTTGGCGCTGATGGCCTTGTGGTCACCCGAGGTCCAGTTCAAAGGATGGGCAGACCGACTCTTTTCTTCCGTGTTCCACAGCGTATCCGCATTCAACAACGCCGGAATCACGCTGTTTACGGACGGCCTTGCTCACCCCTGGGTGGCGAACAACTGGCTGGTGCATTGGGTCATCACGGTGCTCGTGTTCTTCGGTGCGCTGGGCATGGTCGCCATGTTTGATCTGTTTGATGTGAACAAGCTTCGGGAACGCATGAAGCAGCCCTGGAAAACCATCTCCTTCCCCACCAAAATCGCCTTGTACTTCTCCCTCATTTTGGTGACTTTCGGCGCGGTGGCTTATGCGGCCTTGGAGTGGACTGGAACCATGGACGGCATGTCGTGGTTTGGGAAATTCACCACGGCGATGTTTCAAAGCGTCACGCGGACAAGCGGCTTCAACACGGTCGACATAGGTGCTGTCAGCATGCCGATGCTGTTCCTGCTGCTGGTCTTGATGTTCATCGGGGCGTCGTCAAGTTCGACAGGCGGCGGCATCAAAACGTCGACATTGGCGATCGTGTTGGCCGACGTGTGGCGCACCGTGCGAGGGGCCGACCACGTCCAAATCTTCCAGCGCACGGTCAACAGCGTGTTGCGCTCCCGAGCGTACAGCGTGCTCCTGTTTTTCCTGTTTGGGAACATGGTCGGAATTTTTGTCCTGACGATCACGGAATCGAACCTCGTCGCCCATGGACAGTCCTCGTTCTTCGACCTCGCGTTTGAACACGTCAGCGCCATGGGTACGGTGGGCCTCAGCACCGGCATCACACCTTTGCTCAGCTCGTGGGGCAAGGTGGTTCTCTCCGTAGCCATGTTCGTGGGTCGGGTCGGAACCCTCACCGTGGCGTTTGCCGTCGGTGGACGGACCCCGCAGTCGCATTTCAAATACCCTGAAGGGCACACCATGGTGGGCTGAACCTCTTCCCGTCAAGACCTGTTCATCTTTGCACAAACCTCACGCATGGGCACCAAAATCACTCCGTACGTCTCCCCCGACCAAGAAGCCAAAAAAAATCAGGTGGCCAGGATGTTTGACGGCATCGCTCACCGTTACGACTTTCTGAATCACTTCTTCTCACTCGGCATCGACGTGTTGTGGCGAAAGGCCTGCATTCGCATTCTGCGAAAGGAATCGCCCAAACGCATGCTCGACGTGGCGACAGGAACGGCCGACTTTGCCATCGAGGCGGTCCGCATGGGGCTCGACGTTCACGTTTCCGGCGTAGACATCAGTGCAGGCATGCTCGAGGTGGGACGGAGAAAGGTGGCTGACCGCGGCTGGACTGACCGCATTGAACTGATCCAAGGCGACTCCGTAGCCCTGCCCTTTGACGACGGCCACTTTGACTGCTTCACGGTGGCCTTTGGTGTCCGAAATTTCGAGGACCTCCAAGGTGGTTTGCGCGACATGTTGCGAGTGATGAGGCCTGGTGGCTTGGGATTGGTCTTGGAGTTCAGCAAGCCGAAGCACTTCCCAATCAAGCAGGTCTTTGGCCTCTACTTCAAGTACATCATGCCCACACTGGGACGCTGGGTCAGCAAAGACCCGGCCGCCTACACGTACCTCCCGGAAAGCGTTCAAGCCTTCCCTGAGGGCGAAGACTTTCTGGTGCAGATGCGCGAAGCCGGATACGTGGATGTTCAGGCCAGCTCTCTGACGGGCGGCATCGCCACCATATATACTGGCAGGAAAGCCACCGCGACATCATGATCTTGCGCATTTTGCCGAGCGAGCTCGCGGGAGACACGGTTTGGGCTCCTCCGAGCAAGAGCATCATGCAGCGCGTCATTGCCCTTGCAACCCTGGCTGAGGGAACCACGATGATTCGCCGTCCATCGGAATCGGACGACTGCACGCACGCCTTGATGATGGCCGCACAACTCGGGGCTGACATCGAACTTGGGGAGGACGCCGTGGCCATTCACGGGCACTTCCCTCTCTCACCCCGCAGCACCGCATTGACGCCGGGGGAATCCGGATTGGGCTTGCGCATGTTTGGCATGCTGGCCGCCCTTCACCCCGACCCTCTGACGATGGAACGCACCGGCACGCTTCTCACTCGAGACGTCTCAGGCCTGTCCGAAGCGCTGGATGCGTTTGGGGTCCAGGTCAACCAGACCGCCCCAGGCGAACACCCTGTGATTGCCGGCCCCTTGACTGGTGGTGAAGTCAGCCTCGATGCGGCCGGAAGCAGTCAGGTGCTGACAGGCCTGCTTTGCGCGTTGCCCCATGCAGCTGGGGATTCGGTGCTGAGCCTGCAAGGAGTTGTGAGCCGCCCCTACGTCGACATGACCCTTGAGGTGCTCGAGGACATGGGCATTCGCATCGACGTTCTGGAAGACGACACCGACGAGCGGGTGCTTGTGCTGGGCATGGCTGGCAACCAACGCGCCAAAAGCATCGACATGACGGTGGACGGCGACTGGTCTGCCGCGGCGTTCCTGCTGGCCCTCGGAGCCCTTTGCGCGCCGCGCCACCTCAACGTCGAGGGCTTATACAGCACGTACACGCAGGCTGATGAAGCCATCAAGGGCGCCCTGCTTTTCGGAGGGTGTCGGCTCGCAGGCACCGACGAAGGTGTCCAAATCTTGGCCGGTCGACCCAAGTCCTTTCAGGTTGACCTCACCGACTGTCCCGACCTGTTCCCGCCGCTGGCGGCCTTGGCTGCGTTTGGCAAATCCCCAAGTGTCTTGCGAGGGCTGCACAGGCTTGGAAACAAAGAGTCCAACCGGGGCAGAGTCATTCAATCGGAATGGGCGAAGGTGGGCATTCAAGTGGACCTTGACGCAGAACAAGACTGCCTGACTGTGCATCCCGGCCAAATCCAGCCAGGCCGAATGCTCTCGCATGGCGATCACCGCATGGCGATGGCGGCTGCGATTTTCGGCGCCGCCGGGGCTCCGGTCGAGATCGTGGGTGCCGAAGCGGTGGCGAAAAGCTACCCCGGCTTTTTTGACGATTTGGAGGCTCTCGGCATCGAGATTCAGGTCATCACTGGATGACCTGATTCAACCTCTCCTCCTTTCAAGAGGACGGACGCCGCAGCCGCCGCGCCCATGCCGCCCATCATTGGCCCCACGGTCCAAGCCAGAACGGGAATCGCCATCCAAAGGGCAAAAGGCACGCCGACTCCAAGAGCCACTGCAGGTCGCTGCAAACTGGCGAGCCATCCCGAACGCGCGCCCTTTCCTTCTCGCTCCCACACGTAGTCCATGGCGGACGCACCGTAAGCCCATGCACCCACGAGCCACGCCAAAGGGAGCGTCACCGGGGACAACACGGGAATCGCCAAACCCGCCACCCACAACGCCAAGGTCAACGTCCACTCAAAGGTGGCAAGCACAGCTGCGGACCGCACTCCCCGAACCGCATCCTTCACCCAGCGGGACCATGAAAACGACACGGATTGTCCCGTGATTTGGGATTCAGCGGCTTCGCTCACAGCGGCAAAAAGTGGCCCCATCACCACAAGAACAATGTACTTGGTCAGCTTCAATTTCACCACGAGCAAGACCAACCAAAGCATCCACTCAGTCAGCGTTTGAAGCCACGCTTCGTCCGAAGACCAAGACCATTGCGAGGTCAACCACGTAGACAGGTGCTGGGCCAAGGCCGATATGCCATACCACCCCAACGCGGCCAGGATCAAGGTCAGTGCAGCCGCAGGCACAAACCACCCCGCAAGGGGGCCTTTCAGGAGTTGCCAAGCGCGCCTGTGCGCTTGGACGGTCATGGCCAAGGTTGTCATGGTGCGAATGTGAGAAAGTGCGCAGGAAACTCATTCTAGGCCTGACGAAAAGATGTGAACTTTCCGTCCATGCGCATACACCTCATTGCGGTTGGCGGAAGCGCCATGCACAACTTTGCCCTCGCCTTGGCCGATGCGGGCCATCACGTTACGGGAAGCGATGACCAGATTTTCGAACCCAGCCGCGGGCGCTTGAAGGCCGCGGGATTGCTCCCTGAACAAGAAGGCTGGGACCCCGGCCGCATCAACGAAGACTTGGACGTGGTCATCTTGGGGATGCACGCACGCCTGGACAACCCCGAGTTGCTTCGTGCCCAAGAACTCAACCTGAGCATTCAGAGCTACCCTGAGTTCTTGAGGTTTGCCACAGAAAAGAAAAAACGGTTGGTCGTGGCAGGCAGCCACGGCAAAACCACAGTGACTTCCATGATCCTTCACGCCTTGAATGGCGCAGGAATCTCGACGGACCTCATGGTCGGTGCGCAACTCGAGGGGTTTGACCGGATGGTTGACCTCGACGAATCTCACGAGTGGGCTGTCATCGAGGGAGACGAATACCTCAGCTCCCCCGTCGATCGCCGCCCCAAATTCCTTTGGTACGGCCCTCATGTCACGGTCCTTACTGGCATTGCTTGGGACCACGTCAACGTCTTCCCCACGGAAGAAGAATACATCGAGCAATTCCGATTGTATTTGCGAACTGTCGAGCCAGGTGGCACTGTGGTTCATTGCGAAGAAGATCCCATGCTTGCAAGCGTTGTTGGAGAGGTCCGCGAAGAACGGAAGGACATTCTTTGGGTCGGATACACCACCCCAAAACATGAACCCACGCCCACAGGAAGCAGGGTCTCGTTGCCTGGAGCTGAAGCCATGGACGTATCGCTACTTGGAGCGCACAACATGCAAAACTTGGCCGCCGCCCGGGCGTGTTGCGAGGCCATGGGGTTGGCCGTGGCCGAATTTGACCGCCACATTGCCAACTTCACGGGTGCCGCACGAAGGCTCGAAGTGTCTCACGAAGACGCAGACCACCATTTCATCGCCTTCCGCGATTTTGCCCACGCCCCTTCGAAACTCCGAGCCACGCAAGCTTCCGTAGTTGGACAATTTCCTTCACGGAAGGTCACAGCTGTGTTTGAACTTCACACGTTCAGCAGCCTCAACAAGGCGTTCATTCCCCAGTACAAAGCGGCAATGGATGCGGTCGACCACGCCATTGTCTACTTCGACCCCGAGGTCGTGGCTCACAAACAGTTGCCGGAGTTGGATGAGGCATTTGTGAAGGCTTCGTTTGGGCGCGACACGCTGGAAGTGATCACCTCGGTCCAAGACCTCGAAAACCGCCTTGACGATGTCCCTCGCGAGAATCACGTGCTCCTGATGATGAGCAGCGGCAGGTTTGGCGGGGCCATCTTTAGCCCAAGCCCACGTCGAGTGCCATCATCACAATGAACCCCCCTATGAACCCCAATGTAGCCACGTCTGTGTACTTATCGCGCTGAGTCTCTGGGATGACTTCTTCGATGACCACGTAAATCATGGCCCCTGCTGCAAATGCAAGCGCGTAGGGCAAAAGTGGCTTCATGCTCATCACCGCCACCGCGCCAATGACGCCTGCGACAGGCTCGACGATTGCCGAGAGTTGACCGTACCACCATGCACGACCTCGGGAAACGCCGTCACGCCGCAACGGCATGCTCACCGACAAGCCTTCCGGGAAATTCTGAATGCCGATGCCAATAGCCAAGGCCACGGCGCCCGCCGTTGTTGCGCCGTCCAATCCGAGGGCGGCTCCGCCAAACAACACGCCGACAGCCAACCCTTCCGGAATGTTGTGAAGCGTAATGGCCAACACCAGCAACGTGGTCCTTCGCCAGTCTGTTTCAACACCCTCCGCTTCGTCCTTTCGGAAATTGATGTGCAGGTGGGGCACAAATCGATCCAAGACGTAGATGAACAAGGCACCCAAACCGAATCCGATCGCGGGAGGTCCCACCTTGGCAAATCCCTCTCCGCCTGTCATGTCGATGGCAGGGGCCAACAACGACCAAAAACTCGCGGCCACCATTACCCCTCCCGTGAAGCCGAGCATGCCGTCAAACATGCGACGATTCATCGTGCGGAATGGAAAAACCAACGCGGCTCCTGCAGCGGTCATCGCCCATGTGAAGGTGGTGGCAACCAGGGCCGCCATGACCGGGCCTTGCCCTTCGAACCAAGCTATGAGGTCATTCATGTGGAGAATCTTTCGGGGACGATTGGGGTTCGACGAGCACTCCTTCGGCCAAGGCGTGCGGCACCTTCAACCGGTCTTCCGGACGCAACACCGTCCCAAGTTCAATGCCTAAAGCGGTGAGCTCGCCGAGAACTTTGTCGTTGCTGTCTCTGACGGCACCCACCTGACAAGGCTTGTCGTGCGGCCATTCCAGAAGCGAAGTCAATTGACGAGAGTCGGCGATTTGGCCTTTCGACGTAGGAATGGGATCGCCGTGCGGATCAATGGACGGGTGCCCGAGGTAGGCATCCAACTTGTCCACGAGCGCCACGCTGTCGATGTGCTCCAGTTGTTCCGCGATGTCATGCACTTCGTCCCACCGGAACCCCAATCGCTGGACCAAAAAGGTTTCCCAAAGACGATGCTTCCGCACCAGTGTCAACGCCAAATTCTTGCCAAGCGGCGTCAATCGCGCCCCCCGGTAAGGGCGATGCTCGGCCCATCCCAGCTCACTCAACACTTGAACCATGGCCGTCACGCTCGGCGGCTTGACGTCCAAGTGCGCCGCCATCGCGTTGGTGGAAACCCAGGCATCTTCACCTGCTTCCTTCCCTAACGTGTACAGAGCCTTCAAGTGGTCTTCTCGGTGGGTGGACTTCGACATGGGGCAAATCTACAGCCGTTTCGTTCCATTTTTAGCCATAGCTAAACTTATTTTTAGTCAGTGCTAAAAAATAGTGTGGAAGGGAATCGCCATCTGAGAGGCGCCCTTCCCGAACTTGGGGGCATGAAGCGCCTCTTCGTGGTTCGCCATGGCAAAGCCGTCCCCTATGGATCATGCCCAGACGTTGAGCGCGTCCTCACCCCTCGCGGAGAGGACGATGCGACCGCGCTCGGCAAGTGGACCTTGGAAGCACGTGAAGCAGGCACGCCTTTCCTGGTTAGTCCCGCTGCCCGCACTCGTCAGACAGCCACACTGATTTGCACGGAATGGGGTGAATCCCATTCGAGCGTACACATTCAAGAGGACGCATACTTGGCCTCGGACCGCGCGTGGTTGAATTGGATCAATGCCTGGGAAGACCGCCACGAAGCTGGATGGATTGTGGGACACAATCCGGGGCTAAGCGAATTGGTGGAGCGGCTGACCGAGCAGCCCGTTTGGCTCCCGACATGCGGCCTTGCAGAAATCGAGCTTCAAGTGGATTCTTGGGCCGAGGCTTTCGCTGGAACGGGGCGTCTTCGAGGACTGTTTACGCCCAAATCGTCCTTGTGCCCATGAAACGCATGCGATGGGAATGGTGGATCGCGGCCGTGCTGTTTGTTGCCTTTGTGTGGCGCTTCAGCCAACTCACCTTTTACTTCCTCGCGGCTGTTGCACTCAGCTTTGTAGGCAAGCCCATCGTAATCTGGACCGCTTCGAGAAGCGTCGGACGCTGGAAGCTTGGCACAGGGATTGGCTCAGCCGTGGCGTTGACTGCGATGGTCAGCTTGGCCACGGGTGTGGTCATGTTGTTCGCGCCCTTGGTGCAAGAACAGGTTGCAGCCTTGGCCAGACTGGACGCGGCGCAGTTGACGCGGCACTGGAACGAAGCCCTTGCGACGTTGGACGCTTGGACCGTCGGCATTGACCTCAGTGGCGAAGGGATGGCGAACAGTGCCTTTTTGGCTGAACAGGCTTCAGGCCTGGTGAAGTTCGACAACGCCAGCTCCCTGTTCTCGGGCATCCTCTCTTCGGTCGGCAACGTGTTTGTGGCGACGTTCTCCGTGCTTTTCATGGCCTTCTTCCTTATGCGCGAACCCGCGTTGTTCAAAGACTTGGTGCTGGCGCTGACTCCTGAATCCAAACAACCCACCGTCACCCGCATCATGGAGCGATCCGGCAGGTTGCTCACACGCTACTTCGGTGGTTTGATCATTCAGGTGAGCATCATCACCCTCGTTGTGGGCCTGGGGCTGACGCTCATCGGGGTACCTCACGGTTGGTTGCTCGGGCTTTTGGCTGGACTCTTCAACCTCATCCCCTACCTCGGCCCCATCCTCGGTGTCGGCGTGGGGGCGCTTGTGATGATTTCGAGCGGAGTCGAATGGGGTGCGTTTGGGTGGGCCATGGGTGTCTATCTCGCGGCTCAAGGCGTGGACAACGTCTTCACCCAGCCGGTCATCTTTGCCAAACGTGTGTTCGCCCACCCTCTTGAGATCTTCGTGGTCATCTCCGTGGCGGGGAGCGTGGCTGGGCCTTCCGGCATGGTCCTCGCCATTCCAGCCTACACCCTCTTCCGCATCGTGGCTGGCGAATTCCTTCATGAATTTCCTTGGATTCAAGCATTGACGAGGAGCATGGAAGCCCGCGAAAAGGCTGAGAAGTAAGGCCATTGTGAATCGCAAGTGGACAACTCCTTTTGCGGAAGAGGCGGAGTCTTCGCCCCAATTCCAACATGTTTGGTCTAGCTTTGAATCCCGTAACTACGGGACATGCCATCACCTACCTCTTCTTCCTCCAACGACGCCCTCGCAAGTGGGCGCAACAGCCGGTACATCTTTGTCACTGGCGGAGTGAGCAGCAGCTTGGGCAAGGGCATTGTGAGCGCTTCGCTTGCTAAACTTCTGCAGGCTCGAGGCTACAAAGTCACCATCCAGAAGCTCGATCCGTACATCAACGTCGATCCGGGCACACTCAACCCCTACGAGCATGGCGAGTGCTACGTCACGGTGGACGGTGCGGAGACGGATTTGGACCTCGGACACTACGAGCGCTTTCTCAACGTCCAGACGACGCAGGCGAACAACATCACGACCGGCCGCATCTACCAGAGTGTCATCGACAAAGAACGCCGCGGCGAATACCTCGGCAAGACCGTCCAAATCATTCCCCACATCACGGACGAAATCAAGCGTTGCGTCCAGATTTTAGGCTCGAAGAAGGATTACGATTTCGTGATCACGGAGATTGGCGGGACGGTGGGCGACATCGAATCCCTGCCTTACATCGAGGCTGTGCGCCAGATGAAATGGGAATCGCCGGAGGACACGCTCGTCGTGCACCTGACGCTGGTCCCGTACTTGTCGGCCGCGGGCGAACTGAAGACCAAGCCCACACAGCACTCGGTGAAGCAGCTGCTGGAGTTTGGGGTGCAGCCTGACATCCTCGTGTGTCGTACGGAGCACCCGCTGCCTGCCAACGTTCGCACCAAACTGGCGCGCTTCTGCAACGTGGCCTTGAATGCGGTCATCGAAAGCATCGATGCGGACACCATCTACGACGTGCCTCTGCTCATGCAAGAAGAGCGCTTTGACGAGGTCGTGCTGAAAAAGCTCGGCATGGATGGCGGTGAGACGGAAGCAAACCTCAACGAATGGAAGGACTTCCTTCGTCGCTACAAGAACCCCCAGCGTCACGTGCGCATTGGACTCGTCGGCAAGTACGTGGAACTCAAAGACAGCTACAAGAGCATCGCCGAGGCTTTGGATCATGCCGGCGCCTTGCTCGAAACCCACATCGACGTCGACTGGATCCACAGCGAACAGGTGACCCCCGACAACGTGGCCGAACGCCTCGACGGACTTCACGGCATTTTGGTGGCGCCGGGCTTCGGGTCACGCGGCATCGACGGAAAGCTGTTGTCGATTCGTCATGCTCGAGAGAACGGCATCCCCTTCTTTGGCATTTGCCTCGGCATGCAATGCGCCGTCATCGAATTTGCGCGCAACGTCTTGGGGTTGTCTGATGCCCATTCCACGGAAATCAAAGAGTACACGCCGGAGCCCGTCATCGATTTGATGGGGGAACAAAAGAGCATCACCAACATGGGAGGCACCATGCGACTTGGCGAGTACCCTTGCGAATTGTCCAAGGGGTCCAAGGCCCAGGCAGCGTATCATGGAGCCACAGCAATCTCAGAACGCCACCGCCATCGCTACGAATTCAACAACGCGTACTCCGACCGCTTTGAAGCAGCAGGCATGACGGCCACAGGCGTCAACCCCGACAGCAAGCTGGTGGAAATCGTGGAAATCCCAAGCCACCCCTATTTCGTGGCCTCCCAATTCCACCCTGAATACGCTTCCACGGTCCTGAACCCGCACCCCTTGTTTGTGTCGTTTGTTCAAGCCGCTGTCGACCACGACGACTTGGAAGCCAAGGATCTCAAAACTTCTTCTGAAGCCAAGGCTTCAAACGCGGGCTGACCGAAGCATTTGGATATGTGGGATGCCGTCCTCCAAGTAGGGCTCTCCCACGGACGTGAAACCCAACTCTCCGTACCAGTCTTCCAAGTAGCACTGAGCAGAGATCCTGACGCCCTGGCCGGGCCACAACTGTTCCGTCGTCAAAATGCTCCGTTCCATGAGGTTCTTCCCCAATCCCTCGCCCCGGCAGTCGCGCCTCGTTGCAACCCTTCCGATGCTTGGCTCGGCGTAGCTCACCCCTGGCGCCAGCAAGCGAGCGTATGCCGCTGCGGACGCTCCTGTGGACAAGCTTTGATCTTCGGCCCAAACGTGCCAAGATCGCTGATCCTTGCCGTCGAGATCGGCGTACGGACAGTCTTGCTCTAAAACAAAAACGTCGACACGAAGGCGAACGATGGCATGGAATTCATCCCGAGTCAACTCCCTCCATGGTTTCGCATTCCACTTCATGACGCCGCAAACATAGCGCACAAAAAAAGGGAGCCGAAGCTCCCTCTTGAAGTCGTTGAAACGTCAATTAGAATCGCGCACCAAGGTTGATGGTGATTCCGACTGCAGGATCGTTGAGGAGTGTTCCAATGTTCAACTGAGGAGCGATGTAGAGCACATCCTTGAAGTCGATGTAGCGTCCCGCATTCAATCCGAGATCCAAGTTGTTGATGGGATCATCCACGTCAAGGCCAACGTAATAATCGCCCATGAAGTACTGGCCTCCGATGCTCAAATTGAGCGCATCGAATGTTCCGCCAAAACCGGACTTTGCGATGACAACAATGTCATCCGCAACAGCGTAACCCACAGAAGCATCGAACGAAACCCCTGTAGAGAAAACATTCAGGAGGGTCGTCGCATCACCCGTACCGAGGTACCAAGACCCCTGAGGTTGGCTCGCGTCCTGAGCGAAAGAGAAAGATGCAGTCGCAACTGCGAAGAGAGAGAGAACAAACTTTTTCATCTGAAATAGATTTTAGGTTCGATGCAAACCAAGCCCACAAAACGTGTCCGCAGAACACCCTTTCGAATCACAAATCAACACTCGATTGTTAAGCGAGGCCGTATAATATTGTTATTCAATAACATACACCTCGCTCAGCCAATCTGTGTTGACTGCAATTCCTTGGCGTTTGCAGCCTCCTCACGGGATTACCTTTGGAACATGGCAGAGCGAAGGAACATGTTGTCGGTGGAGGGTCTGTCCAAAACGTATGGAGAGCGGCGGCTGTTTGCAGACCTCACCTTTGGGGTTCAGGAAGGAGAACGCGTGGCCCTCGTGGCTCGAAACGGTTCGGGCAAGTCCACCCTGCTTCGGGCAATCTGCGGTCAAGAACCCGCCGACAGCGGGCGCGTGGTGTTTTCTTCTGGCGTTCGTCACGGGCACTTGAGGCAAGAACTGGAACTCGACGCCACGGCCACCATTCTCGACACCCTGTACATCGGCGACAGCCCTGCGGTCAAGGCCATGCGAGATTACGAGCGCGCACTTGCGCAAGGACTGGAAGGCGCCGAATTGCAGCGAGCCTACGACTCGATGGACGCCCACGAGGGCTGGAACTTCGAGGCGAGGGCACGTGAGATCTTGGGGCAGCTTAACCTTCATGACCTTGAGCGAAAGGTGATCAGTTTGAGCGGCGGGGAAAAACGACGGGTCGCCCTTGCACAGGTTCTGCTCGAGGCACCTGACTTTTTGGTGTTGGACGAGCCAACCAACCACCTCGACTTGGACATGATCGCATGGTTGGAACAGCGTTTGGCCTCCATGGGGACGACGCTGCTTATGGTGACGCACGACCGGTATTTCCTGGAAAACGTCTGCGACCGCATCCTCGAACTCGAAGACAACGCACTCCACTCTTACCAGGGCAATTTCAGCTATTTTCTGGAGAAACGCGCGGAGCGTCGGGCCAACGCCCAAGCGGTGCAAGAGCGCGCGACCACACACATGAAGCGCGAGCTCGAATGGGTGCGCGCCACTCCGTCGGCCCGAACGACCAAGTCCAAAAGCCGCCTCGATCGCTTCGAGGACATCAAGGCCGCAGCCGCAAAGCGCCTGCGCGAAGACCCCATGCACATCACGGTCATCCCTGAGCGCTTGGGTAGCAAAATCGTCGAGCTCCACAAAATCAAGCGCGCGTTCGGAGAACGGGTGCTCTTTGAGGGGCTGACTCACCACTTCAAACGCGGCGAACGCATCGGTCTCGTCGGCCAAAACGGCACAGGCAAATCTTCCCTCCTCAACCTTGTCCTCGGCACAGCGGACCCCGATGCGGGCAAGGTGGTGGTGGGCGAAACCGTGGTGTTTGGGCATTACGCGCAGGAAGGCGGAACGTTCAATGAAGATTGGAAGGTCATCGACGCGGTGCGCGACATCGCCGATTGGATCCCGCTCAAAGGCGGCGCAAAGCTCACGGCGGCCCAGTTGCTGGAACGCTTCTTGTTCCCGCACGCCATGCACCACCAGTTCGTCCGGCTTTTGAGCGGAGGCGAACGCAAACGCCTTCACCTTTTGCGCATCCTCATGCGCAACCCCAATTTCTTGGTGCTCGACGAGCCGACCAACGACCTGGACATCTTCACACTCTCCGTGCTCGAGGAATTCCTGATGGACTTCTCAGGGTGCTTGGTGGTGGTGTCGCACGACCGCTACTTCATGGACAAGCTGGTGGATCACGTTTGGGTTCTCGGCGAAGACGGCCAAACCGCCGTGCGCGACTACCCCGGCAACTACACCCAATACCGCGAGCAGCGAGCTGACGAATCTCGGAGAAACCAAGCCACCCAAGCGGCTTTGAAGCGCGAAACTGCCGCAGAGGTCTCTCCCACCGTCAAAGGGGACTATTCGGCGCGGCTCAGCTACAAGGAGAAGCTCGAATTTGAGCAGTTGGAAAAGGCCATTCCCCTCCTTGAGCAGCGGCGCGATGAGTTGCAGTCGCAGTTGCTCACCGAAACTGACCACGTCAAAATGCAGGAATTGGGCATTGTCTTGGGGGAAGTCACCTCCGAGCTGGACGAGGCGGAAATGCGCTGGCTGGAACTTTCAGAGCGCGCTTGATGCCCTCACGCAACCTTTTCCGCGGAAGGTTGTTCTATTTTCGAATTCCCCAAAACCTAACCCGCGTCATGAGCTACAAATCCCTTCGTTTTCTAATCGTTGCCGCCTTTTTCGGAAGCATGTCGACGTCTCAAGGCCAAGACTGCGCCTTTGAGGCCATCGCCACCTTGTACACCGAATTGTGGTCCGATGAAATCAGCTTCACCATTTCTGACGACAACGGTATTCTCGCCCAGGGGCAGGGACTCTCCGATTACAGCGCTGAAACCACCTCCTTTTGTCTCGACAGCATCACCGGATGCCTCGTCCTCGAAATGAACGACAGCTTTGGGGATGGATGGAATGGTGCATTTCTCGAAATCTACCTTCCTTCAGTCGGCATTTACTTGGGGAACTTCACCCTTGATGCCGGGAATTTCCAAGCGGTGACATTTGGAGATGGGTGCGAAAATGGCGTGGGCGACATCCATGGATGCACTGACCCCACTGCTTTCAATTTCAATCCTGCAGCCACTGTGGAAGACGGTTCATGCGTGTACGATTGCGAATGCGAGGACTTCGATGAGCCCGTTTGCGCCATCACAAATGCTGGCGAATTGGTGACCTACCCCAATCTCTGTGAGGCGTTTTGCGATCAAGTCATCCAAATCGTGGGTTTCGGCGACTGCGACAACTTGCCTGTGCACGGATGCACCGATCCTGAAGCACTCAACTTCAACCCTGAAGCCACGGCAGATGACGGCTCATGCCTGTACCCTTGCGAGTGTGATGATGTCTTCGAGCCCGTTTGCGGTTACGACTACATCACGGGTGATTACGTGACATACAACAACTCCTGCGAGGCCATGTGCGCCGGGGCATGGATTGCATTTGAAGGAGATTGCGCCAATTTGCCTGTTTGGGGATGCACGGATTCAGAGGCATTGAACTACAATCCTGAAGCCAACAACGACGACGGTTCTTGTGTGACCCTTCCTGAATGTGCGGAAGGTGAATTCTTGTTGACGATCGAAACGGTGTCTCCGGACTCACTCATCGAACTCGGATTCGCAGCCAACCTCTACTGGACGCTGACCACCGCGGATGGCAACTACGTGGATTTGGTGTACACCTACGACGAATTTCAACAGGCCAATGGCTACGGATGCGCCGCTCCTGGTTGTTACAACTTCTTCTTGAATGATTACGGCTGGGCTCCCGGCGCTGGCAGCGTGAATGTGACCGTCAATGGAACAACCACCAACTACAGCGTTCCAGCGGAACAATACCTGGCAGGGTTTGGCCTTGGAGTGGAAACGGAAGGTTGTGAACTCACGTTCCCAGGCTGCACCGATGCTGAAGCTTTGAACTACAACGCAACCGCCACGGTGGACGACGGCTCTTGCCAATACCCCTTTACGTGCGACGAAGGCACCCCTGGCCAACTCTACGTGTGCACCTTCTCCGGAGGTGAAAACGTCGGCCTCGAAGTTGTGGCTGACGACGGCAGCCTCCTTTACAGCCAAAGTGGATTCGGCGACTTCGCGATTGTGTACATCGACGTGTGCTTGCAGGACAGCACCTGCTACACCGCGACCTTAACCGACCTCAGCGGCACGGGAATGGGATGGAATGGGGGATACTTTTGGGTGTCTGACGGATACCAAGACCTCGTGCACGAAGCCCTCCCCAACGGCCAAGTTGCCAGCACCGTGGAATTCAGTTTGGACGGCACCTGTGGTGGCGTGCCCAGCAACGACATCTACGGGTGCACCGACCCCACGGCATGGAACTACAATCCTTGGGCGACCCTTGAGGACGGTTCTTGCTTGTATGACAACGGAGAGATTTACGGCTGCACGGACCCTGTTGCGACGAACTACAACCCTTTGGCCACGGTGGACGATGGTTCATGCGTCTTCCCAAGCATCTGCGAAGACATGAGTGAGGTGTTGCTCGTCCTCGACGGCGGCACTTGGCCCGGTGAAATCGCATTGCTCGTCATCAATGAAGCGGGTGAAGTGGTCATGGAAATGGACGGCTACACCGGAATCATGCAAGGCTGCGTGCCCGCCGGTTGTTACACCGTGGAGATGCACGACAGCTTCGGCGATGGATGGAATGGAGGTTGGGCTGAGATGTTTGTCGACGGTGAACCCATGGGAACCATGACTCTCGAGGAGGGTGACTTTGGTTCTGCAACGGTTGGCGTGGGAGGCGACTGCGGCGAATTCGAAGGTGGATTCACCGGCGACTTGCCTGGCGGCTACGAAGGAACCATTTGGTTCGAAGCTTTTCCCAACCCCGGAGTTGGAGACGTCAACGTCATTGCCGACGACTTCGACATGAACGAGCCCGTTGTGGTGCGCATCTACGACGCGACCGGCAAGATTGTGGTGGACGAAGTCAAGCACCGCGACGACGCCCGAGTTTGGACATTCGATGCTTCCAGCTGGAGCACCGGCATGTACATCATCCGCGCTACTCAGGGTGGCAAGTATGCTCAAAGCACGTGGATGAAGGCGCAGTAAGCCTTCGTCTCTGGAACAAAAAAAAGGGCCACCCTGACGGGGTGGCCCTTTTTGCTTCCACCAAATTCGGAGGGTGATCCGTCATGGTTGGTCGAAGTCGAGAACGACAGGCCCGTCCCCTTCGACGTGCGCTTGGCACGAAAGCACGTACCCGCGTTCGACCTCGCCCGGCTCCAGGGCGTAGTTGACGTTCATCGCTGCCTTCCCCTGAACAAGCTTGGCCCGGCACGTGCAGCACACCCCGCCCAAACAGCTGTATGGAGCATCCAAGCCGGCGTCAAGAGCAGCGTCCAACATGTTTCGGTCGCGAGGCAAGTCCACCGACGTGGTCACCCCGTCCAACACCACTTGCATGGCCACCGTGTCGCCCGACGAGGCGTCTGCCACAGTCTCAACGTCCTCGCGCTTCGCGGAACCAGCCGTCGTGAACAACTCAAAGCGCACGTCGTCCTCCGCCACGCCATGGGCCACCAGGGCATCCTTGCAACTCAGAATCATGGCCTCGGGGCCACAGAGGTAGGCCGCATCCACACGACGTCCGGAACAGAATTGCGACAACAGCCCTGCACAACGGTCCTGATCCAAACGGCCAGACAACAATTCTGCGTCAACCGGTTCGCGCGTCAAGAGGTAGAACAAACGCAACCGGTCGAGGTGACGGTCCTTCAAATCTTGAAGCTCTTCGCGGAACATGGTGCTCGCGGCCGTCTTGTTGCTGTAGAACAACGTGTAGGTGCTCGCCTGGTCGGAGCTCAATATGTCCTTGACGTGGCTGAGGATGGGTGTGATTCCAGAGCCGGCTGCAATGCCGACGTGATGCAAACCCGTCCCTTCCTTCAACGTGAATCGGCCCTGGGGCTCCATGACCTCGAGGGTGTCTCCCGTCTTGAGCACATCGTTGGCAAAAGTGGAAAACTTCCCGGCCGGCACTTTTTTGATGCCGACCCTCCAAGCCTTCTCTCCAGGGGCGCTGCACAGCGAATAACTGCGGCGGATGTCTTCCCCATCGACACTTGCTCGAAGGGTCAAGTACTGGCCCGACTCGAAGCGGAACGCCTCGTGAAGGTTGGGCGGGACGTCAAGCGAAACCACGACCGAATCCGCGGTTTCGTGGGCGACTTCAAGGACGCGGAGGGCGTGAAATGTTGCCATGGGTGCGAAAGTAGTCCACACCTGGGTTTAGGCACATTGTGCGTGTCATCAAACTCAACGGGGCCGTCCCTGTTTACTTTTGAGGAAAACTGCGCGCATGAGTCCTGTAGAAATGAACCTGGAGGCACGCTTCGAAGCCTATGTGGCGGAGGACAAAAAAATCGAGCCCAAAGACTGGATGCCCGACGCCTACCGAAAAACGCTGATTCGTCAAATCAGCCAGCACGCCCACAGCGAAATCGTGGGCATGCTTCCGGAGGGCAATTGGATCACGCGCGCGCCGTCGCTCAAGCGCAAGGCCATCTTGCTGGCCAAGGTTCAGGACGAAGCCGGACACGGGCTTTACTTGTACTCTGCAGCGGAAACCCTTGGCGTCACCCGAGACCAAATGCTCGACGACCTTCACACGGGCAAAGCCAAGTACAGTTCCATTTTCAATTACCCCACCCTGTCGTGGGCAGACATTGGCGCGGTCGGTTGGCTGGTCGATGGAGCGGCCATCATGAACCAGGTGCCCCTGTGCAAGTGCAGCTATGGCCCCTACGCCCGAGCTATGGTTCGCGTGTGCAAGGAAGAGAGTTTCCACCAGCGCCAAGGGTTCCAAATCATGCTCACCCTGGCTGAAGGCACGACTGAACAAAAAGCCCTTGCCCAAGATGCTTTCAACCGGTGGTGGTGGCCGTCGCTTATGATGTTTGGGCCAAATGATGCGGACTCTCCGCACTCGGCCCAAAGCATGAAGTGGAACATCAAACGCTTCTCCAACGACGAGCTGCGCCAGCGCTTCGTGGACATGACCGTCCCGCAAGCCGAATTGCTTGGATTGACGGTGCCGGATCCGGACTTGAAGTGGAATGAAGAGCGCGGGCACTACGATTTCGGCGCCATTGACTGGGAGGAGTTCTTCAACGTCATCAAGGGCAACGGGCCCTGCAACAAAGAGCGACTCGCTGCGCGTGTGAGTGCACACGAACGCGGGGCTTGGGTGCGTGACGCGGCCAAGGCTCACGCGTCAAAACAAGCGACGCGCCGTAGCCATTCTTCAACCCACGCCGCATGAGCTCGACGCAACACGAATGGCCCCTGTGGGAGATTTTTGTCCGCAGTCGCCAAGGGCTTGGCCACAAGCACGTCGGCTCCCTCCACGCGGCTGACGCGGAGATGGCCGTCCAAAATGCACGCGACGTCTACACGCGTCGCCAAGAAGGCGTGAGCATTTGGGTGGTCCCTGCAGACGCCATCACGGCCTCGAGCCCGGACGAGAAAGACGTGCTTTTCGATCCTGCCAACGACAAGGTCTACCGTCACCCCACCTTTTACCAGTTGCCCGACGAGGTCAACAACATGTAAACGATGACGGAAGCACAACATCTGCAAGCCATCCTCCGCCTTGGCGACGACGCCTTGGTGCTCGGCCAACGTCTCTCCGAATGGTGCGGCCACGGCCCCATCCTGGAAGAAGACATCGCCTTGACCAACGTGGCGCTTGACCTCATAGGGCAAGCGCGCAACCTGTACACCCTCGCGGGTAACCTTGAAGATCAAGGGCGCGACGAAGACGCACTCGCCTTTTTCCGGACCGACCGCGAATTCCAAAACCACCTGCTTGTCGAGCAGCCCAACGGCCACTTTGGCGACACCGTGGTGCGTCAAATGTTCTACGACGCCTTCGCCCTCGAACGCTACGCCTTCCTCACCCGACAAACGGTTGACCCCGACCTCGCCGGCATTGCCGCCAAGGCCGTTAAGGAACTTCAATACCATTGGGGACACAGCAGCCAATGGGTGATTCGACTCGGGGACGGCACTGAAGAAAGCCGCACCAAAGTGCAAGAGAGCGTCGATGCGCTTTGGGGCTACACCGGGGAGATGTTCATGGCCGACGACGTCGACGTGGCCTGCGCAGAAGCCGGCCTTCTCCCCGACCTCGAAGGCGTCCAACGCGCATGGACGGCCCGTGTCGCGGAATGCTTATCTCAGGCGACGCTTTCCCAACCTGAAGTTGGCTGGATGCAGCGCGGCGGAAAACAAGGCATCCACAGCGAGCACTTGAGCTTCATGCTCGCCGAGATGCAGGTCCTGCCAAGAACCTACCCCAACGCCAGCTGGTGACCGACGCGGATCGCATCACCCGTGCCTGGACCTTCGTCCGATCGGTCCATGACCCTGAACTTCCGTACCTGACGGTGGAGGAAATGGGCATGGTTCGTGGTGTGCGCGTGGATGAAGGCCAAATCGTCGTCACCCTCACCCCCACCTATTCCGGCTGCCCGGCCACCGACGTCATTTCCGAAGACGTCACCTCGGCCGTCCGCGCCGTGGAGCCCGGAGCTCGTGTCGAGGTTGTCCTGAGTCCGGCCTGGACAACGGACTGGATTTTGCCGTCCGCGCATGAAAAAATGCGTGAGCACGGCATCGCCCCTCCGGAACAGGCCAGCGCCGATCGCGCCTTCCTGACCGGCGAAGGCAAGATCATTCCTTGCCCGCGCTGCGGTTCGCGCGACACGAAGATGGTCTCCGCGTTTGGCAGCACGGCCTGCAAAGCGCATTTCACGTGCACATCCTGCCTCGAGCCGTTTGAGCACTTCAAGTGCATCTGACCCCTACCTTGCCGTCATGAGCGATTCGCCCCTCCACCCCGTTGTCCAGCGCATGATGGACGGCGACGCCATGAGCCAATGGCTCGGGATCGACGTGCTTGAGAGCGGCCCGGGCGTGTGCACCTGCCGCATGACCGTGCGCGAGGAGATGGTGAATGGGTTTGGGATTGCCCACGGCTCCATCACGTACGCTCTGGCCGACAGCACGTTGGCCTTTGCCGTCAACGCCCAAGGTCAGCACGCCGTGAGCGTGACCAGCACCATCCAGCACCTCGCTGCCGTTCAGGTCGGTGACGTGCTCACGGCACGCGCCATCCCCCGTGCCGACGGCGGACGCATTGCCCACGTCGACGTCGAGGTCACCAACCAACACGGCGACCGCGTGGCGTGGCTCACCGCCACGGGCTACAAGCGTTCTTCGACCTGGACGTAACCTTGGCAACTTTTCCCTCATAGCAGGGCCTCAAACCCTACTGCCATGGGACTTGCCATTCTTTCTTTGTTGGGTGCAGCCGCTGATGCCGTAGCATGGGCCGCAGCATCGCAGGCTTACCGCACGCTGTGTCAATTCCGAAACGCACGAAAGACCAACAAGCCCGACGAGAACAGCAGTGCCGAACAATTCACGCGTTGGATGCAAAAGATGTGCGAATTTGATTGCTCTGAGTTCGAGGACACGCTTCGCAAAGGGCTCCTTGAAGGAAGTGCAGAAGGGAAGAAAGCGCACCACGCACGTGATCGATGGCTCACTCATGGGAGAAGCGTTGAAGTCGCTTGAAGCTGCTCGACTTCACCCAGAACAAGGCACGGGTGAAGTGAACTGAAACTTTTGGGGAGGGAGCCTCGTACGCATGTGAACAGCACCTCTCCACATGGTCATTCTGCTCACCCTCGGTTTTTTGCTCACCCTCCTCCTTGGATGGGAGCTGAACGAGCGGCTGCTGGAGCGGAAGCGACTCGCCTCCCAATGCCTTGAGACCGTGGGTGAAACCCTGAAGTGGGTGAACCCTTCCCGAACGCATTTAAGCCACGACGCCGGCCAACGCCGGTTTCGTCGTTTGAACCTGGGCCTGCTTCAGGACGGCATCGATCATTTGAAGGCTTCGCCGCTCGACCACAGACACGTCATCCAACTCTTTCTGGAATTGCAAAGGACCGTGCTCCGGGCACAATGGAAGCTCGACAAGGGCAAAATGACCGACCAAATCTGGCTGAAAGACATGAAAGACGCTCTCCAAGCATTCCACGCCTGCCGACGAGCGATGAAACCGAGCCCGGTGCGCGTGATGCGCACATGGATTGGGCTTTAAAAGCCTCCGCCCTGCCCTTCCAACGCCTGGAATTGCATTTCAAACAGGCCGTGATAAACCTCTCCGAGTGCGACGAGTTCCTCATGGGTGCCCTGCTCAACAATTTGGCCTTTGAGAAGCACCACAATTCGGTCCGCGTCACGCACTGTGTTGAGGCGGTGGGCTACCAGCAACGAGGTGCGCCCTTTGGTGAGCGCCTGCGTGGCGCGCTGAATCCACTGTTCACTCTCGCTGTCGATGCTTGAGGTCGCCTCATCCAAGATCAAAACATGTGGATTGCTGAGGTAGGCCCTGACGAAGGCAATGAGTTGTCGCTGCCCTACACTCAACGTGACCCCACGCTCCCGCACGTCGTGGTCCAACCCGTCGGGAAGACGCTCCACAAACCGTTCTGCCCCGACGGCGCGAATGGCCTCCCAAATGCGCTCGTCTGTCACGGCCGAGTCATGCAGACGGACATTTTCTCGCAGCGAACCGCTGAACAAAAACACGTCCTGAAGCACCACTCCGATGCGCGCGCGCAATTCGTCTACGGGGATGGATCGAATGTCCACGCCATCGAGAAGAATCTCGCCCTTTTGGAATTCGTAGAAGCGTGAGATGAGGTTGACAATGGAGCTTTTGCCGGCACCTGTGGCTCCGACAAACGCCACACGCTCTCCGGGCTTCACCACAAAACTGGTGTCGCGCAATACCCAGTCCGGAGTGCCGTCTTCTTTGTCGACGTAGGCGAACCAAACGTTCTTGAACTCAATTTCACCTTGCCACGTCGGGACGATGGGCTCGGCTGGTTCCGGCAATCGGTCGTCTCGCTCAAGGAGTTTGAACACCCGGTCGGCATTGACGATACCCATTTGAAGCACGTTAAACCGGTCCGCAAGCTGACGAATTGGACGGTACAACATGAACACGTAAAGGATGAATTGCAGGACCACACCGAGAGTCAGATCCCCATCCACAACGTGTCCAATTCCGAGCCAAAGAAGCAAACCCACACTCGTGGCGCTGAGCATCTCCACCACCGGGAAGAACACGCTAAACGCCCAAATTGAGCGAATGTTTGCCTCCCGGTGCGCACGATTGATGTCCGCAAATGCCCCGGCTTCGACCCGCTCGCGGTTGAATGCCTGGACAATGTGCATGCCCGTGACATGCTCTTGAACGAATTCGTTCATTTTGGCCACTTGATTGCGGACGTCCACAAACGCACTCTTGATGTGCTTCTGGAACACCCGTGTAGCCCAAAGCAACGCCGGGATAGGCATGAGCACCACCAGGGTCAAGCTCCAATCGATGTAGAGCATCGCGACAACGACGACGAACAGCGCCAACAAATCACCAATGGCATTGAGGATGCCGTTGCTGAAGACGCCGGCGATTCCATCAATGTCGCTCACGTGGCGCGTCACGAGTGCCCCAACTGGGGTTTGGTCAAAGTACTTGAGGCGGAAACGCGACACATGGCGGTAGAGTTTGGCGCGCAGGTCGAGGCTGACGCTTTGGGCTACCCAATTGGCCAAATACGTCACGCGGTATTGGACCAACGACTCGACCACAAGGACCGCCACCACCATCAAGAAAACGCGAAGCAGCCCTTCCATGTCTCCAGCCGCGATGTGCACATCCACAGCGCGTTGGATCAGCGCCGGACGAATCCACACCAAACTGGAAAGCAAGAGCACCAACGCGCCCGTCCACGCAAACCTGCGGCGGTAAGGTCCAACCTGCGACAAGATGACCTTGACGGTTGCCAGGTCGAAGATTTTGCCGGCTTTGGAAGACGTTTCGGGGCGAGCCATGCCTTAAAGGTACTTGACGCCCGCGGGCGAAAAGACGTTTTCGGGATACTCGACGTGAGTCAGGTACAGCCCGCAACCGAGCACGCTTTTGCCCGCCGCGCTTCGGTCCTTGGCGGCTAAAATTTCAGGAATGTCCGAAGCGCTTCGCTTGCCTTTGCCCACCTCGATGAGCGTCCCGACCGTCGCGCGAACCATGTTTCGCAGGAAGCGATCAGCCGTGATGTGGAAGGCCCATCGGTGAGGGCCGAGCGTTTCCCAGCGGGCCGAACGGACGTCGCAGATGGTCGTGCCTTGGCCGGTTCCCGCCTTGCAAAACGAAGAGAAATCCCCCTTTTGGACGAGGTGTTGGCAGGCCTCTTCAATGGCTTCCACATCGAGGTTCCCGTAAATCCGGGTGGAGCGCCCGTCGAGGAATGGATCCTTCTCGTTGTGCACGTAGTACGTGTAACCACGTTCAGTGGCATCAAAACGGGCGTGCGCTTTCTCGCCCACTTGATGCATCGCGTAAATGCCAATGTCGGAAGGCAACATGCCGTTGAGTTTCAAGGTGGCCTCTTCCCATGAAGCCACGCGATCTCCCAGCACCTCGTCAGGAAATTGGACATGCGCCACGTAGTACTTGGCATGCACGCCCGTGTCGGTGCGACCGCACCCCATGACAGGACAAGGCCCGCCGAAAAGGCGGGCCAATGTGTCCTCCAACACCTCTTGAACAGTGATGGATTCAGGCTGTCGTTGCCACCCGTGGTAACGGGTGCCGTCGTACGCCAACTCAAGGAAGACCCGCATCAGCGCGTCATGCCCAAGAAGCGATCTTCTCGCTCTTGTATTCGCCGGCGAACAACTTGTCCTTGACCTTCGTGAAGGTCTCGATGGTGTACTGAACGTCTTCCAAGGTGTGAATGGCCGTCGGGATCAAGCGAAGCATGATTGTATCCTTGGGAACCACAGGGTAAACCACGATGGAGCAGAATATGCCGTAGTTCTCGCGCAAATCGAGCGTGAGGTTTGTGGCTTCGCCGAGGCCGCCATCCAAAAACACAGGCGTCACACACGAGTTGGTCACGCCGAGGTCGAACCCTTCGGCGCGCAAACCGTCTTGCAAAGCCGTGGCAATCTTCCACAGGTTTTCCTTGTGCTCAGGCTGGCTGCGGAGCATTTCAAGACGCTTGCGTGCACCTACCACAAGAGGCATGGGGAGCGACTTGGCGAAGGTCTGGGAACGCATGTTGTAGCGCAGGAATTCGATGACGTCTTCGTCTCCGGCAACAAAGGCGCCAATGGTCGCCATTGCCTTGGCAAAGGTTCCGAAGTACACGTCGATTTGGTCGTGGCAGCCCTGATGGTCACCGGCGCCACGCCCGTTCTCTCCCACCGTGCCGAAGCCGTGGGCATCGTCCACAAACAGACGGAATTGATATTCTTTCTTGAATTTGCAGATCTCCGCGAGTTTGCCTTGGTCCCCGGCCATGCCGAAAACGCCTTCCGTGACGACGAGGATGCCGCCGCCGGTTTGCTCAGTCAAATTCTTGGCGCGCTTGAGTTGCTTCTCAAAGCTCTCCATGTCGTTGTGCTGGAACACAAAGCGCTTGCCCTGGTGCAAACGAACGCCGTCCACCATGCATGCGTGCGATTCGCTGTCGTACACAATGACGTCGTGACGTGACACGAGGGCCTCGATGGCCGACTGGCAGCCTTGGTAACCAAAGTTGAGCAGAAACGCATCCTCCTTCTGCATGAAGTCGGCGAGTTCCTTCTCGAGGGCTTCGTGCTGGGAGGTTTGGCCTGACATCATGCGGGCACCCATCGGGTAGCCCATGCCCCACTCGGCCGCTGCTTCTGCATCGACCTTGCGGATTTCAGGGTGGTTGGCTAGTCCGAGGTAGTTGTTGATGCTCCAGACGAGAAGCTCTTTTCCTCGGAAGGTCATCCGGTTGCTGATTTCACCTTCCAGCTTGGGGAATGTGAAGTAACCGTGGCTGTCGCGAGCGTGCTGTCCCAATGGGCCGCGCTCCTGACGGATTCGATCAAAAATGTCCAAAAATCAGAGATTTAGAAGGTGCAAATGTACAAAGCCCAAACCTACCGCGCACGACCAAGGGCACAACTCGGCCCTTCACACAGTTTTCACCAAGCGTCGGTGCATGCGTTGTACTTTCGCCGCGCAATGAAGTGGTCCTCCCAATTGACGGCAGTCGTTCTCGCGTGCACAGCTTTCTTCACGCTGACGCAGTGCTCCGAATACAACAAGGTTCTCAAGTCCGATGATTTGGAAGAGAAGTTGGCCTACGCCACGGCCGCGCTCGACTCTGGGAATTGTTTCCGAGCACTTCCGCTCTACGACGAGCTCATGCAATTGACACGCGGCACCGAACGCGCTCCAGACATCCACTGGAACCGCGCTTTGACGCACGACTGCGTGAACGATTTCTACCTCAGCCGTTACTATTTCCAGTCGTTTGCCAAGACGTTCCCCAACGACCCGCGCGTTGAAGAGGGCCTTTTCCGCGCCGCACTTTGCTCCTTTTACTTGTCTCCTGAATCCAGTTTGGATCAAACAGACACCCGCTCAGCCATCGACGAGCTTCAGCTCTTCATGGATCGCTACCCCTCAAGCGCCCTTCGGGACAGCAGCCAGCGCATGGTCGACAACTTGCGTCTCAAGCTTGAGTCGAAGGCGTTTGAAAATGCCCGGCTCTACCACAAGACCGGCAATTACAAGAGCGCCACCATCGCCATGGAGCATGCGATGGAAGACTTCCCGGGGTCCCCGTACAAAGAAGAATTGCAGTTTTTGATCATCGACTGTCACTTCCAATACGCCAAGCAAAGCACCGAGCGAAGGAAACTTGAACGTTATAACGACGCTATTCAAGCTTTTCATACCTTTGCAACCCGTTTTCCGGAGAGTTCGAAAATGAAAGAAGCCCAGCGCATTTACGATGCCTCGGTGAAAGCCATAGCCGAACTGGAGACGGCATCTTCCACCAACCCCGCAAATCGTTGAGGCATGAGCACCAACTTCAAAAGCATCAAAGCTGAGCGCACCACGGAGACCCGTGACATCCACAACTTGGAGACGCACGGCACGGGCAACATCTTCGAAACCATTGTCGCCCTGTCCAAGCGCAGCAACCAGGTGGCCCTGAGCTTGAAGAAGGAATTGGCGGAAAAGCTCGAGGAGTTCGTGATCCCTACGGATTCCCTCGAAGAAGTGTTCGAGAACCGTGAACAGATTGAGATCTCGAAGTTCTACGAGCGCCTCCCCAAGCCTCACAGCATTGCCATCAAGGAGCTTCAAGACGAATCGTTGCACATCGCAGAGTCTCCGGAAGACGCTGAGGAAGTCAAGAACGAGGAAGCCTAAGCCTCCCCCGGCCATGCCCTTGGCCCCATCTCCTTCTGAATTGACATTGACCGGTCGCCGAATTGTTCTCGGCATCACCGGAAGCATCGCTGCGTACAAATCAGCCGTGCTCGCACGTGAACTTCGTCGGCGAGGTGCAGACGTGCGCGTGGTCATGACACCCGGCGCCACGGAGTTCATCACGCCCCTGACGCTTGCCACCCTGGTCGGCCATCCCGTTCACTCGGACTTCACCGAAGACCGGAATGCCGGGGTGTGGACCAACCACGTGGAGCTGGGAATCTGGGGGGATTTGATTCTGGTGGCTCCTGCTACGGCCAACACCTTGGCTGCGATGGTGCACGGGGGGTGCGACAATTTGTTGCAGGCCGTGCTGTTGAGCGCACGCTGCCCTGTGGCCGTAGCGCCGGCGATGGATTTGGACATGTACACGCACCACGCCACGCAGGCCAACTTGAAGGCCTTGGCCGAACGTGGCGTCGACGTGATTGATCCAGGGACTGGCCCCCTCGCAAGCGGACTTGTCGGAAAAGGCCGCATGGCGGAACCTGATGAGATCGCCGATCACGTGGCTGCGCGTTTTGCCGCGGAATTGCCTTGGTCTGGGAAGCGCGTGGTCATCACCGCAGGCCCCACTCATGAGCCTTTGGATGCGGTGCGGTTTTTAGGAAACCGGAGCACCGGCAAAATGGGCTTTGCGCTCGCGGAAGTCTTGGCCGCGCAGGGCGCGGACGTCACGCTGGTGGCAGGTCCTGTGACGCTCTCCACCCCGGACCGTGTGCGTCGACGGATTGACGTGGAAACGGCAGTGGAGATGGACGACGCAGTGAAGGGGGTGTGGGCCGACATGGATTGGGGCATCGCGTGTGCCGCGGTTTCTGACTTTCGCCCTACCCAAACCTCCAACGAGAAATGGCATCGCGGCGAGGTCCCAAGCGCAGTGGAATTGACGGAGAACCCGGACATCTTGAAGGGCATGGGTGTGGCGAAGCAGCCCCATCAAACGTTGGTTGGTTTTGCGCTCGAGACGGACTCGGGCGAACAGAGTGCCATGGGCAAATTGGAGCGCAAAAACCTCGACGCCATTGTCTTGAACACGTTGATGGACGACGGCGCTGGATTTGGCCACGACACAAACAAAGTGGGCGTGCTCTTCCGAGATGGGAAAAGCGTTAGTTTTGAGTTGAAATCCAAATACGAAGTCGCCCTCGACCTCGTTGAGCTTTGGAGGACAACCACCACCCCATGACGCACACCGACCGAATTTCTGCCCTTTCCTTGCGATTGTTGACTCTGGTTTGGCTTGCAGCCGCTGCATGGACAACGGCATACGCGCAAGAACTGAATTGCAACGTCACGGTGATTGCACCGCAAATCAGCAACGTCGACGCCTCGCGCTTTGATGCGCTCGAGGACGCCATCCGAGAATTCATGAACGGACGTCGCTGGACAGAAGACAACTTTGAATTCGAAGAGCGCATCGAATGCACGCTCCAGCTCACCATCAACGAAGCCCTGGGGTCGACGGTGTTCAAAGGAAGCATGCAAGTGCAAAGCTCCCGCCCTGTCTACAACGCGGACTACAACACGGCCGTGATGTTGGTCAACGACGGGGACATTCAGTTTGAGTGGCTCGACAACAGCAACATCCTGTTCAACCCAGGACAGCATCGGGACAACCTGAGTTCGCTTTTGGCCTACTACGCCTACATGATTCTCGGCATGGACTACGACACCTTCAGCCTCGAAGGTGGGACCCCGTTTTTCCTGCAAGCCCAAACCATTGTCGCCAACGCCCAGAACGCCGGCGAACGTGGTTGGAAAGCATCGCAGGGAAAGCAGAACCGGTACTGGCTGATCGAGAACCACCTGAGCCAAACGTTTCGTCCCGTCCGAACGTGCCTGTACAACTATCACCGCAAAGGCCTTGACGTGCTGTTCAGCGACGTCGAAGGGGCGCGCTTGACCATGGCCGAAGCCTTGATTGACATGCGCTCGACCAACCGCATTCGTCCGGGCTCTTACAACATCCAAGTGTTTTTCCTTGCCAAGAGCGACGAAATCATCAACGTGTTTGGGCCTGCGCCCGATGCGGAGAAGGCGCGCTTGCTGCCCATTTTGAAGCAGCTCGACCCAGGGAACATCCAGTCTTACGACGAACGACTGGGGTGATGCTTCGCCGCATCCGCATTCACAACCACGCCCTCATACAAGAGGTTGAACTCCATCTCGAAGAGGGGTTTCACGTCTTCACGGGGGAAACGGGATCAGGCAAGAGCATTTTGCTTGGCGCCGTGGGGCTTTTGCTTGGCGACCGTGCCGATTCAAGCGGTGTGGGACTGCACGGCGACCGCGCCGTGATCGAAGGCGATTTCTCGGCTCCTCAATTGGACGACTGGCTTTCGAACGAAGACTTGCCTCATGCAGCTCGCATCACCGTGCGTCGCGAAGTGCTTCGCAACGGCCGGTCTCGAGTGTTCATCAACGACGCCCAAGCCTCGGTGAGCCAGCTTCGAGCCTTGGGCGCGCACTTGGTGGACATTCACCGTCAAGACCACGCCGGAGTGGTGTTGGAACGTCCAGCCCTTTGCGATTTGCTCGATCGTTCGGGAGCGCATACGGCAGAACACTCTGCGTACCAATCCGCGTTCTTGGAATGGACCGAGACCAAGACTCGGCTTGATCATCTTCGGGCAAAAGCACAAGCTCCTTCCGGGGATGTGGATTACCTGTCCCACCAACTTCAGGAACTCGACCGCTTGAACCTCGCCAACTTGGATTGGGAGGCATTGCAAGCCGAACTGAACACGCTGCAGCACGCTTCTGAATTGCATGCTGGAATTCACGCCGCATCGGTCCACTGCGATTCGGAAGACGGCGGTGCACTTGAAGCCGTGGTGCGCGCCCGGAAATCGCTGGCCTCACTCGCGGGTGTGGACCGAGAAGTCGATGAAGTCCTGGCCCGATTGGAAAGCGTCAAAGTGGAATTGCAGGATCTGGCCTCCACGTTGGAAGACCTACTCGATCAAAAACAACCTGACCCGCAGCGGCTGGATCGGCTCGGAATGCGGCACGACCTGGTGATGCGTGCGATGAGGAAGCACGACGTGGACACGCCGACCGAATTGGGGCGAGTGGAAGAATCGCTGGCAGAACAAATGGCCCTTGTCCAAGGCCTTGACCAAGCTCTTCAAGAGGCGTCTGATCGAGAATCCCGTGCGAAAGGCCTTCTCGATCAGGCGTGGAAAACCTTGTCGGCTGCCCGGCAACGCGCGGCAAATCAACTGACCGACGTCGTACTCCCGTTGCTTGGGAGTCTCAAGATGCCTCATGCAAACATGGGCTGGGAATGGCCTGCGACCCCCCCTGACACTTACGGCATGGACTCACCGGAGGTTTGGTTCTCCTCAAACCCTGGGTCTCCCCTTCTGCCGCTCACCAAAGTCGCCAGTGGCGGTGAAAGAGCACGTTTCATGCTCGCTCTCAAATCGGTTCTTGCAGGCATTCAATCCACCCCTGTGGTGATTCTCGACGAAATCGACACCGGGGTGAGCGGCGAAGTGGCCTCGCATATGGGGCACGCCATGCGCGACATCGCGGCGTCAGACCACACGCATCAGGTTCTGGCTGTGACCCACCTCCCGCAGGTCGCGGCCTTGGCCTCCAAGCATTGGGAAGTCAGCAAATTCACCGACGGAGCCACCACGCATGTCACCGTGGAAGCCCTCGACGCAAAAGGACGTCAACGCGCCATCGCCTCGATGCTGAGTGGTGCAGACGTCACTCAAGAAGCGCTTGGTCAAGCAGCCCGCTTGTTGGCTTCCCGCTGAGTCGGCCGAAGAGATTCAGAAGGCCCAATCCAGACCCACCGAAGGCAAGAACGGCAATTGGTTCTTGCGCTGGCCCGTGATGCGGTTGATGTAAAACACGTTGTCCCGGTTGTACAGGTTGGTGATGCCTGCGGAAACTTCCATCTCCCCGCCACCAACATCCTTCCAGGTGCGCTTGACGTTGAAGTCCAACCGGTGGTAGGCCGGCAAACGACCTTCGTTCAAACCCGCGAGGTAAATGCTCACAGAACCGGGATTGGACGTCAGGTAATCCCCGTCCACGTCTCCTCCTGTGCCCGGGGCTTGGTAGTAGCCTTGGCTTTGGGTGAAAGGCAATCCCGACCCCAAATTCCAGCGAGCGGAAAGCAGCCATTTCCCTTGGCCCAACCCTTGGCTCGCCACGAAATTCACGTTGTGACGACGGTCAAACACCGGGGCGTAGGTCTGCAAACCGTCCCACCGATCAACCTTGCCTAAACCGTAAACAAACCACAGGTACGTCTCGCGCTCCTCGTATTTCACGACGACATCTGCCCCCATCGCGCGCCCCGTTTCAACGATGAAATCCTTCTTGAACGCATCCGGCTCGCCCGCGTACGTCGTGTTGTCCGGGAACAGCTTGTTCCGGTTGATGTTGGTGAGTTGGCTGAAATGCTTGAAGTACCCCTCCGTGTTGATGTTGAGTCGTTCGGTCAGGTCAAACTCAAAGCCCGCGACCACGTGATTGGCGGTCTGCAAGCTGTGGGTAATCTCGCGCACTTCTCCGTTGGGACGGACCATTTCGTCTTGAAGGTTTTGAGGCCCCGCCAAGAATCCATAGAACAAGTTCACGATGTCGCGGTCGGAGTTGGCGCTGATCACGTTTTGGGAGTACATCCCTGCAGCGGCCTTCAGACGCAACCGCTCCGAGGCCTTGTATTTCATCCCAAAACGAGGTTCCAACCGCCCCTTTGCCAGCGAACTGTAATACTGCATGCGCAGGCTGGGCTGCACAATCCAATTTCCTCGTTTGATGGTGTAATCGAGGTAACCGCCCAACTCGGTCGTGTTTTCTTTCTGCTGGACCGACACGGCGAGCGAGTTGTAGGTCAGAAAGTCGGTCTGCATGCCCACGACCTCCAACCCATACTCCACGTTGTCCTCCCCAAGAATGTACTTGAAGTCCAACCCGAAGTTGAAGCCTTGGACTTCGCTGTAGCGATCCTGAGAACCTTCCTCCTGGAAGTTGATGCGGTAATTGCTCAAGGCGAAGTGCCCGTTCAGCAGCACAGACGATCCCGGAGGCACCACCGTAAAGGTTCCGCCCCCACCGACGTTTTTCCAGCCGTAGTTGGCAAAGTCCACTCCTGTGCTGTCATCGAGCACACTGGCGTTGTCGTTGAAATTGAACCCAAACAAGCTCAACTTTGAGCCGTCTCCCCCTCCAAAGGTCAACTTCCCGTACGCATCGGTAAAACCAAAGGGCAGTCGACCGTCGTCGATGTAGGGGTAGAACAACTGGGAGCTTTGCTCGAGGTAGCTGTGCTTGAGGCTCAACAGGTAGCTGATTCCACCGCTCCGATTCTCTGACATGGGGCGAAGCGGTCCGTGCACCAGGATCTTGGCCCCAAACGGACTTGCACCTACGCGACCTTCGGTTGCACGCATGTTTCCATCACGCGTGCGGATGTCCATCACGCTGCTGATGCGCCCGCCGTATTTCGCAGAGAATGCCCCCGTGTACACGTCGGCATTGGCCAACGCATCCGAATCGAACACGCTGAAAAGACCAATGCTGTGGAACGCGTTGTACACGAGCATGCCGTCGAGAAGGACCTTGTTTTGAATGGGTGAACCACCCCGGATGTACAACTGCCCTCCTTGGTCGCCTGTCGACACAAAGCCTGGCAGGACTTGGAGCGCCTGCACCAAGTCAGGAGCACCGCCAAAACTTGGGATGCGCTTGATGTCCGCCGGACGAATCGTCTCCACCGAGGTCCTTACTTGCGTGGTTTGTTCTTCCCTGTCGGCAGACACTTCCGCTCCTTGCAAGGTGACGACTTTGGACGCCAACAAAATGTTTTTGGTCAGCACCCGGTCGTCCCGGATTTCGATGGCCTCCCGAACGGTCTCGTACTCCAAACTCGACACGACCAAGGTGTATTGACCTGCGGGGATTCGGCTCAAACTGAAATATCCTTCCACGTCGCTTGACACCCCGTAAGCCGTGCCTTCCAACGTCACTGAAGCAAACATCACCGCTTCACCTGAAGATTCTGACTTCAAAAACCCCTTCACGGTGCCTTGTCCCCAAGCCGCGCCAATCACCCCAATCCAAACCAGAGTCAAGGCGGTCAAACGGGCTAAGGAAATTGGCCCTTGGGCTCTGCGTGGCGTGTGCGATTCTTGCATGGGCGTCAAAAGTACATCACGCCGTCTGCCCTCTGAAGGTTGCACGGATTTGAACGCAATTCACATCCAAGCCATTCGCTTCAGTCGATCTTCCAAAGATTCAGAGGTGAGCCGTTCTCGCAGTCGGTCCACGAACAATGGAAATGCGAGCGGCGATGGCTTATCAAGAATGCAGTGAACCACCTCCCGATCAGGCATGCCCTGAAGCCACGTCAGAAGCCGGCCAAACTCGAGCTGGTCGGCCAACATCTCGTCCTGAGCTTGGCGCAACAACACATTGTCGGGGTCGTGGTCCTGGAAGACCTGAAGCAACAAATTGGTGGACGTCAACAGATGCCGCTCCTTGACGGTTGCGCCGGGAAACCCCTGAAACACGAGACCTGCAATGGTGGCGACATCCCTGAATTTTCGGCGCACCAATTCGGAAGCATTGAACCCAGCGCTTAAATCGTCCATGAGGTGCTCGGAGCTCAAGAGGTTGGCTTCTTCAATGCGTTCCCAAGGGATGGCTTGATCTGAAAGCAGTTCGAGGCCATCGTCGTTGCAAGCCCAATTGAAGGTTTGGGGTGTCAGCAGGCTTAAGCGATAGGCCAGAAGCGACGCCAATGCCTCGTGGACTTTGCGCCCTTCGAACGGGTACAGGAACAGGTGGTGGCCATCCCCGTCGTGCAGGCTTTCGACCAACACTTGGTGGGCGCGAGGAATGGCGCTGCGCTCGGCTTGGATTTGGACCATTGGGGCAAGACGCTGCAGTTCAGGCTCCCAATCGGCTCCGGGAGTGGCCATGCGGTCCCAAGCCAAACGCAACCGGTGGGACAACTCGCTGCTGAGCGACATGCGCCCCCCCATCCAAGCGGGCGTTCGAGCGGTGCTCGACTTGGAGCGCCTCACTTTTGCCACCAACCCCTGAAACGAGACCAACGTGACGACATGGCCTGCAAAGACGAACGCATCGCCTTCCTTCAGTGACGCCACGAACGTCTCCTCGACATGCCCAAGCAATCCCTGTCCCCTCAGGTGCACAGCCACCATCGTCGAACTGACAATGGCCCCCATGCTCATGCGGTGCCGGCGTGCTTTGGTCCGGTCGCGCATCACCCACGTTCCGTCTTCCAGTTCTTCAACCCTCCGATGTTCCGTGTAGGCGCGCAACGACGGGCCACCCGTCGAAATGATTTCCAAGCATTGCCGCCAATCTTCTGGCTCCATGTCGCGGTAGGCGCAGGTGCGCGCCAGCGCCGCACGAACCTCGTGAGGCGAAAAGCCATCGCCCAACGCCAACGTGCCCAACCATTGCACGAGAACGTCCCAACATAAAATGAGGGGAGCCTTGGGTTCAATCTCGCCGTGGGCAATGGCTTCACGGAGCGCCACCGCTTCGACCAACTCGAGCCCATGCGTCGGCACAAAATGCGCTTTGCTCGACTCACCGGGACGGTGACCGCACCTCCCGGCGCGCTGGATCATGCGAGAAACGCCCTTGGGGCCGCCGATTTGAACCACCGCATCCACTGGCCTGAAATCGACACCCAAATCCAACGACGCGGTGCACACCACCGCGCGCAACCGCCCGTCGTGCAACGCGTCCTCCACCCATTCCCGCAACTCTCGCGAAATGGACCCGTGATGCATGGCAAGGAGTCCTGCCCATTCCGGTTTGCGCGCCAACAACGCCTGGTACCACAACTCCGCCTGGCGCCGCGTGTTGGTGAACACCAACGTGCTCGTGTGCGCCGCCACCACGTCCACCACTTCCCCTATCAATTGAAGGCCGATGTGGCCGGCCCACGGGAGACGCTCAAAAGCCTTGGGCATGGCGCTCTCCACTTCAATCTCCTTCTGAACGTCCGCGCGCACCACCACACCGCGAGATGAGCCAACCAAGGCGTCCAACGCCGCTTTTGGACGTGCCAAGGTCGCGCTGATGCCCCAAACGCATGCCTGCCGGCCCTGAATACGGGCCACATGTCGGATCCACGAGATGGCGAGTTCCGTTTGGACGCCTCGTTTGGACCCCACCAATTCGTGCCATTCGTCCACGACCACCATCTGAGCCTCTGCAAGTCGCTTCGCTCCGCCTTTCTGGGCGAGGAGAATGTGGAGGGACTCAGGTGTGGTGATCAGGACGTCAGGCAGAGCTCTTTTTTGTTGCGCCTTCACCTTGGATGAGGTGTCCCCCGTTCGCAGCCCCACTTCCCAGTCGAGCCCCAACCCTTCAGCCATGCGCCTTGCGGCGGCGGCGATGTCGGCAGAAAGTGCCCGAAGTGGCGCCACCCAAAGCAGCTTCAAACCTCGGCCGGCGGACCGATTTGCCGCGGCTTCAGCCATCACGTGCCCCATGGCCGCATACGTTTTACCGCTTCCCGTGGGGGCCTGAAGCAACCCGTCTTGCCCTGCAGCGCAGGCCTGCCACACCTCACGTTGGAATCCCTGAGGACTCCACCCTTGTTCAGCGAACCACCGTTCCAACGGTGCGTGATCAGGAGTCGATGGCAAAGATGGCATGATGCACAAAGGAACACCCCACCAAGGCCTCGGTTCAAACAACATTTTTCACCGAAAAAGCGTCCTTGTTTCGTCGTCCTGTATCTTCGGCACGGTTTGTGACTCGTGCTGAGAATCAACCAGAAACCTTGAAACCATGAACACCTTCTCCGTTCGCCCCCCTCTCTTTGCCTTCGTGGCGTTCTTCTTTGTCCTCGCCTTAGGCTTTGCCCCACAAGTGCATGCCCAAATCCAAGAGGAAGAGGAAGAAGAACCCATCCTCATCACCGAAGACGAACTGAACCAGCTTTTGGTTTGGTATGTGGATGAGAAATATGAAAAAGTGCTTTTCAAGTCCATTCGTTACACGGAAGACGACGATCAGTCAAAGCACCCTGTTCCTTACTTGTACATGGCCAAGGCCTACCTCGGCATTCACAACAGCGACGACTCTGATTTACGTGAGACCTACGAAGTGGACAAGCTCAAGGCGCTCAAAAACGCGCTGAAGTACGCCGCGAAGTTTGTCAAAAAGGACAAGGAAGTGGAATACGTTCCTCAGGAACAAGAATTCTTGGAGGATTTGCGCAAAGAGACCATCATCGCTGCGGAAACCGAAATGGACAATGGGAAATTCACCAAGGCCAAGTCGTACTACAAGTACCTCACGACCATTGATGAAGAAGATCCCGGAGCATGGATGATGTATGGCACGGTGTTTTTGGCCCTGAAAGCACGTCGCGACGCAGACAACGCATGGGAAACGGCAAGCAACTTACTCAAGGACCAGCAAGCCCGTGGCCTCACGGAGGGGCAACGCGAATTGTTGCAATACGCCTTTGTCATGACCATCCAAACGCTTGATGAAATGGGCGACCGCGCTGCGGCTCGCACTTTCATTGCCTTGGGAGATGAATTTGTAGGAGGCGACCGCGAGTTTGAAGCGGTGAAGCGTTCCATCGGAGGTTAACCTCAATCCCACACCAGTGCTGAACGAAGCCCCATCCAACGTCGCTGTGCGTTCTGGATTTGGGGCTTCGTCGTGGTTGGGCTCCAACGGGTTCGTGCTGGCGGAAGGATCAGGATCCTTGGCCTTGACCCAAACCCGCCTCAAAGCTGTGTTTCCTCTGACATGCACCCCTCCTTGGGCCTTGCACGCAGACTTGTCTGGAAGCCGCGAAGAGCAACGCGCCATGCTGAGCCAATTGGCTACGCTGGCAAAAGGTTTTTGCGTCCTGGACTTGGGGCCGCGAGCCTTTGATTGTCTTGAGGCACCTCGGGGGTGGTTCGATGTTTTGCGCCATACCCGACAAATTCGATTGCTCGAAGGACAAGACGTTCCCGTTCCCAAAAATCGACTGAAGCAAGAACGCCGATTTCTTCGAGAAGGCGGGGATGTGCACGTGAGCGACTTGGATCCCATGGCGTGGCAAGCCGTGGCGGAATTGCATCAAGTTGCACGCGAACGAAAAGGGCTTTCAAGCCACGCCCACAACCTCAAACCCCTGCTTGCGCGTCTGGCGCCCGAGCGTTGGACTTTCGCCGTGGTTGCTGTGGATCGGCAGGGCCAAACAGTGGCCTCAGGAGGCTTTGTCCTTTTGGAAGACGGCACGTGTGTGTACGCCTTTGGAGGGCAGCGTCGCTCCGCCGAATCTGGGCGTGCCTCGGTAGCCATGTTGTTGGCCGCCATGCGAGAGGCGACCCAGAAGGGATGCACTCGGTTCGATTTCGGCGGCAGCCAAGACGACGGTGTGGACCAGTTTTACGCGGAGTTTGGTGCTGACGTGGTGCCGATGCGTCGCTGGGTCAAAGCCCCGCGTTGGTTCGCATGGGCCTTTCCCCGGATGTGGAAGGTGTGGACACGGCCCACACGTCACCGTTAAGCCCGGCCCAAACGATTCATTTCCTCGATGGCACTCACCACGGCAAGCCCCTCTTGGATGGGTGTGGCCACTTCGGCGCCTCGAAGCAAAACGTCTAGCACGTTTTGGTAGACGTGGTGGTGGTTGGCCGCTGAACCCGTGTATCCCCCGTAGTCGTTGGGCGGTGGAGCCTGCCCCATGTCGGGTTCGGCAACGCCGGCCAAGGCAAACTCGTCCAAGCGGTCCATGTATTGTCCCCCAATTCGAACGGTTCCCGCTGAGCCCATGACCGTCATGCTGCTCTCGAAATTCCGATGTGGCGACGACGTGCTGAACGTGAACGTCCCCCACCCCCCTTGTGCCAACACAAAGCGAACGACACCCCCGTCTTCAAATTCCGTGGTCGATTGGTGAGTTTGGTTCACGAAATGCGCATCCTGCACCTCCACCTCTCCAAACACCCACATCAGGATGTCCAAGAAATGAGAGAACTGGGTGAACAACGGACCACCGTCTTGGGCCAACGTCCCCCTCCACGAACCGGGGGCGTAGTATCGCTCGTCGCGGTTCCACAAGCACTGCACATGAACTTGCAACACCTCTCCAAACCCTCCGGCAACTTGAGTTTGCTTCAGCCATTGCGCTGCGGGGGCATAGCGGTTTTGCATGACCCCAAACACGGTGACTCCTGCTTTCTCCGCTGACTTTTTCAATTCGGCAACCCCCTGAGAACGCAACCCCATGGGCTTCTCCAAGATCACGTGACAACCCGCGGCGACGGCATTCGTCGCGAGCTCCACATGGGTGCCGTTGGGGGTGCACACGGACACCACATCCACGTCCATCTGTTTCAAGGCCTCCGTCAAGGAGGAGAATGCCTGGGCGTCTTTCGCCCAGTCGGGAGACGTGATGACACCCTCCGATTGACTCCCTTCCCAAGCCACGTCCACAACGGCCACCAACCGCGCCTCGTCGTGACCGAGCACCATCGCAGCGTGGCGTTTCCCAATGTGGCCGCATCCCACCACGGCAAATCGAACTGGAACGTTCATGACGCAAAGGTAGCGGACTACCTTCGCATCATGCGCGTTGTTTCGTTGGTTCCCAGCTGGACAGAATTCCTCCACGACTTGAAGGTGGACGTCGTGGGCCAAACCAAGTTCTGCGTCCGACCCGAAGCCGCCTTCCGGAGCGTTCCTCGCATTGGCGGCACCAAAACCGTGGACGTCCACGCCGTCCTCCATCTTCAACCCGACCTTGTGGTCGCGAACCGGGAGGAAAACGACCGCGATCAAGTCCAACTCGTGCAAGAGGCCCTTGGGAACGACGCCGTCCTCGTCACTGACGTTCGGACCGTCCGCGACGCCCTGACCGCGATGGACGAGATCGGCACAAGGGTCGGTTGCGCTGCAACCGCGAAGCGATGGTCGGATCGCGTTGCGGAAGCGTGGGGAGAACCGCGAGCCGTGCAAGGCGAAGCGGGCTATGCGGTTTGGTCTTCCCCTTGGATGGTGGCGGGAAGTGACACGTTCATCAGCGACGTCATGAAGCATTGGGGCATCGCCAACGCTTTCCAGAAAACCGCGATTGACGGCCGTTACCCCAACTTGGCGGAATCACCAGAGCAAGGTGTCCACCAAGCCAAAACCTGGCTCCTGCCCTCCGAACCCTTCCCGTTTGCTGACAAACATCTCGCGCCACTCCAAGCGGAATGTCCTGAAGCTCGATTCAAGCTTGTGGACGGCGAGGCATTCAGTTGGTACGGCACACGGATGCTCCACGTCGTCGATCACCTTCGAGCCGCATCGGAGTGGGTCGCGGAGTCCGCGTAAAGCGTTGCCCAAAATCCGTCAGGCTGTCAGCCTACACCTCCGGAATTTGACGCCTGTGGCAGAAAACAAGTAGTGCACCTTGACAGGTTGTCAGCCTTGCACGGGGCGGATGGGGTTGGCATTGGATTTGGTCTAGGCAGGCCAAACGAACACACAACACACAACCTCGCAACATGAGTAAAATCATTGGCATCGACCTCGGGACCACCAACAGCTGCGTCGCAGTGATGGAAGGAAACGAACCTGTAGTCATCAACAACAGCGAAGGCAAACGCACCACACCTTCTGTGGTGGCCTTCATCGACGGTGGCGAACGCAAAGTGGGTGAACCCGCCAAGCGCCAAGCCATCACCAACCCTACGAAAACGATCTCGAGCATCAAGCGCTTCATGGGCTCCAGCTTCAGCGAAGTGGAGAAAGAAGCGGGCCGCGTGACGTACAAGGTGGTGAAGGGCGACAACAACACGCCCCGTGTCCAAATCGACGACCGCCAGTACACGCCTCAAGAGATCTCTGCCATGACGCTCCAGAAAATGAAGCGTACGGCGGAAGAGTACTTGGGCCAAGAAGTGACGGGCGCCGTGATCACCGTTCCGGCCTACTTCAACGACAGCCAGCGCCAAGCCACCAAGGAGGCAGGCGAAATCGCAGGCCTCGAAGTGAAGCGCATCATCAACGAACCCACCGCAGCCGCCTTGGCTTACGGCCTCGACAAGAAGGCCACGGACCAGAAGATTGTGGTCTTTGATTTGGGTGGCGGAACGCACGACGTGAGCATCTTGGAACTCGGAGATGGGGTCTTTGAAGTGCTTTCCACGGACGGCGACACGCACCTTGGGGGTGACGACTTCGACCAGGCCATCATCGAATGGCTTGTGGACGAGTTCAAAAGCGAAAACAGCGGCCTTGACTTGAGCAAGGACCCCATGGCCCTCCAACGCCTGAAAGAAGCGGCTGAGAAGTCGAAAATCGAGCTCTCCAGCACGACCACGTCAGAGATCAACCTTCCTTACATCATGCCTGTGGACGGCGTGCCGAAGCACTTGGTGCGCAGCTTGACCCGCGCCAAGTTTGAGCAATTGGTGGACAGCCTCGTGAAGCGATCCATCGAGCCCTGCATGAGCGCTTTGAAAGCGGCCGGCCTCGAAAAAAGTGACATCGACGAGGTGATTCTCGTAGGAGGATCCACGCGCATCCCCGCCGTCCAAGACGCGGTGAAAGCGTACTTCGGAAAGGAGCCTTCGAAGGGTGTGAACCCAGACGAGGTGGTGGCTGTAGGTGCCGCCATCCAAGGTGGCGTCTTGACGGGTGACGTGAAAGACGTTCTCCTCTTGGATGTGACGCCTTTGTCTCTCGGCATCGAAACCATGGGCGGCGTGTTCACCAAGTTGATCGATGCGAACACGACCATTCCCACCAAGAAGTCCGAGACGTTCTCTACAGCCAGCGACAACCAGCCCAGCGTGGAAATCCACGTGCTCCAGGGCGAGCGAGCGATGGCGGCGGACAACAAAACCATCGGACGTTTCCACTTGGCGGACATCCCCCCTGCTCCGCGCGGTGTGCCCCAGATTGAGGTGACCTTCGACATTGACGCCAACGGCATCATCAACGTCGGCGCCAAAGACAAGGCCACAGGCAAAGAGCAGAGCATCAAAATCGAAGCCTCCAGTGGACTGAGCGAAGACGAAATCGCACGCATGAAGGCCGACGCGGAAGCCAACGCCGATGCCGATGCCCAAGCCAAGGAGCGCGTGGAAGTTCTGAACCAGGCCGACGCGATGGTCTTCCAAACGGAGAAGCAACTCAAGGAGTTTGGCGACAAGATTCCTGAAGACAAAATGGGGGCCATCAACGAGGCGCTTGAGAACCTCAAGAAGGCGCACAGCGCACAGGATGTGGACGGCTGCAAGTCCGGCATTGAGGTGCTGAACACGGCTTTCCAGGCTGCAAGCCAAGAGATGTACGCTGCACAACAAGAAGCCGGAGGAGCCGACGCAGGCAACCCGGGTTCAGCAGGAGCCTCTGCAGACGGCGATGCGGAAGTGACCGATGTGGATTTTGAAGAAGTGAAGGAAGGCTAAGCCCTCCTCCCTGTGAACACGAGAAGCCCCGCCCAGTGCGGGGCTTTTTTTGTGCGGGTGTGAACCGCATGCCCCTGCACGTGTTCCACCTTTGCATCATGGGCGACCCCAAATCCCAACCCCTCCCCACTTCTTGGCGCCGACGCGCTTGGACGGCACTCGCAACCCTGGTTGCGGTCACGGGGTGGATGGGATGGCAGGCGCTCGGGCTCGAGTTCAACTACGACTTCGAGCAGTTCTTTCCGGAAGATCATCCTGAAACCACCTTTTACAGGGAGTTTCGAGAGACGTTTGGGAGCGACAACGACTTTCTCATTGTGGGATTCGAGGGAGACAGTTTGTCCGCAGCTTTCCTCTCAGAGGTGGACGCGCACGTGGAGGCATTGGAGGCGCTGCCCGGCGTGGAATCCGTGCAATCCCCCACCCGACTCAAGCTCCCCGTCCGGGATCCTCTCAGCGGGATGGCCTTTCAACGCCCTCTGCTGTCCTGGGAAAGCGACAGCAGCTTGACAAAGGACCTTTCACGGCTTCGGATGCGCAACGACGTGATGGGGACCTTCGTCAGTCCAAGCGGTCGTGCCGTGGCACTCACCCTGGAACACACCGATGGGCTGAGCAAAGCCGGCTGCGACTCCCTGGCTGCGGCTGTGAGCGCTTGGGAAGAATCCGCCCACCGTTCGAAGAGCGCCATCCTCGACGTTCACGTTTCAGGACGGGCGGTGGCTCAGGCTTATTACGTCGGGGTCATGGAACGCGAGGTGGCGTGGTTTGTGAGCGTGGGCATTGTGTTGCTGGTCGCTTTTCTGTGGTTTGCGTTCCGAACCGCGTGGGGCGTGCTTGTGCCGCTCACGGTGGTCCTTGTGAGCGGGCTTTGGACCCTGGGCATCATGGTGGCGACGGGCAAGGCCGTGGACGTGATGACTGTGGTTCTGCCTACCATCCTCTTCGTCGTGGGCATCTCCGATGTGGTGCACGTGTTGACACGGTACTACGACGAACGGCGAGCGGACGTGTCGCACCAAGAAGCCATGACGCGCGCATTCCGTGAAGTGGGACTTGCGACGTTTCTCACCTCGCTGACCACAGCCCTTGGTTTCCTGACCTTGCTTACGAGCTCGATTGGACCCGTTCACGACTTCGGCGTGTATTCCGCGGTGGGCGTCGGCGTGGCTTACGTGTTGGCATTCACCCTTCTGCCCAGCGTGATGGTGCTTGTCCCACCACCTCACGTATCCAAACGAGGCACCGGCGTCTTTTGGAACGGGGCGCTTCATCGCGCCCTTCGTTGGACATTGCGGAACAAGCGCGGGTTGGCCGTCGCCTGGGTGGGGATCGCGGGAATGGCGGTTTGGCTTGGAAGCGGTTTGCGGGTCGACAACAAACTCATTGAAGACCTGCGTGAGGACGACCCGTTCCGTGAGCAGTTTGTGTTCTTCGAAAGGGAGTTCGCAGGCGTCCGTCCCTTTGAGTTGGCGGTGACGATGCCGGAGCCCTTGGACAAGCCGGACATGATGAATGCCATGGACCAACTCGAGCAACACCTCCAATCCGAGTACGGCGTGGGTGCCTTGGTCGGCCCCGCTACGGCGACACGCATGGCACACCGGGGTTGGCAAGGGGACCGCGAAGAACACTTCAGCGTCCCGACCGACCCCTCGGTGTTCCGAAAAGTGCTGCGGTTGCTGGACCGGTCGGGCCAATGGGGTGCGCTCGTGGCCGAAGACGGGCGGACGACTCGGGTGTTTGGCAAGGTGGAAGACACGGGATCTCAGGTCATCGCAACGAAAAACGTGGCCCTCGACGCGTGGTGCGAGGCGAACCTCCCCGAGGGAAGCACATGGAAAGTGACCGGGACGGCCCATTTGGTGGACGTCAACAACGCCTCGCTCGCGTCAGACATGGTGGGCGGACTGGGGCTTGCGCTCATCGCCGTGGCCCTCATTGCGGGCCTGCTGTTCCGAAGCGGTGCCATGGTGGTGCTTTGCCTGGTCACCAACCTCCTCCCCTTGGCCATGATCGCTGCCGTGATGGTGCTGATGGGCGTGGATTTGAAGGTGACATCGGGCATCATCTTCACGGTGGCGTTTGGCATCGCGGTGGACGACACCATTCACTTTCTGAGCAAGCTCAGGCTGCAGCTGGCGCAAGGCCGAACTCTCGCCACTGCCGTCAAGCGTAGCTTCCTCGCCACCGGCAAGGCCATCGTGGTGACCAGCCTGATCCTCTGCGGGGGATTCATGACCCTGACCACGTCGTCGTTCCTCGGCACCTTCCACATCGGCCTTCTGATCAGCCTGACGTTGCTGTTCGCCGTGGTGGCCGACCTGACGTTTTTGCCTTGGATGGTGCTTCGTTGGTTTCGGCCCAAGGTTTGACGAACTTCCGGGCATGGGAAACACCTCTCGCCGCTCCTTTCTCCAAAAGCTCGCCGCCACCGGCGCAACGCTCGGCCTTTCGCCGTGGACGTTGAATTCCATGCTCGCTTCCGAATCAAGCGCACCGGGTGTTGAGCCTGTCGAAGCCGGGCAAGCGACGATGTTGTCGACCTGGAACCACGGAATCGAAGCCAACGCCGCCGGATTTCTCGCGCTGCAGCAAGGCGGCACAGCCATGGACATGATTGAAGCGGGGGCGCGCCTCGTCGAGGCCGACGCGACGGGACTGAGCGTGGGCATTGGCGGCCTGCCCGATCGAGACGGGCACGTCACGCTTGACGCGTGTTGCATGGACCACACTGGGAATGCCGGTTCGGTGTGCTTTGTCCAGGGGGTGCTTCACCCCTTGTCCTTGGCGCGAAAGGTGATGGAGGACACCCCGCACGTCATGTTGGCGGGTGCCGGTGCGGAACAATATGCTCGGGAACTCGGCATGCACAAGGTGGAGCTGCTGACCGACGTGTCCCAGCGCGCCTGGGAAGAATGGCGCAAGACGTCGGACTACAAGCCGGTGATCAACATCGAAAATCACGACACCATTGGGTTGCTGGCGATGGACAACCAAGGCCGTATGGCCGGAGGCTGCACGACGAGCGGTTTGGCCTACAAAATGCACGGCCGCGTGGGCGACAGCCCCATTCTTGGCGCCGGTTTGTTTGTCGACCCGGAAATTGGAGGGGCAACCGCGACGGGATTGGGCGAAGCGGTGATGAAGACGGTGGGGTCGTTTTTGGTCGTGGAATTGATGCGTCAGGGACGAAGCCCTCAAGCGGCATGTGAAGAAGCCGTGCACCGCATCATGGACCGCATGCCCACTGACGACCTTCAAGTCGGCTACCTCGCGCTGTCGCGGTCGGGAGAAGCCGGTGGCCACGCCATTCACGGGGGATTCAACTACGCCTTGACCACGGCGGATGGCGGTTCGCTCATCGACGCCACGCACGGCTGATTGGCAACATGGAACAGTCGACGCTGACTTCGTTTTTGGAATGGGGCAAACTGACCCGGCCTTGGAACGTCCTGGCCATGGGCCTCATGGTCTTGATGGTGCTGCGCTGGATGGACTACCCCCTCGAGGCGCTGCTCCATGTGGGGCGCGCAGGCTGGCTCGTGGTGCCGATGCTCGTGGGTGCAGCGGGAAACCTGATCAACGACTACTTCGACGTGCGCGAGGACCGCATCAACAAGCCGGAACGGGCGTTGGTGGGACGCACCGTCAAACGGCGCGTGGTGGTGGTGACGCATTGGGGGTTCACCGTAGCGGCCATTTGTTGGAGTGGCTGGCTTTCTTCCAGCATTGACGGCTCCTGGCCATTGGTCGTGGTGGCGGCGTTTTCCTTGATCCTGTATTTCTACTCCCCCGTTTTGAAAGGGCGCGGGGCGTGGGGCAACGTGGCCATTTCGTTGTGCGTGGGCGGCATGGTGCTTTGGGCAGGTTTGGCGTCAGCAGCATCCGCCGAGGACTGGATGCAGCTGGATTCTGCTTGGGTGGCGTTTGGGCTGGTTTTGGCGGGGTTGAATTTCCTGCGCGAATGGGTGAAGGACGTCCAAGATGCGGAGGGCGATCGTGCGGCTGGGCATCGAACCCTTGCAGCCAAGCTTTCGCCCAAACAAACCACTTGGGGCCTGTCTTTGACGTTGATTTCGCTGCTTGCATTGGGCACGTGGTGGGCCTTCGACCTCGTGCCTTGGGGGTGGAATTGGGGGCCTTGGATGGTGTGTGCACCTGTGGCCTTGTGGCGATCCGTTTCGCAACAGAACACATCTCTATCTGCTTGGCTTAAAGCACTTATGGGGTCTTGGTTTGTTTTCTTGATTTAATGATGTTTACACGGAATTGACGTTGAGTAAACCTTCATGAAACGGTTTCCCGACTTTCCGGAAACATGAGGTGCACGGAGCGTAACATCGAGGGGCCAAGACCTTTAAGCAAGCGTAAGATTTTGCGAATGTCTCTGCGGCGACGAAAAAGGGAATTTTGACGACGAAATGTCTAATTCAACCCTTTCTTCCATGAAACACTTGTTTCTTTCTCTGGCGGCTGCAGTGGTAGCCCTGGGCTCGTGGGCTCAATGTGATTGCCCCCCCCTCGCCTCCCGCACGGAGGTCATCGTGACCGATGCAGGCCAAGGCACGGGCACCACCACCTGGTCGTGCGACAACACCTACATCCTTGACGGGTACGTGTTCGTCAACGCTGGTCAAACCCTGACCATCGAGCCAGGCACCGTCGTCAAAGGTGCCGCTGGCGCCGGCGCGGATGCTTCTGCATTCATTGTGTCAAACGGCGGTCAAGTCATCGCCGACGCGAACGAATCGTGTCCCATCACCTTCACGTTTGCTGGCGACCCCCTCGACGGCTCTGTTTCTTACGACACTCGTGGCCAATGGGGCGGTGTGATCCTCTTGGGCGATGCCTCCACCAACTTCGGTGGTGTGGCCCAAATCGAAGGCATCCCCGCCGACAACGACCGCGCCTCTTACGGCGGGTCGAACGACACGCACAGCGCGGGCATCCTGCGGTACGTCTCCATCCGTCACGGCGGCACGCAGCTCGCAGCGGCCAACGAAATCAATGGCTTGACCTTGGGTGGCGTCGGAAGCGGCACGACCCTCGACCACATCGAAGTGGTGTCCAACCTGGACGATGGCATCGAGTTCTTCGGTGGCACCGCATCCATCACCAACGCACTCGTCGCCTTCTGCGGCGACGACAGCTTCGATTGGGACCAAGGGTACCGAGGCGCGAGCAACGCCAACTGGCTCGCCATTCAGGATGTGCCCAACGCCATCGGTGACCGCGGAGGTGAGCTCGACGGCGACGATTCCGACGACGGAAACGTCTCGGCCAACGAACAACCGTACGCCACGCCTACGGTGAACGGATGGACCGTCATCAGCGCGGGTGGTCAAGGCCTCTTGTTCCGCAACGGATCCGGAGGAAACGTCGCCAACGGCTTGTTGTGCGGCGTGTCTGAAGGCATCGAAATCGAGCACAAGGCGGACGAAGTGGAAGACGCCTTCGACCGCTGGGTAGCGGGAGACCTCACCTTGAGCAACATCAAGGTCGTGGGGGCTTCCGACGCGTTGGACTACGACGGAGCCCTTGTGGCGGACGGAGATGCACAACTCGACGCCTATGCCCTCGCCAACGGCGTGGTCGTGGATGCTGGCGCGGACATCGACTACAGCTTTGCCTTCGACGCGGCGGGCCAGATGGCCATTGACCCCGTGAACATCGAGAGCGACAACGGATCAGGTCAAGCCTTTGCGTTGAACTGGACCTTCTGTGACGAGCGCGGCCTTTTCGCTCAAAACAGCAACCTCTCGTGCGATTGCCCTCCTTTGTCCACCCGTCCTGAAGTGAATGTAACTGATGCTGGTCAAGGCACGGGCACCACGACTTGGACGTGCGACAACACCTACATCCTAGACGGGTACGTGTTCGTCAACGCTGGTCAAACCCTGACCATCGAGCCAGGCACCATCATCAAGGGTGCAGCAGGCGCTGGCGCCGACGCCTCAGCTTTCATTGTAGCCAAGGGCGGTTCTGTTATGGCCGAAGCACTCGCCGAGTGCCCCATCATCTTCACGTTTGCTGGCGACCCCCTCGACGGCTCTGTTTCTTACGACACTCGTGGCCAATGGGGCGGTGTGATCCTCTTGGGCGATGCCTCCACCAACTTCGGTGGTGTGGCCCAAATCGAAGGCATCCCCGCCGACAACGACCGCGCCTCTTACGGCGGGTCGAACGACACGCACAGCGCGGGCATCCTGCGGTACGTCTCCATCCGTCACGGCGGCACGCAGCTCGCAGCGGCCAACGAAATCAATGGCTTGACCTTGGGTGGCGTCGGAAGCGGCACGACCCTCGACCACATCGAAGTGGTGTCCAACCTGGACGATGGCATCGAGTTCTTCGGTGGCACCGCATCCATCACCAACGCACTCGTCGCCTTCTGCGGCGACGACAGCTTCGATTGGGACCAAGGGTACCGAGGCGCGAGCAACGCCAACTGGCTCGCCATTCAGGATGTGCCCAACGCCATCGGTGACCGCGGAGGTGAGCTCGACGGCGACGATTCCGACGACGGAAACGTCTCGGCCAACGAACAACCGTACGCCACTCCAACCGTGAATGGATGGACCGTCATCAGCGCAGGTGGTCAAGGCCTCTTGTTCCGCAACGGTTCTGGAGGAAACGTCGTCAACGGCTTGTTGTGCGGTGTGTCTGAAGGAATTGAAATCGAACACAAGGCCGACGAAGTCGAAGACGCGTTCGACCGCTGGGTCGCGGGTGACCTCACCTTGAGCAACATCAAGGTCGTTGGCGCCACCGACGCGTTGGACTACGACGGCGCCATCGTGGCGGACGGAGATGCTCAACTCGACGCCTACGCCCTCGCCAACGGCGTGGTCGTGGATGCTGGCGCGGACATCGACTACAGCTTTGCCTTTGATGCTGCGGGTCAATTGGCAACCGACAAGTTGTTCTTGAACGGATCCAACGGCTCAGGTCATGGTTTCGCTACGGGATGGACGTTCTGTGACGACCGAGGCATGTTCGCAAGCACCTTGGAAGAAGCTCAAGCGGTGGCATGCGACTGCCCTCCCCTCGCCTCCCGCACGGAGGTCATCGTGACCGATGCTGGCCAAGGCACTGGCACCACCTCCTGGACGTGCGACAACACCTACATCCTTGATGGGTACGTGTTCGTCAACGCTGGCCAAACCCTGACCATCGAGCCAGGCACCGTCGTCAAAGGTGCCGCAGGCGCCGGCGCGGATGCTTCTGCATTCATTGTGTCAAACGGCGGTCAAGTCATCGCCGACGCCAACGAATCGTGTCCCATTGTGTTTACGTTCCAAGCCGACCCACTCGACGGATCTGTGTCGTACGACACCCGTGGCCAATGGGGCGGTGTGATCCTCTTGGGCGATGCTTCCACCAACTTCGGCGGTGTGGCCCAAATCGAAGGCATCCCCGCCGACAACGACCGCGCTTCTTACGGCGGCTCGAACGACGCCCACAGCGCGGGCATCTTGCGGTACGTCTCCATCCGCCACGGCGGCACGCAGCTCGCAGCGGCCAACGAAATCAACGGCTTGACCTTGGGTGGTGTCGGAAGCGGCACGACCCTTGACCACATCGAAGTGGTGTCCAACCTTGACGACGGCATCGAGTTCTTCGGAGGCACCGCATCCATCACCAACGCACTCGTGGCCTTCTGCGGCGACGACAGCTTCGATTGGGACCAAGGATACCGCGGCGCGAGCAACGCCAACTGGCTCGCCATTCAGGATGTGCCCAACGCCATCGGTGACCGCGGAGGTGAGCTCGACGGCGACGATTCTGACGACGGAAACGTCTCGGCCAACGAACAACCGTACGCCACTCCAACCGTGAATGGATGGACCGTCATCAGCGCAGGTGGACAAGGTCTCTTGTTCCGCAACGGTTCTGGAGGAAACGTCGCCAACGGCTTGTTGTGCGGCGTGTCTGAAGGCATCGAAATCGAGCACAAGGCGGACGAAGTGGAAGACGCCTTCGACCGCTGGGTCGCGGGAGACCTCACCTTGAGCAACATCAAGGTCGTTGGCGCCACCGACGCGTTGGACTACGACGGAGCTCTCGTGGCGGACGGAGATGCACAGCTCGACGCCTACGCCCTCGCCAACGGCGTGGTCGTGGATGCTGGCGTGGACATCGACTACAACTTCGCCTTCGACGCAGCGGGTCAATTGGCTACGGACAAGTTGTTCTTGAACGGATCCAACGGCTCAGGCCACACGTTTGCCTTGGGATGGACCTTCTGCGACCAACGCGAGATGTTCGCCGACAACCTTGACGGCGCGGCCGGCATTCCTGGCTGCACCGACGCAACGGCCTGCAGCTACGACGCTGGAGCGACCGAAGATGACGGATCGTGCACGTACGCTGAGCAATACTACGATTGCAACAACGCATGCCTGAACGACGCAGACGGGGACGGTGTTTGCGATGAGCTCGAAGTGGCTGGATGCACTGATGTGACAGCCTGCAACTATGACGAATCGGCGACCGACGACGACGGCTCTTGCGCCCAGCTTGACCAATGCGGCGTATGTGGCGGCGACGACAGCTCTTGCAGCGGCTGCACCAACCCTGCCTTCATTGAGTTTGACCCATACGCGACCCTCGACGACGGTTCATGTGGGAACTTGGTGGTGCTTGGTTGCACCTACGCGGACGCCACCAACTACAACCCGCTTGCCAACGACGACGATGCATCGTGCCTGTTCGACACGGTCGTTGTGAACGACTGCCCCGCCGACCTTGACGGCGATGGTTCCGTGGCAACATCTGACCTGTTGGCGTTCCTCTCCTCTTTTGGCACCATCTGCGAGTGATTCCAACTCACCTCATTTTGACAAACGGAAAGCCGGGCAATGCCCGGCTTTCTTTGTGTCGAGAAAGCCATCTCTCGTGTTAAGCAAATCCTTAACACTGCCTTCACAATGCCGCCTCGGCGTCGGATGACCTTTGTACAAAATTTGGCAGCATGACGCGTCTTTTTTTCGTTCTCTTGTTGATGGCTAACGCCACCCTTTCCATTGCCCAAGGAACCATACGCGGCAAAATGACGGACGCTCAAACGGGCGAAACCTTGATTGGGGCCAACGTCGTCATTAAGAATCCGTATAAAGGAGCGATGGCGGACCTCGATGGCAACTACAGCCTTGAAGGTCTTGCAGCTGGCACCTACGAGGTGACTGGCTCCTTCATCGGATACGCCCCCATTACCGAATCCGTAACGGTGGACAAAGGCGTAGTGATCGTGAACTTCAACTTGTTCATCGAAACGTACGTGATTGAACAGGCGGCTGAAGTCGTTGCCAAAGTGGATCGCTCCAGGGACGTGTACATGGAGAACATCAAGAAGAAAAGTGCCTCGAGCATGGACTTCATCTCCAGCCAACAAATCAAGCAGGCAGGAGACAGCGACGCCGCGGGCGCCATCAAGCGAGTACCAGGAGTCAGTACGGTGGGCAATTTCGTGTTTGTTCGTGGGCTGAGTGACCGCTACATCAAAACCACACTCAACGGTGCAGAGGTTCCGTCGATGAATCCGCGTCGCAACAGCATTGAAATGGACCTCTTCCCGACCAACTTGGTCGACAATTTGGTCATCGTCAAAACCCAAACCGCGAATCTGCCTGGAGACTGGGCTGGCGCCTACATCAGTGTGGAAACAAAGGACTTTCCTGAGACGTTCACCTTGAACTACTCCACGAGTCTCGGATACAACGACCAAACCACGTTTCGGGAAGTTTTGGCATCCAACGAAGGAACCACAGACTGGCTCGGATTTGACGACGGAGGGCGCTCAATGCCCAACGAAGTGGCTGGCTTGACGTCCGATGCTTGGCCGTACCAGCAGAACGCCAACTACTACGACGCTCTCGTCTACCTGGGGTACGGCGACCAACTCAACACTTTGGGTGTAGCTCAAGGAGGAATCGGAACGGGACCAGGCCAAACCTCCATCTCACAAGTGCTTTCCCAACTCGACAACAACAACGGCGAACTGGTGGACCTCAGTGGCACAAGCGGGCTTTCGACGCTGAACACCGAAGGCATGGTGCCCCTGGGTGAAGAGATGAACCGGGAGCTCACGCGCCTGGGACAAAGTTTTGCAAACACGTGGTCAGTGAATCGCCGCACGGCACCTCTGAACTGGAGCCACAGTCTGAGCATGGGGAACCAGACCAAGTTGTTTGGTCGTCCCTTGGGATACATCGTGGGCCTGCAATGGGGCCAAAACTTCTCACACTACGAAGGAGGTGAATACGGCCGCTATGCAGGAGGCAGCATTGAAGGTGATAGCCTTGGTCTTGAACGCTACTACGACGACGCTCGTACGGATGCCACGTACAAATGGAATGCGCTTCTGAACTTGTCTTACAAGCTCAACGAATTCAACAAGGTCAGCATCATGGCCATGCCAAACATGAGCGGAACCTCGTCTACGCGACTTCAGGACGGAATCAACCCAAGGGATACCGAGGCGTTTCAGCAACAGATCACGCACCGTTACGAGGGGCGTGAGCTCAACATTTTCCAAGCACGAGGTGAACACTACATGCCTGCGAGCGAAGGGAAAATCCGCTGGACAGCATCCCACTCACAAGGCACGTTGAGCACGCCCGACCTGCGCGTGTTCTTCAACAACTATCAAGAAAACACCCTCACGTACGCTGACCAAGCTGTTTTCCGCGGACCGGATGGCGAATACAGCATCGAAGACGTGCAAGAGATCTTGGACGACTTGATTGACGACGGCGCCATTCCGGCCAACTGGGGTGGAAACCTGGACTTGGTCATTCAGGAGATCAACGGCGAGGGTACGTTTGCATTGGATGCCATTGACGTGCCTACTGAAGTGGACACATCCTACAGCGTCAACCAGAGTTTGTACCCCTCACCCACCCGTTACTTCCGCGAATTGAATGAAAACCGGACGGACGTCAAGTTGCATGTGGAGCAGCCGTTGAACGTGGGATGGGCGGATGACTTGAAGGTCTCGGCAGGCGCCAGCTTTGTCCGGACAACCCGTGCGCACCAAGAAAACCAGTTTGGGTTTGAATCCACGAATGCGAATTTGTTGAATCAATTCGACGGTGACCTCGACGCGTATTTTGGCCCTGACAACTTTGTGGTGAATCCCAACGACGGCAGCGCTGATTACCTCACCACAATTCTGCTCACAGACCTTGTGAATACGGACGAAGCCTCCATGAACGTATACGGCGGATACGGCATGATGGACGTGCGACGCAACGAACGACTCTCTGGAAACTTCGGGGTGCGCGTAGAAGCAGCTGACATGTTTATCCGGAGCCGGAAGATTGATTTGGTGGACGACTTGACGGATGAACAAATCAACAACTTGCAGGGGGGCTTGAACGAAGTCGATTTCATGCCAAGCCTGAACCTCACCTATGCCCTCGGGGAATTGGACGCGATCAAATTGACCAACTTGCGTCTGGGTTACAGCCGAACCATTGCACGCCCTGTGTTCCGCGAAAAGGCCCCTTTCCGTTCGTTCAACTTCGAATGGCTCGAAACGCTCAAAGGCAACCCTGATCTCGACGAAACCAAAATCGACAACTTTGATTTGAGGTTGGAGCGCTATCCCAACCTCGGTGAAGTGCTCAGTGCAAGCTTGTTTTACAAGCGATTCACCGACCCCATTGAGCAAACCTCTGTCCTTGCCGCGGTCAACACCGAATACACCTGGTCCAACATTCCTTATGCCAACGTGTGGGGATTGGAGTTCGAAGGCCGCAAGCAACTTGGAAACTTCAGCCCGGCTTTGGACAACTTCAGCTTGACAGGCAACGTCACCCTCATCAAGTCAGAAGCCCGGATCTGGGAGGATGAACTGATTGGCATTCGCGCGACGGATCCTGAACACCCGGATACGCGTCCTCTGTTTGGGCAGAGCCCTTACATCGTCAACGCCATGTTGAACTACACCGGAGACAGCGCCAAATTCAATGCCGCGGTGGCCTTCAACGTGCAAGGCGACAAGCTTCTTCTTGTCACGGAAGGTGGCGCTCCAGACATCTACCAACGCCCCACACCAACGCTGGATTTCAACATGTCAAAGCGCTTCGGAGACAACTTCTCGTTGCGGTTCAGCGCGCGCAACTTGCTGAATCCACTTGACCGAAAGACCTACACATTCAAAGGTGTTGACTACAACTGGCTCGCCAACACGCGAGGACGGACATACAGCATCAGCCTTTCCTACACCCTTTAACGTCTACGCCACATGTCCTTGAGTCGCATCGCTTGGTTGCCTGTAGGGGCTTTGATGGTGTTGAGCCTCGGTTGCACCAAATACGAACAAGATGGCTCTCTGCTGCACTTCAGGTCACCAGAAAAGCGCCTAGTCGGGACTTGGACAGCCGAATCCGTCACGGAAATTGAATTCACTGCGGACTCAACAAGGTTGCTTGTGTTCGATTCTCCCAACCTCCGTCTGAATGCGACGTTCGAAGAAGGCGGGAACTTGACGTTTGAAAACGTCGGCGAGGAGCTGGTGTTCGAAGGGTCGTGGGTGTTCTCAGAGAATCACGCCGAGCTGCTTCTCGAATTGGCGACAATGAGAATTCTGCCCCCAACCTTCTTGGATCAAAACGGCATCGACCGAGAATCAGATTTGTCCGAACTTCTCCTTACGCTTCAGTCGACTTCCCCCCTCTTTCTTCAAGAGGGCAGTCATGTGGACGTGACAGCCGATGTGTTGGCGTGCGCGGACCTCCTCCAGTCGACGGGTTTGTTTTGGTACCTGGTCAGTGGATTGGGCGGAAACGGTGAACTCACTGTGGATGGAGACACCTTCTATCCTGGTGACAACATCAGCCTCTGGACTCAAGGCGTCATCGAAGAAAGCATGACGGATTGGATCGAAGATGAAACCGCCACTGGGCCAGATGACCTCGAGGGCATTGTCACTTCGATTTACAACAACTACGGCGTTGAGGTGGTTTACAACGAACAAACCGAACCTTTGATTTCCGGATTGGACGACCCCAATCTGTTGGCTCTTGTAGCACAAGAATGTGGTACGATGGCCTTTCAAGTCGTCGAATACCCTTCAGGCGTGACCGATGCCTTTGTCTTGGCCTATGCTGCTGAGAATTTGGGGTGGCTCGTCAACCCCGTCGCCGAAGAACAGGATTTGACGTTGTCGCTGGTGTGGGAGATGCTCGAACTCGAGTTGGACGACATGCAGGCCTACCAACGTGCGTCGTCCTTGGCTGGAGATTCTGCGACGTACGACTTTTTGTTCCGCTGGGAAAAGCAGGATTGACCTCCTTTTTGGTCGCCCAATGCAGCCTGTTCACGTGTTTGTTTGCATCATGTTAAGAACGTGTTGCAGCTGCGAGAACCAATTAACATTGCCGTAAACCGAGGTTGACTTTAGGGTATTGAGTGCTGGTGGAATTTTGTGGCGTTAAACCTTTCACAACCCCAAGTCATGATTCGATCTTTTCTTTTTGCTGCGACGTTGGTCGCGTTTGGAGTGGCATCTGCCCAGTGCGACTGCCCTCCGCTTTCTCAGCGCACGGACATCACCATCTCCGACAACGGTGACGGCACTGGCACGACGTCTTGGACATGCGACAACAATTACATCCTGGACGGTTACGTGTTTGTCAACGCAGGTCAAGCCTTGACGATTGAAGCAGGTACTGTAATCAAGGGGGCGGCTGGATCTGGCGTGGACGCTGCCGCGATGATTGTCGCTAAAGGAGGCCAAATTTTCGCTGAGGGCACCGCCGATTGCCCCATCGTGTTTACTTACGACGGGGATGCGTTGGACGGCTCTGTGGCGTACAACACCCGCGGTCAATGGGGCGGCCTCATCATTTTGGGCGATGCCACCACCAATTTTGGAGGCCCAGCCCAAGTGGAAGGCATCCCAACCGACAACGACCAAGCTCAATACGGCGGCGACAACGACGAAGACAACTCCGGTGTCTTGGCCTATGTCAGCATCCGTCACGGCGGAACGCAGCTCGGAGCTGCGAACGAAATCAACGGACTTACTCTTGCTGGCGTGGGTTCAGGCACGACGATTCACCATGTTGAAGTGGTGTCCAACTTGGATGACGGCATTGAGTTTTTCGGAGGATCGGTCACCGTGGATTATGCGTTGGTGGCCTTCTGCGGAGACGACAGTTTTGACTGGGATCAAGGCTACCACGGAGGTGGCTCAAACTGGTTGGCTGTCCAAGACCAACCTACAGGGGAAGGCGACCGCGGAGGTGAGCTCGACGGAGACGACTCCGACGACAGCAACGTCAGCGAAGGGGAAATGCCCTTTGCTACGCCAACTGTGGAAGGCTGGACCATTGTGGGCGTTGGCGGGCAACAAGGCTTGCTCTTTCGCAACGGCTCAGGTGGCCACGTCAGCAACGGTTTGCTCTGCAACACCGCCGAGGGCATTGAGATCGAAGACAAAACCGACGAAATTGAAGACGCCTACCAGCGTCACTTGGCCGGTGATTTGACGCTCAGCAACATCGTGGTGACGGGCGGCGTGGACGCCTTGGACTACGACGGCGAAGCTGCGGACGGAGACGACGTCTTGGACGCGTATGCAGCGGCGAATGGCGTGGTGTCTCAAGACATTGAAGCACTTGACTACACCTTCAATTTTGATGCCAACGGTTCCATGGCTGTGGACCAATTGTTTTTGGAAGTCGAGCAAGGCTCAGGACAAACCTGGGCCTACGGCTGGACCTTCTGCGACGAGCGCGACCTCTTTGGCGACGTGGCGAGCGTTCCTGCGATGAACACATCAGCGCTTCATGGCGTGATGGTGTTCCCCAACCCTACGTCTTCACGCAGCACCTTGACCTTGCCTGAATTTGGCTCATACGACGTCAAGGTCATCAGCACCACGGGTGCACTTGTCGCGGAGCGCAACGCTGTGGCGGGCAACGTCACATTGCCATCGGTCGGTGCAGGGACGTACTTGATTTGGGTGACCGGAGACCAAACTTCTTCCACCGTGAAGTGGATGGTGAAGTAATCTCCGTATCCTGGACGCGAAAAGGCCCGGCATGACGCCGGGCCTTTTTGTTCTCGGAGGAATCGTGACGCAGGGGCAGAATTTACTGATGCACGCGCACGGTCTTCACGACCTTCCCGCTCTCGAGGCGCTCCAGCTGAAGATGAGGCAGGCCAGGGACCGCATCGCGTATGGAACGGCCTTGTGCGTCCCACGCTCCTGCGGCCGCTGCCGCACCACTGGGACTCGGCTGCAATTCTAGGCCCGAAACAGGATTCGTGCGCCAAACAAGCGTTCCCGGCGCGATCCCCACAGGGACGGTCGCGATCAGGTCCCCGTTTGGGGTGTGGATTTGGACTTCGCCAAACGACGCGAAATCCGTCACACCCGAGCACAACCACCCGTATTCGTTGTGAACGGCTAAGCTGTAAGCCGCGGAAGACTGCGGATTGAGGATATCTGCCGACCAAAGCAAGGTCCCGCCGTTCAAGAGGCGCAACCCTGTTTCGCCTTCGATCTGGAGCGCGAGGTCGTCGCCCACAAAGGCCGAGGCGTTGCAGCCCGCTGACACGTTGGCGAGCACCGCAGTTTCCACAACCGGGATTTCATCAAGGCTGACCCGGGTCACGGAAGTGCTGGACCAGTCGCCGTTGTTGACCGTGAAGAGTTGTCCGTCACGGATGTGCAGCGCCACGGGGTTGCTGGCGTCTTCGCCGAGGTCCCATTCCTCGTAGGTGCCGTCTTGTGGAGACCAGCGTCCTAGACGCCCCACCTCTTGGCCCCACTCCCATCCGTTGTTCACACCGACGTAAACCACGTCGTCCAGCACCACAATTTCCTGGGAAGGGACGCTGGGGCCTTGCGACGGCACGAGTTCACCTTCGAACGCCAAGTCGGCCCCGTCCAACCACACCACGAAGCTCGCAAGCTGGAGGGGCTCGTAGGTCAAAGGGTCGACTCCTCCACGGGTCACGACCACGGTGCCGTCAGAAAGCAATGCCGCTTCTTGAGCGCCGAGAAGGTCGGCGCTGGCGAGGATTTGGCCTGACGTGAGGTCCACCTTCACCACCCGGTTCTCCAGCACCACCACGGCCACGTCCCCGGCGATTTCCAAGTCCATTGCAAACGCCGCACCGTCGAATTCGAGCAATTGCTGGTAATCCAAGGTTGCCATGTCGATGTAGCCTAAACTTGGGGCCTCCGTCACCTCCCCTGTCGTCCAATCAAACCTCCCCTCATTCAGGATCCAGAGTTCGTCCTGGGCGAGGGCGGGGTTGCCCATCAACCCCATCGTCAACGCCCCGAGCATCGCGGCGCGTTTGGCTTTGTTCATGTCGTCAATCATGGAGCAAAGCTACCCTGAAGAGACCCCACGAAGGTCATGCGGATGTCCTTCTCATGAATAAGAAAGGGCTGCCCGTGGGCAGCCCTTTCCATTGTTCAAGTCGTCAGACTCGATGTTGAAGCCAAGGATCACTCATAAACGGCACCCCATGCAATGAGGAAGTCCAGGAGGTCTTGGGTTTGAACTTGCCCGTCTCCGTTGAAGTCTGGGCAAATGTTGTACCGGCAGCTGCTGTCGTCAAGCGTTGCGAGGTGGTTGAAGTTGTAGGCCTCTTGGTCCGTACAACCGAGCCACACACAAGAGCCCGTATCGAATTCCGCTGCGGGATCGTAGTTCGAAGCCGTTGGGTAAGTGCATCCGGACGTGTTCACGTCCATTTCTGCGATGCCCATGGCCACCACAGAACATCCGTCCTGCACCCAATCGATGCCCCAGTCAGGTCCGTTGGTGCCGAAGGCCACAAGGAAGTCCAACAAATCTTCGAGCTGAACAAGACCGTCACCCGTGAAGTCTGCACTTCCTGGAGCATTGGTGCAATCGCCGCTGTTCGTGTTGGCCAATTCATTGTAGCTGGTGTAGTCCGGCAAGACACATCCCACGAAGTTGCAGCTTCCGTCGTCGTCCGTGGCCGATGCGTCGTAGTTGATCGCATTGGCGTAGACACAACCCAACACTTCGTCTGAATCACAGATGCCATCTCCATCAAGGTCAGACTCACATCCGTTTGGACAGACACCGTTGACATCGGGGAAGACACATGATCCGTCATTCACCGTAGCGCTGTCATCGTAGTTGCAAGCCCAGCTAACGATGCACCCTGAGCAGGTGTTGAAATCGCATGAGCCGTTGTCCACCTGAGCATTGTAGTCGAAGTTGCACGCCGTTTGGTCGGTGCAGCCCGTAGTCAGGTACTCACAAGAACCGTTGTCGTCAGAGGCAGCTGGGTTGTAGTTCAAGGCGCCTTCATCCGTGCACCCAGACACTTCGTCCGCGTCACACACCATGTCCCCATCGAGGTCGGCCAAACAGTTGCCGTCGCAGTCCAAGCCGGCAGGCGCGAACAAGCACGAACCGTCTGGGTAGAGGGCGCCCTCGTCGTAGTTGCAGGCCGTAGGCGTCACGCAACCGAAGCAGCCTGCGAAGTCGCACGTGCCGTCGTTCACCGTCGCCTCAGGGTTGTAGTTGCAAGCCATCATGGTCATGCAACCATAGATGTCGTACTGGCACTGGCCGTTGTCGATGGTCGCATCTGGGTCGAAGTTGCTGGCTCCATCGTCCGTGCAGCCCACACATGAGCTGTAGTTGCAAGAGCCGTTCTCCGTTGTCGCTTCCACGTTGAAGTTGCACGCGTTCGCGTTTGTGCAACCGTAGACCAAGCAGGACGTGTAGTCACAGCCGCTGTTGATTTGGGCCTCTGGGTCGAAGTTGCACGCCAACTCGTTGGTGCATCCCACAGTAGCGCACAATTGGCCTTCTTCATCGAAGTAGACGCATGGTCCCTCCACCCCGTAGTTGCAAGCCAACTCGTCCGTGCAGTCACCTTCATTGGACGGCATGCCGTTCAAGCAGGTGAAGTCGCACGAGCCTGGCAGGTAGAAGTCTGCAGAAGGATCGAAGTTGCACGCAAATGGCAGCGTACATCCACCCACCTCCGTGATGCAGGTTCCGTTGTCGTCCGTAGCAAAGGGGCTGTAGTTCGACGCCGCAGGATCGGTGCATCCAGGAATTTCTGCCTCATCACAGATGCCGTCTCCGTCCGTATCGTTCAAGCACAATCCGTCGCATCCGACGAAGATGCTTTCAGGGAAGTCGCACGACGTTGGCACATTCAACGTAGCCGTTGAGTCGTAGTTGCACGCGTCCTCATCCGTGCATCCCGCGCAGGTTTGGAAGTCGCACGACGTGATGTCGAGGAAGTCCGCCTCTGGATCGTAGTTGCATGCGTAAGTGAACGTACATCCACCCGTCAAGCAGCTGCCGTTGTCATCCGTGGCGTTCGGGTTGTATGCAGGGTTCGTTGGGTCGGTGCAGCCTGGCACTTCGAACTGGTTGCAGATGCCGTCCCCGTCATCGTCCAACAAGCAGTTGCCGTCACAGTCGTAACCATACACTGCGTAGACACACGAACCGTTGCTCAATGAAGCCGTTGAGTCGTAGTTGCAGGCATTCACATTCAGACATCCCGCACAGCTCGTGAATTCACATGATCCAGCCACCTGGTAGTCTGCATTCAAGTCGTAGTTGCACGCACTCACGTTGATGCATCCACCAACCAAACAGCTGCCATCTTCGACGTTCGCCGCAGGGTTGTAACCTGGGTTCGTTGGATCCGTGCAACCCTCAATTTCGAGGTCGTCACAAATGCCATTGTCGTTGTTGTCCGTCAAGCAATTGCCTTCGCAGTCAAATCCTGGGAGGGCGAAGAAGCATGACTCGTCATCCAAATTGGCATAGAGGTCGTAGTTGCAGGCTTCCACAGCTGTACAGCCAGACACCACAGGCACGTAAGTCACTGTGCTGGTGTACGTCGCCACGTTTCCACAGTCATCCTCCGTGCTGTACACACGCTGGATGGTGAAGTCGTTTGGCAAATCCACCAAGACAGTCTCTTCCACAGTCCAGGCGACGTCTGGGTCGCAAGCATCAGCCACCATAGCTGAAGGCTCTGCAATGCTGTCTCCATCGAACTCGTACACAGTCAACGCGAGGGGTTCGGTTTCAATGAATTCCGGTGCGGTCGTGTCGACAATCGAGATTGTCTGCACTGCGCTGGTTTCATTGCCGCATCCATCTGCTGCCGTGTAGGTGCGCAAGATGGTGGACTCTTGAGGGCAAGACCCTGCGAGCACCTCTTCCGTAACCGTGACGTCCACATCGCTGCAGCTGTCAGTCGCTTCTGAAGCCGGTGCAGGAACTTCTTCGCTGCACTCGATGGTGATGTCCGTCGCCACTGAGAGTGAAGGCGCTGTCGTGTCCACCTGGGTGATGGTTTGGATGGCCGTCGTGCTGTTGCCCGCGTCATCGGTTGCAGTGAACGTGCGTGTGATGATCAACAAACCGGCGCAAGCACCTTCCTCGGAAGTCTCCTCCACTGTCACTGAGACATCACCGCAATTGTCGTTCGCCGTCGCCATCTCCGTGCTCCACGCTTCACCACACTCTGAAGACTCATCTGCAGGGACGAAGGTGAATTCAGGTGCTGTGGTGTCAACCACCGTGATGGTTTGAACCGCACTGCTGCTGTTTCCAGCGTCGTCCGTTGCCGTGAATGTCCGCGTGATGGTGTAGTTGCCTGTGGCATCACCTTCCGTGATTTCGCTTGACACTTCGATGGTCACTGCGCCACAGTTGTCAGATGCGGAAGCATCTTCCATCGGCATTTCGTCTGAGCACTCGACAGTGTAGTCCACAGGCACTGAAGTGAATTCAGGTGCTGTGGTGTCCACCACTGTGATGGTCTGGACAGCAGAGCTGGAGTTGCCAGCGTCGTCCGTCGCCGTGAACGTGCGCGTGATGGTGTAGTTGCCAGCGGCATCACCTTCCGTGGTGGTACTTTCGACCGCAATCGAAACCTCACCGCAGTTGTCTGCAGCTGCAGCATCCTCCATTGGCATGTCGTCAGAGCACTCCACGGTGTAGTCTGCAGGAACAGACGTGAACTCAGGCGCAGTGGTGTCGACCAAAGTGATGGTCTGTGTTGCCGTAGACTCATTGCCGCAGAAGTCGCTTGCCGTGAACGTGCGTACGATGCTGTAGTTTCCAGCAGCGTCACCCGCAATGATTTCCTGCGTCTCCTCCACGGACGTGCAAGGACGGTTGTGCGTCAAAGCCAACTCTGCACGGATGTCGTTGACTTGATCACCTTTCGGGAAGATCTGCGCACGGAATTGAGCGCTGATTTCTCCGTCCGTGGTCAATTGGGCAATCAGAATCTGCTTGTCATCGCCTGCCAACCCATTCGGTGACGTTGGCCACACGTACCAGCCGCTGCCGATACCGTCGTTGACAACGATGCTTTCACCAGCCTCAAAAGACTCGCTCCACGCACCTGGGATCAACTGGACTTCAGTCTGCTCACCCACAGGAGTGCCTGTCAAACCAACAGTCACATAGCTGTCGTAAGCCAATTCAGGAATCATTGCCAGAACCGTTTCGTTGATGCCGTTTGGCGTCACAGATCCTGCTGCATGCTGGTAGAAGCTGGTTGTCGTAGCCAATTCCAAAGCATATGCATCGTCCCCAGTCAAGCTTGTCAGACGGTCTGTAGCGTCGTCCAAGTTGAGGTAGACGCGGTACGTGCGCAATCCAGCCAACTCTCCTTCTTCATGCTCCGCGATGCGTTCGAATGTCAATTCATAACCCGCAACGGAAGATGAAGACTCATACACGTCCATGCAGTTCAGGCAGCCGTCAAACGCGGTGGCTTCAGCGTACACCAACTCGTCAGAACACTCGGCAGTGTAATCCGAAGGCGCAGTGATCTCTGGACCTGTCGTGTCTTCAATGGTGAACGTCGCAGAAGTCGTTGAAGCGTTTCCACAATCGTCCGTTGCCGTGAAGATCACAGTCGCAGACCCTGTGAGACCGCACTCATCGCTGAGGGATTCGAAGTCATGGCTCCATGTGACGTTTCCACAAATGTCGCTCGCCATGGCGTCGCCATTGCTTGTCAACCATGCATTCAAGTCACTCACATTGCCTTCGCCGTCGCACTCCACAACCAAATCAGAGGCCATCACGTCGATGCTCGGTGCGGTGGTGTCTTCGATGGTGAAAGTTGCAGTCGTGCTTGTGGCATTGCCGCAATCGTCTGTCGCAGTGAAGGTCACTGCAGCCGAACCGGTTGCACCACACTCATCGCTGAGTGCAGTAAAGTCGTTGCTCCACGTGACGTTGCCACAGATGTCGCTCGCGATGGCGTCGCCATTGCTTGCCAACCATGCATTCAAGTCGCCAGTGTTGCCATCGCCGTCGCATTCAACCGTCAAGTCCGAAGCAGCCACATCCATGGATGGAGCCGTTGTGTCCTCGATGGTGAAGGTCGCCGTCGTGCTGGTCGCGTTGCCGCAATCGTCTGTCGCAGTAAAGGTCACCGCAGCCGAACCGGTTGCACCACACGCATCGCTGAGCGCAGTAAAGTCATGGCTCCACGAGACGTTTCCACAAATGTCGCTAGCCATGGCGTCGCCATTGCTTGCCAACCATGCATTCAACGCATCGCTGTTTCCTGCGCCGTCGCATTCAACCGTCAAGCCCGTGGCCGCCGCATCGAGGGATGGAGCCGTTGTGTCCTCAATGGTGAAGGTCGCCGTCGTGCTGGTCGCGTTGCCGCAGTCGTCTGTCGCCGTGAATGTCACCGCAGCCGAACCGGTTGCACCACACTCATCGCTGAGTGCCGTGAAGTCATGGCTCCATGTGATGTTTCCACAAATGTCGCTCGCCATGGCGTCGCCATTGCTTGCCAACCATGCATTCAACGCATCGTTGTTTCCAGCACCATCGCATTCAACCGTCAAGTTCGAAGCAGCCACATCCATGGAGGGTGCCGTCGTGTCTTCAATGGTGAATGTCGCCATGGTGTTAGACGCATTGCCGCAGTCGTCAGTGGCGGTGAAGGTCACCATCACTGAAGCTGTCGTTCCGCAAGACCCCTCCAGTGCCGTGAAGTCGTTGCTCCAGGTCACAGTGCCGCAGAGATCGCTCGCGGATGCACCGGCTTGGTTGCTCAACCACGCGCTGAGCTGGTCAGCATTGAATGCACCGTTGCATTCCACCGTCTCGTCCATTGCACTCACGTCAATGCTCGGTGCAGTGGTGTCGATGACAGTGATGGACTGCATCACGCTTGCAGAACTGTTGCCTGCGTCATCCGTGGCGATGAATGTGCGTGTGATGGTGTAATCCCCTGCGCACGCACCAAAGATGGTGTCCTGCTGAAGTGAAATTGTCACCAATCCGCACAAGTCCGCTGCCTCAGCAGATGCCATCGGCATGGTGTCAGAGCATTCCACCGTGTAGTCCCCAGGGACGAATGTGAACTCAGGCGCTGTGGTATCAACCACAGTGATCACCTGCGCCACATTGGCACTGTTGTCAGAGTCATCCACCGCGGTGAAGGTGCGTGTGATGGTGTAGTTGCCCAAAACATCGGTGAACGTTGTGTCCACAGCGATGCTGATGGTCGAGCTGCTGCAGTTGTCTGAAGCCATGGCATTCTCGTACGTTGGAGCCTCGCTGCACTCAATGGTGTAGTCAGCAGGCACGTACGTGAATTCAGGCGCCGTCGAGTCTTGAACCGTGATGGTCTGAACAAACGTAGACGTGTTGCCTGCCTCGTCCGTCGCCACAAAGGAGCGCAAGACTTGGTAGTTGTCTCCGTTGATGCCAGGCACCAATTCAGAGCTTGCAGAGATGGTCACATTGCTGCACTCATCCGTGGCAGCGATGTTCAAGTCAATTGGAATCATCTCCGTGCACTCCAACACGATGTTGGATGGCGTCGAGCTGAACGACGGTGGTGTCGTGTCTTGAACCGTGATCACTTGCGTGGCCGTTGCGCTGTTGCCAGCGTCGTCCGTTGCAGTGAACGTGCGCGTGATGGTGTAGTTGCCCGTAGCATTGCCTTCGATGGTTTCGTTTGAAACCGCCACAGTCACTGTACCACAGTTGTCAGACGCAGTCGCATCCTCCATAGGCATGTCGTCAGCGCACTCCACCGTGTAGTCCGCAGGAACGAACGTGAACGCAGGAGCCGTCGTGTCCTGCACCGTGATCACTTGCGTGGCCGTCGCGCTGTTGCCAGCGTCGTCCGTCGCAGTGAACGTGCGCGTGATCGTGTAGTTGCCAGCGGCATCGCCTGCAGTTGTCTCGCTAGACACAGTCACAGTCGCCGTGCCACAGTTGTCAGATGCGGTCGCATCTTCCATGGGCGTCTCCTCGTTGCACTCCACCGTGTAATCTGCAGGAACAGACGTGAACTCAGGAGCCGTAGTGTCCTGAACCGTGATCACTTGCGTGGCTGTCGTGCTGTTGCCAGCGTCGTCCGTCGCAGTGAACGTGCGCGTGATCGTGTAGTTGCCCGCAGCATTGCCTGCAGTCGTCTCGCTAGACACAGTCACCGTCGCAGTGCCACAGTTGTCAGATGCAGTCGCATCCGCCATGGGCGTCTCCTCGGTGCATTCCACGGTGTAGTCCGCAGGAACAAAGGTGAACGCAGGAGCCGTCGTGTCCTGAACCGTGATCACTTGGGTGGCCGTCGCGCTGTTGCCAGCGTCGTCCATCGCAGTGAACGTGCGTGTGATCGTGTAGTTGCCAGCAGCATCGCCCGCAGTCGTCTCGCTGGAGACCGTCACAGTCGCCGTGCCACAGTTGTCAGACGCAGTCGCGTCCGCCATAGGCATGTCGTCAGAACACTCCACGGTGTAGTCTGCAGGAACAGACGTGAACGCAGGAGCCGTCGTGTCCTGGACCGTGATCACTTGCGTGGCCGTCGTGCTGTTGCCAGCGTCGTCCGTCGCAATAAACGTGCGCGTGATGATGTAGTTGCCCGCAGCATCGCCCGCAGTCGTCTCGCTGGAGACCGTCACAGTCGCCGTGCCACAATTGTCAGACGCAGTTGCATCCGCCAAAGGCATGTCGTCAGAGCACTCCACGGTGTAGTCCGCAGGGATGAAGGTGAATTCAGGCGCTGTCGCATCACCCACAGTGATCACTTGCGAAGCCGTTGTGCTGTTGCCAGCATCGTCCGTCGCAGTGAACGTCCGCGTGATGGTGTAGTTGCTTGCAGCGTTGCCTGCAGCCGTCTCACTGGAAACAGTTACAGTCACATTGCCGCAGTTGTCAGATGCAGTCGCGTCCGCCATTGGCATTTCGTCTGAGCATTCCACCGTGTAGTCCGCAGGGACGAAGGTGAAGGCCGGAGCCGTGGTGTCTTCCACCGTGATGATGAATGACGACGTTGTGCTGTTGCCGTGAATGTCCAATGCTGTGTAGGTCACCGTTGTGGTTCCCACCGCGAATGAATCGCCGCTGTTGTGAGAAGCTGACAATGAAGCCAGACCACAGTTGTCCGCAGCCGTTGGCGCCTCCCAGGTTACAGCCGCTTCACAAAGACCAGCGTCGTGGGATTGCGTGATGTTCGAAGGCATGCCGCTGATGGCTGGCGCTTCGTTGTCGGTGATCACCACCAATTGCAAAGCAGTTGCCGTGTTGCCGGCTGCATCTTCCACAGTCCAAGTGACCGTCGTCGGACCCACAGGGAATGACGCAGGGGCATCGTTGGTGACAGTGAAGCTGCAGTTGTCAGAGGCTGTGGCGTCCCCAAGAGACAGCACCGCTGCACACGTTCCAGCATCGTTGTTGGCTGCAATGTCTGCAGGCGCTGTGATGCTCGGAGCGAGGACATCTTCCACAACCACCGTCACAGTGGCCGAAGCGGAGTTTCCACAATCATCGGTGGCCGTAAGCTCAACGCCGTTGTTTCCAAGGTCACTGCAATCAAAGCTCGTCACATCCAACGACAAGGACACGCCTCCGCACACGTCAGAGGAACCGTTGTCGATGTCTGCAGTCGTGATCGAGGCTTCGCCGTTCGCATCCAACTGAACCGTCAAGCCCTGAGCCAACACTGCTGGCGCAGTGGTGTCTTCGATGGTGAAGGTCGCCGACGCTGACCTCTCATTGCCACAATCGTCCGTGGCAGTAAATGTGACTGTAGCAGAACCTGTTGCACCGCACAAGTCAGACAATGAAGTGAAGTTGTGACTCCATGTCACATCACCACAAGCATCTGTGGCTGTAGCACCGCCGTGCGAAGCCAACCAGCTGTTCAATTGGCTGGTGTTGCCGGAACCATCACACTCCACAGTCAAATTGGACGGGTTGGTGGTGATCGTTGGACGGGTCGTGTCTTCGATGACGAACGTCGCCGTGGTTGACGTTGCGTTTCCGCAAGCGTCAGTGGCGGTGAACGTCACGACCGCCTCCCCTGCGTTGCCACAGGCAGAAGTCAAGCCGCTGTAATCGTTGCTCCAATTGACCACGCCGCAGATGTCAGATGCCGAAGCAAAGCCATTGTTGTTCAACCAACCGTTCAAAATCGGCGTGTAGTTCGACCCGCAAGGCATCACCAAACCGCTGGCCACCACGTCCATGGTTGGGCCAACCGTGTCTTCAATCGTGAAGGTCGCCGTGGTTGAGGCTGAGTTGCCTGAGCCGTCAGTCACGGTGAACGTAACCGTCGCAGAGCCCGTGGCACCGCAATCGTCACTCAAGGCAGTGAAGTTGTTCGTCCAAGTCAATGGGCCACAAGCATCCGTTGCTTGAGCACCACCGTTGTTGTCCAACCAGGCATTCAAGGCGACTGTGTTGCCCAATCCATCGCACTCCACAGTCGAAGCGCTCGCTTCCATGGAGATGACTGGATCGATGTCGTCCACCACGGTAATGGTGGCCGTTGCTGTCTTGCTGTTGCCGTGGATGTCCAAAATGGTGAGTACGACAGCGTTTGCGCCCAAATCGTCGCAATCGAATTCGTCCACATCAATGGAGACACTTTGGATGCCACAGTTGTCGGTCGAACCGTTGTTCACCTGGGCAGCAGTGATGCTTGCCTCACCATCGGCGTCGAGCTCGACGGTAAAGCTGTTTGCAGCCACCACGGGATCCTCGTCGTCCTCCACAGTCACTGTGAAGCTCGCCGTTGTCTCGTTGTCGTAGATGTCCGTCGCAGTGTACGTCACCGTTGTGGCACCCACAGGGAACGTGTCACCAGAAGCGTAGTCCGAGGTGAACGTGTCCATGGTGCAGTTGTCGGCTGCGGTTGGCGCAGTCCAAGTCACAACAGCGTTGCATGCACCCGCATCGTTGCTTTGGGTGATGTTCTGAGGCATGCCACTGATGGCAGGTGCCTCGGTGTCTGTCACAGTCACTGTGAAGGATGCCGTGGTGACGTTGCTCGCTGCGTCCGTGGCCGTGTAGGTCACTGTGGTCTCACCCACCGCAAACGTATCCCCAGAATCGTGCGTTGAAGTCAACGTCACAGTTGTGCAGTTGTCAGCAGCAGTTGGTGCTGTCCACGTCACAACCGCGTCACAAGATCCCGTGTCGTTTGACTGGGTGATGTTTTGTGGCAAGCCGCTGATCGTTGGATTCTCATCGTCAGAGATGGTCACTGTGAAGCTGCCTGATTGGACATTGCCGTGAATGTCCGTCGCAGTGTACGTCACTGTAGTCCCTCCCAAGGGGAAGGTATCTCCAGAGTCGTGGCTCGACGTGAAGGTCGCGATCTCGCAGTTGTCCGCAGCCGTAGGCGCTGTCCAAGTCACCACTGCGGTGCAAAGTCCTGCATCGCTGTCTTGGGCGATGTCTGCAGGCATGCCGCTGATGACAGGCTTCTCGTTGTCGCTTACCGTGATGATGAAGCTGCCTGAAATGTCATTTCCTGCCGCATCGATTGCAGTGTAGGTCACTGTGGTTTGGCCCACAGGGAATGCTGCACCTGAAGCGTGCGTCGATGTGAATGAAGTCACACCGCAGTTGTCCGCCGAGGTCGGCTCACTCCAAGTCACAATCGCGCTGCAGTTCTCTGCGTCGTTGTTGACCGCAATGTTGGCGGGCATGCTCGCAATGGAAGGATCCTCAGCGTCCACCACAGTCACCGTGAAGCTTTCCGTGTGGATGTTGCCATGAATGTCTTCAGCCTCGTAAGTCACCGTCGTGGTGCCCACGTTGAAGGTCGCACCAGGGTTGTGGCTAGACGTCAACGAAAGCAATGTGCAGTTGTCATCCGCAGTTGGTGCGGTCCAAGTCACAGCCGCATTGCACTGACCCGCATCGTTGTCCTGCGTGATGTTGGCTGGCATGCCACTGATGACAGGCTTCTCGTTGTCACTGACAGTGACCTTGAAGGTGGCTGTGGTCGTGTTGCCCGCAGCATCCTTCGCCGTGTAGGTCACGGTCGTTTCACCCACGAGGAAGGTCGAACCTGACTCGTGAGACGTCGTGAAGGAAGTCACTCCGCAGTTGTCGTCAGACGTGGGTGCAGTCCAGTTCACCACAGCGCTGCAGTTGCCTGCGTCGTTGTTCACCGAGATGTCAGATGGCATTCCCGCAATGGTGGGGAACTGGTTGTCCGCCACGGTCACATTCTGAGTGGCGGTGGCCGTGCGGCCTGAACCGTCGGTCACGGTCCATGTCACCACCGTGTTGCCCACAGGGAATGAAGCGGGTGCATCGTTGGTCACTGAAGCCACGCTGCAGTTGTCGGCCGTCGTTGGCGTGCCCAAAGTCACACCTGAAGCAGCGGCTGCACACGCACCTGCATCTGCATTCACCAACACATCGATGGGTGCTGTGATGGTCGGATCTTGGTTGTCCGTCACCGTGACGGTGAAGCTGGCCTCCGTGGAGTTGCCTGCCGCGTCGAGGGCTGTGTACGTCACTGTGGTCGTTCCGAGGTCGAAGGTCGAGCCAGAGGCCACAGAAGGTGTCAATGAAGTCACACCACAATTGTCAGTCGCCGTGGGGCTGGCCCAATTCACGACCGCCGTGCACACACCACCGGCGGTGTTCACGCTGATGTTGTTGGGCATACCTGCGATGACTGGGGCTTGATCGTCGGTGACTGTCACGACTTGGGTCGCCGTAGCGTCGTTGCCGGAAGGATCGACCACCGTCCAAGTCACTGTGGTTTGACCCACAGGGAATGACAAGGGTGCGTTGTTCGACACCAACGTGCTGCAGTTGTCAGCGACTGCAGGTGTACCGAGGCTCACTCCTGAGGCCGCTGCGCTGCAAGCACCTGCGTCCGCAGACACACTCACAGCGGCAGGAGCCGTGATGGTTGGATCGATGAGATCGCGCACCGTCACATTGGCTGTGGCCGTTTGGAAGTTGCCGCACGCGTCAGTGGCAGTCAACGTCACCACCTGCACTTGTGCCACATCGTCACAATCGAACGACGTCACGTCGAGCGACAAGGTCACATCGCTGCAAGCGTCATTCGAACCGTTGTCGATGTCTGCAGTCGTGATTGTTGCTGCTCCGTTGGCATCCAAATCCACCGTGATGTCTTGGGTGATGACCGTAGGCTTGGTGTCGTCTTCAATGGTGAAGGTCGCAGTCGTGCTGGAGCTGTTGTTCGAGCCGTCGGTCACCGTGAAGGTTACTGTCACTTCTCCGGTGGCCCCGCACTCGTCGCTCAAAACGTTAGACTCAATTGACTCTTCAGGGCTGAAAATCCATTTGCCACCGAGGAACGGCGAGGAACTATTTTCGTGAGGGCCCATGCCTTCGCAGTCCTCACTTGCAATGCCGACGGTCATGTTATTACCATCCAGATCAGGATGGCCCGCATTGTAGATTTCCACCTCGTTCGTTCCCTCGTACAATACAATTTGGAAGTCGTGAGTGATTTCGTTGAGGTCGTAGTTCGGAACCACGTGCCAGCTGATGACGTAAGCCCTGTTTGGGGCCGAGCCCACTACACCATAAGAAATCTCAGTCAAGTCGGATGCCTCTGGATCCAAGTCAGTATGAGCTCCCAAAACCATGTCGGTACAGTACTCATCAAAATCATATGCATCGTAATCATCACCCCACTC
>Ga0209037_1000015_pt1 | contig 69776 bp, 55 predicted proteins | sample SaaInl25SG_5_DNA_FD_188225 | JGI IMG/M metagenome (GOLD analysis project Ga0209037, IMG submission 188225) | Marine microbial communities from expanding oxygen minimum zones in the Saanich Inlet - ESP_125SG_5_DNA (SPAdes) (version 2) | ecosystem: Environmental > Aquatic > Marine > Intertidal...
GGCGAAATAGTCCCGCCACAGGAGTTCGAAGACGAGCCAGTACGTGCTGTCGTTGGCGCCGTGGGTGGCTTCGTAGGCGCGGATCGCCTCGTAGGTTTCGCGCGGGCCGAGGGCACCGGAGGCGAGCCACGGGCTGAACTTGGAGCTGTAATCGGCGCCGATGAGGCCGTTGCGGGTTTCCTTGTACGTGGAGAGGGCGCGCGTGCCGTCGAGGTAGTGGTGCAGGCGGGCGCGGGCGGCTTGGTGGCTGCCGTCGTAGGGCAAGGCCAAACGTGCATCGACGGGTTCCTTCGCCGTCACCGCTTGGGCCTCCTTCGGCACGTCGACGGCAACTTCGGGGGCGGGCAGTGCAGGGCGGACCTTCCATTTCCGTTCCACCTTGTTCCGGAAGCGGGTGAACACCTCAGGGGTGTCGGCGGTGTCGAAGGGGAGGTCGTCGGGATGGAGGAGCGTGGCGCCCTCGTGGCGGACGAGGTCGAGCCGTGCGGCCACGGCTGCCTCGTCGCGCCGTTCGTAGGGCGCGTGGCCAGCGGTGCAGTGGACTTGGGTCGCGCCGTATTCCTTGGCCAGGGCCGCCAGCACTGCGGCGGGTTCACCGCGGCGGACGAGGAGGCCGCCGAGAGCTTCTTGCAGGGCGTGCACCCCCTCAGCCACGAACTGGGCGCGGCGGGCGCCGAGAGCGGAGCGACCGTCGAGCCAAGGACTGGCTTCGGTGCGCCACGGTTCCTCGATGAACACCGGGATGGGTCGCAGGCCCGAAGTGCAGGCCGCATGCAGAGCGGGGTGATCGGTCGGGCGGAGGTCGTTTCGAAACCAGATGAGGACGGAGGGGGTCATAGCGATTCGATTTGGTCCAACACTTCGGCGGCGCGCGCCAGCAAGGCCTGCTGCTCCTCGGTCGACTTCCGATCCCAGTTCCGGTACACCATGCCGATGCGCGGATTGGGCTCCAAAAGCGGCCGATTCCGCGCGTGAAAATCCCAGTACAAACTGTTCAGCGGGCACGACTGCGGCCCCACCCGCTCCTTCGCATTGTACGAGCAGCCGCTGCAGTAATCGCCCTGTTTCTGAATGTAATTCGCGGAGGCCGCATACGGCTTCGTCCCCACGATGCCCCCGTCGGCGAACTGGCTCATGCCGCGCGCGTTGGGCATTTCGACCCACTCGAGCGCGTCGATGTATACGCCGAGGTACCAGGCGTCGACCTCGTCGGGATGGAGGCCGGCGAGCAGGGCGAAGTTGCCTGTGACCATGAGCCGCTGGATGTGGTGGGCGTAGCTGTGCTGCAGGGTTTGGCCGATGGCGTGCCGCATACAGGCCATGCGCGTGTTGCCCGTCCAAAACCACTCCGGCATCGCCCGCTCTGCACCGAGTGCATTGAGCTCAGCATACTCCGGCATGCGGGCCCAGTAGATGCCTCGGACGTATTCGCGCCAGCCCAGGATTTGGCGAATGAATCCCTCCGCCGCGTTCAGCGGCACCCGCTCCGGATCCGCGCGCCACGCCTCCTCCACGGCGCGAATCACCTCCATCGGATGCAGGATCTTCGCGTTCATCACGAAGCTCAACCGGCTGTGGTACAGCGCCCAACCCTGCGTCGTCATCGCATCCTGCAACGCCCCAAACCGCGGCAGCAACTCCGCCACGAAATGCGCCAGCGTCGCCTCCGCCTCCTCCCGCGTCACCGCCCAACCGAACGGCTCCGCCGCCCCAAGCACCTCCACCCCACTCCGCTCCAGCAGCTCCACCACCGGCCGCACGTCCCGATCGAACTCCAGCGGCGCCGGCGGCACGTGCCCCTTCGGCCACTTGCTCCGGTTGTCGGCATCGTAGTTCCACTTGCCGCCCTCGGGCTCGCCCGCCGCGTCGAGCAGCACGCCGTGCCGCTTGCGCATTTCGCGGTAAAACCGCTCCATCAGGTACGTCTTCTTCCCCTCGAAGAGCTGGGCCAAATCCCCGCGCGCCGTCAAAAAATGCTCCGAGTCCACCTCGCGCCCCTCCCCGACCCGCTCGCGCATCGCCTGGAACTGCTCATCGAGCCGCCATTCGTCCACTTGCTGGTGCGCCCAGCGCTCCGTGCCAAAGCGACCCAACGCCGCCCGCAGGTTGCCTTCGATGGTTTGGGCGTTCTCCCCGTCGTCGAGCGCCACGTAGTGCACCCGGTGCCCCTCGGCGCGCCGCGCATCGGCGAACGCGCGCATGGCCAGGAAGAACGCCACCACTTTTTGGACGTGATGCCGCACGTAATCCGTTTCCTGGCGCACCTCCATCATCAAGTACACCACCTCGGCATCCCGCTCCGCGAACCACGAATGCTGGGCGTTCAACTGGTCGCCCATGACCAAACGCACCTCCCCGCCGTTCATACCGGGACCGCATTGCGCTGCGAACGGCACCGTTGGCTGCAGTATTTCACCTCATCCCAGACCCCCTCCCATTTCTTCCGCCATGCAAACGGCCTTCCACAGGCCGCGCAGTCCTTTTCAGGCAGGTGAAGCTTTTTGTGTGCCATGCCCCATTAACAGCGTGGAAGCACTGGATGTTCAAGCACAACAGCACCCAAACCTTCTGCTCCGGAAGGCCCACATCGCTCCCGAGCTTCACACGCATTGAACGCAATCGGGGGAAGCCGCTTTTACCCTTTCAGGGCCTTCAGCTCCGCCCAGTCCTGCGGCACCGGCGTCGCGGTCACCACATCCGGCACTTCCTGATCGCTCAAGAACTTCAAGACCAAATCATTGAACAGCTCCGGCGCTTCGATGCTGCACACGTGACCGCAGTTCTCAATCACTGCCAACCGCATGTTCCGCTGGATCCGCGCAAACCGCTCCGCTGCCCGGAAAAAAATGTGGTCCTGGTCCCCCATCACCACCAGCCCCTTCTTCTCCACCGGTCGGTTCACGTACTGCGCCACCAACTTGAAGAACGGTTTGTACAGCTCCACCCACTTCAAGAACTCGCCCTGGCTCAACCGGCGGCTCTGGCGGCGGAAGATGTACCGACTCAGTCGGTGGTTTTTCCGCGGCAAGACGATGAAGCTGAACAGCCAGTACAACGCTTGATACGGCAGCACGTAATTCAACGCCTTGCCCGCGTGCACGAACAGGTGCATCGCCCTGCTGCCATCGAAAATTGCCCCAGCCATGACCATGCGGTCGATGAGCGCGGGCCGTTCGATGTCGATCTTTTGGAGGATGACGCTGCCGATGCTGAGGCTTACGAAATGCGCCTTGTTGATGCCGAGGTGGTCAACCAGGTGCAGCACGTCCTCCGCCACGATGTCGAAATCGTAGGCCGGGTATTCCGGCAGGATGTCCTTTGAATAGCCGTGGTCGCGCAAGTCGATGAGGAGCAGCCGATAATGGGCCGCGAACGCATCGATTTGGAACTTCCACGTGCGGATGGAGCCGCCTGCGCCGTGGACGAACACGAGCCACGGGGCATCGGGCTGCTGCGCGATGATCTCGTGGTGGAGCAGCGTCCGACCATTCACGTCTTGCAAAGTTTGCGGCGTCGACATGCAGCGAATTTACGGCTGTTTCGGCGCAGTTGGTGCGCGTTGAAAATCGGAGCTTTCGGCGAGGGATTGGTCGGGTTTGGCATAGGACAAACGCGCAATCGGCCGCAGCCCATGGTACCCGTCCAAGCCCGTGATGGCCGCGACCTCCGCACGCGCCAAATCCACCGCACCATCGTCAGCCCACAGCTCCTCGGCGAACTCCACCCACCGCAGCGCGCCGATGATGAACTTGCAGCCATTCGGCAACGCGAGCTCCTCCTGCAACTCGAGTCCCATCCGCACCGGCGACTCCGCCACGGCGGGCGCCTCGAATCCACATCGGAACAGCGGGGTCAACCCCACCGCCTCGAATTCGCTGGTGCCGTCTGGGTAGCGCGCCGAGGTTTGGTGCGCCCGCTGGTACCAAGCGGTGGAAACGTGGTTCAAGGTGTACTGTCCCGTTTCTTTGAGGTTGTGGTAGCTGTGGCTGCCCCGCTCCCGATCGACGGGCGGCCGCATGACGTGCCCAAGGAGCGCGGGGTCGGAACCGAGGTGGACCACGGAACTGATGATGGCGCAATTCGGCGTGCCATCCGGTCCTTCGGTGCCGAGGAGGTTCGCGGGCTTGACCCCGCTGATCGAATTCACGAGCTGAGCCCGACGTTTCCGCTCCATTCCACTGAGCGCCTCCCAGTCGAGTGTCACTTCCTTCATTTCCGAACGCTCGACATGCCGCCGTCCACGGCCAAAACCTGGCCCGTCATGCTGGCCGATGCCGAGGTGAGCAACCAAGCCGCCAATGAGGCGACCTCGTCTGCCGCCGCAATGCGACCGGCCGGGTGCCGTTCTGCGGCGGCCGTGCGCTTGGCTTCCGAGTTCAGCAGCGGTTCGGCCAACGACGTGTCGGTCAAGGACGGCGCGATGGCGTTGACGCGGATGGCGGGAGCCCACTCGGCCGCCAACGTGCGGGTCAGTCCTTCTACCGCACCCTTCGCTCCCGCGATGGAGGCGTGATAGGGCATGCCGGTTCCGACCGCCACCGTGCTGAAGAGCACCACCGAAGCGCTCCCCGCCGCTTGCAACAGCTTGTGGTTGGCCTGAAGGGTTTGAACAGCCCCGAGGTAATTCACTTCCAAGTCACTCAGGAACTGTTCGCGCTTCAATCCGCGGAGTGGCTTGAGCGAAATGCTGCCGGGGCAGTAGACCAAACCATCCAATTGCGCAGCGAAGCCGCTGAGGTCGCACGGATGCGCCACGGCGTCGAAAACAAGGCTTTGGTACTTCTCGGACTGGGCGTCTGCTGGACGCTGGACCCCGGTTCGTGAGACGCCGATGACCTCCGCGCCCGCTGCGAGCAGTTGTTCGCGGAGCGCCGCGCCGATTCCCCGGGAATCCCCGATGATCGCCACCTTCATGACGCGCCGTTTTGAAGGTCCACCAATTGCTGTTCCACCTTGGCTGCCTCGGCAATGCAGGCGTCTGATTTGGCCCGATCAATCGTGCTCAATCGGTGCGCTTCTTCCAACAGCCGAGCGTGCTCCTTCCGGAGCCGCTTGGCGGGGTCTCGTTTAAACCATCCCATGCCGGTAGAACAGCGTCCCGCCCGGCATTGTTCGCATCAGTTGAACTCCGCGAGCTTGGCTTCGATGGCTGCGATTTTCGCGTCGGCGTCGGTCAATTTCTTGCGCTCAAGGTCCACCACTTGCTCGGGGGCGTTCTGCACAAAACGCTCGTTCGACAACTTGCCCTCCACGCCCTTGCGGAATCCGCGGATGTAGTCGAGCTCCTTGTGGAGTTTGGCCTTTTCCGCTTCCACGTCCACGTTCGCGCCGAACGGCAGGTAAAACGCATGGGTCCCGACCAAGAATCCGAAGCTGTTCGGCACCTTCTCCGTGACCGCCGACACCGACTCCAAGTTGCAAAGGTGCATGACGCCGGGCTCGAGGTACGCAGGGTACCCATCGCCAGCCATGTGGTGCAGCGTCAGTTGTTCCTTGTTCGGAACCTGGTTTTCCTTCCGGATGGTCCGCACTTCGGAGACCACTTGCTTGAACACTTCGAAGTCCGCGAGCAAGGCGGCATCCACGGTTCCCGCAACCGGCCAAGGCGCCACCACGATGGCGTCTTCCGGTCCTTTCCGCTCTCCCATCCAGTGCCACAACTCCTCCGTCAAGAACGGCATAAAGGGGTGTAACAACTTCAAGAGGTCTTCGAACAGCGCCACCGTCTCCTTGCGCGTGGTCGCGTCGATGGGCTGGCCAAATGGCGGCTTCACCAACTCCAACGTCCAGCTGCAGAAATCATCCCAAACCAACCGATAAGTGGTCATCAACGCCTCGCTCAACCGGAACTCCGCAAACAAGCCTTCCAATTCGCCGATGGTCGCATTCAACCGGCTCCGCATCCACCGAATGGCGAGCGCGGCGGCCTCGGGTTGGGGCGCATCTGCTGACACTTCCCACCCGTTCACCAACCGGAACGCGTTCCAAATCTTGTTCGAGAAATTCCGTCCCTGTTCGCACAACTTGTCGTCGAACGGCAGGTCGTTGCCCGCGGGCGAGGTCAGCAACATGCCCACCCGCACGCCGTCGGCTCCGAACTGCTCCATCAGCTCGATGGGGTCCGGGCTGTTGCCCAAGCTCTTCGACATCTTCCTGCCTTGCTTGTCGCGCACGATGCCGGTGTAGTACACGTTCTTGAACGGAGGCGCGCTGCGGTACTCGTAGCCCGCGATGATCATCCGCGCCACCCAAAAGAACATGATCTCCGGCGCCGTCACGAGGTCAGCCGTGGGGTAGTAGTAGCTGACCTCCTCCTCGCTGTAGAGGCCGTCGAACACTTGGATGGGCCAAAGCCAGCTGCTGAACCACGTGTCCATCACGTCCTCATCCTGCCGCACATCGTCCAAGCCCAACCCGGCATTGCCGCTCTTCGCCCGGGCGGCAGCGAGGGCCTCTTCAGCCGTTTTCGCCACCACGTAATCGTCGTCCCCATCTCCGAAATACCACGCCGGAATGCGGTGTCCCCACCAGAGCTGGCGACTGATGCACCAGTCCTTGATTTGCTCCATCCAGTTGCGGTAGGAGTTCTTGAACTTCGGCGGGAAGAACCGGATGGTGTCGTCCATGACGTGGGCCAAAGCCGGTTTCGAAATCTCCAACATCGACATGAACCACTGCAACGAGAGGCGGGGCTCGATGACCGCATCGGTGCGCTCGGATCGCCCGACTTTGTTCGTGTGCGGCTCGACTTTGACGAGGTGCCCCGCCGTTTCGAGGTCCTTGACGATGGCCTTCCGCACGTCGAACCGGTCCATGCCCGCGTAATCGCCGCCGTGCTCGTTGAGCGTGCCATCGGCGTTGAGGATGTCGATGGTTTCGAGGTCGTGGGTCTTGCCGAGTTCGTAGTCGTTCACGTCGTGGGCGGGGGTGACCTTGAGGCAACCCGTTCCGAATTCGCGGTCGACGTATTCGTCTTGGATAATGGGGACCCACCGACCGCAGAGCGGCACCTGGGCGCGCTTGCCGTGGAGGTGGGTGAAGCGCTCGTCGTCGGGGTGGACGCAGATTGCGGTGTCACCGAGGATGGTTTCGGGGCGCGTGGTGGCGATGACGAGGTCTCCTCCGCCTTCGACCTCGTAGCGCAGGTGGTAGATTTGGCCTTGCTCCTCCTTGTGAATGACTTCCTCGTCGCTCAACGCCGTGAGCGCCACCGGATCCCAGTTCACCATGCGCACCCCGCGGTATATCAGGCCCTTCTTGTGCAAATCGATGAACGTGTCCACGACCCCTTCGTAATACTTCTCGTCCATCGTGAACCGCGTGCGGTCCCAGTCGCAGCTCGCTCCCAACTTCTTGAGCTGCTCCAAGATGATGCCGCCGTGCTCGTGGGTCCACGCCCAAGCGTGCTCCATGAACGCGTCGCGGCTCAAATCGCTCTTCTTGATGCCCTCCTTGCGCAAGCGCTGCACCACCTTCGCTTCCGTGGCGATGGAAGCGTGATCGGTCCCGGGAACCCAGCAGGCGTTCTTGCCCTGCATGCGCGCGCGGCGCACGAGCACGTCCTGAATCGTGTTGTTCAACATGTGCCCCATGTGCAACACGCCCGTTACGTTGGGCGGAGGAATGACCACCGTGTACGGCTCGCGCTCGTCGGGAACGGACTTGAAAAATCCATGTTCGAGCCAAAAGCCGTACCACTTCGATTCCGCCTCAGCAGGGTTGTATGTTTTCGGGAGTTCCATCGTTGGGGTCTTTGAAGGTGTGCAAAAATCGCACATTTAGTGGCACCAAAAAAAGCACCGCTCCATTTCGGGAGCGGTGCTTTCACATCAGCTTGGAAACGCTGTCTTATTCTTTGTTCGTAGGGGCTCCTGCAGAGGTGGACTTCACAGGTGCGCCGGCGCCAGCATCGGCTGCTTCGACCTTTCCCTTGATGCGGATGACCTTCGTCGGTTCGTTGGCAGCATTGGATGTGATGGTCACGGACTTGTTGATCGGGCCGATGCGCTTCGTGTCGTAGCGAACCGTGATTTCCGATGTGTTGCCGGGCATGATCGGATCGGTGTCGCACTTCGGCACGGTGCAGCCACAAGAACCCTTGCAACGCGAAATAATCAGGGGTTCCGTACCCGAATTGGTCACCGTGAAGACGCACGCTCCGTCATCGTTCTGCTGGATGGTGCCGTAATCGTGCACTTCTTTATCCAATGAAATGAGGGGACCGTTCGCTACTTCTTGTGCTTGAACGAAGGTGAAGAAACCGAGGCCCAAGACCAGGGCCGTCAAGAACTTTTTCATGGTGTTTTGGTTCTGTTGAGCTGATTGATTGTTTTCGAAAGATACGGAGTTTACGGGAGTTGTGCGCATGGTGTTTCGATTTTCAGATTTGTTTGGACTTGAGGCCCAATGTGAATTCTTGGGGAGGGGCAGACCGAAAACCATGCCAAAAAAAAGCCGCCTCGAACGAGGCGGCCTTTCTTGAATTCAAATCGTTCAGTCGCAGACGAGGCCGAAACTTGCCAAGAAGGCCAGCAAGTCGTTGGTTCCCACTGCTCCATCGTTGTTCAGGTCGCCCGGGCAAGCGCTGCCTGCCTCGATGACGCACGAACCATCATCGGTATTCGCTTGTGCGTTGTAGTTCGTCGCGTTCTCGTACGTGCAACCCATCACGATGGGCGTCACGCAATCGGCGTCGTTGCCACCAAAGAACGGGTTGTACTCCACGAACATGGGGTTGGAGCAGCCCACACACGGATCGCAGCTGCCGAAGCAGGGACCGACCGTCGTCAACACGGAAGGAACGTCGATCACGCGGTTGCCTCCATTGCCACACGGCGAAACGGACTCGTCCGCACCCCACTCGTTTCCATTGACGTACTTGTACTCGTACGTTCCCGCCTGGAGTTGGACTTGCACCTCGTAGATACCAAATCCAATGGGCGCCATGGCCAACGTGCTGGGATCCCACCCTTGGAAACCACCCGCCAAATGCACTCCGTTCGGGCTGATCATTTCTTGCGACATGTTGACGCGGAAAGCCACCAAATAGGTGCAAGAACCATCGTCCACGTTCGCCCCTTCATCGAAATTCAGGGCGTCCATGTCCGTGCAACCGTTGTACAAGCAGTCGCCCGGATCCGTAGCATTCGCGTTGTAGTTGTCCGCTGCTTCGTCTTGGCAACCCACGATTTCGTTGCAATCCAACACGCCGTCCTCGTCCGCATCGGGGTAAGCACACGCCAAGCTCAAGTCGCAAGGTGACGTGAAGTTGCAGGCGCCTGGATCGGCGCAACCAATGGCGAAATTGCTCATCGGAGCGACCCAGAGGTACTGGCCGTTGCTGACTGCGATGGGTGAAATCCAGTAGCCGTCTTGTTCAACGAGGAACACCATTTGGCCTGCAATGCTGACCGCAATGTTATCGCCGCAAATGCCGAATGCCGTTACGCTCGCTACCGCAACCAACTCACCGAGCAAGCCGGTGGGATCCGAAACGTTGCTCAACCCGAGGTTGCCCCCGGTGCCGTCGCCCATGATCACCCCGTTCACCGCGATGTTCGGGTTCACCGTGCCTGCTGACTCGCATGCGGCACCCAGCGACTCATACGGCGTGCCCGTCAAGGTCAAACCGACCAACCAAGGAGCGTCCGCGCCCGTCGGGAGCGTCGTGTTCAAGTAATCGCAAGAACCATCGTTCTCGTTTGCCGCACCGTCGTAGTTGCAGGCAATCGGATCCGTGCAACCGGGGATGGCCGTGGCGTTTCCGTCGCAGTCAAAGCCTTCTTCCGCGAATTCACACGAGCCGTCGTCCGTGGTGGCGAGGGAGTTGTAGTTGCAGGCCGCATCGTCCGTGCAACCCGGGCCGAGTTCGACCAACTCCCACGACGCCGCCAAGCGCGGTGCCGTGTAGTCCTGGATGATGTCAATCCAGAAGTTCGCTTCGTCCGGTCCCATCGTGGGATTCAAGGTCAACTGAGTCGACGCCATTTCCGCATCCACTGCTGCAATGGCCTCGTAATCCCACCACTGCCAAGGCGAGCTGTCAAAGGGCTCAGACGGAACGCCGCCCACGTAGTTGTTGAAAACGGGGTACAAACCGTCCCATCCGTTGTTGTTGTCCGATGCGGGGTCAGGAAGGCCAATCTCCGCAAAGACCGCGTTGTTGTTCGCAGCATATCCGTTGATTTCCTCGTGGATGTCGTAGGCACCCGAAACTTCAATCACCGGTTCGTTCGTCGTTGGCACCACGAGCACGGAGGTCTCGTAAGGAGCAAACGGATCGTGCGGGGTTTGGAATGAAACCATCGGAATGTCGCCCTCATCGAGCCAGTTCAAATCGCCGAGCGCACCGCCCATGTTCATTTGGAAGGAAAACTCCGAGCTGTAGCCCACGTGATTCGCCATGCACAATTGCGTCACGCCGTCCGGAGCGTACGTGTCCGTGGTCGCGTCCGGGTTTCCGTGAATGGTCTCGATGACCATCGGGATGAAGTTGCCGCCGTTGTCGTACCAAAACTTGGTGATCGGAGCCCCCGTATCGTCCAGAATGATGTCGTTGTAGTTCTCAATGGTAGCGGATGCCAACGTGATGTAGCCTCCCGTTCCTTCACCGAACATCGCGATGCGCGATTCATCAATGCCCCATGGGTTGCCTTCCTCAGCAGCGGTCATGCGGAAGTAACGCACCGCCGTCCGGCTGTCCTGAACCCCGCGGTAAGCCGCTTGGATCAATTGAATGGAGCGCTCCTGCTGGGTCGAAGCCAGCGGATTCCAGCCCAAACGATAATCCACTGAAGCGACGACGTAACCCATCCGAGCGAACCGCGAGCAGATCTCGACTGCAGCGCTGTCGGTGCGGGTTCCGAGCGGGCTGCCGTTCAAGAACTGAGGCAAGAAGTTGCCAGTGTGGAAGTACAGAATCAGGGGACGCTCAGTTTCCGTATCGCCTGCCGGCTCGTAGATGTCCATCAACAGGTTCTGCGGAGCAGGAGGAGCACCTTGTAAAGCAGGCAAAACCGAAATGTTCTCACCGTATACCACGCCCGAAGTCACAACGACCTCATCGAAGACTTCGTCCATGTAGCGGGTTTGGTCCTCGAACGAATTCTCGTTGAGCAAGCCCATGGCCACGCCCATTCGAGGGGTGTTGTAATCGTCGATTTGGTCAATCCATCCCATGGCTTCTGACTCGCTCATGGTCGGATTCAAGCTCAATTGCGTCGCAGCGACCGTCGGGTCGATGGCCGCAGCGGCATCGTAATCCCACCACTGCCAAGGAGCGCTGTCAAACGGCTCGGTCGGATTGCCGTTGGCGTCGAGCTGGTTCAACACCGGGAACAAACCATCCCAGCCCATGTTCGCCGGAGCTGCCGGATCGTCGAATCCGAAGGCTGCGAACACCTCGTTGTTGTTCGTTGCGTACCCGTTGATTTCTTGGTGAACATCGTAGGCACCAGAAACTTCAATGACCGGTTCTTGCGTCGTCGGAACGATGAGCACCGAGGTTTCGTAAGGAGCGAAGGGATCGTAGGGCGTCTGGAAGGAAACCATCGGCATGTCGCCTTCATCCAACCAATTCAAATCACCGAGAGCGCCGCCCATGTTCATTTGAAAGCTGAAGTCCGAACTGTACTCCACGTGGTTCGCCACGCACAGCTGGGTTACGCCATCGGGAGCGAACGTATTGGTCGTCGCGTCCGGGTTGCCGTGGATGGTCTCGATGACCATGGGGATGTAATTCGCACCGCTGGTGTACCAAAACTTCGTGATGGGAGCACCGGAGTCATCCAAAATGATGTCGTTGTAGTTCTCAATCGTCGCCGAAGCCAAGGTGATGTAGCCCCCGGTACCTTCGCCGATCATGCCGACTTTAGAGCCGTCGATGCCGTAAGGATCACCGCCTTCTGCTTCCGTCTTGCGGAAAAAACGAACGGCCGTGCGGCTGTCTTGCACGCCACGGTACGCCGCTTGAATGAGCTGAATGGACCGCTCCTCCTGGGTTCCTGCAAGCGGGTTCCAACCGAGTCGGTAATCCACCGAAGCCACTACGTATCCCTTTTGGGCGTAGCGCGTGCAAATTTCAATCGCGGTGTTGTCCGATTTCGTCCCGAGCGGGCTGCCGTTGATGAAGGGGGGCAAGAAGTTGCCCGTATGGAAATACAACAAAACGGGCCGATCCGTCTCCGTGTCCCCCGCGGGCTCATAGATGTCCAACAGCAGCGGCTGCTCCATGGGAGGCGCGCCTTGCATGGCCGGTAAGACGGTGATGTTGGATCCATAGACAACGTCAGAAGTGACATTCACTTCATCGAAGACGGGATCGAGGTAGCGCGTTTGCGCGAATACCGCAGACGACCCGAAGGTGAGGGCTGCGGCAGCGAGTAAGAACCTATTCATGCGATTTGGATTCAGCGGTTTGGCTCAACATTAGATTGAGCCTGAAAGTACGAAAAAATCTCGAATTGAGTGTACTAATCACACTTTTTTCCCGACGAACGCATTTGAGCAGGAGGTCATTCCCGGTGATTCAAGTCGAAAATCAGGCTCGCGTAGGCCATGCGCCCCACAAACGGACCTCCGTAGGTTTCGATGTGAATGTTTTCAAGCAAGTTCGACCCACCGACTTTGAAGGTGGTGTTCCATTTGTCCACCCGAAGGTTCACTTGGGCATCCAACAAATCGTAGGTAGGAACGAAGCCCGTGAACTGCGGCGAGCCTTCAAACAAGAACCCTTGCACCCATTTGTAGTTGACTCCGAATCCCCAAACGCCCCAATCTCGGAAACTCAAATCCCGGCCACTGAAGGAAAGGTTGTACTTGTGCTCCGGGGTGTTGAATGCGGGGATGATGGGGTCGTCTTCTGCGCTTTTCAGGAGCTGATTCCAGCTGTAGTTCCCCGCGAGCATGTAGTGATCACCAATGTAGGTATTCACCCCGATGCTGAAGCCTTGCGTCAGGACCTCGTTCAGGGAATTCGCGGCATAGCGGTAGACATCCACCCCGGTAATGGACTGGTCAAAATCCGGATTTTCGAACAGCACATCCAATCCGATGTTGTACCCGATGAAGTGGTTGTACCGGCTGAAATAATACCCGGCGTCGACGTACAGCCGCTCGCCCAAGGTCGTTCGGTACCCCACTTCGAACGTGCGCACCTGCTCCGGTCGCAACGGTGCGATGTCAAAGTAATCGAGCGTGTCCAAATTGCCAAACGGAAGCCCGTTGGCCGAACTGATGCTGTTGCGGTAGTCCACGAAGCTCGAAAGGGTCACCAAATCCGTCGCCCCATTCAAGTTTCCCACCAGGGTTGCGGGCCCCACATCGAGGAAGAGGTACTGGTCCGCGAGGGTCGGGTTGCGCAGGGCGGAACTGAAGGACACCCGCAGGTAATCCGATTCCGTTGGGGAGTAGACCAGGGATGCCGCCGGTGAGACGACCCAGTTGAAGTTTTGGTTCTTGTCCGCACGGATGGTCGCGGTGGCAATGAGTTTGTCTTCCAAAAAGCGGCGCTTCAATCCCGTGTACAGCCCGACTTCCTGGTTCGTGATGACCCGACCTGCGGTGTCCGAGAAGATGGTGCCATCGCTGTTGGGCGAGTAGCGCCGGAAATTGGCTCCCACGCGCCATTCTTCCGCGAATTCAGGCTTGAAGGTGTACTCCCCGTGGACGTGGACCAAACTCGACCGGTCAAAGAACCGCGTCCCCTGTTCCTGTTCGTTGTTCTTGCCTCGAATCAAGCGATTGAACGCCTCCTCGAATTCCGGCGTTCCGGGCTGCAAGTGCCCGAGGGGATTGGAGGCGACGTCGTTGAGCCCGGCGTAACCGCTGTTGGTCCAATCTTGCACCTGACCGTGCCACAACGCCAAGCTGTCCGCATTGGTCGCATACCAATCATCGATGGCCCCATCGGGATAGCCGAAGATGGGGAAACCGAAGTCCGGGTCCACCCCGACCTGCTCCAACGCCGGCCAGGTTTGGTTGATGCCCGGCACGATGCTGTCCACCCAGTACCGGTAGTAGACCTTCGACCATTGGTAATCGCTCCGGGTTTCCTCCTGCAACCGGAGCGCCGTGGCGTAGGGGTCGTAGCTGTTTCCCGCGTCTTCGCTCGTGCGGTAGGCGCGGACGAACCATTGGTCGGTTTGGCGCACCTCCAGCTTGTGCTGATAAAACTCGATGTCGCGCAGGCTGAAGCGGTTGTCGCCTTGATAAACCGTCGTGCCAAACCCCGAACTGAACCCGTACTCCAGCTCCGGCGATTCGTACGTCCGGTCCGGCTGCAGCCGCAGCGTCACCGTCGCCCCCAACTTCGTGTTCTCGGTCCCGTAATCCACCAAATCCGCTTCGCGATACCCCGTCCGGAACACGCTGCCCAGCCCCCGGGCGTTCTGCGAGTTGTCCCCGGAGTAGTCGAACACCGGGCGGTACTCGTCACCGTAGATGTTCACGGCATCGAAACGGCCCGCATTCGAGGGGTCGACTCCCGAGGCGTCCACGGGATTGTAATTCGTGGCTTCCCAGTCCTGCGCGGTGAACCGAAACGCATTCAATTTGAATCCCAGCACCGGATCGCCGTCCTCGTTCGTGGTGTAGTCCGCGTAGCGCAGGGCGAATTCGTTGAGTTCGCGCTCGCCGGCCTTGAGGGAGAAGGAAACGCCGGGAAAGCGGAACGGGGATTTGGTCCGCATGCTCACCACACCGTTGAACGCGCCCGGACCGTAAAAAGCCGACGACGCGCCAGCCACGATGTCCACGCTCATCACGTCCAAATCCGACGCCCCGAGGAAATTGCCCAGCGAGAAATTCAACCCCGGACTCTGGTTGTCCACCCCGTCGATGAGCTGCAGCGATCGCACGGGCGACGTCGAATTGAATCCGCGCGTGTTGATGATCTTGAAGCCCAAGCTCGCACTCGTCACATCCACGCCTTTCAGGTTGCCGAGGCCCTCATAGAAGTTGCCCGAGGGCGCTTCGCGGATGGCCAAAACATCCATCGTCTCGACCGTCAACGGCGCCTGCTTTTGTTTTTCGGAAATGCGCGAGCCCACCACTTCGGCGGCGTCGATGAGGATTTGGTCCGAGGGCAACTTAATTTCCAGCCGGTTCGACGGCTCATTCACCACCAACTCCTGCGTCGTGTAGCCGATGAAGCTGACCTGCAACGTGGTCGGCAACGCGGGCACTTCAATGATGAACATTCCATCGAAATCCGTGGTCACCCCGGTCGTCGTGCCTTTCACCACCACGTTCGCCGAAAACACCGGGTCTCCGAGGTCCGCATCCAACACGCGTCCACGCAACGTCACTTGGGCCGAGGCGCTCCAAGCGAGCACCAGGCCGAGGGCCAACAGTAGAGTTCTCATGCAAATGGGGTTGATTCCAACTCCCAAATAACACCAAAAATGAGCAAACGCAGGCCGATTCGGGCTTGTATTTTTTACACGGCCGCGTGCAGCGTGATGCGGATTTGGCCCGCCAACTCCACCACGTCACCGGCGCGCAACTTCCGGCGCTTGCGGTCTTCTGGCTCGCCGTTCACGGTCACGAGCCCCTCCTCCACGGCCTGTTTCGCTTCGCCCCCGGTGGCGGCATTCCCCGTGGCCTTGAGCAGCTGCAACAAGTCGATGAACTCGGTGCGCAATTCGAAGTGTTCCTCTTGCATCACAGGGCGGGAAAGCGCTGGGGTTCCGCTTCGTGCAGCATGCGCCAAGCCGTTTCGTAAATGTCTTCGACGCTGGGCTTGCTGAAGTAGTCGCCGTCCGATCCGTAGGGCGGCAGGTGGGGCTGGGCGCTGAGCACGGTGGGCTCGCTGTCCAAATGCTTCCACGCTCCTTGCTTCATGATGCCGTCGAGGATGAAGGCGGAAGCCCCGCCGGGGACGTCTTCGTCGACGATGAGCAGGCGGTTCGTCTTCGCGAGGCTGCTGAGGCAGGTGGCGTTGAGGTCGAACGGGAGGAGCGTTTGGAGGTCGACGAGTTCGACTTCGGCTCCGTGCTCGGCGAGCCGCTCTGCCGCGCGGGCCGCGAGGTTGAAGGTCGAGCCGTAGCTGACCAGCGTGAGGTCCTTTCCGGTGCGGACGACCTCGGGGGTGCCGAGGGCGACGCGGTAATCGCCGGGGTTCGCGGGCATCCGCTCTTTGCTGCGGTAGCCGTTCAGGCATTCGATGACCAAAGCGGGTTCTTCGGCTTCGAGGAGCGTGTTGTACATCCCGGCCGCTTGGGTCATGTTGCGGGGGACGCAAATGTGCATGCCCCGGAGCGAACCGAGCAGCGCCCCCATGGGCGAGCCACTGTGCCAAATGCCCTCGAGGCGGTGGCCGCGCGTGCGGACGATGACGGGCGCTTTTTGGCCGCCGGCGCTGCGGTAGCGGACGGTGGCCGCGTCGTCCCGCAGGATTTGGAGCGCGTAGTAGATGTAGTCGAGGTACTGGATTTCCGCGATGGGCCGGAAGCCGCGCATGGCCAAACCGATGCCCTGCCCAGCAATCGTGCACTCCCGGATTCCGGTATCGGTGACGCGGTCTTCGCCGAAGCGGGCCTGCATGCCCTCCATCACCTGGTTGACCCCGCCGATGCCGCCCGTGTCCTCCCCGAAAGTCAGGACCTCGGGCCGCCGTTCAAAGATCACCTCGAAGTTGCGCTGCAGGACCTGCCGCCCGTCCACGAGGGGCGCGTCGTCGTCGTAACGCGCGGCCACCGGATTCACCTCGAGCGCGCTGTCGTACCCCGAACTGTGCAGTTCGGAGCTGTACCGCTCCCGGTTCGCCTCCGTTTCGCGCTTCACCCACGCCGCCAAAGCCGCCCGCGCCGGCGAGTGCGTCCCCGCCGTCTGCGCCAGCGCCTGCCGGGCAGCGGCGTGCAGCTGGGCGCGGATCGGCGCCGAGTCGGCAGCCAAATCGGTCGCCGCGTCGGGGCCGAGCAGGGCCTGGATTTGGCCCACCACCTCGTCGCGCTCCGCCAAAATCGGCGCCTGGAACACCGCCCACGCCGCCTTCTGCTCCGCCCGAACGGCCTGCTTCGCGCCCTTCGCAATGTCCTCCAACTCCGCCTCCGTCGCCGCCCCCTCCAGCGCAATGAACCGCCCAAACTGCCGAATGCAATCGTACTCATTCGCCCACGCCATCCGCTCGGCCGACTTGTACCGCTCGTGCGAACCCGAGGTGCTGTGGCCCTGCGGCTGCGTCATCTCCTCCACGTGCACGAGCACGGGCACCTGCTCCTCGCGGCACCGCGCGGCCGCCTCCTCGTACGTCGCCACCAACGCGGGGTAGTCCCACCCTTTTACGCGGTAGATGTACATGCCGTTCGTGCCGTCCCTGATCTCCATCCCACTGAGCGCTTCGGAAATGGACGATTTCGTCGTTTGGTACGACTTCGGAACGCTGATGCCGTACCCGTCATCCCAAACGTTCATGAGCAACGGCACCCCAAGCACGCACGCGGCGTTCATCGTTTCCCAGAACGGCCCCTCCGATGTCGAAGCGTCGCCGATGGTGCCCACCGCGATTTCCCGTCCACCCCGCGTGAAACCCGCTTTCGCAGCGGCCGCCTCGGGGAGGCGCTTGTACAACTTCGACGCCTGAGCGAGGCCGAGCAGCCGGGGCATTTGGCCGGCGGTCGGGCTGATGTCCGCGGAGACGTTGACCTGTTGCGTTTGATCGAGCCAGCGTCCTTCGTCGTCGAGGAAGCGCGTGGCGAAGTGTCCGCCCATTTGGCGACCGCGGCTCGACGGCTCGTTCGCGAGGTCCGTGTCCGCATACAGGGCGGCGAAGTATTGCTTGACGCTGATGAGGTCGAGCGCCATCATTAGGGTTTGGTCGCGGTAGTAGCCGGAGCGCCAATCGCCGGGTTCCATGACCTTCGCAAGGGCAATTTGCGCCAGTTCCTTTCCGTCGCCGAAGATGCCGAATTTGGCCTTGCCGGTGAGCACCTCTTTCCGGCCCAGCAGCGAGGTTTCTCGGCTGATGCAGGCCAAACGGTAATCCGCCAGCAACAGCTCACGGAAGTCCTGTTCCCGAAGTTCCGGGCGGGGGGGAGCGGCTTCTTTCATGACGCGAATTTAAGGCGATTTCCCCCCTCGAAAAGGGGCGCCGGTCAACCGCGTGCGGCGAGGGCAACGGCGAGTCCTCCGGCGAGGCGGGCGTTGTTCCGCGCCAGGGCGACGTTGGCATCGAGGCTCGCTCCGTCCGTCCGCCTCACGATTTCAGCCAGCAGGAACGGCGTGAGGTCACGCCCCGCGATGCCCGCTGCCTCCGCCGATTTCAATGCGGCTTGGGTGGCCGATTCAACCGGCGCGGCGGCCGCGGCGGCTTCATCCGGAATGGGGGTCGCAATGAGTGCTCCCGTTGCCAAACCCAGCTCCCACTGAGCCGCAAGGCGCGCCGCGAGGTCCGCGAGCTCATCGGCTCGGTGCACGAGCCGCAATCCGCTCGATGGCGTAAAAAAGGCTGGGAATTCATCGGTGCGCCAACCGATGACCGGGACGCCCAAGGTTTCGAGGGCTTCCAGCGTGCGCGGGAGGTCGAGGATGGACTTCGCGCCCGCGGAGACGACCGCTACGGGGCTCACGGCCAGTTCCTGGAGGTCCGCCGAGATGTCGCCCGTGAGTTCAACGCCGCGGTGCACGCCGCCGATGCCGCCGGTGGCGAAGACGCGGATGCCGGCGAGTCGGGCGCCGATGAGGGTGCCGCTGACGGTGGTGGCGCCGAGGCAGTTGCCTGCGAGGGCGGTACCGAGGTCCCGGCGCGAGACTTTCGCTACGCCCGATTCGGTGGCGAGGCGCTCCAGCAGCGCCGCGTCGCACCCCACTTGAAGGTGGCCATCGGCCACGGCGATGACGGCGGGAACCGCACCGGCAGCGCGCACGTCGTCCTCGAGGGCGCGCGCCGTTTCGAGGTTGCGCGGATGCGGCATGCCGTGGGCGATGATCGTGCTCTCGAGGGCCACGACCGGGCGGCCCGTGCTCAGCGCGTCGCGGACTTCATCGTGCAGGCGGAGGCGGTTCATGGGCGGAGGGGGTCGGCGTGGATGGCCGACCAAATTTGGTCTTTCAATCGATCCAGTCCTTGCTGCGCCACGCTCGAAAAGAAAATGGGATTCAGGCCCTCCAATTCCTGAGCCACCGCCGCGCGCAACTCGTCGTCGAGCAAATCGCTCTTGGAGACGGCCAGCAGGCGCTGCTTCTCCAGCAACTCGGGATTGTACTTTTCCAACTCGTGCAGTAGCGTCTCGTAATCCGCGCGGATGTCCATGCTGTCGGCCGGCACGAGAAACAGCAGCACGGGGTTGCGTTCGATGTGGCGGAGGAACCGCAGGCCCAGTCCCTTGCCTTCCGCAGCCCCTTCGATGATGCCGGGGATGTCCGCGACCACGAAGGACCGGTTATCCCGGTACGACACCATGCCGAGGTTGGGACGCAAGGTGGTGAACGGGTAGTCGGCGATTTCGGGCTTCGCTGCGGAAATCACGCTGAGCAGGGTGGATTTGCCCGCGTTGGGAAAACCGACGAGGCCCACATCTGCGAGCAGCTTCAGTTCGAGGATTTTCCATTCTTCGAGCCCCTCTTCGCCGGGTTGTGCGTAGCGCGGGGTTTGGTGCGTGGAACTCTTGAAGTGATCGTTGCCCAAACCGCCTCGCCCGCCTTTCGTCAAGATGACTTCCTGTCCGTCCTCGGTGATTTCCAACTGGACTTCTCCGGTCTCGGCATCCTTCACGACCGTTCCGAGCGGAACGTCAATGTAGACGTCCGCACCATCGGCGCCGTGCTTGTGGTTTCCGGTGCCGCATTCGCCTGGCTTGGCGATGACGTGGCGCTGGTATTTCAAATGCAGGAGCGTCCAGTGGTTGCGGCTGCCGCGTGCAATGACGTGACCTCCGCGGCCGCCATCGCCCCCGTCCGGTCCACCTTTCGCGGTCACGCGATTCCGCATGAAGTGAGCGGAACCCGCACCTCCATGGCCGGAACGACAACAAATTTTGACGTAGTCTACGAAGTTCTCGCTGGCCATGTGTAGGATTAAATGGAATCGATCGCCGAACGCAACCGCTCGGTGATGTCTTCGAGGGAACCCACCCCGTTGATGGCGTGGAGCTTGCCTTGAGCGGCGTAATGGGCGGCAACCGGCGCGGTGTCGGCGTGGTAAACGTCGATGCGCTTTTGGACGACTGCTGGGTCAGCGTCGTCGGGACGGCCGCTGGTTTCCGCCCGCTTCGTCAAACGCGCCTTCAATTCGTCTTCGGGAACTTCGAGGGACAGCATGCCCGAAATCGGGGCGCCGCGACCATCGAGGAACGCATCCAACGCAGCCGCTTGGGCGGTGGTGCGCGGGAAGCCATCGAAAATGAAGCCCTTGGCGTCCGGATGCTTGTTCACTTCCGCTTCGAGCATGTTGATGGTCACGTCGTCTGGGACGAGTTTTCCTTGATTCATGTAGGATTGAGCGAGTTGGCCCAAATCGGTTTGGCCCTTGATGTTCGCCCGGAAAATGTCCCCCGTGCTCAGGTGCACCAGCGCATACGCCTCCACCAAAAACGCGCTCTGCGTGCCTTTACCTGCCCCCGGAGGCCCAAACAATACCAAATTCAACATCCTTCCAATATTGTGCGCCCTCGGCGCGATTCACCCACAAAGGTCGGCAAATGTACGGACTCCCAAAGTGACCCACGCCGCTCCCCTCGCTTGCTGTAACTTTGCGGCGAAATTCCTCACCGATGAAATACGACGTTGTTGTTCTCGGCAGCGGCCCCGGCGGTTACGTCACCGCCATCCGCGCCAGCCAATTGGGACTGAAAACCGCAGTCATCGAGCGCGAAGCCCTCGGCGGCATTTGCCTCAACTGGGGCTGCATCCCCACGAAAGCGCTGCTCAAGAGCGCGAACGTATTCGACTACATCAACCACGCGTCCGACTACGGCATCAACGTAGCGGCTCCAGAAGTTGACTTCGGCGGCATGGTGAAGCGCAGCCGCGGCGTGGCCGAGGGCATGTCGCAAGGCGTGCAATTCTTGATGAAGAAGAATAAAATCGACGTCATCATGGGCAACGGCACCTTGAAGCCGGGCAAGCAAGTCCACGTGGTGGCCGCCGATGGCTCGGAATCAACCGTTTCCGCTGACCACATCATCGTGGCGACCGGCGCCCGCTCGCGCCACCTGCCGAGCATGCCGCAAGACGGCAAGCGCATCATCGGCTACCGCGAAGCCATGACCTTGGCCGAGCAGCCGAAGCGCCTTGTGGTCGTCGGCAGCGGCGCCATCGGCGTGGAGTTTGCTTACTTCTACAACGCCATCGGCACGGAGGTCACGGTCGTGGAATACCTGGACCGCATTACCCCGGTGGAGGACGCCGAAGTGAGCAAGCAGCTCGAGCGCTCGCTCAAAAAGCAAGGCATCAAGATCATGACGTCTGCGGAGGTGACGGGCGTGGACACGTCGGGCGCGGAGAACGTGGTGACCGTGAAGACGAAAAAAGGGGAAAGCCAAATCGAATGCGACGTCGTCCTCAGCGCCGCGGGCGTGGTGGCGAACATCGAAGGCATCGGCCTCGAAGACGTGGGCATCGTGACCGACAAGGGCAAGATCATCGTGGACGATTATTACGCGACGAACATTCCCGGCTACTACGCGATCGGCGATTGCGTGCCCGGCCCGGCTTTGGCCCACGTGGCTTCCGCAGAAGGCATCACCTGCGTGGAAAAAATCGCTGGACACCACCCGGAACCCATCGACTACGGCAACATCCCCGGCTGCACTTACTGCTTCCCTGAAGTGGCGAGCGTGGGCATGACGGAAGAGGCGGCGAAGGCTGCTGGCCGTGAAATCAAGGTCGGCAAGTTCCCGTTCAGCGCCTCTGGCAAAGCCAGTGCCGCAGGCCACAAAGACGGCTTCGTGAAGCTCATTTTCGACGCGAAGTACGGCGAGCTGCTCGGGGGACACATGATCGGAGCGAACGTCACCGAGATGATCGCGGAACTCGTGGCCGTCCGGAAACTCGAAACCACCGGACACGAACTCATCAAGACCGTGCACCCGCACCCAACGTTGAGTGAAGCGGTGATGGAAGCGGCTGCGGCGGCCTACGACGAGGTCATCCACCTCTGATTCCACGACGGAAAAAGCGCCCCGTTGAGTCATTTGACTTGGCGGGGCGTTTTCTTTTGTCCATTTTTACCTCCTGATGATGAAGCACCTCGCCTCCTTCGCACTTGCCGCCATCATGGTGGGAACCGCGTCCGCCCAATACCTCGAAATTGGAAACCGCTCCTTGAGCGAAGTCGAAAACTTGGCCGTTGCTTACGGGCTGCCGTCGGCGCTGTTCAGCCCGATATCGGGGGTGCAAGCGTACCGGTTGACCTACCCCATGCCCTTCGGTGAGGACACGATTTCCGTCAGCGGCGCGGTATTCGTGCCTACGGACCTCGCGATGGGGTGTGCGAACCCGGTCCACTTGTATGCGCACGGAACGGTGTTCGAGCGCGAGAACACGCCGTCCTTCCTGAACTACGAGGGCGAGTTGGGCTTCTTGATGGCAGGCCTCGGATTCACGGTGCTCATGCCGGATTACGTGGGCCTCGGAACCGACGACCTGCACTTGCACCCGTACGTCCACGCCGCGAGCGAGGCGGATGCCGGGGTCTTCATGTTGGATGCGCTGTTCGACGAATCGGGCATGAGCGTGGGCCAGCACGATGCAAGCCAAATCTTCCTCTCCGGGTACTCACAAGGCGGGCACGCAGCCGCTGCGATTCATCGCAAACTCGAGGCCGAACGCCCTCAATACACCGTCGTAGCGGCCGCACCCGGATCCGGACCGTATGACATTTCGGGAACGCAATTCCCTTGGACGTTTGCGGACGCGAGTTATTCGAATCCTGCGTATTTGGCCTATGTCGCACTCGGTTGGCAAAGCGTGTATGGCAACCTCTACGGCGACTTGAACGAATACTTTTTAGAACCGTACGCCAGCGAACTTCCGGGCCTGTTCGACGGCATGACTTCAGGGGCTGAAATCAACGCGGCCCTGCCGGTGCTGACGGAAGATTTCGCACAACCGAACCTGCTCAACACGCTGTTGGAACCGGGGAATCCGTTCCTTGAAGCTGCGCAAGACAACGACGTGCACGATTGGGCGCCGCAAGCCCCCACGCGGTTGTACTACTGCACCGAGGACGAGCAGGTTTACTACGACAACGCCTTGGTTGCTGAAGCGGCCATGCAAGCAGCTGGCGCACCGGACGTGACGGCCATCAACCTGGGCGCCTACGACCACAGCGGATGCGCGGGACAAGCCATCTTCGGAGCAGCGCTTTGGTTCAGCCAGCTGGCCACGGTGTGCGAACTTTGGAACGTGGCCGATGCGGATGCCGCGGCTGGGCAATTCGCGCCGAACCCCGCTGTGGATGCGGTGCGGTGGACGCGTTTGGGTTCAGCCGACGCGTGGCAAGCCTATGGCCCCTCGGGTCGGAAGGTGGCGGAAGGGCAGGGACCGATCATCCACGTGGCGGATTGGCCTGCTGGCGTGTACGTGGTGCGCTCGGGAGCGGCCGCGCAGCGGCTCGTGGTCAGCCACTGATTACGGCCGCACGGTCACGTGCATGCACGTCCCTTCGGGAACGACCAGAATTTCACCGCGCCGTTGGAAATCCAACAGCAACTTTTGGATGGCTCGGGTGGCATCGCTGCAGGTGACGTCATTCGAGGGGCGATCGGTGAAGGCGATGTCAAACGATGCTCCGTAACTGTGGGTCGACTCTTCGCCGATGGCGTTGTAGTTGCGCTGGCCGAGGGCCTTTTGTTGCGCTGCGGTGCGCGTCATCGAAGAAATGCGAATCAATGCGCCTTCGCTCGGGGTTCCTTTGAGTTCGTCGGCGAACGCATTGCCGATGGCGTGAAGGACGTTGCGCGCTTCGGGGAGCAAGGCTTTATGGCTGTGCGACAAGGGGGCAATGTGGTAGCCTCGGCCGTCTTCAACGGGAACGAGTTTGCCGGCTTTGCGGCCCCAGTCCAAACCGGATTTGTCCTTCACGAAGAACGAATTGGGCAGGTTGCGGGCGGCCACGCGGTGAGCGGTGTACGGGTTGCGCGGAATCTTCAGCGCGGACTTGTTGCAGGAACACGGCTTGATGTTCGCGGGCGGCTTGGGAGCCGGTTCGGCCTCAGGCTGCGGCTGCGGCTCGACGCGTCGGCTGGTGGGCAAGGCGCCCGCGGGCTCAACGCTCGGCGGGGCATCGGGGTGGCTGAGCACGGCCGCGGAACGCCCCTCGCTGGGCGGGGCGTCCGGACTGACCCAAGCGACCAAGCCGATGACCATCAAACTGAACGTTCCGGTAACGAGACCGATGCGGTCCCAACGGTACCGCTTCCAGATGCTGCGTGCCATGGCGCCCAAGTTCGGTCCAATTCCCGGCATCCACGGACCCGGTCAGAACGAGTTGTTCACGCGAGCCGGTGAATCAGCGGACGAACATCCGCACTTCAAACGGCGCCAACGTCGCGCTCGCGGGCATGCTGCCCCCGGTGAACACCTCCGACCAATCGCCCTCCCACCACGGTCCGAAATCAAACGCCTGCGAGAACGAGCGCACGTTCGCCACGAGGAAGGCTTGCGGCTCCCCCACCCCATTGACGCGCTCGGCCACGAACACGTCAGCAGCGGGATGAAAGGCCAACCCCGTTCCCGCAAAGGCCGAATGGGTGGCGCGCGCCGTCAGCAGCGCCGCGTACCAACCGCGCAGTTCGGGGTGCGTCGACCAGTCGATGGGCACGTCCTCGAAGAGGTTCAGCACCTGGTCACTGCCCACTTCCTGGCCGTTGTAGACCAAAGGCACCCCCGGCAAAAACGCCGTGATGGCCTGCGCGCACTTCATCGCCTCCACCCCACCGTACATCGTCGGCGCTGGAGCGTTCCACGACGTCTCGTCGTGGTTTGTCACAAACCGCAACTTCCGATGCCCTTCCGGAATCGACGCCACTTCCGTGAGGTACGACGAGTAAATCAACTCCGGCAACTCGCCCTCGGCAACGACGCCTTCCACCGCCCCGAAGCCCTGCCAGCTGTACGACAACTCAAAGCCCGCATCGTGCAACGACGGCGCCTCCGCCTCCGCCAACCACAGCAACGGCGCCTCCGGCCGCGCCGCATTCAACTCCGCAATCACCGGCCCCCAAAAATCCGCCGGCACCCCCACCGCATAATCGCACCGGAACCCGTCCACCCCGACGTCCTCGGACCAAAACCGCAGCGCGTCCTTCATCGCCTCCCGCATCGCAGCCGACCCATAATTCAACTCCGCCACGTCCGACCAGTTCGTCCCCGGCGGAATGACGATGTTGCCCGACCCGTCTTGCGTGTACCAGTCCGGATGCTCCGCGATCCACGGATGGTCCCACCCCGTGTGGTTCGCCACCCAATCGATGATGCACAGCATGCCCGCCTCGTGCAACTCGTCCACCAGCGCCCGCATCACATCGAGGTCGCCGAGGTCCGGGTGCACCGCCCAGTAATCCGCCACCGCATACGGCGAACCGTGCGTCCCGTTCATGTTGACCGCGCTGATGGGATGCACCGGCATGAGCCAAACGCAATTCACCCCCAACACCTGCAACTCCGGAATCCGCGTCCGCACGGCATTCAAATGCCCCGAACCCGAAAACTGCCGTGGAAAGACTTCGTACATGCTGAGCTGGTCGAGCGACCAAGCCGGCGCTGCTGGCCGGGGTTCCTGCTGAGGCTCGGCTTCCGGCTCCTTGCAGCCCGCCAAGAAAATCGCCACAAACCCCACCCACAATGCAACATTTTTCATCTTGCAAAAGTAAAAGCAAGCACAACTGTTGAAGCCATGATTGGAATCGGAGCAAAAGTCCAGCACCCCACGAACGGAGAAGGGGTCATTTTCGGCCAGGAAGGTGATTTTTGGCGCGTCTACTTCAAAGACCACGGCGAGAAGGAAATCGCCAAATCGTACGGGCACTTCGACGTCCTCGAAGCGAGCACGCTCGACAGCCCGCAACCCGACGTCAGCGACATCATCACGGCCGTCGAGCACGTCTTCGCCGAATACATCGACGAAATGAAAGGCGACGACGCGATCGAACTCGTGTCCTTGGCCGACAAGTGGGACGGCGGCATGCTCGTCATGCAACCCGAAGACTCGAGCCTGAAGGGCAAGGAAGTGCCCATCGACCAGTTCTTCCATAAAATCGTCATGACGCGCGACCGCCTGCGGGTGCTCGAGGCGAAACTGAATGCGAACGACAAGCTGAGCGCCAGCGACAAGGTCGAACTGCAGCAGTACATCACGCGGATTTACGGCAGCCTCACGACGTTCAACGTGCTGTTCAAGTACAAGGAGGACTGGTTCGTGGGGGAGAAAAAGGGCTGACGGGCCGCGCGGATTTGCGGACGAGCGGGCAATCGTGCTATCATTGAGGCATGATTGCCCGCTTTTTTTGGGAGGCGCTGAGCCGGTTGAATCGGGTTTTGCCGCGGTATGCGAAGCATCCGGATTTGGGGCGGATGGGGCGCTCGGGCCAAATCCTGACCGCCTGGCGCATCTTCGTCACCTACCGCACGCTCGACGCGCGCAACCGCCCGCCGAGCCGCCTCGGGCAGCTCCTCGGCCCCGGCATCCTGTTCGCCTCGACGGCCATCGGCGTGAGCCACTTGGTGCAGTCGACGCGCGCCGGCGCGATGGCCGGCTGGGGCCTTGTTTGGGCGGTCGTCGCCGCGAACGTTGCGAAGTACCCGTTTTTCGAGTTCGGAAGCCGCTATGCCAACGCCACCGGCCGGCACCTCATCGCCGGCTACCGCTCCCTGGGGAAGGGCGCGGCTTGGGGTTACTTCCTGCTCACCGTCACGACCTCCTTTTTCGTGCTGGGCGCCATCGGCATCGTCACGGCCTCGTTCCTGGACCACCTACTCGGCGCGAGCGCGTCAACTGGAGGGAACGCTACGCCCGCGGTGGCCATCGGCCTGTTCGCCGCCTCAACGACCCTGCTCGCTTGGGGGAAGTTCCGGGCACTCGACGGCCTCATCAAGGTCGTTGCGAGCATCTTGGTGATCAGCACCGTGGTGGCCTTCGGGCTGGCGTGGTCACACACTCCGCTTTCTGCGGTCCCGCCGCCGCCTGGGGATTTCGACCCGTGGTCAGGCGCGGGGTTGGCCTTCCTCATCGCGCTGATGGGGTGGATGCCGACTGCCGTGGACTTGAGCGCGTGGAACAGCTTGTGGACGCTCGAGCGCATGCGCCAAACCGGATACCATCCTCCCCTCCGCGACACCCTGCGCGAATTCAACCTCGGCTACGCCATCAGCGCGGTGCTCGCCCTGCTGTTCCTCGGGCTCGGCGCGCTCCTGCTTCACGCCGAAGGGCGGGCCTTTCCCGAAGGCACGGCAGCCTTCGCCGCAGGGTTCGTCGACGTGTACACGGACGTGCTCGGCGGCTGGAGTTGGTGGCCCGTTGCGGCGGCGGCGTTCACGGCGATGTTGGGCACCATCGTGGCGTGCTTGGACGGCTACGCGCGGGCGCTGTCGGCATCGTGGGCCTCGGTGCGCGGAGCGACCGAAGACGAACGGCACGAAAACGTTGCATTGGCCCTGCTCGCTGCGGGCGCTTTGTTGCTCATCCTGGCCTTTCCGTCGAACATCACCGTGCTGGTGGACGTGGCCACCACCTTGAGCTTCCTCGTGGCGCCTGCCATCGGGGTGGCGAACCTGGTGCTCGTCACCCGACGGGTGAAGGAGGCCGCTCGCCCTTCGAGGTGGCTTCAGGCGTGGGCGTGGGCGGGCTTGGCCTTCCTGATCGGATTCGCGGTGCTGTATGCGGTGGTGCGCTGAATCAACGCGCGATGGTCACGTGGCCCAGCACCTCTTTGCGTTCTCCTGTGGCCAAACTTTTGGTCTCCACACGCCACACGTACGTGCCATTCGAAGCAAAGTGCGTCCCGTTGTCCACATCCCCGACCCATGCGGCATGGATGTCGCTGCTTTGGTAAATCACCTCGCCCCACCGATCGAAGACCTGAACGATGAAATCCGTTTCGTCCACGTCGATGCCCGTGATTTTCCACGCGTCGTTCAAGCCGTCCATGTCCGGGGTGAACATGTTGGGAACGAAGAGCACGAAGGACTCCTGGATGAGGATGCTGTGGGTGATGGCATCGGTGCAGCCCCACTCGTTTTGGACTGTCAGCGTAATGGCGTACTCGGCCGAAACATCTTCAGGGAAAGTGAAATCGGGATTGGGCTCTTCCGAGGTGCCCAAACCACCGAAATCCCATGAATACGTGGCCTCGTTGTACGCGTACTCGGTGAATTCAACGTACGTGAGCGGAACGGCGGACTGCCAAGGAGAGGCTGCGAATTCCGCTTGGGGCGGATCGTAAGTCACGAGGTAGGCCGGTTCAAAGGCCGTGAACACGCATCCGTCCACCGTCACCACGGTGTGCTGAATGTCCCAAACCCCTTCGTCAATGTACGTGTGCAAAGCTCCCCCCATTGCAGTTGATTCGCCTCCGTCCCCGAAGCTCCAGTATTCGGTCGCAATGGACTCCGGATTCGTGGCGAGCCCTTCGAAAGCGATGGTCAACGGGTGGCACCCACCGAGCGTATCGGTGATGAACGCCGGGTCGACGGGGTCTGGAATGGTGACTTCAACGCATCCGTCCACCATCGGCGTCTCGCAGGCGTCCGTAACCTCGACACAAAAGGAAGTGGTCGCCGCGGGCGAAACCAACTGCTCTTGCAACGACGGGTTGAAATTCCCTCCCGTCCCTGGCGCACTCCATGCGTACGCGTACGGGGGAAGTCCTCCGAACACCTCCGTCACCCCAGCCACAGCGCTGTCTCCAACGCAGATGGCGTCATCGGCAGAAAGCAGGATGGAAAGGGGATCGTATTGATCGACCAGGATTTGGACTTCATTCGTCAAACAGCCTGCATCGTATGTGGCTTCCACCGTATAAAGCGTTGGGCCCACTGGTCCCACCTCAATCGAAGGCGTGTCCTCACCGGTCGACCAAATCCACGTCAAGTTCGGATCCGCAAACGCAGGAACCGCCGTCAGCGTGGCGGTGCCATTGATGCAAATCGTGGTATCGGCCGAAGCCGTGATGGTCAACAGGTCCGGCTCCGCGAGGGCAATCGGCTCCATCGCATCGCAATAGCTGTCCGACACCCACACTTCGTAATCCCCTGGAACCAGGCCGCTCAACACACTGACTCCGCTGAAATTCAGGGCAGAGGCGACCACTTGGCCTGCACCGTTCACCGCCTCGATGGTCCACGGCCCGTTGGTGCCGTTGGGCGTCACTTCCACCTCCACTTGACCGTCGTTGCCGAAGCAACTCGGGTCCGTCGCGTTGACTTCAAAGGAGAACGACGGCGTCACAAGGACTTCATCCGTCATCGCGCAGAACGGGTAATAGGCCAAACTCGCTGTCAGCGAGTACACAGTCGGGTCCGTAATCGTGACCGCCGGATTCGGCAACGTGGTGGTACTCAATCCTGCGTTGGGCGTCCACAACCAATTGACGCCGCCCGCATTGGTGCAGCCTACGTTGTAAGCCCATTCGGTTTGGGAACCGCTGGTGCACGAAACCGAAAAATCCGGCGTCAGCGCGATGGTGATGCAGCCGTTGGGGTTGTTCGCCGTGAACGTGAGCCCGCTCAAATCGCCATAAATCGGTCCGGCCAGCAGCGGCGACCCGGTGTCGGGACCGTCGTACACCCAAAACTCATCGAAGAAATTCTCCACCGAACCGGCATCAAACGACACGGTCATGAACGAACCGTCCCCGGGATTGTCAGGACAGTAGGTGAACGACACGTCCTGCGCGTTATCGTAACAGTAGGTGTAAGCGCCGGATTCATTGACGCAAGAAGCAGGCGGCAACCCGATGATGCTGCCTTCCAACGCGGCGTCTCCGCAGGCAATGAGGTCCTCCCCTGCCGTTGCATTCGGCGGGAGCAAGACCTGGACATCGAAATCCGCGGCCGCCGTTGGCAGCGAGCAGGTGTCCCCGACGATGAGCGTGCACGTGTAGCTGTCCGGCGGGCTCACCAACAGGGTATCCGCATCCGAACCGTCGCACCACGAGTAAGTGTAGTGCCCGTATCCACCGGTAACTTCCGGAAGCAACACCCGGGACTCCCCGGGACACATTTGCACCCCGGGGGCGACGATTTCAATGGGATCGGGATCGTCTGCGATTTCGAACTCAAAATACGTGACCAACCCTTCGTTGTTGCACGCAGCCAAGTTCAAGATTTCGAAAACGACGGTCTCAGCTGGTTCACTGATGCCGTCCTCAAAGGCCTGCAATTCAAACGACACAGTGGGCACATTGGGCGGGAACACGATGGTGTCCGGCAAGAGGGAAAAGTCCACGCCGTTGATGCCGACGCTGGAAGAATAGTCGATGATCACCATTTCCTCCAACTCGAGGATGGTCTCAATGGGACGCGTAAAGGTCAGGGTCGCCGTTCCGCAGCCCTCGTAAATGGTGTTCTCCTCTGGGCCGCCGACGTCGATGGACAAATCCACATCCACCACCGCCGTTGACGTGAACGAACCTTCCTCCAGCACCACGATGGACTCCAGCGCCCCGTCCGTGCCGTCCGCGATGGCGAGTTTGATGTGGTACGTCTCGCCGCATTCCACGGGCCATTCCGCGGTGAACGGAACGGTGTAACCGTTGATGCACGGATCCTGCCCGCCCGGGTTGTCGATGTAGTAATCCGCGTTGGTGTTCGGGTTCACCGATGAAATGGTGATGGGCAACGAAGGGTCGCTGTCAGGGACTTCCGCGATGTTCACGGCGCCATCCGGGAATCCCGCTGGACTTGAGTACGGACCGGTGATTCCTGGACCACTCAAAAAGAAGGCGAACACATCGTTGTACGTGGTGTTCACGAACGTGAGGTACTCATCCGAAGCGAAGACGTAATTGAACCGGACTGTGTCCCCGGTGGCGATGAAATCGAATTCGAGGATGCAGCCGTCGTTGACGTCAGCTACGGTGAAGTTTTGGCCAATCAAAGGCGGAACGCTGTTCGCGATGTCCAACAAGTCGTCGTCCGTGAACATCCCGATGCAATCGGTACAAAATCCGGCATCACCGCAATCCGTGGCCTCCGCCACCTCCGTGCTCAGGACCAAGCCCGAAGCAACGGAGAAGTCATCCTCCCCGTTCTCGAGGTACCCCAGCTGCAGCATGCTGCCCGTGTACGTGATGTTCGAAGCGCTGACGCCCGAACCGAGCAGGATGTCGTTCACGTACTCCTCGAGCGTGAGGTCAGACGTGATGGTGAGTTGGCCCCAGACGCCCCCAGCAAAAGCGAGGAACAAGGCGGTGGTGAATATCGATTTACGCATCTCCTTGATTGGACTACGAAAGTACGTTAAATGTTGCGGGAGGGCCGGAAGGATTTGGCCCTAGCGCAACGTGCATTGGTCCAAACGCGCCTCGCCAAACAACGCATCGTATCCGACCAAGCGGCCGTGCACGGTGACGGTTTGGCCCTCCAACTCCCCAGCCTTCAGCACCTCTTCAGACCAGTGGCACATCACGCCAGCATCCAGCAGCAGGGAATTCGCGGTCGCCGAAACCACTTGCCCCGTGACTTCAATCGGCTGATTCAGCCACGGCGAAGCCTCCCCATCGAAGGACGCGACCACCTCGGCGTCCGTCAGTTGAGCGGCCGCCTCCAATTTCGTGAAATCGGTATGGGGTTGATTCCAAAGGGACCAAGCGCCCACCGCCGCCAGGGCGATGACGCCGATCAAGATCCAGCGAATGATTCGTTTCATGGGCTTGAAAATTGTGCCGTGCAATCCGCTTCATTCGAAGCTTCGAAGGTGTACGCGATGCTTTGGATGCGCCACCGCGTCGTTTCGCGCACGAGGGTGAAGTGGTCGATGCCGCAGTGACTGAAGACGGTGTCCACGTAGAAATCGTACGGCGCTCGAACGGTGGCCAATCGCGGTCCCATGAGCACCTCCGGATTCCAAATGCGCTCGATGTAAGCCGGGCCAGGCTTCCCAATTTCATCCACGAACTGAGCGCCGGTGGTGGTGAACGCGTCCACACTGCCATCGTCGCGGGTCCGCAAGCGGGTGATGACGGCATCTGGACGAACCGAGGCCTCCAACAACGCCGCGTCGTGGGTCCTCATCCCTTCGAAGCACCGGTCAATGACGGCCAACGCCTCCTCCTCCCCCGGCCTGACGACCTCGGGAGCGGTGCACGCCGCGAACAGGATGCTCACGAAAACAGCGAATCGCATTAAAACGAAATCGCCACCGAGATGCCACCGCGCACCCAGGGTCCCGTGCGGCCGGTGTACAGGTCATTGGAATAGGGACGCTGCAACCAATAATCATTCCGCATCCGGTCTTCCGTGGCATCTTCCGCCACCACCTGCGCGTCCTCCCCGACCAAGGAAGGCAAGTTGTCGAACTCCATCGAACGGCTCACGCGGCGGAACATCGGGCCGAAGTACGCGTCAATGGCCAAGCCGTTGTCCGCCATCCATTGGTAGCCCAAGTTGAATCCGCCACCGAAGCTGAAGAAATTCAAGGTGTGGTCCACTTCATAGGGGTAGTCCAACCCGTAGATCTCGGAGTTGATTTCCTCCAAATCAAGGGTCTCATCCACCACCGCGCTCAGCCCGCGCAACTGAACGAACGCCGATGCATAGAGCCCCTCGGGCATGCCATCGAAGATGAACCCGTAACGGCGGATTTCGGGCGTCAATTCCCAACCGCTGACCTCCATTTCCACTTCCGCCGGAGCATTGTACCAGTACCCGAATTCGTCGTAGTACGAGCCGATGCTGTACGATTCCGCGGAATCGTAGTAACCGATGCCACCGAGGTTGAGCGCGACGGAGGTGTACGGACCGATGACGCGTTCGTAAACCGCCGTGTACTGACCGAAGGCGAAATCCAGGAGGTTCACCTTCACGAGTTGCTCGAATTGAGCGGGGGCTTCGCCGTCCACTTTTTGGGCGAACGCTTGGGGAGCCAAAGCCGCAGCCAAGGCCACGACTGCAAATCGACGGAACATTTTCATGAGACTAAATTAAGTCGGATTGGGTGCATTCTGTAACTTGTCGCGAACAAACACGACACATGAAAAAGACGCGCATCATCGGACTTGGTTGCACCACGGCTTTGGCCTTGGGCTTGATGGCGAACAGCGCCGGAGTGGCGGAACACCAGGGGAAAGATCGAACCGGGGCTCCCGGCAGCCAGCCCGCGTGCACGCAATGCCACAGTGGCGGGAATTTCGCGCCCGAACCGATGGTGATGCTGACGGATCTGGAGCAGGCCACGGACTTCATCTTCTACTTGCCAGGCCAAACCATGCGCCTCGTTTTCACCGTCAACGCCTCCAACTCACCCTCCGGCTTCGGCCTGCAAGCCACGGCCCTTTTGGCCGACAACAGCAATGCGGGCACCTTCTCGAACCCGTCGGCGAACGCCCAGCTCGAAAACGTGGGCGGTCGGCACATCGTGGAGCACAACGACTTGAGCGCTTCGAACACGTTCACCGTGGATTGGACGGCTCCAGCCGCGGGGTCCGGCGACGTCACGGTGTATTACGCATCGCTGGCGGCGAACGGCAACGGCGGCACCGCAGGCGATTCGTTTGCGGGCGGCTCCATGACCTTCACCGAAGGGGCTGCCACGGCCATTTGCGGTCCAGATTGCCGGTTTGAAGACGCCGCTCCCGCGGTGCGCTCGGGCGCGCTCGAGTGGACGACGAATGCCGCGGAGCACCTGCAGGCCTTTTCGGTGAATGGGCGGTTGTTGGGAGCGTGGAACTTGCAGCCGGGCCTGAACCGGCTGGACGTGTCGAGCTTGCCCTCAGGACTGGTGCTGTTCGCCGCCGAGGGCGGCCGGGTAGCGCGGATTTGGAATCCCTGAAGCCCGTGAGCGAAACCGCCTCTCCTCCGAAGATCTACTCGCTGCGGCAGGTGGCCACGTCGATCAAGTCGGCGTTGGATCGGGCGACCGGTAACCGGGTGTGGATGGTACGAGCGGAAATCGTGAAGGTCAATGGCACGTTAGGCCGGGGCCACGTTTACCTCGACCTGATTGACGAGAGCGAAGGGGTGAAGCAGGCGGCGATGCGCGGCGTTATTTGGCGTACCAACGGTTTGCGCATTCAGGAAGAACTCGGGGACGACTTGCCCCAAGTGCTGCGCCCTGGGGCGGAGATCGTCTTTCATGCACGGGTGTCCTTCCACGAAGTGCACGGGTTGAGCCTGCACGTCGAAAAGATCGACCTCGGATTCATGTTGGGCGAACTCGAACGGCGCAAGCAGGCCACCATCAAGCAGCTCGTCGCCTCGGGGGAGACGGAATGGAATCGGCGGCTGCCGCTCAGCCGGGTGCCGCAGCGCGTGGCCTTGGTTGGGTCGCCGGGAACCAGTGGGTTTCGGGATTTTTGCACGGTGGCGTTGCGCAACCCGTATGGACTGCGCATGCAGTTGCAGGTCTGTGCAGCGCGGGTTCAGGGAGACGGGGCGCCTGCCGACCTCATTCGGGCGCTCGCGCAAGCCGAAGCGTGGAAGCCCGACGTCATCGTGGTGGTCCGCGGGGGCGGATCGAAGATCGATTTGGACTGCTTCAATGACCTGAATTTATGCCGGCGCATTGCGGCGGCGGCGGTGCCGGTTTGGACGGGAATCGGGCACGAGAGCGATTCGGTGGTGGCGGATTTGGTCGCGCACACCTCCCACAAGACGCCAACGGACTGCGCGAACCGGTGGGTTGAGCGGTGTGCAGCGGCGTGGGCAGCGGTGTTGGATTTGGCCCAAACCGCAGCCCGCCAAGCCGACCTCCACACGCGCCAGCGGCAGCAACTCCTCCTCGACTTCCGCAACCGCATTGGAAGCAACGCGCGGCTGCAACTGAGCAACCGCCAGCACGCCCTCGAAAATCACCGCGACCGCGTTGGCCACGCCGCGAACACCCAACTGACTTCGCGCCGCAACAACCTCCACCACCTCGGGGAAGCGCTTGCCCACGCCGCTGGTCGCCGAATCGATGCGTCGCGGGCGGAATTGGCCCAAGCCGAACGCGTGGTTCGCCTCGAACCCGGTCGCCTCCTGCGGTTGCGCACCGATCATTTGGCCCAATTCGCTTCGACCCTTCACGCCTACGCCTTGGAGCACACGTTGAAACGCGGCTTCGCAATTGTCCGTAAGGAAGGAAAAAGCATCACGGATCACGACGCTGTCCAACCCGGTGACCGGCTCACGTTGCAACTGCACAACGGCGCGCTGGAAGTCGAGGTGGTGGCTTCCACTCCCCCTACAGAACGCACTTGAACATGGCAACTCATCCTTCACCCCAATCCTTCGACGCGGCTTTTGAAGAGCTCCGCGACATCGTCCAAACCCTCCAATCCCCGGAAGTTTCCGTGGACTCCCTAACGGAATACATCCGCCGCTCCTCGGTCCTGCTCGCCTATTGCTCGGAGCATTTGAAGGGTACCGAAAAGGAGGTCAAGGACTTGCTCGACCAGTTGGGAATCAGCGAAGACGGGGAAGAATGACGACGGGTTACTGCTTGCCTTTGTTGCTCAACTGATCGAGCAAATCGCGGGCACCACCGCCACCCGTCAGTTCCTGGATGTCTTGAACCTGTTCCTCGCGCTCTTGCGTTTTTGCCGAGGCCAGTCGCTGACTGAACTCCTTGACCTTTTCTGCATAGGCCTCGTATCCTGGGCATTCTTTTTCGAGCTTCGAGGCCGCCAGTTCTTCTTGGGGAGAGGATTTGGATTGCATGCACGGGCTCGCTTCTGCGGAAATGGCGTTGGTCCATTGTTCAGCGGTCCAGTTTTCGGTCCCGGGTTGTTCCAACACCCCCGTCAGCTTGCTTTGCTTTTCCTGCATGCACGCGCAGACCGCAGCAGCGGCATCGTCCTCGGGAGCCGAACCATCAGCGGTTTCTGCTCCTGAGCCGCAACCTGTTGACAACATGAGGGGAACGGCAGCGAATGCTGCAAAAAGGAAGGAAGTCGAACGGTTCATGGGTGACATTTGTGTTCAAAGATAATGCGCCGACGAGTTTGGCATTCTGCAATTCCTGTTTGAAGTTCCCAGCTTGCCTCGAAAAATCTTCCGAGTTCTTGCCCGCCGCGTGTTGATGGGCAACCATTGGACTGAACAGCCGCTCCCCGCAAGGGAAGTGGAACGCATCGGCCCGTTTTTGTTGGTGCACCATTGGCAGAGGGGTTTGCCTGGTGGCCAAAACCATCTCGAAGTGGGCGTCGGCCCCCACCCCTACCGCGGCTTCTCGCCGGTCACGTGCATCTATGCCGGTGCGGTCCCCCACCGGGACAGCCGCGGCAACGACCACGTGGTGCGGGCAGGGGGCACGCAATGGATGGACTGCGGCGCGGGAATCGTGCACAGCGAGCGGCCCGAGGTGCGCCTTGCGGAGGAAGGCTGCTGGGACATCGCCCTCGTGCAAGGCGAGTGGAACGGCCACGCTTCGCCCATCCCTGCGGCCCATCCCTTGCGCATTGCGAATTTCCAGGGCGAAGCGGGCGCGCAGTGCACACTGCCCATGCCCCGTGACGGGGTCGGATCCGCGTACGTGCTCGACGGCCGCAGCGCGCTCAATGGGCAGGTTGTCGAGGGCAAGAAGATGCTGGTCCTGGACGGTGCATCGACCGATGACGCCTTGCGGCTTCGGTGTGACGAACCTGCACGTGTGCTGTTCCTGAGCGGCGCCCCCTAGGAACCCCGTGTCGATCACGGCCCTTCTGTGATGCGTGCACCCCGTGAAATCAACGACGCCCTCCGCGACTACGAAGCGGGGCGCATGGGGTTCCTTGTTGAAAGCTGATTTCAGTCTTCCACCACGACGCGGCGTTCGATGATGCGGCGGCCTTCGCCGTCCTCATCGATCTCCACGTTGACGCGGATTTCATCGCCGTCTTGCACCCAGGTGACTTCACCGCCCGGAATGACCACGGAGGAATCGGAAGCTTCAGCAACGATCACCTCCACCGCCTCATCGTGCAGGACGTGCGCACGGGTCGCACCGCGGTGCATGGAGCAGGAATGCGGAGCGGTCACCCGGCCGATTGCGAATCCGATGCCCGCAAAGGCCAGGCAGAAGAGAACGATCAAAACGTTGTTGTTCATGGCCGCGAATTTAGGAATCCGACCCAAATCCCGCTCGGATTCAACCGAAGGCGTTAAATTCGAGGCTCCAACCATCCTGGCATGAACTTTTTGACGCGATTTGCTGCAGGCCTCGCTTTGGCCTGCTCCCTGCCTGCACTGGGCCTCACGCAAGAGATGAACGTGGCGCACACGTGGAACGAGCAGGTGCTCGAAGGCATTCGGAATGATTTCGCACGTCCGACGGTCCATGCGCGGAACTTGCTGCACACTTCCATCGCGATGTACGATGCGTGGATCGCCTACGACGATGGGCCCGCGCTTCCGTTTTTCCTAGGCCAAACCTTCGGCAACTACACCTGCCCTTTCGACCCCGCCCAGCTCGCGATTCCGGACACCCCCGAAGGCGTTCAGGCCGCTCAGGAGGAGGCCATGAGCTACGCGGTTTACCGCATCATGATCCACCGGTTTGCGGATTCGCCGGACGGGGATTTGACCTTGGCCAACATCGAGGACCAAATGGCTGCCTACGGCTACCCTTCGAGCTTCACCTCCACCGACTACGCGACGGACGGACCGGCGGCCTTGGGCAACTACATCGCCGAGCACATCATTGCCATGGGGATGAGCGACGGCTCCAACGAGGCGAATGGGTTTGCGCCCATCTGCTACGAAGCCGTGAACCCGAACATCAAGCCGGAACTGCCGGGCAACCCCGACATCATCGATCCGGACCACTGGCAAGCCATCGAATTGACGTTGTTCATTGACCAAAGCGGCAACGCCTCCACCGAAGTTCCCGCATTCGTGGGGCCAGAATGGGGCCGCGTAACGCCGTTTGCATTGGATTCCAGCGATTTGGAATTCGTGGAGCGGGACGGGTGCACGTTCCATGTCTGGAAGGACCCCGGTGCGCCGGCGTACATCGACACCGTGAACGGCTTGGGGATCGACGACCCGTACAAGTGGAACTTTTCGATGGTTTCGGTTTGGCAATCGCACCTCGATCCTTCGGATGGGGTGATGTGGGACATTTCACCCAACGGAGTGGGGACAGACGGGAGCTTCGTGACCGATCTGGCCGATTTCCCCACGTTTTACGATTTCTTCGAAGGGGGGCACACGACGCCTGGGCACGCGATGAATCCCGTGACCGGCGAGCCGTATGAACCGAATATGGTGCCCCGAGGCGACTACGCACGGGCCATTGCGGAGTTTTGGGCGGACGGTCCGGATTCGGAAACACCCCCCGGACACTGGTTCACGCTGTTGAACGAAATCATGGACTACCCGGATTTCGATCACCGGTGGCGCGGACAGGGGCCGGTGATCCCGGATTTGGAATACACCGTAAAAGCCTACCTCACGCTCGCAGGCGCCATGCACGACAGCGCGGTGGCCACGTGGAGCGTCAAGGGATTCTACGATTACATCCGCCCGGTGTCCGCCATTCGCTACATGGCCGGGCAAGGCCAAAGCACCGACCCGTCCCTCGACAACTACTCCCCCAAAGGCATTCCGCTCATCCCGGGCTACATCGAAGTGGTCGAGGCGGGCGACCCGCTTCAAGGCCTGAACGGCGAACACATCGGCAAGATCAAGCTGTACACGTGGCGCGGCCCCGACTACGTGGAGGTTCCCCTCATCGACGAAGCGGGCGTGGGCTGGATCCTCGCCGAATACTGGTGGCCCTACCAGCGCCCGTCCTTTGTGACCCCACCGTTCGCCGGCTACGTGAGCGGGCATTCCACGTTCTCGCGAGCCGCTGCCGAGATCTTGACGCAGTTGACGGGCAGCAACTACTTCCCGGGAGGGCTTGGCACCTGGCACATCGAGCAGAACGAGTTCCTCGTCTTCGAAGAGGGGCCTTCGCAGAGCTTCGATTTGCAGTGGGCGACCTACCAGGATGCGGCGAACGAAAGTGCCTTGTCGAGGATGTGGGGGGGCATTCACCCGCCGATGGACGATGGGCGTGGACGCCAAATCGGAATCGAAGTGGCCGAAGCGGCATTCTGCAAAGCCGAATCGTACGTCTTCCCGCAATGGGCCATGGAATGCGGCGACGGGTTCCTGCCCAGCGCGGACTGCGAGGGCGACTTCAACGGCGATGGCATGCGGGCGCTCGATGACCTGTTGCTCTTGCTCGGTGCTTATGGGAACGCTTGGACGGGGCCGTATGACCTGGACAACAGCGCCCTGATCGGTTCAACGGACGTCCTCGATTTCCTGACGCTCTTCAGCTCGTTCTGCGACTGAACACGTGCCGAAACGTTAGGTTGATGCGCGGCTCCTTGAGCTTGGTTTCGCGCGGCAAGCGGTGCTGCCACATCGACTGGAGCGGCCCGTCCATGACGAGGACCGATCCGGCCGACAGTCGGCAGGACACGCGTTCCTTGGTGGTCGCATGCCGGAATTCGAATCGGCGTTCCGCACCGAGCGAAACCGAAGCGATGACAGGCTGTTCTCCGAGTTCCCGCTCGTTGTCGCGGTGCCAGCCCATGTGATCGTTCCCATCCCGGTACCGGTTGAGCAACACGGAATTGAACGGCGCGTCCGCCAGCTCGGAAACGAGGTCGCGCAACCGTTCGAGCGCAGGAAACCACGGCGCGGGTTCGTGGGTGACACCAGCATAGCGGTACACCGCCCCCGCATCACCGTGCCAGGCCACCTTGCGCGGCACTTCGTACGTCTTCCCGAACATCCGAATGAATTCGTTCTGCCAATCCACTTCACGCTCGAGCTCCACCATCAACGCGTCGGCGTTCGCCACCGCATCGGGCCACAAGCGCGCCCGGCCATCGGGGCCATCGATCAACGTTTCACAGCGGGACAGGGACGAGTTCATGGGGAAGGAAAATGCCCGGCGTGAACCGGGCATTTTTCTGTGTTGCGGGGGCCAGACTCGAACTGACGACCTTCGGGTTATGAGCCCGACGAGCTACCAACTGCTCCACCCCGCGATTTGTTTTTCCGCCGTAGCGGAGGCCAAAGGTACTGCTGTTTTTTCCTTGTGCAAGGGTTTTGGCCTAAATCTTTTTGCGGCCTGCCCGCTGCGGGCGCATCCCCCCTACCTTTGTCCCTCACCTGCTGACCGCAACCATGGCCCCTAACTCCTCACAACCAGCCGACGAGCAACCGAAGAAGCGCGTTCCTTTGGTCGAAAACCACGAGGTCGATCCGAAAACGCTCCCTTGGGAATTGCCCGATCCGAAGCTCGAGGCGCCTGAGGGACACCGCGCCGGTTTCGTCAACATCATCGGTTCACCCAACGTGGGCAAGAGCACGTTGATGAATAAGCTCGTCGGCACCCGCCTGAGCATCATCAACAAGAAGGCCCAAACGACGCGTCACCGCATCATGGGCATCGTCAACGACCCCATGTGGCAGATCGTCTACAGCGACACGCCCGGGGTTCTCGACCCGGCCTACAAGCTCCAGGAAGGGATGATGAAGTTCGTGCGGACGGCGCTTCAGGACGCCGACGTGTTGCTCGTGGTGACGGACGTCTTCGAAGACGCGTTGGCGGATCCGCAGACGTGGGAGAAGATTACGAAGATGAACTTGCCGACCTTCATTTTGATCAACAAGATTGACCTGTCCGATCAGGAACGTGCCGTTCAGCGGGTGGCCTACTGGAAGGAACAAATGCCTTCGGCTTCGGTGGCCCCCATCAGCGCCCTGCACGGGTTCAACGTGGACTCCCTCCTCGAGCACATTGTCGAATCGCTGCCCGTGGCGCCGCCCTATTTCCCGAAGGACGAGTTGACCGACAAGCCCATGCGGTTTTTTGTCGCGGAAATCGTTCGAGAGAAGATCCTGACGCACTACAAGCAGGAGATCCCCTACTCGTGCGAAGTGGTCGTGGAATCGTATGAGGACGAAGGCGCGCTGGTGAAGATTCGCGCCGAAATCCGCGTGGCACGCGAGACGCAGAAGCAAATCGTCATCGGCGCCCGCGGCAACATGATCAAGCGGGTGGGCATGGACGCTCGGCGCGACATCGAAGTCCTCATTGGAAAAAAGATCTTCCTCGACCTGTACGTGCGGGTGGACAAAGATTGGCGCGACGACGAGTCGAAGTTGCGCCGGTTCGGTTACTTCGACTGAGTTTCCCGCAATGGTTCACTTTCCTCCTGCCAAACTGAACCTCGGCCTGTTCGTGACGGGCCGGCGCCCGGATGGTTTTCACGACCTCGAGAGCGTGTTCGTGGCCATCGATTGGACGGACGTGCTTGAGGTGCACGTCGTGGAGGGGCGCGGCGCGCTGGAGGTGGCGTATTCCGGATTAGCGATTCCCGAAGGAACTCCAGGGTCAAACTTGGTGGAGCGGGCGCACCGCGAGCTTGCCGATGCCGGGTACGACCTGCCGAGTTTGCGCGTACGGTTGCACAAGGTGTTGCCGATGGGCGCGGGATTGGGCGGTGGAAGCTCGGACGGCACGTGGATGTTGCGGGCCATCGACGAAGTGGCGGGATTGGGCTTGGGGCCGGAAGGGCTGCGGGCGCACGCCGAAGCGTTGGGTTCGGATTGCCCGTTCTTTTTGGAGGATGGGGCCGCGTTTGTGAGCGGCCGGGGGGAGCGCATCGAGCCGATTCGCGGGGGGCGTCCGAGTTGGAGTGGGTGGTCAGTGGCGGTCGTCCATCCGGGGGTGCACGTGAGCACGCGGGAGGCGTTTGGTCGGTTGGAGGTGGCGCCGGCGCCGTTCGATTTGCGGCGGCTGTCCGATGCACCGGTGGAGCGGTGGCATGCCGAAGGGGTGGGCAACAGCTTCACGAACGGGGTGGCGGCGTTGGTTCCGGAAGTGGCCGAGGCGTTGGCGCACGTGGCGGACGGGGCCACGTACACGCAGCTCACCGGCACCGGATCGGCGGTCTTCGGTCTGTACGCGTCGCACGAACAGGCCATGCGGGTGGCGGATCGTGCCGCGGTGCGGGGTTGGACAGCTTGGGCTGGCGTGCTATCTTGACCGCATGTTGCGGATCGTTCCTCTGATGGTGTTGTTGGCCTGCACGGCCGAACCGGATGTACCCAGCGTCAGCATGACGCGCGAGGGGGCCGATGCATATGGCATGCGCTCCTACGTGCTCGCCCACCTTAAAACGGGATCGAATCAGAGCGCCACGCAGGAGGAGGCGCAAGCGTTGCAAGCGGCGCACTTGCAGAACATCGAGCGGATGGCTGAAGAAGGCAAACTCGTGCTCGCGGGGCCCTTCCTCGACGGCGGGGCATTGCGCGGACTGTACGTGTTCGACACGCCTTCGGTGGACAGTGCGCGGGCTTGGACCGCGAGCGACCCGGCGGTTGCGGCCGGGGTTTTTGATATGGAATTGCATCCGTGGTACGGCAGCGCCGCCTTGCTGTCCGTCAACGCGTTGCACGAACAGCTCGCCACGCAGTCCATCACGGAGTGATCACTTCGGAGCGAGGCGGTAAAGGACCAAGCCGAGTGCACCGAACAGCAAGTTGGGCAACCACGCCGAGAACAGCCACCACACTTCCCGGTCCCAACCCTCTGGAATGGGCGCTTCAGCCGCGTAAACGGTGATGAGTTTCCAGGAGAACACGTAGGCGAAGGCGATGAGCACGGCCAGGAAGAGGTGCATGCCCATGCCGCCACGCTGTTTGCGGGAGGCCACCGCTACTCCGATGAGGGTCATGACGAAAATGGTGAACGCGTTCGTCGTGCGGGCATGGCGTTCGAGGACCAGCCGGGTGATGGGAGCACCGAGGGCGGATACAGCGGCGATGTGCTCGTCGAGTTGCGGGGTGGTCATCGTGGAGATGAGTTCGGACCGCTGGCCGAAATCGCTGATGCGCATCGTGAGGGTGGTGTCGAAGGCCGTCAGGTAACGAAAGCGCTCGGTGCCCGAAACGGGGTCGAGGTCGCGGATGGCCGCGTTCACGAGGTGCCAGGTGCTGTCCTCCGATTGCCATTGGGCTTTCGCTGCGGTGATGTGCTGGGTCATTTGGCCGGCTTCGTTCCAACGCTCGAGTTGGAATCGGTAGCCGGTTTCGCGGTCCACGGTGATGCTGCGGAAGTAGCCGATGACACCGGGCTGGATTTCGCGGTAGAGGTGCTGGTCCGCGATGGAGAATTTCGTGTGGATGTATTGGAAGTCGAAGTCCAGTTTTTGGCCATTCGCCAACGGCAAAATCCAATGGGAAATCACCAGCGTCATCCCCGCCAGCAGCGTGGCCGCCAGGAAATACGGGCGCAAAAACCGCCGAAAACTCATCCCGCCGCTCAACATGGCGATGACCTCCGTTTGCTGCGCCAGCCGGCTCGTGAACCAAATGATGGTCAGGAACACGATGAAGCCGCTCAGCAAATTCCCGAAGTAAAAACAGAAGCTCAAGTAGTACAGCAACGTCCCCCCGAGCGGCGCCTCATTCCGCAGCAAATCGTCGAGGTACTCCATCAAGTCGAACACGACGGCGATGACGCAAAACACGCCGATCATGAAGAAGAACGTGCTGAGGAACTTCCGCATGATGTAGCGATCGAGGCGGGTGAGCCCGATGCGCTGGAGCCAAGAACTGCCGCCTGCCATGCCGCGAAATTAGACCTTCGCTGTCAGTTGCGGCAGCACGCGGTCCTTCCATTCGCGGAAATCGCCGGCTTGGATGTGCTGGCGCGCCGTGCGCACAAGGTCGAGGTAGAAGGCCAAATTGTGCACCGACGCGATGTACAGCGCGAGCAACTCATTCGCCTTGAACAAATGCCGCACGTACGACCGCGTGTAGTAGTGGTCCACGGGGGACGTGCCTTCCGGGTCGAGCGGCGTGAAGTCCTGTTCCCACTTCGCGTTCTTGAGGTTCATGACGCCCTGCCACGTGAACAACGTGCCGTTGCGGGCGTTGCGGGTGGGCATGACGCAATCGAACATGTCCACGCCAAGGGCGATGCATTCGAGGATGTTCGCGGGGGTGCCGACGCCCATCAGGTAGCGGGGTTTGTCCTCGGGCAGGATGCCGCAAACCACGTCGCATGTGGTGTACATCTCCTCGTGCGGCTCGCCCACGCTCAGCCCTCCGATGGCGTTCCCCGCCGCCCCGCGCTCCGCAATCGCCTCCGCCGACGCGACCCGCAAGTCCTTGAACGTCGACCCCTGCACGATGGGAAACAGCTCCTGCCCGTGCCCGTACAGCGGCTCCGTCTCCGCCAGCCGCGCGATGCAGCGATCGAGCCAGCGGTGCGTCATTTCCATGGACTTCCGCGCGTACCCGTACTCGCTCGGATACGGCGGGCACTCATCGAACGCCATGATGATGTCCGCCCCGATGCTCCGCTGGATGTCCATCGACACCTCCGGACTGAGGAAGTGCTTGCTCCCGTCGATGTGGCTGCGGAACGTCACGCCCTCCTCCTTGATCTTCCGGTTATCGGCCAAACTGTACACCTGGAACCCCCCACTATCCGTCAAAATCGGCCGATCCCAGTTCATGAATCCGTGCAATCCCCCCGCCTTCTCCAACGTGTCCGTTCCCGGCCGCAAGTACAAATGGTACGTGTTGCCGAGGATGATGTCCGCGTTGATGTCCTCCTTCAAGTCCCGCTGCGGCACCGCCTTCACGCTGCCGATGGTCCCGACGGGCATGAAAATCGGCGTTTCGATGACGCCGTGGTCCGTCATCAATCGGCCTGCGCGCGCGCGGGAACCGGGGTCTGTGGCTTCGAGGGTGAATTTCATGGCGAACGGAATCGGGTGCAAATGTAACTTTCCGACATGTTGGGTACGCTATACAATGCTGCGGCCGTGGCCGTGGGCGCATCGGTGGGGCTCGCGTTGCGCGGCCGCTTGCCGGAGTCGTTGCGCGCGGTCACGTTCCAGGCGCTGGGCCTCTTCACGTTGGGCCTCGCGGTGTTGATGGTGGGCAAAATGCAGGACCCGTTTGCGGTGTTCCTGTCGTTGATTTTGGGCGCCGCAGTGGGCCAAACCCTGCACCTGCATCAACGCCTCGAGCGCTGGACTTCCGGCGCCGCTTCGGGCGGACTCGTTCAGGCGGTGTTGCTGTTCTGCGTGGGGGCGATGACGGTGGTGGGGTGCATGGAGGACGCGCTGCATGGGGACGCTTCGATTTTGTACGCGAAGGGGACGATGGATTTAGTGAGCTCGGCGTTCCTCGCGGCAGCTGCGGGTCGTGGGGTGCTGTGGGCGGCCCCGGCCGTGCTCGTCATCCAGGGCGGCCTCACCCTCGCCTTCATGGGACTGGGGGACGCGGTTTCACCCGAACTGATCCAGGAAGGGTCGGCGCTGGGCGGCCTGCTGCTGCTGGGTTTGGGCCTCGACCTGCTGCAGGTCAAATCCCTGCCGCTCGTGAATTTCTTGCCCGCCCTGCTTTGGCTGCCGGTCGTCCGGTGGGCGCTTGAGGCCGTGGGGGCATGAAGCGGCGCGGGCGCACTTGGAGCGTGGTGCTGTCGGTGGCGGTGTTGCTCGCCGTCGCTGCGGGCGGTTGGGAATTTGGTCGGCGGTGGAATGGCCGGTGGGACGGCGGAGGGCTGTTGCATGGGCACCGCGCCACGTGGCGGCATTACGGGGAGGAAGTGCTGGAGGAGGCGGGGAAGCGGGCGTTGCCTGCAGCGTATTTTTTGGCCTTGATCGAATTGGAAAGCGGGGGGCGCAAGCCGGCGGGGCGGCGTTTCGAATCGCACGTTTTCGACCGACTGGTGGCGGTCCAAGCGGGCGAGCGCGAGCGCATCGAAAACGTGACCACGGAGAAGCTGCAAGGGGCGAGCGAGGAGGCGTTGCGGAACTTGGCGACGAGTTGGGGTCCCTTCCAGCTCATGGGCTACAAGTGCGTCGGGCTGGATGTCCAAATCCGCGATCTGCGCGGCGACGCGGCCATCCCGCTGGGCATCCGCTGGATCGACGAGACCTACGGCGACGCGCTCCGGGCTGGGCGATTCAAGGACGCCTTCCACCTGCACAACACGGGCAAGCCGTTCCCGGCCGACGGGGTGGCGAGGACGTTCCATCCGGGGTATGTGGATCGGGGTTTGGCCTTGATGCAGCGCTTTGAAAGCGAACTGCAAGCCGACGAAAAAACGCCTTAATTTCGGGTCATGGCCGTGAACAAGAATGCCCTCATGCGTTACCGGATCATCGACCGGTGCCTGACGAATTCCGCGCGCCCCTTCCCCACGAAATCCGACCTCCAACAGGCCTGCGAAGAAGCCCTGTACGGCAGCCAACGCGAACGCATCAGCGCCTCGACCATCGAGAAGGACATGTGGGCGATGAAGAACGAGTCGTCCCTCGGCTTTTATGCGCCCATCGCCTTCAACCGCGACCGCAAGGGCTATTACTACACGGAGCCCGGCTACAGCATCAACGACGTCCAACTGAACGACGAGGAGCGCGATGCCATCCATTTTGCGGCGCGAACCCTGCTGCAATACCGGGACTTGCCGGTCTTCGCTCAGTTCGACCAAGCCTTGGGGAAAATCCAGGACCGCCTGAGCTTGGCGCCCGACCTCGATGCCGAGCAGCTCACCGATGTGGTGCAGTTCGAGACGTCGCCGGTGGTGGGCGGTTCGGAGTTTCTGGGGGACGTGTTCAAGGCGATCAGGGAGCGCCGGCGGGTGATGCTCCGTTACCGGAAATTTGGCGCAACGGAGGCCAAATCGTATCACCTCGCCCCCTACTTGCTCAAGGAATACCGCAACCGCTGGTACCTCATCGCCTGGTCCGTCCAGCGGAGCGACTACCTGACCTTCGGCCTTGACCGGGTGGAGGAAGTCACGCTGACCGAAGAGCGGTTCGATCCGGCCCCGGACTTTTCGTCGGACCGGTTTTTTGCCCACTCCATCGGCATCACCGAACTGGACGCAGAGCCGCAGGACGTCCTGCTTCACTGCAGTGCGTTGCACGCCCGCTATGTGGCGAGCCAGCCTGTCCACGCGAGCCAATCCCTGACGCCGCTGGACGATGGCCGCGTGGCGTTGCGCCTGCGCGTGCTCCTAACCTACGAATTGGTGGAGTGGATCCTCGGCGCAGGCGCTGCGGTGGAAGTGGTGTCGCCTCCGGCTTTGCGCGATCGGGTGGTGGACGCCTTGAAAAAATCGTTGGACGCGTACAGAACGTAAATCCGTTACGAGGTGGGGGCCTTGCTTCGCCCCATGATCACTTCCCACCTTCCCTTGACCCTTCCTACCAGCCGAGTGCTGGCCGTACAATTGCTCGCTGAACCCCGCTGTGCCGAACTCACATGCCGGGATGCCGCGGGACACGTGCACGTGCTGCGGTGCAACCTGTGGGCCCTGGATCGGCTGGCTCGAGTCGTTTGGCCTCGTCCGGTGCGGATCGCCTTCCTCGCGGAAGTGGCGGCGCATTTGGGGCAATCCGCGCCTTGGGAGGTGGGCGATGTCCAAATCTACCGCCTCCCAGCCCTGGCGTTCACGGTGCTCTCCCCCCCCGAGGGCCTTCGCTACGCACCCATTGTGCCCGCAGATGCTTCGCCCGAATTTCAAAAAAAATCCGGTTCGTAAATCGGTTACGATGTGGCTTCCATCCTTTGTCTTGTTAAACGCAATTCATCATGGCACTTCCCTTGAACCCCATGGCCTTCCAAGCCAGCAACACCGTGACCAACCTCGCAGAAGCGCGCCTCTGGGTCGAGCGGTTTTCCCGTCCGATGGGCTTCAACCCGTACGCTTGGGAAACCACGAAACGCCTCGCTTTGCAAGTTTGGCGTTGCCACTTCGAAGGACGGCCGTTCCAACGAACGCTGAACTTCATGCACCCCAGTTTCTACGACATGATCCGCACGCCGGAAGGAATTTCGCTCATTTCGGAACACCACGTGCGCCGTCACCGCAGCGTTTCCGCCTGATAACTCCCGACGAAACTGCTTAGTGCCGTGGAAAACTATCGGTATATTTCCCCCCCTCCTCCCCCGTGCACAGCGCAACTCGAAGTATCTTGGTGTTGTTAAAATGGCGCAAAACATCGAAGACATTTGTTTGTTCATCGTTGTTTTTCGTATTTTCGTCTACCCTTTGAGCGATGCGCGACTTCGAATCCATACACCGCCCCTTGCGTGAGGAGATGCACCAGCGTCTCCAAGGCCGCGCGGATTCAGGTGGCGACATGGGGATTTTGGTCTCGTACACGGGCAATTTGTCAGGAACCGCCTCGGATGCGCTGTTGGCTTTGAGCGAACAAGCGGTGATGTCCGTTGGCAGTCCACTGAAGCGGTCTCGGCGCGTCGGACACGTCCTCATCGAAGCCCTGCAGAACGTTTCGCGCCACGGGTGGGTCGATGCGCAAGGCGAAACCCCCTTTTTCCTCACCTTGGAACAAACCCCACTCGGATTCCAAGTCCAGACGGGAAACATCGTCGATTTTGACATGGCCTCCGAATTGCGCGAACGCTTGGCGACGGTGAATGGAATGAGCCGAGACGAATTGCGCAAAGCTTATGTGGAAACGCTCTGCGAAGGCGAATTGAGCGAACGGGGAGGCGCAGGGTTGGGCCTCTTGAGCATGGCCAAGCGATCAGAAGGCCCGCTCAATTACCAGTTCTCTGAATGCGGAGAAGAGCTGTTCATGTTCACCCTTGCGGTGCTCGTTCGGAACTGAGCTCAGGTTTTTCGCTCCTTCTTTTTCGCAGCGGGGAACAGGATGTTGTTCAGAATGAGCCGGTAACCGCATGAATTAGGATGCAGGTTCAGGTCCGTCGGCGGATCGTTGACCAAATGGCGGTAGTCCTCCGGATCGTGCCCTCCATAATACGTCCACTGCCCCTGCCCCAACTCGCCGTGGATGTACTTCGCTGACCGGGTGCTCTTGGTTTCGCCCATGATGATGACATCGGGGCGAACGAAATCCTTGCGGAAAGCAGTGGTTTGGCCCATGAATCCCGGAATGGCGCGCTCGTGCGACTGCGTCAACATGGTGGGAATGATGTCCCACTTGGCCGAAAACTCGAACAGGGTGAAGAAATCGTTGAGCTGCTTGAGCTTCGTGTGGTCCTCCGTGGCATCGATGTTGGAAAACTCGTACACCATGGGATCCATCTCCAGCGTGTAGTCTTGAAACGCAAACCCGCGTTCGTAATCAATGGCGTTTGCGGCATTTGGGGCGGCGGGATCGCCATCAAAGGGTGCCGCACAAATGTCCACGTCCTCTGCGGCAAGGGCAATGTCAAACGAATCCGTCCCAGAACACATCGTAAACAGGAAGCCCCCGCCCAAGACGAAATCCCGAATGGTCAGGGCCACTTCCCGCTTCATGTGGCTCACCTTGTGGAACCCGAGCGTGCGCGCGGAGGCGGTTTGGTTCGCGACTTCGTCTTGGTACCAAGGCGCATTGCGGTAGCTGCGGTAGAACTTGCCAAATTGGCCCGTGAAATCCTCGTGGTGAAGGTGCAACCAATCGTAATCCACCAGCTCACCGTTCAGCACTTCCGCATCGTACACCCGCTCGTAGGGGATTTCCGCGTACGCCAAAACCAGCGTCACCGCATCGTCCCACGGCATCTTGCCGTCCGGACTGTACACGGCAATTTTCGGCGCCACTTCCAGCTTCACGTGCTCCATGTTCACCTCGGGATCGGCGATTTCCGAGAGGATGGCCGCGGCTTGGACGTCGGCGATGACTTGGTGCGACACCCCCCGAATGACACACTCGGATACGATTTCGGGAGCGTTCGGAAGGAGGAAGCTGCCGCCTCGGTAATTCAACAACCACTCGACTTCGAGGTCATTCTCAAGCACCCAAAAGGCGATGCCGTAGGCTTTCAAATGGTTCTGCTGGCTGTCGTCCATGGGCAGCAACACCCGGCTCGCCTGAGCGCCAACTCCCCAAAACAACAAGACCACCAATACCCACCACCTCACCGGGTGCACCGTTCGCTTTGCCATGATCCGAAGTTACGAAGGCGAGCGCTGCGCTCAGAAGGGCGCGTCGGATTCGGGAAGGTCATCCATCCGGGACCGAACCGTCACCGTCGGCGGCTGGTTCATGAAGTCGTTGTTGGGCATCATGCCGCCCGTGCCTCCCCCGCGATCGAAGCCCGGGCCTTGTTCAAACTCGTCCCAGTTCGTGAACTTCGCGAGGCGCTGGACGAAGCGCAACCGGATGTCTTCGAGGGCGCCGTGCCGGTGTTTGGCCAAAATGAATTCCCCCAACCCCGCCGTGTCGATGCCATCCTTGTAATCCGTGAAGCCATAATACTCCGGCCGGTAGATGAACGCGACCAAATCCGCGTCCTGCTCGATGGCCCCGGATTCCCGCAGGTCGGACAACATCGGCCGCTTGTCGCCCCCTCGCGTTTCCACGCTCCGCGAAAGCTGGGACAGCGCAATGATGGGGATGTCCAGCTCCTTCGCAATGGACTTGATGGAACGCGAAATCGTCGAAATCTCCTGTTCGCGGTTGCCTTTGTCGGAACCGGCGCTCATGAGCTGGAGGTAGTCGATGATGACCATTTCAATGCCGTTGGCGGACTTGAGTCGGCGGCACTTGGCCCGCAACTCAAAAACGCTCAGCGCCGGGGTGTCGTCAATGAACAAGGGCGCCTTGGACAACTTGCCGATGCGCTCGTGAAGTTGCGTGTATTCGTGGTCCTCGAGGGTTCCTTTCCGGAACTTGTCGGAGCTGATTTCGGTCTCGGAGGAAATGAGGCGCTGCACGATTTGGATGGCGGACATTTCCAGCGAAAACAAAGCGACCGGAATGCCGTGATCGACGGTGACGTTGCGCGCCATGGACAGCACGAAGGCGGTTTTCCCCATCCCCGGGCGAGCGGCCAGGACGACCATGTCGCTGCGTTGGAATCCACCCGTAACCTTGTCGATGCCTGCAAATCCGGACGGAATGCCGCTCACGCCGCCCTCTTGGCTTCGCGCGTTGTCGATTTCTTCGAGCGCCTTCTTCATGATGTCCTTCATGGACTCATAGCTCCGGCGAATGTTGCCCTGCGCCACTTCGAACAGGTTGCTTTCCGCCTCATCGAGGAGGTCCAGCACATCCGTCGTTTCCTCGAATGCCTTCGTGGTGATTTCGGTGGAAACCCGGATGAGTTCGCGCTGGATGTGCTTCTGCGAGATGATGCGGGCGTGGGCCTCGATGTTCGCTGTGCTCGCCACTCGCGCCGTCAATTTGGCCACAGCGGAGGCGCCACCGACGAGGGCGAGGTCGCCGTTCTTGCGCAACTTTTCCGTCACAGTCAACATGTCCACCGGCTCGGAGTCGTTGAAGAGTTGGGCAATGGCGGCGTAGATGGCCTTGTGTCCGTCCTTGTAGAAGCTCTCGGCTTGGAGGACGTCGATCACGGCATTGACGGCCGTCGCTTCGAGCATCATCGCACCGAGCACCGCCTCTTCGAGTTCCAGGGCTTGAGGCGGCAATTTGCCGAGGGAAAGTTCCGGAGAAAGCGGGCTGCGCGTGGCGTTGCGCACGCGGTTGTTGGTGGTGTATGGGGAATCGCTCATGGACGGATTTTGGACCAAAAATGGAACCTCGAATTTACCCCCATTCACCACCACCTTCCGCGCCGGGAAATCCACAACGCATCGACACGGTTATGCACAATGCCCTGTCCGTGGTGCCCATTCCTTAACAAACTCCAACGACCCCGCATTGAGAAGTGAATTACCTTGCGAGCTCACCCCGCAGCCATGACCGATTCCCTTCAGTACCCCCAAGAAGAACCGGATTTCAACGTCGCCATCTCCCTGAGTTTGGTGCTCATCGGGTTCGATGGACAGCAATTGCAAATCCTGGTCGCAAAGAGCGCACGGAAGCCGTTTGAGGGCGCGCTGATGCTGCCGAGCCGCTACATCCACCACACCGCGGAATTCATGTTGAGTGCGCGGAAGATGTTCGAGCAGTTGTTCGGCTACGACGACCCCGAAATCATCGAACAGCTGCAGGCCTTCGGCAAGGTGTACCGTCACCCGGGCGGGCGGGTGGTCAACGTGGCCCACTATGCATTGGTGAGGAAGGAGGATTTCCAAGCGGAGCGTTGGGAGAAATATGGGATGCAGTGGGTTCCTTATTTGCAGATGCCGGATTTGGCCTACGACCACAACGACATCGTGCAGTACGCCAAGGAGCGGCTTAAGCGGCGGGTCAAACGGCGACCTGTGGGCTTCAATTTGCTCCCCGAAGAATTCACTCTCGGCCAGCTGCAAACCCTTTATGAAGCGGCGCTCGGCAAAAGCTTCGACAAGCGGAATTTCCGCAAGAAACTGTTCAAAACCACCCTGCTCATCGACCTCGACAAGAAATCCGATGGCAGCGGACGGGGGCAGCACAAGGGCAGCCAATTGTTCGGCTTCAACCGGGAGAAATACGAAAAAATGAAGCTCACCGGTTACGACTTCCTGTTCTAACCGACACGACGCAAAAACGGCCCGCAGAACGGGCCGTTTTTCGTTGCTACCTGAGGAAAATTAAAGGCCAAATGCCTCACGAACCGCTTCGACGCGGTCCAGTTTCTCCCAGGGGAAGAGCGTGACTTCCACGCTGAAATCCTTGCCGTTTGCATGGCGGAAGGTCTTCGTCTTGACCTCGGGTTCGCGCCCCATGTGGCCGTAGGCAGCGGTCTCCTCATAGATGGGCATCCGGAGCTGGAAGGCCTGTTCGATGTCGTAGGGTCGGGTTGGGAAAATCGTCCGCACCACGTCCGCGATTTCACCGTCCGTCAAGTTCATGTGGGACGTTCCATACGTATTGATGTAGAAGCCGACCGGCTCCGCGACACCGATGGCGTAAGCGAGCTGAACCAAGGCTTCATCGCACAAGCCGGCAGCCACCAAATGCTTCGCGATGTAGCGTGCGGCATAGGCCGCACTGCGGTCCACCTTCGACGGGTCTTTGCCGCTGAACGCACCGCCACCGTGGGCGCCCTTGCCCCCGTAGGTGTCGACGATGATCTTCCGACCGGTCAACCCCGTGTCGCCGTGCGGGCCTCCGATGACGAACTTGCCCGTGGGATTGACGTGCAAGGTGATGTCATCGCCGAACAGCGCCTGCACGTCCTCGGACATCGTCGCCTTCACACGGGGAATGAGGACGACTTGGACGTCCTTTTTGATTTGGTCGAGCATGGTCTGCTCGTCTTCGTGGAAGGGGTCGTGTTGCGTGGAAACGACGATGGCCTCGATGCGCTCGGGCGTGTCGTCGTCGGCGTATTGGATGGTCACTTGGGACTTGGCATCCGGCCGCAAGTAGGGCATCGGACTGTTTTCCTCGCGGCGGATGGTGGCGAGCTCGCGGAGCAAGCGGTGGCTGAGCTCGAGCGGAAGCGGCATGAAGTTCTCGGTCTCGCGGCAGGCGTAACCGAACATCATGCCTTGGTCGCCGGCTCCCTGTTCCTCGGGAGTGGCGCGGTCGACGCCTTGGTTGATGTCGGGCGATTGCTCGTGGAGCGCGCTCAAAATGCCGCACGATTGCGCTTCGAACATGTAGTCGCTCTTCGTGTATCCGATGCGTTCGATGACGTCGCGAGCGACTTGCTGCACGTCGACGTACGCCTCGCTTTTGATTTCGCCGGCAAGCACGACCTGACCGGTGGTCACGAGGGTCTCGCAGGCCACTTTCGACTGGGCGTCGGCGGCGAGGAAGTGGTCGATGATGGCGTCCGAGATTTGGTCTGCAACCTTATCTGGATGCCCTTCCGAAACGGACTCTGAGGTGAAGTAATAGCTCATGTGGATGCAAAAGTAATGGGAAATCTGCGTGAAATAATCGTCGCGATTTCGACGTACCTTGGGCATGCTTATCGCGAAAGACGGAGGGACAGGCCCTGTGAAGTCTTGGCAACCCGGGAATGGGCCGGGTGCCACATCCTCCCCACCGATGGTGGGAAAGATGAGCCACGAACGGTTCTTTTTGAACCTTTCCGCTTGCGCGACTGAGCCCAACATCGATCGCAACGGCATGAACTCCCTTTCTGAACGAACCCACACCCTGCACGAGGCTGCCGCCGAGCGCATCCTCATCCTCGACGGTGCCATGGGCACGATGATCCAACGCCACCGCCTCTCCGAGGAGGACTTTCGCGGCAGGCTGTTCGCGGAACACGAACGACCGCTCAAAGGCAACAACGACGTGCTGTGTTTGACGCGTCCAGAGGTTGTGAAAGGCATCCATGCGGAATACTTGGCCGCAGGTGCGGACCTCGTCGAAACGAACACCTTCAGCGCCACGCGCATTGCCCAAGCGGATTATGGACTGGAAGATTGGGCGTTTCGCATCAACGAAGCCGCTGCGCGGATTGCTCGGGAAGCGGCGGATGAAGCGGAGGCGCGCACGGGGGTGCCCCGCTTTGTGGCAGGGGCCCTCGGACCGACGAACAAAACCGCCTCGCTCTCCCCCGACGTGAACCGGCCGGGTTTCCGCGCCATCACGTTCACGGAGTTGGTCGCGGCTTATCGGGAGCAGGCGGATGGATTGATGGCGGGCGGCGCGGATGCCTTGTTGGTGGAGACGATTTTTGACACGTTGAATGCGAAGGCGGCCTTGTTCGCCATTGAAGAAGCCTTCGACGCGCGGGGCGAGCGGTTGCCCATCCTGATTTCGGGCACGATTACGGATGCCTCGGGCAGGACCTTGAGTGGCCAAACCACGGAGGCCTTCCTCATCTCCCTGCAACACGTTCCGGCCTTCAGCATCGGCCTGAACTGTGCCTTGGGAGCTGAACAGCTCACTCCCTTCTTGGAGGTCATGGCGCGCGAGGCCCCGTGCCGCGTGAGCGCCTACCCGAATGCCGGCTTGCCGAATGAACTCGGCGAGTACGACCAAGGGCCGGACGCGATGGCAGAAGCCGTTCGTCCCTTCCTCGAACAGGGCTGGCTGAACATCCTCGGCGGTTGTTGCGGAACGACCCCCGACCACATCGCCGCCCTCGCCCGCGTGGCCTCTGAGTACGCGCCCCGTCCCCTGCCCGCCAACGCCCCCGCCTCATGAGCCGCATCACCACCTTGCAACTCGCCGGGCTCGAGCCCCTGAACGTCACGCCCGAGTCGAACTTCATCAACATCGGTGAGCGCACGAACGTGACCGGAAGCCGGCGGTTTGCGCGGCTCATTCGAGAAGGACAATACGACGAGGCCCTCGCCATCGCCCGCGAACAGGTCGAAGGCGGGGCGCAGATTTTGGACGTCAACATGGACGAAGGCCTCATCGACGGCGTCGAGGCCATGCGCACGTTCCTGAACCTCATTGCCTCCGAGCCGGACATCGCCCGCATCCCCATCATGATCGACTCGAGCGATTTCGCCATCATCGAAGCGGGCCTTCAGGTGTTGCAAGGCAAGGGGGTCGTGAATTCCATTTCGCTGAAAGCCGGTGAGGCCGAGTTCTTGCAGCACGCACGCACCATTCGCCGTTATGGGGCCGCGGTCGTTGTGATGGCCTTCGACGAGGAGGGCCAAGCCGATTCGTACGAGCGGCGCATTGCGATTTGCGAACGGGCGTACCGGCTTTTGGTGGACCAAATCCACTTCCCTCCCAACGACATCATCTTCGACCCCAACGTTTTCCCCGTCGCCACGGGCATGGCGGAACACCGCCGAAACGCCCTCGACTTCATCGAGGCGACCGCTTGGATCCGCGCCCACCTGCCGGGCGCCCACGTGTCCGGCGGCGTTTCCAACGTCAGTTTCTCCTTCCGTGGCCATCCCGTGGTGCGCGAGGCCATGCATTCGGCCTTCCTCTACCACGCCATTCGGGCGGGCATGGACCTCGGCATCGTCAACCCCACGTTGCTCGGCGTCTACGATGACCTGCCTGCCGATCTTCTCGAGCGCGTGGAGGACGTCTTGCTCGACCGGCGCGACGACGCTTCCGAGCGGTTGCTGGCTTGGGCCGACGAGCACGGCAGCGAGGGCGCGGCATCTAACGCGGGCCGCGCACAAGCCGCATGGAAGGAACTGCCTTGGCGGGAGCGCCTGCAACACGCGCTCATTCAGGGCCTGACGGAATGTGTGGAAGAAGACGCTGAAGCAGCCCGACAGGCACTCGGATCGCCGCTTGCCGTCATCGAAGGGCCGCTGATGGACGGCATGAACGAGGTCGGTGATCGGTTTGGCGCAGGCAAAATGTTCTTGCCCCAAGTCGTCAAAAGCGCCCGGGTCATGAAGCAAGCCGTGGCTTACTTGACGCCCTTTCTGGAGGCGGAAAAAGCGAAAGGTCGGCCCGCAGCCACGGTGGTCCTCGCGACCGTCAAAGGCGACGTGCACGACATCGGGAAAAACATCGTGGGCGTCGTGCTCGGCTGCAACGGCTACCGCGTGGTGGACCTCGGGGTGATGGTGCCGAAACACGACATCCTCGACGCCGCAGAGCGCGAAGGAGCGGACGTCATCGGACTGAGCGGGCTCATCACACCTTCGCTGGAGGAAATGGCCGAGGTGGTCGAGGCCATGGCCGAGCGCGGCATGTCCCAACCGCTGCTCATCGGAGGGGCCACGACTTCGCGGGTGCACACGGCGGTCAAGCTGGCGCCCCGCGCGCCGTCCGTGGATGTGGTGCACGTGAACGACGCGTCGCGGGCCGTTCCGGTGGTGGCGAAGCTCGTTTCGGACACGCAGCGACAGGGGTTCCTCGCGGAACTCAAGGCCGATCAAGAAAAGGTGAGGGCGCAGTACGCGCGGGATCGGGAAGCGAAATCGCTGCTGCCGCTTGAGGTGGCGCGCGAACGGGGAGGGATTGCGGGCGAGTCCGCGCCCGCGCCCGCCCATCCCGGGGTGCACGTGTTCGAACGCGTGGACGTGGTCGGGTTGCGGCAACTGATCGATTGGGGACCGTTTTTCCGGGCGTGGGGCTTGGCGGGGGCGTTTCCGCGCATCCTCGACGACGAGGTCGTGGGGGAAGAGGCGCGGAAGGTCTTGGTGGATGCGGAGGCGCTGCTGGACCGTTGGGAGGCGGAAGCGTCGATTCGGCCGTGTGCCATCGCGGGCCTCTTCGCGGCCCGTCGGGTGGGGCCGGATTCCGTGGCCGTTGGGCCGCAAGGGGTTCGGTTTGAATTCCTCCGGCAGCAACTGCCCCAGCGGGATGGGGTGCAGCGTTCGTTGGCCGATTTCGTGGCCGCAGACGACCACATCGGATGCTTTGCGACGGCCGTCCATGGCGTGGAGGCGTGGGCCCAAGCGGCTGCGGATGAAGGGGACGACTACGCCTCCATCCTCGCAAAGGCCGTGGGGGACCGGATTGCGGAGGCCCTCGCTGAATGGCTGCACCGCGAAGTGCGCGTGCGGCTTTGGGGCTATGCGCCCGACGAGGCGTGCTCCGTGGAAGAACTGATTCGCGAACGGTATCGGGGAATTCGGCCAGCGCCGGGGTATCCTGCTTGCCCGGATCACGAGGACAAACGCGCGATTTGGGAACTGCTCGACGTGGAATCCCGATTGGGCATTCGGCTGACGGAAACGCTCGCCATGACCCCCGCCGCCGCCGTTTCCGGTTATTATTTCGCTCCGCAAGAAGCGCGCTATTTCGCGGTGGGTCTGGTGGGAGCGGACCAACTTGAGGACTATGCCCAACGGCGTGGCATGGCCCATGAACAGGCGCGCAAGGCGCTTTCGATGAATCTGCATTTGGCATGAAAATCACCCAACACATTCAAGAGGCGAAGCGCACGCTGTTCAGCTTCGAACTGCTGCCGCCGCTCAAGGGCGAAAACATCGGACGCATCCACGACACGGTGGAGGAATTGCTGCCGTTTGAACCGGCGTTCGTCGATGTGACGTACCACCGAGAGGAATACGTTTACCGGGAAGTGCAGTCCGGGCTGCTGCAGAAGCGGACGGTGCGCAAGCGACCGGGAACGGTGGGCATTTGCGCCGCCATCCAGCACAAGTACAACCTCGACGCGGTACCGCACATCATCTGCGGCGGCTTTTCGAAGGAGGAAACGGAGAACGCGTTGATCGATTTGGACTTCGTGGGCGTGGACAACGTGCTCGTGCTGCGCGGCGACCCCATCCGAAGCGAGGGCCGGTTCAAGGCGGAGGCGGATGGCCACGCGTACGCCATCGACCTGTTGAACCAAATCGCGGACATGAACCGCGGGCAATACCTCGACCCCGAATTGCGCAACACGAACGCCACGGATTTTTGCATCGGCGTGGCCGGCTATCCGGAAAAGCACTTCGAAGCCCCCAATGCCGCGAGCGACTTGCGGTGGCTGAAGCGCAAAGTCGAGGACGGCGCGGAGTACGTCATCACCCAGATGTTTTTCGACAACGAAGCGTACTTCGATTTCGTGGCGGCTTGCCGCGCCGCAGAAATTCACGTGCCCATCATCCCCGGACTGAAGCCGCTGGCAAACCGCCGACAACTGCAAGCGCTGCCCCAAAACTTCCACGTGAACATGCCGGACGAGTTGGTCCAGGCGGTGGAATCGGCCAAGGACGACCGGGAGGTGCGCACCATCGGCGTGGAGTGGTGCATTGCGCAGGCGAAGGAACTGAAAGCGGCGGGCGTTCCCGCGTTGCACTTTTACACGATGGGGCGACCGGAACCGACGGCCACCATCGCGCGTGCGGTTTTCTAATTGCTGGCATCACGCATCCTGATGCGCTGTTGTTGAGGGGCGGCAGACCTTTGCGGCATGGTACGCATCGGATCCGACTGGAAGCACGCAGCTGCGCTTTTGATGCGCGGTGCGCTGGTGGCCCTGCCCACGGAAACCGTCTACGGTTTGGCAGGCAGAAGCGACGACCCCACGGTGCTGAAACGCATCTACGCCGCGAAAAACCGACCGGGCAACAACCCGCTCATTTTGCACTGCTCCGATTTGGACATGGTGCGGGAGGTGGCGCAATTGGATGGCGAAGCCTTGTTGTTGGCGGAAGCCTTTTGGCCGGGACCGTTGACGTTGTTGTTGCCCCGGCGTGAGGGCATCTTGGACGAAGCGTGTGCGGGGTTGCCGCGGGTGGCGGTTCGGATTCCCGATTCCAAGCTCTTCCGCGCTGTGATTGCTGCGGTGGATGTGCCGTTGGCCGCGCCGAGTGCGAACATGAGCGGATACGTGAGCCCGACGCGCGCGGAGCACGTGCTGGCGGGCATGGGAAATCGGGTGGATCACATCCTCGATGGCGGACCGTGCGAAGCGGGCATCGAGTCCACGATCGTGGGATGGGATGCGAACGGCGTGGGCGAGGTGTACCGGTTGGGGGCGTTGACCCTGCAGGATTTGGAAAGCCAAACCCAGCACGCCTGGCCCCTTCACCGACCCGATGCCCATCAGCCGGAAGCGCCGGGTGCGCTCCCCCATCACTACGCCCCCCACACGCCGGTTTGCCTCGAACTCCCTCAGCCGGGGGACGCGTGGGTCACGTGGTCGGCTCGGGCGGCCGAGTGGCCGGGTGAACCGGGCATTCGCCACCACCGCATCTCCTCGACTGGCGACCTTGCGGAAGCGGCGCGCAACCTCTACGCGGCCTTCATCGAATTGGACGGAAGCGGCGTGAAGCGCATTTGCGTGGAGGCGTTCCCTGAAACGGGATTGGGAGCGGCGCTGAGGGAACGGGTGCAGCGAGCGGCGGCGCGGCCCCACAAGTCATCCGCGGCATGAGTGCTTCATTGCTGCTGGAGAACCTGACGAACCCGGCGCTACTGTTCTTCCTATTGGGCATCTTTGCTGTCCAGATCAAATCGGATTTGGCCATTCCGGAAACGTCCTCCAAATTCATTTCCCTGTACCTGCTGTTCGCCATCGGATTCGAAGGCGGGCAGGAGATGGCGCACAGCCCGTCTGGATCTGAATTCCTGCGCGCTGCGCTGCTGGGCATCGGCTTGGCCATGGCGGTTCCACTCTACGTGTTCTTCCTTGCTCGGGCCAAATTCGGCTCCGAAAACGCCGGTGCCATTGCGGCCGCATACGGGTCGATCAGTGCCGTGACGTTCGTGACGGCGGTTTCACTCCTCGAATCGCAGGGCACGGCGTTTCACGGTCACTTGGTCGCCGTCATGGCACTCATGGAAGCGCCGGCCATTGTGGTCGGGGTGTTTTTGAAGGAACGGTTTGGGACGGGGACTTCGAATTTGTCCTGGAAGGAGGTCATTCGCCACGCCCTCGGCAATGGGAGCGTGGTGCTCATCCTCGGGAGCCTGATCATCGGCGCCACGGCAACGGAAGCGCAGGCCGAAGGCATCCACCCGTTCACCACGGACTTGTTCAAGGGCTTCCTCGCCATTTTCCTGCTCGACATGGGACTCGTGAGCGGGCGGGGGTTGCGGAATTTCATGAAGCACGGGGCGTTTGCGCCGGCTCTCGCCACCGTCGTCCCCCTCGTGAACGGGGCCATCACGGCCTACATCACCGGCTGGTGGTTTGATTCTCCGGGGGATCGGTTTCTGTTCAGCGTGCTCGCGGCCAGCGCCTCGTACATCGCGGTTCCAGCGGCCATGCGGCTTGCGGCTCCTGAGGCCCAGCCGGGCCTGTACATTCCCATGGCGCTCGCGGTGACCTTCCCTGTGAACTTGACGCTCGGATTCCCGATTTATCAGGCCATCATCGGTTGATCTGCCCGCATGTTGCGGCCCATGGGAAGTGCTCGGCGACGAGGGCATCGCGTTTCGACAACAAATGGCCTTCGAACCGGGCGCGCAGTGCCGTGACGGGCTTTCCTTTTCGTCGCACGAGCTGCCAAGCCGTTTCCCAATCGCCGTGCACCGGGGTGGAGGCGATGAGGCCCAGGCGCTTTTCCGGGGCGAAACCCGCCACGGACATCAAGGAGATGCCCATTCCGGCCATTACGGCCTGCTTCACGGCCTCGTTCGTCGCGAGCTCCCAAACCGGCGAGATGTCAACGCCTCCTGCGGCGAGCAGGCGCTCGAACGCGCGCCGGGTTCCGCTCCCTGACTCGCGGAAAATCAACGCGGACTCACCGAGCCAATCGTAGAATGCTGGGGACTGCGGATCGGGAATGCGCCATCCCGGAGGGGCGACGATGTGCAGCTCATTTGGAACGAGCGGAATCGACTCGACCTCCATGCGTTCGGGCGGGAGGCTGACCAGCGCGTAATCGACGGCGTTCTGCTCAAGGAGTTCAATGACGCGGCTGCGGTTGGTCACTTCGAGCTGGATGGACACGTGCGGGTGGTCGGCAGCGAATGCCGCGAGGAACCTGGGGAGCACGTATTTCCCGGTGGAGACCGAGGCGATGGAGAGGTTGCCGGTCCATTCGCCCGGCTGTTCCGAGCGCTTGCGGTGGATGGAATGGGCCTCGTTGAGAATGGATTTGGCATGCTCCAACACCTCCTCGCCAAACGGCGTCAAGTCCATGCGGCGGCCCACCCGCTCGAACAACGGACGCTCGAACCCGTCCTCAAATCCCCTCAGCTGCATCGAAACCGCCGGTTGAGTCAAGTGCAACTCCTCGGCTGCTCGTGTCACGCTGCCCGCCGAAACCACCGTCACGAAGGCGCGCAATTGCTGAAGGGTAAAGTTCATAACGGAGGAACAAGGGGGCTCGGACTTCAGTTCACCGACCTAAACATCACAAAGATTGATGCGTACATTCAGCCCTCGTTATTTTTGTTCTGCTGATTGCCACGAAATCCTTGTCATCATGCTCATCAACCATTCACCATAACCTGTTCTCATGCCAAAAACTGAAGATTACCTGGCCCTTGAAGGGGCCATTAACCAAGCGTTTCAGGCGAGTTTAACGCCCTTCGAGGCGTTTCGCTTGTTGCAAAGCGGTCACGAGCGCTTCTTGAATCACTTGACGCATCGACGATCCCGGGGCAACCTGCTCGCGGATGCGGCTACAGGCCAATATCCGTATGCCGCGGTGCTCGGGTGCATCGATTCGCGGGTTCCCGTGGAGGAAGTATTCGACGCGGCGTTCGGCGACATGTTCGTGGCGCGGGTGGCGGGCAACACGGTCAGTTCCGACATCCTTGGAAGCTTGGAGTACGCGTGCAAGTATGCGGGAGCGAAGTTGATTTTGGTCCTTGGTCACACGAAATGCGGCGCGGTACAAGGGGCGTGGAGTAAACTCGAGGATGGTCACATCACCGAGCTGTTGCTCCACATTGAGCCGGCCGTGCGCGCGGTGCAATCCGTGCGTGGGGCGGAGCCGACCGACGACAACTTGAAGGCCTGCGTGGAAGCCAATGTCTCGCACACGGTGAAGCAAATCCGGGAAAAAAGCACCATCCTTTCGGGAATGGAGGCGTCCGGGGAGATCGCCGTGATCGGTGGAATGTATGACGTGTCCACAGGGCGCGTGGAATTTGTGGTCCAGCCGAGCTGGGCGGCCGAAACGGAAACGGCCTGATGGACGCGACGCGATTCCCTTCGGTGCGCATTTGGGTTGCCGTGCTGGCGAGCCTTTGGTTTGTCGTGCACTGCGCTTCGGTGGTGGAATCGCATTGGGCTGGCGCCCCATGGAGTGATGTGGAGAACTCGGGCGAAGACGCCCCTTGGTCCGATGAGGCGGAGAGCGACCGGAGCGATGCCGACGAAAGCGAGGACGAGGAGCGAGAAGATGAGGTGAAGGTGCTCGCAAAGGGCTGGATGGCAGCGGCTGGCCTGCGGTCGATGAACAGCCGTCTGCACAACCCATCGGTGGGACCCGAGCGGGCAGGGCATGGATTGCCCCCTTCGCCCCCACCGAGGCGAAGCTGCTGAACCTTCGCCCTTGACGCGTTAGCGCGTCCCTCTTTTTCCCTAAAAAACTGCTGGCTCGCGCCGGCTTCAACCCTTGCTTCATGTTCAAGCACATCAAAAACGACCTGCCCGCATCCATCGTGGTCTTCCTCGTGGCCTTGCCGCTCTGTCTCGGAATCGCCCTCGCTTCAGGGGCCCCTCCCCTTTCTGGCATCATTGCCGGCATCATCGGCGGCCTCGTCGTTGGTGCACTTTCAGGCTCTCCCTTAGGCGTCTCAGGGCCCGCAGCGGGATTGACGGTCATCGTCCTTGGCGGCATCGAATCGCTGCCCACGTTTCAGGTATTCCTCTCAGCGGTGGTCCTCGCGGGGGCAATCCAAATCGCCCTGGGGCTGTTGCGGGCAGGCGTCATCGGCCTGTACTTCCCTTCCGCCGTCATCCAAGGCATGCTGGCGGCCATCGGCATCATCATTTTCCTCAAGCAAATCCCGCACGCTGTCGGATACGACGCCGATCCGGAGGGGGAGATGGATTTCCTGCAGCCGGATGGCTACAACACGTTTTCGGAGCTTTGGCACGCTGGGGGATTGCTCGAGCCGTGGGCCGTCTTGATTGCGCTGGCGTCCCTGGCCGTGCTGCTCATTTGGGAAACCCCGTGGGTGAAAGGCCAAAACTGGTCGCGCCTCGTCCCCGGCTCCCTCATCGCGGTCCTCCTCGGCGCCTTCCTGCAGGGGATTGCCCCCGCCGAATACGCCCTCAGCGTTGACCACCTGGTGAACATTCCCATCACCAGCGACGCCTCCTCCCTGTTGAACTTTCCGGACTTTTCGATGGTGTTCAGCAAGGAGATTTGGACCCTCGCTATCGCCTTGGCCGTGGTGGCCTCCCTCGAGACCCTGCTGTGCGTCGAGGCCACTGACAAGCTCGACCCGCACAATCGCGTGACCCCGACGAATCGCGAACTCGTGGCTCAAGGCTTGGGCAACGCACTAAGCGGCCTCGTCGGCGGCCTGCCCGTTACGCAGGTCATCGTGCGGAGTTCCGCGAACATTCAAAGCGGTGGAGTCACGAAACTCAGCGGCATCCTGCACGGGGCTTTCTTGCTCATCGCTGTGTTGACCATTCCAGGGTGGCTGAACTTGATCCCGCTTGCGAGTTTGGCCGCAATCCTTTTGGTCGTGGGATACAAACTAGCCCGTCCGGAGACCTTTGTGCGGCTCTACAAGGAAGGGCGGCGTCAATTCGTACCGTTCTTGATCACGGTGTTGGCCATCGTGTTTACGGATTTACTCGTGGGCATCGGCATTGGCCTGGCCACCGCCATCGTCACCATTTTGCTTGACCACTACCGCCGGCCCTTCACGGAATACCGAATCGACCCCAGCACCAACACGTGCGAAATTCGACTACCTGAAGACGTCACCTTCTTGCACAAAGCAGGTATCCGAGAGGCCCTTGCTTCCATCCCCAACGGAGGCAAAATACGACTCGATGCTTCGAAGGCTCAACGGGTGGACCCCGATGTTCTCGAAATCATTGAGGACTTCCGCCTGCATGCAGTCACGGACAACATCGACGTTGAATACCTCAAACCCACGGCAGCCGCAGGCCCTGAGAAGCCCCTGCCCGAATTCAAAAAAGCGTTACTTCTTGCGGAAAAAGAGTCGCAACGCAGCACCTGAGAAATCATAAGCCTCCCGCAAGTGGTTCTCCAAGAACCGCTTGTAGGGGTCTTTCACGTACTGCGGCAGGTTGCAGTAGAAGGCAAACGTAGGCGTCTGCGATTGCAATTGGGTCACGTACTTGATGCGCACCATCTTGCCCTTGAACATGGGGGGCGGCTGGTGATTCATAATGGGCAACAAGAACTCGTTCAACTCGCTCGTAGGAATGTGCCGACGGCGGTTTTCGTTCACGTGCAAGGCCGCCTCAAACGCCTTGATGATGCGTTGCTTCGTGACGTTGGATGTGAAGACAATGGGCACATCGGTGAACGGCGCGATGCGTTCCCGAATCTTCTCCTCATAAGCAGCCATCGTGTTGTGATCCTTTTCAATCAAATCCCACTTGTTGACGACTATGACGACGCCGCGGTAGCTACTGACTGCTTGCCAAAACACATGCAAGTCTTGGCGCTCAAACCCTTGGTCTGCATCGATGAGGAGCATGCAAACATCGCTTTCATCGATGCTGCGAATGGTTCGCAACGTGCTGTAGAATTCCAACTGGTCCTCTACCTGCTTCCGCTTGCGCAGTCCAGCCGTGTCCACCAATTCGAAATCAAAACCGAACATGTTGTAGCGGGTGTGGATGCTGTCGCGCGTTGTACCGGCAATGTCGGTCACAATGTTCCGCTCCTGTCCCAACAAGGTGTTGATCAGCGTGCTCTTGCCAACGTTAGGCCGCCCAATGACCGCAATCTTCGGAACCCCGCTGTCCTCCGGCTCCGGCAGCTCAGGCAACTGCGATACCAACGCATCCAAAAATTCACCGGTCCCATAACCACTCGAAGCACTGATGGTATGCACTTGCGAATCCAAACCCAGAGCATAGAATTCCGAAGAACCCACGTCGTGCGCACCGGTATCCACCTTGTTGCATGCCAGCAGAACGGGCTTGCCACTGCGCCGCAACAAGCGCGCAATGTCCTCATCCAAATCCGTGACGCCCGTCTGGACATCGACCATGAAAACAATGAGATCCGCCTCTTCGACGCTCAATTGAACCTGGGTTCGAATCGCCGCCTCGAACTTGTCATCACTTTTGGTAATCCAACCGCCAGTGTCGATGACAGTGAACGCCTTCTCTGTCCAAAGCGCATGCCCATACTTCCGGTCGCGGGTGGTGCCGCTGGTCGGATCGGTGATGGCATCCCGCGTCTCGGTAAGCCGATTGAACAGCGTGCTCTTGCCCACATTGGGCCGTCCGACAATTGCAACCAAATTCTGCATATCCTGATCGATTCAATCCGGAGTGAAATTCCGGGCTTCAAACTTACTGCGTCTGTGCACATGCCCTGAAGCGATTCGCACAATTCAAGGCAAAAAAAGAGGGTCCCTGTTAGGGGACCCTCAAGAGTGGCGTCGACATACTCTCCCGCCGTAGCAGTACCATCTGCGCTGGTGGGCTTAACTTCTCTGTTCGGAATGGGAAGAGGTGGACCTCACCGCAATAGACACCAAAATTGGATGTTGGACAGGAACTCCGGCCTTTGCCGGTCTGTTCCAACAAATGGGAACATACTGGTAGAAAAATCTGCACTTATAAGCTTTCGGGTAATTAGTACCGCTCGGCTTTGACATCGCTGCCTTTACACCTGCGGCCTATCAACGTTGTCGTCTCCAACGACCCTCAACAAGACCTCATCTTGTGGTGAGTTTCGCACTTAGATGCTTTCAGTGCTTATCTCATCCATACGTAGCTACTCTGCGCTGCAGCTGGCGCCACAACAGATACACCAGAGGTATGTCCATCCCGGTCCTCTCGTACTAGGGACGGGTCCACTCAAGTCTTGAACGCCCACAACAGATAGAGACCGAACTGTCTCACGACGTTCTGAACCCAGCTCGCGTGCCACTTTAATGGGCGAACAGCCCAACCCTTGGGACCTTCTCCAGCCCCAGGATGTGACGAGCCGACATCGAGGTGCCAAACCACTCCGTCGATGTGAGCTCTTGGGAGTGATCAGCCTGTTATCCCCGGAGTACCTTTTATCCTTTGAGCGATGGCCCTTCCATGCGGAACCACCGGATCACTATGCTCTACTTTCGTACCTGTTCGACTTGTAAGTCTCGCAGTCAAGCACCCTTGTGCCATTACACTCTACGTACGATTACCAACCGTACTGAGGGTACCTTTAGAAGCCTCCGTTACTCTTTTGGAGGCGACCACCCCAGTCAAACTACCCACCATGCACTGTCCTCTTTTGAAGTTAGAAACCAATTAGTTAAAGGGTGGTATTTCAAGGATGACTCCACAACCCCTAGCGAGGCCGCTTCAAAGTCTCCCACCTATCCTACACATCAAATAATCAATTTCAATGCAAAGCTATAGTAAAGGTTCACGGGGTCTTTTCGTCCCGTTGCGGGTAACCGGCATCTTCACCGATACTACAATTTCACCGAGCTCATGGTTGAGACAGTGCCCAGATCGTTACACCATTCGTGCAGGTCGGAACTTACCCGACAAGGAATTTCGCTACCTTAGGACCGTTATAGTTACGGCCGCCGTTTACTGGGGCTTCAATTCAGAGCTTCGCCGAAGCTAACTCCTCCTCTTAACCTTCCAGCACCGGGCAGGTGTCAGGCCTTATACATCATCTTTCGATTTAGCAAAGCCATGTGTTTTTGATAAACAGTCGCCTGGGCCTTTTCACTGCGGCTCCGAAGAGCGTCTCTTCTTCCGAAGTTACGAGACCAATTTGCCTAGTTCCTTAACCATGATTCACTCGAGCGCCTTAGGATACTCTCCTCGACTACCTGTGTCGGTTTGCGGTACGGGCCGCTATGCTCGCTTTTCTTGGAAGCCAACTCATGATTTCGCTTCGCCCAGAAGGCTAGGCTCAACGTACTATTCCGTCAGTACGTAACCACTACATGACTCCGTCACTTTTAATGCATAGCAGGTGCTAGAATATTAACTAGCTTTCCATCGAGTTCCCCTTTCGGGTTCCCCTTAGGTCCCGACTAACCCTGATCCGATTAGCGTTGATCAGGAAACCTTAGTCTTACGGCGGACAGGTTTCTCGCCTGTCTTATCGTTACTCATTCCTACATTTTCTTTTCTACAAGCTCCAGCAAGCCTCACGACTCACCTTCAGCGCCGGTAGAATGCTCCCCTACCATAAATCTACCGCTTCGGTACTGTATTTATCCCCGATCATTATCCACGCATGGTCGCTCGACTAGTGAGCTGTTACGCACTCGTTAAATGAATGGCTGCTTCCAAGCCAACATCCTAGCTGTCAATGCAACCACACCACGTTTGATGAACTTAATACAGATTTTGGGACCTTAACGGATAGTCTGGGTTCTTTCCCTCTCGGACATGGACCTTAGCACCCATGCCCTCACTCCCGGATATATGTCATAGCATTCGGAGTTTATTAGGGTTTGGTAGGCGGTGAAGCCCCCTAGCCCAATCAGTAGCTCTACCTCTATGACACTCGATTCCGAGGCTGCACCTAAATGCATTTCGGGGAGAACGAGCTATTTCCTAGTTTGATTGGCCTTTCACCCCTACCCACAGTTCATCCCAAGACTTTTCAACGTCAACGGGTTCGGTCCTTCACTTCGTTTTACCGAAGCTTCAACCTGACCATGGGTAGATCACAAGGTTTCGCGTCTACCCCCACTAACTAAGCGCCTGTTTAAGACTCGCTTTCGCTTCGGCTACGGACCTGAAGCCCTTAACCTCGCTAGTGAGGAGTAACTCGTAGGATCATTATGCAAAAGGCACGCCGTCGCCCGAAGGCTCCGACCGCTTGTAAACAATTGGTTTCAGGTTCTATTTCACCCCCTTGTTCAGGGTACTTTTCACCTTTCCCTCACGGTACTTGTTCGCTATCGGTCTCACGATATATTTAGCCTTACGAGATGGTTCTCGCAGATTCACACAGGATTTCACATGTCCCGCGCTACTCAGGATACGGTCCCACAAACACGCCACACCATACAGGACTATCACCCCCTATGGTTCCTCTTTCCAAAGGATTCTGATGCTTGTTGTTTGCTTGATGTCCGTCCTACAACCCCAACCCTGCCGAAACAAGATTGGTTTGGGCTAGTCCCCGTTCGCTCGCCGCTACTTAGGGAATCACTATTGTTTTCTTTTCCTCCGGGTACTTAGATGTTTCAGTTCTCCGGGTGTGCTCTCTTTCGAGTAACAGGTCTTCAACCTGCTGGGTTACCCCATTCAGAAATCCATGTCTCAACGGTTATTTGCACCTCAACATGGCTTATCGCAGCTTATCACGTCTTTCATCGCTATCGTGAGCCAAGGCATCCGCCAATTGCTCTTAATTACTTATAAAGCTTATTTTTCTACCAGTATGTCAAAGAACTTTCCTTGTGGAGAATATCGGAGTCGAACCGATGACCTCCTGCGTGCAAAGCAGGCGCTCTAGCCAGCTGAGCTAATTCCCCTCTTTACTCCGTAGTCCTTCGCAGATTTGAACTGCGGACCTCTACATTATCAGTGTAGCGCTCTAACCAACTGAGCTAAAGGACTAGACGTAAGACGGTGCTCACACAAAAAAAGAATGATGCAGCAGCCCTGGTTAAACACCTTGATCTCTTTTTCTCTAAAAAGGAGATAATCCAGCCGCACCTTCCGGTACGGCTACCTTGTTACGACTTAGCCCCAGTTACTAGTTTCGCCCTAGGCAGCTCCTTACGGTGACCGACTTCAGGCGCCCCCAGCTTCCATGGCTTGACGGGCGGTGTGTACAAGGCCCGGGAACGTATTCACCGCACCATGGCTGATGTGCGATTACTAGCGATTCCAACTTCACGGAGTCGAGTTGCAGACTCCGATCCGAACTGAGATATGGTTTGTAGATTAGCTCACCCTCGCGGGTTGGCAACTCACTGTCCATACCATTGTAGCACGTGTGTGGCCCAGGATGTAAGGGCCGTGATGATTTGACGTCATCCCCACCTTCCTCTCAGCTTACGCTGGCAGTTTCTCTAGAGTCCCCGGCCGAACCGCTGGCAACTAAAGATAGGGGTTGCGCTCGTTATGGGACTTAACCCGACACTTCACAGCACGAGCTGACGACAACCATGCAGCACCTTGTAGTCCGTCCGAAGAAAGTCCTGTTTCCAGAACGGTCGTCCTACATTTAAACCCTGGTAAGGTTCCTCGCGTATCATCGAATTAAACCACATGCTCCACCGCTTGTGCGGGCCCCCGTCAATTCCTTTGAGTTTCAACCTTGCGGCCGTACTCCCCAGGTGGATTACTTATCACTTTCGCTTGGGCACTGACCGAAGCCAATACCGAGTAATCATCGTTTACGGCGTGGACTACCAGGGTATCTAATCCTGTTCGCTCCCCACGCT